>ERZ1023981.13-NODE-13-length-85744-cov-18.360361_pt1 | contig 85744 bp, 83 predicted proteins | sample MGYA00380435_ERZ1023981 | MGnify/ENA primary metagenome ERZ1023981 (study PRJEB33179, sample SAMN07449057) | human gut metagenome | biome: Human-gut; feature: Human associated habitat; material: Faeces | host: Homo sapiens | place: India:Kasaragod | collected...
TTTAATTCTGACTCCGGCATAGAATATGTCTGCATGTCTCTTGTTCTCTGAGATTTTTATTAGTGACAGATATGTATAAGGTGATTGGCGCTGTGACAGACAACGGCGAGTTCTTCGAGGTTCAGCCTAAGTTTGCCAAGAACATCATCACTGGTTTCGCCCGCTTCAATGGTCAGAGTGTAGGTATCGTTGCCAACCAGCCATCAGCATACGCTGGCGTACTCGATGTGAATGCCAGCCGTAAGGCAGCCCGCTTCGTACGTTTCTGCGATGCTTTCAATATCCCTATCGTATCTCTCGTAGACGTACCAGGCTTCTTGCCAGGTACAGGTCAGGAGTACAATGCTGTCATCCTTCATGGTGCACAGTTGCTCTACGCTTACGGCGAGGCTACCGTGCCAAAGATCACTATCACATTGCGTAAGAGCTATGGTGGAAGCCACATCGTGATGGGCTGCAAGCAGTTGCGTGCCGACCTGAACTTCGCTTGGCCATCATCAGAGATTGCCGTAATGGGTGCCAGCGGTGCCGTTGCCGTTCTCTGTGGCAAGGAAGCCAAGGCTAAGAAGGAAGCCGGCGAGGACGTGAAGGCATTCCTGGCAGAGAAGGAGCAGGAGTATACTGACAAGTTTGCCAATCCTTATCAGGCTGCTCAGTATGGCTATATCGATGACGTCATCGAGCCACGCAATACTCGTTTCCGCATCTGCCGTGGTTTGGCTCAGCTCGCTACCAAGCGTCAGAACCTGCCTGCCAAGAAGCATGGTTGTATGCCAATGTAATGAGATGATGTTTAATGTTTAGTGCTTAATGTTTACTTTGTGTACATTTAGCACTAACAATTAAACATTAAACATTAATAATTAAACATTATATTAAATGGACAAAAATATTTATGCTGCCATTGCCATGGCACTCTACGAGTATCAGGGCAATAACGTACACGACAAGGAGCCGGGCATCATCACCATACAGCCACGACAGACTATGTGGAATGCCAAGTTCCTGAGTTTAACAGCTAAACCATAAAGTAACAGAAATGAAAGAGTTTAAATATACAATCGACGGAAAAGAGTATAAGGTTCAGATTGACGCTGTAGAGGGAAACATCGCAAGCGTGAACGTGAACGGCGAAGCTTACAAGGTGGAAATGGAACAGGAAGCTGAGCCTGAGAAGAAGAAAGTAGTGCTCGGTCAGCCAGCCGCATCGGATGATGCAGAGGCTACTCCTGCTGCCAACGTGAATACCGCCAATGCCGTAAAGGCTCCTCTGCCAGGTACTATCACCAGCATCGAGGTGGCTGTTGGTCAGGAAGTAAAAGCTGGCGATACAGTTGTCGTTCTCGAGGCGATGAAGATGCAGAACAACATCGAGGCAGAGAAGGACGGCAAGGTAACCGCCATCTGCGTGAAACCAGGTCAGGCTGTTCTCGAAGAGGATGCCCTCGTAGTTATCGAGTAATTCCAAGAAACATAGAATTATACATTCTAAAGGCTAAGAAGCAAAAAGCTTTTCATCATAAACGGGCAGAACTCATGGTTCTGCCCGTTTTTCTGTTTTTTTATCATTTTTTTCAAAGAAAAGAGTCCGTTTTTGAGAATTTTATTATACTTTTGCATTGAAAAAGTAAAAAAATAAAAAACTATGAACCCATTATACCTACTTCAATTTGCATGTTTAATCTTCATGCTCATCAACGCTTTCATCTTGGCTATGACCCATCTTCACGTGAGTTGGAAGAACAAGCGATTCGAGCGTTCGCGTGGAATGATATTAATCGCCATGATAGGCTTGGCATTGCAATATTTCATGCAGATGTTTTTCGGATTCAGGGCGACAGACGCCAACTTGGGTGCTATAATCAACATTCTGATCTATACCCCCTGCTTCACCCTCATCTCCATGGGTATCTATAACATAGAGGCAACCCATGCCAACAGAAGGAAGTTCCACTTTGTATGCTCAGTCATCTATATCGCCATTATCGCCATCTTTGCCCTAAGTTCCTACCTCAATCAGGGTCTGTACATCGGCAAGTGGCTCTACGTCATGCTGGCACTCTATTTCGGAAATGTGGTGTACTGCATATATATGATTGTGCAGGAAATGATCAAGCGCAAGAACATGCTCGAAACAATGGCGGCATCCGATATGCTCCCCTATGTGAGATATGCCCGTTCCAGCGTGGTCATCCTGTTTTTGGCTGCCATCATCATGCCTTTCGCTATCCTCTCCAACACATTGTTGTTCATCGCAGGACCTTTTGGCCTGCTCGCCCTTCTCTTCTTCAACCTCAGCTTTGTGGCACTCGGCAGCAGCTACACTCCTACCGAAGAACTGTTGGACAAGGAAGAAGAACAGGAAGAAGCCATCAAGGCGAACGCAAAGAGGAAAAAAGCAAAGTCAGAAGAAAAGACAGAAGAGTCCAATGACAACGAGATGGATGATATCGACAATACGCCCCAATTGCCAGAAGAAAGAAGGAAATTCATCCAGAAAAGTCTTGACAGGTGGTGTGCCAACATGGGCTACAAAGACAGCGCTGCCAATATGCTGACACTATCAAACACACTCCACATCTCGAAAAACGAACTGAGTATCTACTTCGACCAGTGCCTGAAATCCACCTTCAGAATATGGCTCAGCGAGATACGATTCAATGCAGCCAAGCAGATGATGACAGAATGTCCCGACTACAGCAACGACATCGTTTCGGCAGAATGTGGCTTCTCTTCGCGCACTCATCTCTATCGCGTTTTCAAAGCCAAAGAGGGCTGCACTCCTACCGTCTGGCGAGAAATACATTCATAGAAAGAAGATAAATCATAGAAATTTCCCCTTTGCAAAAGTTGAGCGAATAAGAAATACTATTTCTGTTTTCGAACAAAAAACAGGAAAAAATCCTCAAAAAGGTGTCGCATTCCTACGAATGCGACACCTTTTTGATAGGAATGCGACACAAAAGTTGAGGAATGCGACACCCTGTTTCAACGAAAAATACTAATTTTGTGCCATGAAAGAACTATATGCAACAACAACAGAGTCTGTACTGCTCATCATCGGAGCGTCCATACTCATATCAGGCATCATCATCGGTTGTGCCATGATACGAGATTATCGCAACTATCTGAACGAGCACATAAAGGCACGGTTCACCCTCGCTGATTTCTTCCGACGGGAAAGATTTTACCTGTTCCTGTTCCTCGTTCTGACAATCATCATCCTGCAGAACCTTTGGTACCTTATAGAAAGGTAAAAAAGTAAAAAGGTAAAAAAGTAGGAAGGTAAAAAAGTAAAAAGGTAAAGAAACAAAGAAAAAGTAAATATAAATATAAACCAAGTAAAAGACAATATCTATGTTGGCAATACTCTTTAGTTTATGCTTCTCATTCCTTTGGGCTAACCGAAAGGAAGAGAAAGAAAGTTAGTGATGAAAAACACAGACACACCGACCTGAGAGTGTTTTATACCTCTCCCGGCCGGTGTGTCTTATCGTTTTATCCAATATGTTTGTTCCTTCGTTTACAGTTTGTTGCCCTCTTTGGGGAACACCACTGTAGGCTCATAGGTCTTAGCCTCCTCAAAGTCCATCAGCGCATAGGCAATGATGATAACAATATCACCCACCTGCACCTTACGGGCTGCGGCACCATTGAGACAGATGCAACCGCTTCCGCGCTCACCTTTTATAATATAGGTCTCGAGACGCTCACCATTGTTGTTGTCCACTATCTGAACCTTCTCGCCCGCTATCAGCCCTGCGGCATCCATCAGGTCTTCATCTATCGTGATGCTGCCCATATAGTTGAGGTTGGCCTCTGTCACCGTCACACAATGGAGCTTAGCCTTCAATACTTCTATCTGCATAATATCGGTTTGTTTAACAATCGTTTATCCTTTATATCTGATATGGTCGATGAGACGGATAGGAGTCTTACCACAATATACTGTGATACAACCCACTACGTAGTCGCTCGCTTCCCATGAATCTACATCCTGCAGGCTGTCACCGTCTACAATCTCAAAATACTCTACTTCCAGTCCTTCTATGGCGTTGATGTCAGCCACAACCTTGTCGTGAGTCTCCTTCACCGTATGGCTCTTGGCATATTCCACACTCTCCTTCAGAGCCTTGTAGATAGCTGGAGCTATGGCACGCTCATCGGCTGAAAGCAAAGTGTTGCGGCTACTCTTTGCCAATCCGTCCTCATCACGGACAATAGGACACTCCACAATCTGTACATCAGCCCCAATGTACTTCACGAGTTGCTTGATGACAGCTATCTGCTGCCAGTCCTTCTCACCGAAATAAGCACGGGTAGGACGTACAATATAGAACAGGCGGCTTACCACCTGGCACACACCATTGAAATGGCCAGGACGACGGGCACCCTCCATGACTGTAGATACAGGCGGAAACTCGAAATGACGCTCATCGGGTGTAGGATACATCTCCTTGACTGACGGTGCGAACACATAATCAGCACCACAAGCCTCCAAAAGCTTGCAGTCGGCTTCGAGTGTACGAGGATAACGGTCCAGGTCACCCTGATCGTTAAACTGAGTAGGGTTCAGGAAAACCGAGACTACTGTCACGCCATTCTCATTCACACTACGCTTGACGAGAGAGGCGTGACCCTCATGAAGCGCTCCCATAGTTGGTACAAGACCGATTTCCTTACCCTCCTTGCGAACTGCGAAGAGTTCATTCTGGAGGTCAACAATCTTATCGAATACTTTCATTGCTAAATTTGTTTTCGGGGTGCAAAATAACAACTTTTTTCTTAAATAAGAAAGAAATATTATAAAAATATGCCAATAAAGCGGTTCTTTTTCTTGTTTTCGACAAAAAGTTGGCTTAATTTGAAGTTTTTTTTGTATCTTTGCACCTAATTCGTAAGAATAAAATTATAACTATGGCAAAGAAAGTATTATTCATCAATCAGGAGATTGACCCCTACGTGGCAGAAAGCCACATGTCAGTAATGGGACGTGAGTTACCTCAGAAGATGCAGGAAGCAGGCTTCGAGATTCGCACATTCATGCCCAAATGGGGCACTATCAACGAGCGCCGCGGCCAGTTGCACGAAGTCATTCGCCTGTCTGGAATGAATCTTATCATCGACGATACAGACCACCCTTTGATCATCAAGGTGGCCTCTATCCCTGTCACACGCCAGCAGATATACTTCATCGATAACGACGACTATTTCAACAATCGCCAGATGGGTACCGACGAAACTGGTCAGGAGTATACAGATAATGGTGAACGCGCCATCTTCTTTGCAAGAGGCGTGCTCGAGACTGTGAAGAAGCTACGCTGGCAGCCCGACGTCATCATCTGTCAGGGATGGATGAGCGCTGTGGCTCCACTGTACATCAAGACGGCTTTTGCTGAAGAGCCTTCCTTCGCCAACACAAAGGTCATCTCGGCTCTTTACACCAATGAGCTGAAGGGACAGTTGGGCGACAACTTCTCTAACTGTGTTGACTTCCGCGAGGCCAAGTCGGAACTGCTCGAAGGATACAAGACTCCATTCGATTTCACCGAGTTGGGCAAACTGGCTATCGACTACAGCGACGGTGTCATTGAGGGAGAAGCCAACGTTTCGGAAGTACTGCTTCAGTATGCTGCCGAGAAGGAGAAGCCTGTGATGAAATTCCCTGGTGATGACTATACCGAAGCCTACAAGAACTTCATCAACGAGGTTTGTCCCGACGAATAACAAAATCAAAGATATTATTTCAAGGATAATGAAACTATTTAAGATAACCACACTGGCCATCGCTGCCCTCTTCATGGCATCATGCGATGACACAACAGACTCTATAGGCCAGTCTGTCACCAACAGAGTAGACGGGCTCAACATATCCGACGCACGCTACAATGTGATAACAGAATCGGCCGCTACAGGTTCGGTGCTCAGCAACAACAGCAACGGCATCATAGGAATGGTAAAGGACCCTGAGACTGGCAACTATGTCACAGGCAACTACATGGCACAGTTCTCTACCCTCGCCTCTTTCGAACTCGACACACTTGACTATATTCGCTACGCCCATGGTGGAGAATACGAAAACGGAGTGTACAAGGGAGGAAAGGTGACTGCCGATTCATGCTATCTGCTCGTAAACTACGAGAGTTCGTACGGCGATACCCTTGCACCGATGAAGGTGACGGCTTACGAAATGAGCAAGCCTATGGAGGAAGGTCAGAATTACTACTCTGACTTCGACCCTATAGCCAAGGGATATGTCAACACAGCTAACAGCTACAAGGCTTCTGCCACCTATACGCTGAAGAACAAATACTTCAAGATTTACCTCAACAAGCCCTATACTGCCAAGGACGGCACCCAGTACGACAACTATGGTGCTTATCTGATGACCATGCGTAAGGACCATCCTGAATACTTCAAGAACAACTATCAGTTTGTTCACAACGTATGTCCGGGCTTCTATATCAAGCATGAGGCGGGTATCGGAAACGTAGCCAAGGTAAACATCATGCAGCTGGTATTCTGTTGGGAACGCTGGAAGAACATCAAGTCGTATGACGGTCTGCGCGACAGTACTGAGAAGAGAAACTATTCTTACCCCTTCTTCAGCACACAGGAAGTACTGCAGACCAACTACATAGAGAGCGACCAGAACAGTATCAACAATATGCTGACCCAAACCAACTGCACCTATCTTAAGTCTCCAGCTGGCATCTACACCACAGCCACACTTCCTGTTGAAGATATCATGCGAGGACATGAGAACGACACTTTGGCTTTGGCTTCGGTTACATTCCCAAGAATGAACAACCAGGAAAGTGACGACGAATACACATTCGCCACACCTGCCAACATTCTGATGATACCGGTTGATAGTCTGACAAGCTTCTTCGAGCATGGCAACATTACCAACTACCGTACCTCTTACACGGCAGCCTTCAACTCGAGCAGCACCTCTACACCAAAGAACGCCTACACCTTCAACAATATCGGCAATCTGATTACCGAGATGTACAAGGTGCCTGTGGCTAAGCGAACAGCCAACTGGAACAAAGTGGCGCTTCTGCCCGTAAGCATCAGCTACGTGACACGCGACAACTACCAGTATGTAAGTAAGATAACCCACGACATGGGACTCTCCACTACCCGACTGTTCAGGGGTGACAACTCCACCGACAGTGAGGGCAAACCCACAAGTCCCATACAGATAAAGGTTATCTACAGTAAGTTCAAAGAATAGACATTATATATAATAAGGTATATAAATATAGAAGTAAATATATTGTAAGCATGGCAGACAATTTCCTGGAACGTCATCGCGAACAGTACGAAGCACGAAAGGCAGCATGGCTCAGAAAGAAGAAACATCTTCCCAAACTGAAAGCCAAGGCTGCCTTTCAGCGTCCTGACGACGAAGCACTGTAAAGCATGACAGGCAACAAACACCCCAAAATATTGACAGAAGTCAAATACCATGGCACTGAATGGCCAAAAGTGCCACCATCTTGACATGTATCAAAAAATCGCACATTTTCATATCTTTGTCATGTCTTTGTGACGGATATTCAATAAAATGGCATTACCTTTGCACTCGATAAGGTAAGATTGTTTTAAAGGATAATGTTAAACCGAGGCTCAAAGGGAGCCTCCTAAAAAGAAAGGAAAAGACTATGATTACAGTAATGATTTTATTGGTTGTAGGTGCTATGGTAGCACAGGCAATCCATGTAAACAACAAAATGGAAATGGGCAAGTAAAATCTCACACACAATTGAGCCCGCAGTATTAACACAAAAAAGAAAGAAAGGATAACAATTATGAAAACAAAGATTATGAATTTGGTAAAGTGCATCGTTGCAAACTATATGTCAGCCATGAACAACTATGGCGAGGCATTGCTCAGAGGCAAAGGTTTGAACTGCGCATAAAGAGAGAAAATACAGAGTAAATAACAAATAAAGAGAGAGGCGTGCAAGTAGCAAAATACTTGTGCGCCTCTTTTTTTCGGCAAATAATCTGCCAAACATTTGCTTCTTTCCTGTAGAATGATTAACTTTGCAGACATTATGAGAATAGACATCATTACAGTATTACCCGAAATGCTGGAGGGATTTTTCGGAGAATCCATCCTGGCCCGTGCACAGAAGAAAGGACTGGCAGAGATTCATCTGCACAACCTGAGAGACTATACACTCGACAAATGGAAACGTGTAGACGACTATCCATACGGTGGAAGCGCCGGCATGGTGATGCAGTGTGAACCTATCGACCGTTGCATCTCTGCCCTGAAGGCTGAACGCGACTACGATGATGTCATCTACGTGTCGCCTGATGGAGAGACCTTCAACCAGAAGATAGCCAATGAGATGTCGATGCAAGGCAATCTCATCATTCTGTGTGGACATTACAAAGGTATCGACCAGCGTGTGCGCGACCACCTCATCACCAGAGAGATCTCCGTGGGCGACTATGTGCTGACAGGAGGCGAACTGGCAGCTGCCATCATATCTGATGCCGTGATACGACTCATACCAGGTGTGATCAGCGACGAGCAGAGCGCACTGTCTGACTGTTTCCAGGATGACATCCTCGCTGCACCTATCTATACCCGACCTGCTGACTACAAGGGATGGAAAGTACCCGAGATCCTCTTGAGCGGAAACGAGGCAAAGGTAAGACAATGGGAATTCGACCAGGCCATGGAGCGCACCAGACGACTGCGCCCCGACCTGTTGGGAGAAGAATAGAGAAAATCAACATAAATTATTAACTATTAAACCAATTTTATTATGGCTAATTATGCAGAAAAACCCCAGATGGGATTTATTGAGGCATGCTCGACAGCATGCAAGAAAATCGTAACATTCAAAGGCAGAGCACGCCGCTCAGAGTTTTGGTGGGCCACATTAGGTATATTCATCATCAACCTCATCATGACTCCTGTCGGCTATATGGGAACAGCGGGTGTCATCATCTCCAACCTCGTCAGCCTTGCCATTACCATTTTATCCTTGTCACTGACTTTCCGCCGTCTGCATGACACAGGCCGTAGCGGATGGTTTGTTGGCATACCCTTCATTATCAGCATGATTGGTCTTGTTGTCATTATCTATGGCATTCTCAGCATGGACATCAATATCTTTGAACTGATAGAAACTCCTGACATGCTGAGCCAGGAAATCATTGAAAACATGAGCAACAGCACCTCTATGAACATTATGGCCGGTTCTTTTTTGTTTATCATCAGCGGACTGCTAAGTCTCGTAGTATTCGTCTTCTGCTGCTTGGATTCAAAACCAGGAACCAACAAGTACGGCGAAAGCCCCAAGTATGTAGAAGAGGTATAAACAACAGAACTTTCGCAAGTACTATAAATAAAACAAGCATATCAAAGATGCTCCTTACAGAAGGCTTCGCCCAGAGCGAAGCCTTCTTCGTACAGGCGCTCCAGCTTGTCGGTATCCTTTTCGATACGTCCCACTTCCAACGGCCGCAAGGGACGTATGCAGGTTATCTTGCCCGCAGCCTCCAGGTCGTCTATCAGCTGTATCTGCTCATTATATGCCTTATGACGATGACTCAACGCCACACGCAGACGCGGATAGTTCTTATATATATAAGGTATCTTTCTGTCCTTCCCGTCATCACGCCATCCTTTGTTGCGCGTCAGCACCACCACATTGTGCTCATATCCCTTCTCTATGGCACGCAGTACCGGAATACTGTCGGCTATACCACCATCCAGCATCGGGATACCATCCACCCATACTATCTTGCTCACAAAAGGCAGACTGCTGGAGGCACGTACAATGTCGAGCGCACGCTGTCGGTCATGATTCTCTGACATATACATGGCCTTTCCTGTCAGACAGTTGGTGGTAACCATCTCAAAACGGTCGGCATACTTGAAGTAGGTATCAAAATCAAAGGGCAACAGTTGATTGGGAAACTTGTCGTAAAGCAGTTTCCTGTCGAAAATACACCCCTGAGTCACCAGATGATGCAGGCCAATATACTGATAGCGGGCCAAATAATCAATATTGGAAATACGTGCACGACGTGGCTGACGGCTCATATACGACATACCGTTACAAGCCCCTGCCGACACTGCCACCGTGAAGGGGAAATACAAATCATACTTCATAAAGGCATCCAGCACACCACTGGTAAACACACCACGCATACCGCCGCCTTCCAACACCAAACCTGCACTAAGTCTTAAGTTCATAACCTACTATCCGTTTCTATTTTTTATCCGTTTTGCAACAAAATGTAGTCCGAATCTATTAATATTTTATAAATTCACACTAAATATACACTTTTGATTGCAAAGATAAGCATTTTTAGGGAAATAATTACTAACTTTGCAGCAAATTAAAGTAAAATTCTAAAATATGTTTAGCAAGGATACTTATATCAAGCGCCGCAAAGAGTTGAAAGAACTGGTAGGAAGCGGCGTCATCATTATTTTTGGCAACAACGAATCGCCTTGCAATTTCCCTAATAACGGGTATGCACCTTTTCGACAAGACTCTTCGTTCCTGTATTACTTCGGACAAAACCGAGACGGATTGGTTGGTGTGATAGATGTAGACAATGACATCGAGATACTCATTGGCGACGACATAGACATTGAAGACATCGTTTGGTACGGAAGCGTAGACAGTGTGCACGATATGGCTGAACAAGTGGGAATCCAGAACACGGCTCCAATGAAGTCGCTGAAGACCATCTGCAACAACGCCATGTCGAAGAAGCGCAAGATACACTTCCTCCCTCCTTACAGATGGGACATCAAGTTGCAGATATTCGATCTGCTCGGCATTCATCCCAACCAGCAGAAAGAGGAAGCATCGCTTACTCTCATTCAGGCTGTAGTGAAGATGAGATCTACCAAGTCGGCAGAAGAGATTGAGGAACTGGAGCGTGCTGCTGTCATCGGTTACAAGATGCACACCACAGCCATGCGACTTACCCGTCCGGGACTGACTGAGAAATATGTTGCAGGACAGGTCGACGGCATTGCCAACTCGTATGGTGCCATGGTCAGTTTCCCAACCATCTTTACCCAGCACGGTGAAATCATGCATGGCAATCCATCCATGAACATACTTCAGGAAGGCCGCTTGGCTCTTTGCGATGCAGGTGCAGAAACCATCAACAACTATTGTTCTGACAATACACGCACCATGCCTGTAAGCGGTAAGTTCACACAGCGCCAGCTGGAGATTTACTCTATCGTGGAAGCCTGTCATGACTATACACTCGAGGTTGCCAAGCCTGGCGTAAAATATGCAGACGTACACTTTGCAGTATGCCGACTGATGTTTGATAAACTGAAGGAACTGGGACTTGCCAAGGGCGATACCGAAGAGGCAGTAAGAGCCGGAGCTCATGCCATGTTCCTGCCCCACGGCTTAGGTCACATGATGGGTATGGATGTACACGACATGGAGAATCTTGACCAAATAAACGTAGGCTTCGACGAGGAGGTTCGTCCTAACCTGGAACAGTTTGGTACCAACTGTCTGCGCATGGGACGACGCCTGCAGGAAGGCTTTGTCGTAACAGACGAACCGGGCATATACTTTATTCCAGCACTCATCGACGACTGGAAGGCAAAGGGGCACTGCGCAGAGTTCCTCAACTTCGACAAGTTGGAAACATACAAGGACTTCGGAGGAATCCGCATCGAGGACGATGTGCTCATCACCAAGGATGGTTGCCGATTTATCGGTAAAGACCGAATCCCCTACCACCCTAAGGATGTGGAGGAGTTCATGGGCAAAGAATAAGAAGTTCTCAGATGCCCCAACCTAAAGAGAAAGAATACAACATTATTAATAATTTAAAAAGAGAAAAGTTAATGAAGAAGACATTGATTGTTGCTGCCATGATGGCTTTGGTTGCCACAGGTGCAAGCGCAAAGACAGCGAAGGACTCAGCTGCCATCGCTAAGAACAAGCCTGTATTTACAGTGGTAAAGCAGAACCCTATTACAAGCATCAAGGATCAGAACCGTAGCGGTACGTGCTGGGCATACTCTACCCTCAGTTTCTTTGAGAGCGAGATTCTGAAGAAGACTGGCAAGACATACGACCTCAGTGAGATGTACGTAGCCAACAAGACTTATATGGATCGTGCCACTATGGCAGTCCGTATGCATGGAGACGTTAGTTTCTCACAGGGTGGCAGCGCCTACGATGTACTCTATGCTTTGCAGCACTATGGCATCGTTCCTGAGAACGCCATGCCTGCACCAGGCACTTTGACCGGTGACTCACTTGCCAATTTCGGCGAGTTCTTCGATGTCATGACTCCTTACGTAGAGGCTGTAGCCAAGAGCAAGGCCAAGAAGATTTCTACTGCATGGAAGAGCGGCTTGCAGGGCATCATCGACTCTTATATCGGCGAAACTCCTGAGAAGTTCACATACGAGGGCAAGCAGTACACTCCTGAGACTTTCTGCAAGAGCCTCGGCATCAATCTTGACGATTATGTTTCCATCACCAGCTATACTCACCACCCAATGTGGAGCAAGTTTGCTGTTGAGGTACAGGACAACTGGCGCTGGCCTTTGAGCTACAACGTGCCTATGGAAGACCTCTGCAAGATCATCGACAACGCCGTTAATAATGGTTACACTGTAGCATGGGGTGGCGACGTGACCGAAGATGGTTTCACACGCAAGGGCTTAGGTATCGCCTACGATGTTAAGAAGGTACGCTCTATGGCTGGCACCGATGCCGACCACTGGTTCAAGCTCTCAAAGAGCGAGAAGAACGAAAAGCTCGACTCACTCGGCGTGAATGCTCCTGAAATCGTTCCTACACAGAAGATGCGTCAGGATGCTTTCGACAACTGGGAGACTACCGACGACCACGGCATGCACATCTATGGTATCGCCAAGGATCAGAACGGTAAAGAGTACTATATGGTAAAGAACTCTTGGGGCGAGTATGGCGACTACAAGGGAACCTGGTACATGACCAAGGCTTTCGTAGCTTACAAGACCATGGATTTCATGGTTAACAAGAATGCCATTCCTAAGGATATCCGCAAAAAGCTCGGCATCTAAAAACAACCAACAAACATACCGTAAGGGGCTGCAAAAATACTTTGCAGCCCCTTATTTTATTATTTTCATCTAAAACATTTCTTATTGTCATAATATTTTCGTAACTTTACAGCCAGAAAATAAAAAACAATAAAATGCATTTTAAATGGAATTATGAAGCACCGACACCAGAACAGCAAAAAACGGCTAAAGAATTAGGCGACAAGCTCAATGTCAGCCCTATCCTTGGTCAGCTTCTTATCCAGCGAGGCATCACCACAGAATCGGCTGCAAAGAGATTCTTCAGACCACAGCTGGCCGACCTCATCAATCCCTTCCTGATGAAGGATATGGATGTGGCTGTCGACCGACTGAATGATGCCATGGGACGGAAGGAACGCATCTTGGTCTATGGAGACTACGATGTAGACGGATGCACGGCTGTTGCCTTGGTATACAAGTTTCTGCAGCAGTTCTATTCCAATATAGAATACTACATACCCGATCGGTACGACGAGGGGTATGGAGTAAGCAAGAAGGGAATAGACTATGCCCACGAAACAGGTGTCAAACTGATTATTATCCTCGACTGCGGCATCAAGGCAGTCAAGGAAATAGAGTATGCCAAGACTCTTGGCATCGATTTCATTATCTGTGATCACCACGTGCCCGACGAGGTGATGCCACCGGCCGTGGCCATACTCAACCCCAAGCAACCAGACGACCCTTTCCCATTCAAGCATCTTTGTGGATGTGGCGTAGGCTTCAAATTCATGCAGGCTTTTGCCAAGGACAACGGAATACCTTTCTCACGACTCATTCCCCTGCTCGATTTCTGTGCCGTCAGCATTGCTGCCGACATCGTACCGGTAGTAGACGAGAACCGCATCCTGGCTTTCCATGGTCTGAAGCTACTCAACTCCAATCCCAGCATAGGCCTGAAATCTATCATCGATATCTGCGGACTCAACGGACGTGAAATATCCATGAGCGATATCGTCTTCAAGATAGGACCACGCATCAATGCCTCCGGACGAATGGAAAACGGCAAACTGAGTGTTGACCTCTTGGTGGAGCGCGATTTTGCCACAGCCCTGCGCATGGCAAAACATATCAATGAATACAACGAACAGCGCAAGGACATCGACAAGCAGATGACCGAAGAAGCCAACGGCATCGTGTCGAGACTGGAGAGCCAGAAGCACAACTCCAGCATCGTCCTCTACGACGAAGGATGGAAGAAAGGCGTGATAGGCATCGTGGCATCACGACTGACCGAAATCTATTTCCGCCCCACCGTGGTACTCACAAAAGAAGGCGACATGGCTACCGGCTCTGCCCGCAGTGTGACAGGATTTGACGTTTACTCTGCCATCAAGAGCTGCCGCGACCTGTTGGTCAACTTTGGCGGACATACCTATGCTGCCGGACTCACCCTGAAATGGGAACATGTCAAGGAGTTCAGAAACCGTTTCCAGAAATATGTGGAAGAACACATCTCGCCCGAACAAACCGAGGCTATCCTGAACATAGACGCTGTCGTCGACTTTAAGGATATCACCAAGCACCTCCACAACGACCTGAAGCGCTTCTCACCCTTTGGTCCCTGCAACCAGAAGCCAGTATTCTGCACCCACCGAGTGTACGACTATGGCACAAGCAAGGTGGTGGGACGCGAGCAGGAACACATCAAGTTGGAACTGGTAGACTCCAAGTCGAGCAATGTAGTCAACGGAATTGCCTTTGGACAGAGTGCGTCTGCCCGATACATCAAGAGCAAGCGCAGTTTCGACATAGCATATACCATTGAGGAGAATGTCTTCAAGAAAAATCAGGTACAACTGCAGATAGAAGACATACGACCCAATGAAAACTGAATAGACACAAGATCTCATACCCTATCAACCCATGGATAAATTTCAGGAGATATTACATACTTACTGGGGATTTTCCGACTTCCGTGGCATACAGCGCGATATCATCGAAAGCATTGCCGCCGGAAAGGATACTTTGGGTTTGATGCCTACGGGTGGAGGAAAGTCTATCACGTTTCAGGTTCCTGCACTTGCACAGGAGGGTGTGTGCATCGTCATCACACCTCTGATAGCCTTGATGAAAGACCAGGTACAGCACCTCAAGGAGCGCGGCATACAGGCTGCAGCCATCCATGCCGACAAATCGAGAAGCGAGGTGATACAGATTCTCGAAAACTGTATCTTTGGTGGTATCAAGATTCTGTATGTATCACCCGAACGACTCGCCTCCGAGATTTTCCAAACCAAACTGCGCCATATACCGGTGAGTTTCATCACTGTAGATGAAGCCCACTGTATCAGCCAGTGGGGCTACGATTTTCGTCCTTCCTACCTGAATATTGCCAGCATCAGGGATATGAAACCCAACACCCCCATCCTTGCCCTTACCGCTACGGCTACACCAGACGTTGTCAACGACATACAGGAAAAACTGCATTTCGAGAAGAAGAATGTGTTCAAAATGAGTTTTGAGCGCAAGAACCTGGCATATATCGTACGCACCGTAGGCGACAAGATCAACGAGATGGTGCACATCCTGAGATGCACAGAAGGCTCTGCCATCGTCTATGCCAGAAGCCGGAAACGTACCAAGGAGATTGCCACCCTACTCAACCAGAATGGCATCAAGAGCACCTTCTATCATGCAGGACTCCTGCCATCTGTAAAAGATGAGCGCCAAAAAGCCTGGCAACAGGACGAGGTGAGAGTCATCGTGGCTACCAATGCCTTCGGTATGGGTATCGACAAACCTGATGTAAGGATGGTTATCCATATCGACTGTCCCGACTCATTGGAAGCATATTTCCAGGAGGCTGGACGCGCTGGCCGAGACGGCAATAAGGCTTATGCCGTATTGCTCTACGACCCCAGCGATGAGCGAAAACTCAGGAAACGCATCGACGACACATTCCCGCCAAAAGACCTGATCAGGGATGTTTACGAGCATCTGGCATACTTCTTCCAGATAGGCGTTGGCAGCGGAAAAGGAAAGACATTCGAGTTCAATATAGAAAAGTTCAGCTATATCTACAAGTTTTTTCCTGTCAGGGTGGACTCTGCACTCAGAATTCTGGAACGTAGTGGCTACATACACTACGAGGACAATCCCGACGGAAAGGCACGTCTCATGTTCTGCCTGAACAGAAACGATCTGTATTTGCTCGACAACCTCTCTCCCAAAGAGGAGGCCATTGTGACGGCTCTGCTGCGTACCTACGGCGGGCTGTTCACCGACTTCGTATATATCGATGAGAGCCTGATAGCCCATCAGGCTGATACCAGCACAGAACAGGTATATGTCGTTCTCAAGAACTTCGCAGCACGCCATATCGTCAAGTTCGTGCCAAGGCGCAAGACTCCTTATATCACATACACAAGAGACAGAATAGATGGCGAGAAGGTTCTCATACCACAAGAAGTATGGGAACAGAGACGCGAGCAATACATACGGCGAATAGAAGGAATCCTGCACTATGCACAGGAAGATTACATCTGCCGTTCCAGACAGTTGCTGGCATACTTTGGCGAGGCAAGCCGCGAGGACTGCCACCAGTGTGATATCTGCCTGGAACAATACACCAGCAACAAAACAAGAAAACAGGAATTCGAGAAAGCCAAGCAGGCCATACGCCAGCTGCTTGGCGACCACAAACCTCACTTCATCACCGAACTGCGCAACATCCTGCTTCCTTCCGAGTACGTGGATGAAGCATTGGAATACTTAGTGGGTGAAAATCAAATCCATATCGATGGCTCGTATATCTCTTCTGACATAGATCTTGGTTTGGATATGCATCGATATTGAGTATTTTTGGTTTGGAAATGGAATGCGAAATAATAGTTTTGATTTGGAATGGTCCGATGACATCGGATACCGTAACGACTCAGAAAGGTAAGTCTTTCACTTTGTATAATATTCCGTTATATTATGCCGGATATCTGCAGGTGTTCTTGGATAGAATAAGCGATACTCATCCTTGAATAAATAAGATTCTGTAGATGGTTGGCTAAATTAATATGGTTCATGCACGTTAATTTGTTTTTTGATGAAAATGTATCAAAGTATCATTTTTTATATTCAATATCGTTATAACTAATTGATATAATACCAGTTATCGACAATGAGACTTCTCTTGAAATATGAGATAAAGTATCATAGAAGTATCACAAAAATCTCATTTTAAGCGAAAAATAGCATTTTCGATGCGGCATTATGCCTTATTCCACGTTATTAAGATAATCAATCATTAAGCCAACTTACGCAAATGGGAAGTTAAAGAAGTTAAAGAAGTTCGTGCCCTCCGCATGATCCCTTATGGACCAACGGACGGGCATCCGCTGAACAACCAGCGGGCATCAACAGAACAAGCCTCGGGCACACACTGCCAATACGGCGGGCAACGAATGCCCAATTATTAGATTTATTTTGGGCACTATCCTTTCTATTTCCAACAAGCATTCAAAGAAAACGTAATGAAGAATGCCTACATCAACTTTCGCAAATGGGGAAGTTAAAGAATTTAAAGAAGTTAGAGAAGTTAAAGCCATATGCTTTACAGCTAAATATTCAATCAAAAAAGGCTGTTGGCTATAACTTCTAACGACCGAAGGGAGTGATAACTTCTTTAACTTCTATAACTTCTGAACTTGCTAAAGTTCAGTATCTGATAAAGAAAAGATAAAGCAGAAGACTGGGAAAGGCTGAAAAAGCCAAAAATCAGCCAAAAATGAGACTTCTATGATACTTTTTGCAACAAAACACAAAAAGTATCATTTATTATATACTCCTATTAATCAATGAATTACAAATATTTTTAAGTCAAGAATGATACTTTGAGACTTTTCTTTCAAAAAAAAGCTACGTAAAGTTCTGCCAAGCCTCTATCTATCATAATTGATTTCCACGAACAGACATTATTCGACAGTCTACAAGAGTGGTAACTACGATCTCATTATTTTATAACTGCTCACAATTTGTGACTGGTTTATTGTTATCTATATTATTTGCAATATTTATGTCTTCATTTTGAGGTATCAGCATTGGAACAAAAAAACAAAAGGGAACGACCCCTCACGGACCATTCCCTTTCCAACATTATGTACGAGAAAAAAATTAGTTGTTCTCAGGACGAAGTTTACGTACAGTAACACCAGCCTGCCACATCTCTTTGTTGCGCATAGCCTCAAGTTCTGCGTTCAACTTCTCACGGTAGTCAGGCTGAGAGTTCTTGTCAATAGAAATCTGTGCCTCATTACCTGTCTTAACAGAGTAATACAACCACTCCATAACTGGCTTGATAGCCTCGCGGAAACGAGGAGCCCAGTCGAGCGCACCACGCTGTGCAGTAGTAGAGCAGTTAGCATACATCCAGTCCATACCCTTCTCACCGAAGAGAGGGCCAAGGCTCTGTGTCAGCTCCTCAACAGTCTCGTTGAAAGCCTCTGATGGTGAGTGACCATTCTCACGGAGCACATCATACTGAGCCTCCAACAATCCCTCGATGGCACCCATCAAAGAACCACGCTCACCAGTAAGGTCAGAAGTAGCCTCACGATGGAATGTAGTCTTGAACAAGTAACCGGCACCGATACCGATACCGAAGGCAATTGTCTTCTCCTCAGCCTTGCCAGATGCATCCTGGTAAACAGCATAAGAGCAGTTCAAACCACGACCCTCGCAGAACATAGTGCGGAGAGAAGTACCAGAACCCTTAGGTGCAACCATGATAACATCAATATCCTTTGGTGGAACTACGCCTGTGCGATCGCTCCAGTTGATAGCGAAACCATGTGAATAATACAAAGTCTTACCTGCTGTAAGATACTGCTTAATCTTTGGCCAAACAGCAATCTGGCCGGCATCAGAAAGCAACATACAGATGATAGTACCCTTCTGAACAGCCTCCTCGATAGAGAACAAAGTCTTACCAGGAACCCATCCGTCCTTCAGACACTTCTCATAAGTCTTACCCTCACGCTGACCAACGATTACGTTGAAGCCATTGTCACGAAGGTTGCATGCCTGACCAGGACCCTGAATACCATAACCGATAACGGCGATAGTTTCATTTTTCAATACTTCACGTGCTTTCTCCAATGAAAATTCATGACTGGTGACTACTGTTTCAATTACGCCACCGAAATTCATTTCTGCCATAATAAAAATTTTTTGTGCGACTACTGTTGTGAAGCCGCGGGTTTTACTTATCCATACGGATGCGAGCCCTACTTATTCAAAGAAAGTCTTTTGATCCGTCCACTCCCTATCCAAGAAAGCGGCTATGGGTTTATTCCTTTTATTAATTCGGTTGCAAAGGTAATAAATCATTATGAAACAACCAAATTTTTCTTTCATTTTTTTATAAATTTCGCTTTACTTCTTACAACTTCTATATCTTTTTCAGAATTTTGCATGCTTTTTGTTACTTTTATGCAATATTCATTCTCTCCTACTTCCTCCATATAGAAGTTCAGTTTATCGCCTTGATGGCTCTCTGCCACATAAGCAATTTCGAATCTTTGCAGGAAATGGGCCTTATAGTAATCCAAATCAAACAAATCGAGGATGTGCTCGATATATTTCACCGAATTGATATGTCCATTGACGTCCACATCATTATAATAGGTGTCAATGGTTCTGACGAGTTGGGCATCTGCCGACATCTTCACCCTCGAGCTGGCAGCAATGGGACATTCCTTTTCTGTCTCGATATACTGAGATATCAAGCCATCGTTGATCGAGAAGATGTCTACAGGCTGGCGGCTCTGCGTGTCTATCATAGCCCACACACTCTTGCCGTAACCATATACTTTCTCCTCCTCACCTGCCGGTGATGCGCTGCAGATCTTGAAGTCGCGCGCTGTAAAATACTTCATGGCATTCTCCACCCATGTCTCCACTGCGAACTTGTCATACGACTTGGGCATCTCTGTCATCTCAATGGCAAGACGGCTCAATACCCATGTGCGATGGCGAGGCATGAGATAGTTCATACCATATCCCCTGTCGTTGCTATGAAAATCGGCAGCATTCAACAGATGATTGCCCAAATGCCCCATAAACAAGTGACTGGAATAGTCACAATGAAAAGGTTCCGAAAGGAACTCATATCTTCCTACTTTGCTTAATAATTCCATATCTCGTACTTGTTTTATTATATAAAAGTCGTATTTCCATAGTCAGAAGACCATAGAAACACGACTCTTATAATTCATATTTTATACTATTTTCATCACTCTATGAAGTTACTCCTCTTCGCCTTTTTTAAGATAATCGGATACAGGCTCATCATAACTTCTTGTCACAGCAATGCGTCCAGAGCGAGTATACTGCAAGAGGCAGTCAAAGCTGTTGAGCTGATGGAACAAGTCGGCGATGTCTTCTGTCAGTCCTGCAAGGAGCACCGTGCTGTAAGTAGGATTTACCTCCATCATGCGTGCATCGTGCTTGCGGATGGTACGCGACACCTCAGGATTTTCCAGCAAGACGGGTGTGGAAATCTTGAAGAGAGCCACCTCGTGGATAAAGATCTGGTCATCGGTGTAATAGTCACTCTTCACCACATCGATCTTTTTCTCTATCGCCTTGTTGATTTTCTCTATCTGCTCCTCGTCACTCCACACCGTAATGGTGTACTTGTGAATGTTCTTGATACTGCTGGCAGATACATTCAAACTCTCGATATTCACCTGTCTACGAGTAAACACGGCTGTAATCTGATTCAGAATACCGGCAATGTTCTCAGAATAAACAAGCAGTGTATATAATTTCTTTTCGTTGTTATTCTCCATAATCTTATCGTTCAAAGAAGTTGATACTTCACCCCTCTTTCACAAGGAGTCGATTCCTCACTCTTCCTGTTCCACTCTTAATAGTTCAACTCGAGCTGCATCTCGTCCACGCTCTTGCCTGGCAGAGTCATAGGCACGATGTCCTCGTCCTCCTTGATGGCGCACTCCAAGAGATAAGGACCCTTGGTGGCAATCATCTTCTCTACCTTTTCCTTCAAGTCCTTGCGGTCGATGACCACATCGTAAGGAATACCATAGGCATGAGCCACCTCTGCATAACGTGGATTCAACATGTGGGTGAACGAACGGCGACCCTCGAACATCAGGTCTTGCCACTGACGCACATTGCCCAAGTAGTTGTTATTCAGCAGAATCATCTTCACAGGAGCCTGCTGTTCCATGATAGTACCCAGTTCCTGGATGTTCATCTGGAAACCGCCATCACCGAAGAAGCAGCAGATTGTTCTGTCGGGAGCACCGAAAGTAGCACCGATGGCTGCAGGCAAACCGAAGCCCATGGTTCCGAAGCCACCACTGGTGACGATAGACAATTTCTTGGTAAACTTAAAATAACGGCTGCTGATCATCTGATTCTGACCGACATCATTCACGAGCACAGCCTCGTTGTGAGTAGCCTCGGTCACCACATTGGTCACCTCACCCATCAACAGTGGACCTTCCTTAGGATGAATGTCTTTCTCGATAACTTTCTCCTGCTCCTGCTGGCGATACACATCGAAAGAGTCGCGCCATTCACGGTGTACATTCTTATTCAGCAGACGTGTGATGGCTGGCAACGACTGTTTGCAGTCACCGATGACAGCGACATCCGTCTTTATCACCTTGTCTATCTCGGCCTTGTCAATATCGAGATGAATCACCTTAGCCTGAGGAGCATACTTGGAAGGAACACCCGTGATACGGTCGCTGAAGCGCATACCGATGGCTATCAGCACATCACACTCCTGCGTCTTCATGTTGGTGGCATAAGAGCCATGCATACCGAGCATACCCATATTGAGAGGATGATTGCTGGGCAGAGCTGAGAGACCGAGAAGCGTACGTCCTGCAGGGATATCGGCTTTCTCCAAGAACTCCAACAGTTCATTGTGGGCACCACCAAGTTCCACGCCATGACCCACCAAGGCAAAAGGTTTCTTTGCCTTATTAATGAGTTCGGCTGCCTCAGCCACAGCCTGCTCGTCAATCTTAGGATAAGGATTATAGGATGTCACCTTCTCACACTTCACCGGTTCCCATTCGCAAGAAGCCACCTGGGCATTCTTGGTGAAGTCGAGCACGACAGGACCCGGGCGACCGCTACGGGCGATATAGAAAGCACGGCTTACAGCCCATGCCACATCCTCAGGACGTCTGATCTGATAAGCCCATTTGGAGATTGGCTGGGTAACACCCACCAGGTCTACTTCCTGGAAAGCATCAGTACCCAGGGCACCAACACCCACCTGACCAGCAATAACCACAATAGGGGTTGAGTCCATCATGGCATCAGCAATACCAGTCAGCGTATTGGTTGCACCAGGACCACTTGTCACAAGAGTCACTCCCACCTCACCGCTGACTCGGGCATAACCCTGTGCAGCATGAGCAGCAGCCTGCTCGTGACGTACCAAGATGTGATCAAACACCTTATTTTCTCCTCTCGTGTAACCATACAGTGCATCAAACACTGGCATGATGCTGCCACCCGGATAGCCGAAGATGGTTGTCACCCCTTCTGCCTGCAATGAGCGCATCAATGCTTCTGCTCCTGAAATTACTTCTTTTGCCATTTATACTTATTGTTTTTATATGATGAGGGAAGTTAAGTGGGAACTCACTTAACTTTCCTCCGAATTCTCTTAAATTTCTAAAGATACTACTAATCTATGATTCTCACACCACCCTTGTCGGCAGAACTTACACTCTGTGCATAGGCACGCAAAGCCTTGCTTACCACACGGTTGCGCTTCAATGGCTGTTGTGGACGGGCATTGAGTTCCTCATCACTCAACTTCACATTGATGCTGCGGTTAGGAATATCGATCACGATGATATCGCCATCCTTTATCTTGCCGATGTTACCACCTGCTGCAGCCTCTGGTGAGATATGACCGATGCTAAGACCTGACGTACCACCCGAGAAACGACCATCGGTAATGAGCGCACACTCCTTGCCAAGATGGCGGCTCTTGATATAAGAGGTAGGATAAAGCATCTCCTGCATACCAGGACCACCCTTAGGACCTTCGTGGGTAATAACGACACAGTCGCCCGAGTTCACCTTGCCATCCAAGATTCCCTCGCAGGCATCCTCCTGAGAGTCGAAGCATACGGCAGGACCCTCGAAATGCCAAAGCACAGGGTCTACACCGGCAGTCTTTACCACACAACCGTTCTGGGCAATATTGCCAAACAGCACAGCAAGACCACCATCCTTGGTATAAGCATGCTCCAAATCGCGAATACAACCATTCTCACGGTCGGTATCCAAGCTTTCCCATTGAGCATCCTGACTACCCATCTGGGTAGAGAACTTACGACCAGGTGCAGAATGATAGATTCTGTCGGCCTCTGGATCGAGTTGACCAGTGGTGATATCATATTTCTTCATCTGTTCGTCAAGAGTATGACCATCAACTCGCATTACAGAGCCGTTGATAAGTCCTCCCTTGTTGAGCTCATTCAATATACCCATGATTCCTCCTGCACGGTTGCACTCCTGCACACTGTACTTCTGAGTGTTAGGACTCAACTTGCAGAGACAAGGCACCTTGCGGCTCAACTGATCGATGTCCTCCATCTTAAAGTCGGCGCCAGCCTCCTGAGCCACAGCCAACAGGTGAAGCACGGTATTGGTACTTCCGCCCATGGCGATATCCAAAGTCATGGCATTGAGGAATGCATCACGGGTAGCGATATTGCGTGGCAATACGCTCTCGTCGCCATCCTGATAATAAGCATAAGCATTCTTAACCACCTGACGTGCTGCATCCTTGAAGAGCTGAATGCGGTTCTTGTGAGTAGCCAGGATGGTACCATTGCCAGGAAGGCTCAGACCGATAGCCTCGGTAAGAGAGTTCATGGAATTGGCAGTAAACATACCCGAGCAACTACCGCATCCAGGACATGCACACTGCTCTATCTGAGTCATCTCCTCATCAGAGACACTGGTGTCAGCACCCTTGATCATTGCAGTGATCAGGTCGGCATTCTCGCCTTTCCATCGTCCTGCCTCCATAGGGCCACCCGAACAGAATACAGTAGGGATGTTCAGACGCATAGAAGCCATCAGCATACCCGGAGTCACCTTGTCACAATTGGAGATGCAAATCATGGCATCAGCCTTATGTGCATTTACCATATACTCTACAGAATCGGCGATGATATCACGGCTTGGAAGTGAATACAACATACCATCGTGACCCATTGCAATACCGTCGTCTACGGCTATCGTATTGAATTCGGCTGCATAGCAACCCATTGCTTCTATTTCCTTCTTGACAATCTGACCGATTTCATGAAGATGAGTATGACCTGGCACAAACTGTGTAAAGCTGTTCACAATGGCAATAATAGGTTTGCCAAACTGCTCATGTTTCATACCAGCAGCTACCCAGAGTGCACGGGCACCTGCCATTCTTCTGCCTTCAGTACAGACACTACTTCTTAATGGATGTTTCATCATTTTTGTATCTTCGTTTATTTTGCCTACAAAGATACTGAGTTTTTATGTAATAGCCAACAAATTTCGTATAAACTTTCACAAATACGCGTATTTTGTTACAAAAATAACCTATAATACTTACAATCTATAAGACATTTGCTACATTTACATATCAATCAGTTACTATAAACAAAAAAAATCCCTAAGACCGAAGCCTTAGGGATTCCCTATTTTGATATTATTCAATATCGTTTTTAGCGTATCGCTTTCAATTACTCAGCAACAGCGTTGTCGTTGAAAGTAGATACACGGTTGAACTCAACCTGCTTGAAGAGCTTGTCTGTTGCGCCCATACCCTTAGTAGTCAAACGATCAGCAGCGATCTTGTACTTCTTAACGAGTACGTTCTTAACAGCGTCAGCACGCTTCTGAGAAAGAGCCTGGTTGAAGTCCTTGTTACCCTCTGGAGAAGCGTAACCCTTAATCTCAACCTTAGCATCCGCGTGATTCTTCATATACTGAGCGATCAACTCGATGTTAGGCATCTGGCTCTTGTCTACAACAGCCTTGCCCTGACGGAACAATACAGTTGGCTGCAAGTTTGTAGCAGTAGCTGGCTTCACATACTTAGGCTTCTTGTTGCACTCGTCGAGAGCATTCTGAAGATCCTTGATCTGCTTGTCCTTAGCAGAAAGCTGAGCGTCCTTGTTGTTCAAGTCACCACGAAGGCTGTTGATCTGGCTGTTCAAACCATCGATCTCGTTCTGGTCGCGGAGCTGAGCGATTGTGAAGTTGTGAGAACCGTTAGAGTTCTTGAACTTGTAAACGATACCAGCGTTCAACTGGAATGCAGACTTGTTGATGTCGTAAGCAACACCCTCATAGCCATAGCCGTTCAAAGCCCAGTTCATAGAAGGCTCAACATATACCTGCCATGCCTTAGCCTTGCCCAGGTTGAATGTGAAGTCGATACCAGCCTTAGAAGTAAGAGCGTTGAGCTCCTTTTCATTATCACCAGCAGCTGTACCGAATGTATGACCCCAACCGAAGCCGAATACAGGAACAACCTCGAACAAACGTGGCTCACCCTTGTAACCAGCAAACCAGTTGCTCAAGTTTACAGTACCGATCAAACCTACGTTCATGTAGCGAGCTAAAGTCTTAGACTGTGGCATGTAGTGCTTGCAGTGATCGTTGAAGTAAACATTACCCTCAGCAGCCAAACCGAATACTGGAGTGAACCAGCGACCGATACGAAGGCCAGCGTTTGAGTTCAGGTTGTTCATCCAGCTCTCGCCAGTAGTCTTTACCTGAGCACCGCCGTTGATGCCGATGTAGAAGTTGTCAAATGTCTTGCTCTCAGTAACTGTCTGAGCATTTACTGAAACTGCCATTGCAGCGGCAGCAAACAATAAACCTAACTTTTTCATGTCTCTCTAAAAATTAATTTATTAAAAATGTTATTGAAATCTTTATTATTGCGCAACACATTGCACATTTTTGAAATCGAGTGCAAAGTAATAAAAAAAAAACTTAACTACCAAACTTTTCCCATAATATTTTACATTTATCCCGTGAAAACTGGAAAAAAAGCACATATTTTCTTCTTTTTGTACGATTGCAAAATAACTTTAAGACTTTCACATCGATTATTCACACCCTATCACAACCTCCCAGTCTACTTACATTTTCAAGCTAAAACACAAGTTTTTCCATGCTTCTACGCGCGCGAACATTATTTATTATATATAGAGAGTTTCAGTAAGTTCTGGAGTTAGGGAAACAAAAAAAAGACCGAGTGCATCACTACACTCGGCCTCCAACAAATTAGAGAGTTATAAAAAATCAAGTATATTGCTACTTGTAGAATTCCTTCTTTCCTGCAGCCAATGTATTCTTCATCAGCGAGCAGATGGTCATAGGACCTACACCACCAGGAACAGGGGTGATATAAGAGCAACGCTCTGCCACCTCGTCAAATTTGACATCACCATTCAGACGGAAGCCACTCTTACGGGTAGCATCAGGCACGCGGGTTGTACCAACATCTATCACCACAGCTCCCTCTTTCACCATATCGGCTGTAACGAAGTTGGGCTTTCCGATAGCTGCAATGATGATATCCGCCTCACGGCATTCCTCTTTCAGGTTGGCAGAGTGAGAATGGCAAACCGTTACGGTAGCATCACCCCACTGTTTCTGCATCATGAGTTGCGCCATAGGCTTGCCCACGATGTTGCTTCTGCCAAGCACTACACACTTCTTGCCACTGGTAGGAATATGATAATGCTGCAACAGGGTAAGAATACCCAACGGAGTGGCAGAGATGAAACAAGGCAGACCTATAGCCATGCGACCTACATTGATGGGATGAAAACCGTCCACATCCTTGCGATAATCAATGGCCATGATGATTTTCTGCTCGTCAATATGGGCAGGAAGAGGCAGTTGCACGATGAAGCCATCTACATCTTCATCCTTGTTCAGCTTGTCCACACAGGCCAACAACTCTTCCTCGGTCACGTCGTCCTCGTAACGAGTAAGGGTCGACTTGAATCCACACTTCTCACAAGCAAGCACCTTATTCTTGACATAGGTCTCGCTGCCTCCGTCATGTCCTACGAGTACAGCAGCCAAGTGTGGCTGTTTTCCTCCGTTGGCAACAATTTGTGCCACCTCTTCGGCTATCTGCTCCTTAATGGCATTTGCCGTAGCCTTTCCGTCTATCAGTTGCATTTCATTCAATATTAAATAATCAATGTTATGTGTTATCACATTCCTGGCATCTTTGGCATACCGGGCATTCCCTTCATACCCTTCATGCGGCTCATCATGCCTGCCATTCCGCCACCAGTCATCATCTGCATCATCTTGCGGGTCTGGTCGAACTGCTTAATCAGCTTGTTCACCTCCTGGATATTGGTACCCGAGCCCTTGGCGATACGCTGACGACGGCTGGTATTGAGGATACCTGGGTTAGAACGCTCCTTAGGAGTCATACTCTGAATGATAGCCTCAACGCTCTTGAATGCATCATCAGGAATATCCACATCACGGATGGCCTTGCCTAAACCAGGAATCATACCAGCCAAATCCTTGATATTACCCATCTTCTTGATTTGCTGTATCTGAGCATAGAAGTCGTTGAAGTCGAACTGATTCTTGCGAATCTTCTTCTCCAGTTTCTTTGCCTCCTCAAGGTCGAACTGCTCCTGAGCACGCTCTACCAACGAAACCACGTCACCCATACCGAGAATACGGTCGGCCATACGGGCAGGATGGAACACGTCGATAGCCTCCATCTTCTCGCCAGTACCGATAAACTTGATTGGCTTGGTCACCACAGTGCGGATACTGAGAGCAGCACCACCACGGGTATCACCATCAAGTTTGGTAAGAACCACGCCATTGAAATCAAGACGGTCGTTAAACTCCTTGGCTGTATTGACAGCATCCTGACCTGTCATCGAGTCAACTACGAAGAGAGTCTCGTCGGGACGAAGATGATTCTTAAGACCGCTGATCTCGTTCATCATCTGCTCGTCAATGGCCAGACGACCGGCAGTATCCACGATGACAACATCGTTGCCATTGGTCTTAGCCTGCTGGATGGCATGGTCGGCAATGACACAAACATCCTTGTTCTCAGGCTCACTGTATACAGGAACACCCACTTGCTCTCCTACCACCTTCAACTGGTCGATAGCAGCAGGACGATAAACGTCGCAGGCCACGAGCAATGGCTTCTTGCCCTTCTTGGTCTTGAGCATATTGGCAAGCTTTCCACTGAAGGTGGTCTTACCCGAACCCTGCAGACCGCTCATCAGGATGATGGCAGGATGACCTTCGAGCTTCAGAGGAGCTTCCTCGCCTCCCATCAACTCAGCCAGCTCGTCGTGAACCAGCTTTACCATCAACTGACCTGGCTTTACAGCCGTGAGCACATTCATACCAAGTGCCTTTTCCTTCACCTTGTTGGTGAATTCCTTAGCTACCTTGAAGTTGACGTCGGCGTCGAGCAAAGCACGGCGTACGTCCTTCATGGTCTCTGCCACGTTGATTTCGGTTATCTTACCCTCACCCTTCAGAATCTTGAAGGATCGTTCCAGTCTATCACTTAAATTTTCAAACATTTTAAATTCTTTTTTTTATTTTGGCTGCAAAGTTACGAAAATAATTCCGAAAACCCTATATTAGTAACCAAAAAAGCACGTCAAATCTGTCACTTTAGGATACTTACCGACTGTTCTACCGACACGCGTACCTTTTTTGACGATTTTTCATCATTTACAGGAAGCGGCTCCTTCCCTTGTTCCTTGTTTTTTCCTTTACCTTGCTCCTTGCCGGGATTCTTTTCCGACACATTGCCTTGCCCATTTCTTTCTCCTGCAGTTTTTGCCTTTTCTGCATCAGATGCAGCGGCAGGTTGCTGGCGAGGTTCTATAGGCTCCACGCTCGACTTCATCATACTGCCGTTAGCCTGATATTTCTTTCCTGTAGCCTTCTCGTAGGCAGCCACAATGGGGTCTTTGCGATCCATCTCGCCGAATATCTTTTGAGCCTCTCGCAGGTGCTTGCTGTCACGTCTGCCCCTCTTGTCAAGCATCTTGGCCAAGTCGAAACTCGCTCCGCTGGGAGCATTTGCCCCACCTATCTCAGCCTGCCGGTGCGCATCATTCTGAATGCCCTTGATGCCAGGCATATTCTCTCCCCATACTTCCACCTCTCTGAGTTGGTGACTCTGTGGCAGCAGAAACACCGTATCGGGGAGATTCTTCAGATAGATGGTAGTCTTCAGAAAGCCCGGTTTCGACACCGTAGCACTGTCAAACTGATACTTCATGGTCCAATAACCTCTGTAGTCGGTACGTGCCCAATGATTGTTATCGGTATGAATCAATGCTTCACGAACAGGCACATGGTCTTCGGCATTGGCTATGACGCAGGTTTTCTGTGCCCTGACCATTGCCACAGCCCAACATACCAGCACAATCATCAATATAGTCTTCTTCATTCGTTTTATCTTATTGAACTTCTACAACTTACATAAGTTGAGTTATGCCTACAAAAGTAAATAAAAAAATAATATCTCCCAAAACCACCAATGAGTTTTGGGAGATATTAATGCGATTTAAAAGTCTATAACGTTATTCTACGTCTGTCGTGCCGCTCTTCTCGATGCGCTTTGCCTCTTCGAGCAACTTGATGGCATCGACATATTGAGCAATACCCTGAGCCACCTCCTTGGCAGCCTTCATGGCAAGCACCACGGTCTGAGGACGATGAACCACGTCGCCTCCGGCAAACACACCTCTGCGGGTGGTCATACCAAAAGGACGCTCCACCACCTTGACATAACCTTTCTCGTCAACCTCGATACCAGCAGTAGTAGAGACAATACGGTTGGCAGGACGTGATCCGATGGCCAAGTAGATGCGGTCGAATTTCTCTACACGCTCACCTTCTGGAGTATTGAGTACACAGCTTCCCAGTCTTCCGTTCTTACCCTTGAGGAAAGCCTCGACTGTAGTTTTCCATTCAAACTTGACACCCTCCTTCACAGCCTCATCATACTCACTCTGTATGGCAGGCATCTCTTCCTGTGTCTTGCGATAGAGCACTGTCACATCAGCACCCAGGCGAATGGCAGTACGTGCAGCATCCATGGCCACATTTCCTCCACCTATCACGCCCACCTTCTCTCCATCACGAAGAGGCACCATGTCGCGTGTCAGGGCTCCCTCGTTATAGGCATTGACATTGTGCAGGAAATAAGTACTCTGGCTCACTCCATGCAACTTGGCACCAGGTGTAGAGTCCATATTCTGAGGTACGCTGGTTCCTGTTCCCATGAAAATGGCATCGTAGCCTGCACGGAAAAGACTGTCTATAGTCACATTGTTCTCACCCACCATGCAGTTGGTGATAAACTGTACACCGAGAGCCTCTATCTTGCTCACCTCAGCACGTACCACGGCCTTGGGCAGTCGATATTCAGGAATGCCATACATCAGCACACCACCAGGCTCGGCCTGTCCTTCGAAGATCGTGACATTAAAGCCCTGACGTGCCAAATCACCAGCAACAGTAAGTCCGGCAGGACCAGAACCGATGACAGCCACACGTCCACGAGTCTTCTGTGGAAGCTTCTCGCGAGAGAGGTTCATCTTGGTATCGAAGTCGGCAACAAACTGCTCCAACTTGCCTATCTGTACAGGTTTTCCCTTCTTGCCCAGCACACAGTTGCCCTGGCATTGCTTCTCATGAGGACACACACGTCCACAGATAGCAGGCAGATTACTCTTGGCATTGATGATAGACATAGCCGCACCCATATTACCCATGGAAAGTTCATGCACAAAGTCGGGGATATCATTTCCGATAGGACATCCCTTCTTACATTGTGGCACCTTACAATGGAGGCATCGCTTGGCTTCCTCAATAGCCTCACGTGTAGTGAAGCCCTCGTTTACCACCTGGAAACCAGCCACCTGTTCTGCAGCCGCAGTTGTTTTCTCTGCTGTTGTCTGCACCTTGTTATTCTGTTGCTCAATCTGTTCACTCATAATCTAATCTTTTAATCAGTTAGAAAACAACTTTTATCAAATTGTAGTTTGCGGGTGCAAAGTTACAGCAAATCGAAGACAAAACAAAATAAAAAGTGAACTTTTTGTTTTTATTGTTGAGATGTAGCGTAACTTTGAGGAACTTGTTTGTATCCCACAAGCCCATACCAAAGAATGACGAACTCGCAGAAAAGAGGAATGAGCCAGGTGAATTGCCATGAGCCGACATAATCGGCCAACAAACCTTGGAGCACAGGAAAGACGGCACCGCCGAAGACACCCATCATAAACACACCCGAAGCCTTGGAAGTGTATTCCTTCAAACCATCAACAGCCAAAGTAAAGATACAGCTCCACATCACACTGTGAAACAATCCCACAGCAGCCATTAACCAAAGATTTTCAGTAACCATAGAGGTGACCATCAGGACAATGGCAGCCACTGTCACGAAGATAAGCATCGGACGAGGTGCCACATTCTTCAAACCTGCCGATACCATTCTGCCTATCATGAAGCCACCCCAATAGAGCGTGGCAAGAAGGGCCGGCGACACATTGTAACCAAGTCCCATCAAATCCATCGCATGCAGATTCATATTGTTGCCGATACCCACCTCTGTCCCTACATAGAAGAAGATGGTAATGACACCATATTTCAAATGACGGAACGACCAGATACTACGTTCTTTGCAGTTTTTGGAATCGATGGCTGTAGCAGTTTTACCTTCTGATTCTACATTCGAAGAATTCTCTCTCGTACCCTCTATATCAGGAAGATTCGCTTTAGAAGTACTCCATGTGGTAAAGGCTATGATAAGCATCATCACAAGGAAAGGGACAGTAAGCTGATCGGCAGAAACACAATCCAGAGACACGCCTGCAAACATCACACCTGTAACAAAGAAAGGAGCTATCGTAGTACCAAAAGAGTTCACAGCACAAGTAAAATTCATACGCTGCACGGGTTGGGTTCCCGGCAAAGGATAGGCTGCGATATAGGGATTGATAACTACCTGAAGCATTGCCGCTGCCGTACCCATCAGATAAGATCCTACAAGGAAAACGAAATATCCGAATGGTACAAAATCCTGTGAAAGATGCACACCTGCCCCACCCCAATATTCAGCAATAACCGCCGAAGCAAGATAGAAGGCAAGTCCCAGCACCATGACCATCATCGAACGGACAAGCGTATTTTTATAACCTATCCTGTTAAGCAGACGTCCTGTCCTCGCACTATTGAGCAAATACCCCAGGAAGAAGGCAAAGGAGATAAGTGTTGCCAGGAAATTCTTAGTAGCAGTCACTTTCGAAAGAAAGGCTACCTGCAGAGGCCCCTGACACTGTCCGTTGACGGTAGTGAGAAAGCCCACTATGAAATATATGAATGTCAAGAGAAGGAAAGGTCCCGCACTCTTGAGCGTTATCGACTGTTTCATAATCATTTAGGTTTTTATAGCACAGAGTATTGTTTTTCATCAGGTGCTTCGAGGACACCAACATTCTCGGAAGCACCTGATTCTTATTTTTCTGAATATCTTCCCCAGACTACAGGATTTCTTCTTCCAAAACCTTCATCGCACCCTTGGCCTTGATGTCTTCCACCATCTTCAGGTAAAGTTCTACAAAATGAGAAGCTGCCTTAAGGTCGGTACTTGTAAAGGCAGAGATGGCAAGGAAATCGACTGCATCATCACTATCAATGGCCTTTTTGTCTGCTTCGGTGAGCCAAGGATCAGCCACCTCGAAAGCATCGCCGTTGTCATCCACCTGATATTTCAGATAATGACGATAGGCAGCAAAGAGATAAGCCACACGCTTGAACTCCACATCCTGACGCTTGCCAGAGGCATCATCTGCTATCATCTTCTCCAAGTTCGGCATAACGTAAACAGGGAACTTGCTGGCACCATCGAAACAGAGACGTGCCACCTGATCGCTTACCATGCGATTGCCAAAACGCTCTACCAGACATTGCTTGTACTCCTCCAAATCGGTATTCTCGGGAGCTGGCACATAAGGAGTAATGTCCTCATCCATAAAAGCACGTACAAACTTGCAGATTCTTTCATCGTGCATCGCTGCGTCTACTTTACGATAACCACTCAGGAAGGAGGGATAAGAAAGCAAGGTATGGGAAGCATTCAGGAGAGACAGCTTCATGTTCTCGAAAGCCGTCACATCGTCGGTCATCTGGGCACCAACAGTTTCCCAGGCTGGACGACCTGCTGCAAAGTGATCTTCTACCACCCACTGGATGAAGTCCTCGCAATATACAGGTGCCTCATCGCAAGTACCATTTTGGGCATTCAGTCGCTCGACATCCTCGGGACGAGTGGCAGGGGTAATACGGTCAACCATCGAGTTGGGGAAAGTAACGTTTTCCTCCATCCAGGCAGCAAGTTCCTTGTCCTGAGCCTCAACAAAGGTCATGAAAGCCTTTCGGGCTGTATTGCCATTGTGCTGCAGATTATCGCAAGAGAGGATGGTAATTGGGCCATTGCCCGCAGCCTTGCGACGACGCAAACCTTCTGCTACATATCCGAAGGCTGTGACAGGCTTGGCTGGGTTCTGGATATCATGTGCCACCTGCTCATTGTCAAGCATGAACTCACCTGTTTGACGCGAAATATTATATCCGCCCTCAGTAATTGTGAGTGTGATTATCTTGATGTCCTTAGATGCTATCTTATCCAGTATCTGTTTCTGCTCCTCAATACCCCAATAGAGTTCTACGAGAGCACCCAACTGATAAACCTGGATACTGTCATCGCGACCACATACAGTAAGGGAGTACTCTCCATCCTGCTTCTTCAGGGCATGATAAAGGCGTTCGTCGCCTGGGAGGATCATCGCTCCACAGATACCCCAGTTCTGCTGGGTATTGTTCTCGAGGAGCTTATTGGTCATAAACTCCAGATGAGCACGATGGAAGTTACCTACTCCAAAGTGCAGGATACCTGCCTTTACCAAACTGCGATTATAAGAATAACCATTAACTACCTGATTTGTTTTTGCTGTTACTAAATTTGCCATAATTGTATTGATTGTTAGTTATTAATAATTTTCAGTCTTTCCACGAGATCAAGCCGTTTAGGTTTTCTGTAAAAACAGGTCTCGTTTTCAATGGCAAAGATAGATGAAAATCAGAAATGAACAATGAATAATTGATGGCAATTTTCTGCAAACGTTCCCGCAATCGTTTCCAATTTCTGCAAACGTTTTAAAAAACAAGCGATGGAATATTATAGCCTATTCACCCGTCGACTCCCTGCACCGCATAGTAGTCTTCAGGACGATCATCTTGTTTTCTGTCTCTGGATTGTTGATTTTCTCCATCACAAGTTCTGCAGCCTTTCGCCCCATTTCCTCGAGAGGAGGCTCCATGGTCGTGATTTGCGGAGAAACGATGGTAGACAGTTCGGTACCTGAAAAACTTGCTACAAAGATATCTTCCGGTACCCGCTTACCCAAAGCGTGGAGACGATTCTGCGCACCTATCGCCAAAGTATCAGTAAAGGCGAAGACGGCATCAAATTCCACCTTATTATATATAAGGCGGTCGATGGCGTCAGCTCCATCCTTGAAGGTCATTCCCGTTTTCACGATCAGAGAAGGGTCAAAGAGTCGGAATTTCTCCATCGCCTCACGATAGCCCAAACCTCTTTGATAAGCATTATAGATGTCGTCAGGTCCCTGCAGATAAGCGATGCGCTTCCTGCCCAGACGAATCAGATGCTCCACCATAAAATAAGAATCTACATTATCTTCCACCACAACATGCGGCATCTTCAATCCATACGGAATGCGGTCGTAGAAGACAATCGCCATACCATCTGCCGCCAACTGCTGGTACATTTCGATGTTCTTGCGATAGCTGCAGAGGCTCACTATCAGCCCATCCACCATAAACTGCTCCATCATCTTCAGGTTCTCCAGTTCCCGCTCCGGCTTCTCATCGCTCTCGGCAATCATCACCTTCTGGTTCTTCTTGTAGAGCACTTCCTGTATTCCGTTAATCACCTGCGAAGCATAAGGGGTGTGCATCTCCGGCACGATGACACCAATGGTGTTCGTGCGGCCCATCTTCAGGTTCATCGCCACCGGATTGCGCTTGTAGCCCAGTCGCTTTGCCTCTTCCATCACCATCTCTCGCGTCTCTTTGCGTATGTTCTTGTCATCCGTCAACGCTCTGGAAACAGTAGAGACCGAAATGCAGAGCGAGCGGGCTATATCTTTAATAGTTACATGTTTCATTATTATGATTTATAAGATAAACGTTCGAATATTGAAGCTGTTGATGCAAAAATACAACATTTCCTTCAAAATCAAAAACTTTTCTTGGAAAAAGACAAGAACAACTGCCAAAATGCTATCTGCATATTACATTTTGTAACATCATCTGCAAGAATAAAAAATGGGAACGATTGCAACATGTTTCCATCCCATTTTTCTACTCATCTTCCATTGGCACCACATAAAGAAGTTGTACCTTTGCAGTCGAATTTTCAGCAATGACGAGGCTATAGGCCTCAGTGAAAATAGATTTTTCAGCAAATATATGTATTTAGTAACTCTAAAAAATAGCAGCAGTTATGAGTATTAATATCAAGAGAAATCAGTTGAAGAGAGTTGTGATTGTAGGTGGCGGACTCGGTGGTCTTCGCTTGGCAGAAGACCTCAGCAAGGCAAACCTTCAGGTGGTGTTGATTGACAAGAACAACTTCCACCAGTTCCCTCCGCTTATCTATCAGATTGCCTCGGCAGGTATCGACCCAAGTTCCATCTCCTTCCCGTTCCGCCAGATTTTCCGCAAGCGCAAGAACTTCTACTTCCGCATGGCAGAGGCGAGAGCCGTATTCCCAGACAAGAAGATTCTGCAGACTTCCATCGGTAAGATCGAGTACGATTACCTGGTGTTCGCAGCAGGAACCACCACCAATTTCTATGGCAATGCCAACATCGAGAAATGGGCCATTCCGATGAAGACCGTTTCTGAGGCAATGGGATTGCGCAACGCCGTGCTGAGTAACCTGGAGCGTGCACTGACCTGTGCCACAGAAGAAGAGCGACAGGAACTCCTGAACGTGGTCATTGTGGGCGGTGGTGCCACAGGTGTAGAGATTGCCGGAGCCCTTTCTGAAATGAAGCGCTACGTGATTCCTTATGATTATCCTGATATGGACTCGTCTCTGATGCACATCTATCTCCTGGAAGCTGGCGACCGACTGCTCGCCGGAATGTCGCAGGATTCTTCCAAGAAAGCATACGAATTCCTTACCAGCATGGGTGTGGATGTACAGTTTGGCAAGATGGTAACCGACTACAAGGACCACAAGGTAATGATGAAGGATGGAGAGGAGATTCCTACCCGTACCTTCCTCTGGGTATCAGGTGTGAAGGCTCAGCCTATCACGGGTATCGAGGGCGACAAACTGGGTCGCGGTTTCAGAATCGTAGTAGATGAATTCAACCGCATCCCTGGCATGGACGGTCTCTTTGCCATCGGCGACCAGTGTATCCAGACTACAGACCCTGCTTATCCTGGCGGTCATCCACAGTTGGCTCAGGTAGCCATTCAGCAGGCTGCGCTTCTGGCCAAAAATATCCAGAAGATGGCAGAGGGAGCAGACGATTCCCTCCTCAAGCCTTTCCGCTACAAGAACCTGGGTTCTATGGCTACCATCGGAAGAAACAAGGCAGTGGTAGAACTTGGCAAGTTCCACAGCCAGGGCTTCTTTGCCTGGGTATTGTGGCTGGTAGTTCACCTCCGATCTATCCTTGGCGTAAAGAACAAGGTAATGGTAATGCTCAACTGGCTCTGGAAGTACGTAAGCTACAACGATTCTATCCGAATGATTACCTACGCCACCAAGCCTAAAGAGGTGCGCGACCGTTTGAAGCGTGAACAGACCACTCACCTCGGAACCGACTTGCTGGAAAACGATGATGAAGAAGAAGAGGAAGAGAAAGCTTAAGATAAGGAGATTGATTAAGTTTAAAGACTTAAGATAAAGAGATAGGAAACGGGTGTATCATTCAATCATATAGATGATACACCCGTTTCTTTTATACGATTTTCTAATACTCCTGCAAAGATACTTATTTTCCATGAAAGCAACAACAAAAAACAGAGAAATCTTTTTGGGAACGATTGCAGAAATTGGAAACGATTGCGGGAACGTTTGCAGAAAATTTAGATGATTTTTCTTTGCGAAGGTAGCTGAAAAATGCTACCTTCGCAACAGAAACCAAGTAACACCTCTAACATTCTTAAAGTAAAAATGACAATGGGAAAAAAACAATCAGTGATAGGTATCGGTGAGGCACTCTTCGATGTGCTTCCAGAAGGAAAGAAGTTAGGTGGCGCTCCTGCCAACTTTGCTTACCACGTTTCACAGTTCGGACTCGAAAGCTGTGCGGTCAGCGCAATGGGCGATGACGAGCTGGGCAAGGAACTGGAGAAGGAACTCAACGATCATCATCTCAACTATCAGATAGACAAGGTAGCCTACCCTACAGGCACCGTGCAGGTTTCGCTCGATGCCAACGGCATTCCTTGCTACGACATCAAGGAGGGAGCAGCCTGGGACAACATCCCTTACACGCCAGCCCTGCAGAAGTTGGCAGAGAATTGCACCGCAGCCTGCTTCGGTTCGCTGGCTCAGCGCAACGAGGTTTCCCGCAACACCATCTATCGCTTTCTCGACCACATGCCTAAGGGCGAAGAAATCCTCAAAATCTTCGACATCAATCTCCGTCAGGGATTCTATAATAAGGATATTATCACCGAGAGCATCAAGCGATGCAACATCCTCAAGATCAACGACGAGGAATTGATTACCGTAAGCCGCATCTTCGGCTATCCGGGCATCGATCTGGAGAACAAATGCTGGCTCCTCTTGGGCAAGTACAATCTGAAGATGCTCATCCTTACCTGTGGTGTGAACGGCAGCTACGTATTCACCCCTGGCGAAGTTTCGTTTATTGAGACTCCGAAGGTAGAAGTGGCAGACACAGTGGGTGCAGGCGATTCATTCACTGGTGCATTCGTGGCAAGCATCTTGAAGGGCAAGAGCGTAAGAGAGGCACATGAATTGGCAGTAAAGGTTTCGGCATTCGTCTGTACACAGAATGGAGCCATGCCTGTCTTGCCTGAGGAGTTTACCAAGTAAAGTCTCATTTGCTCAAAGATATTTGCGGAAAACAGTACAAATATAAAGCAGCATGTTTCATTAATATTGATTTTTTAGTGAAGGTTTATAAGATTCAAAAAGTTATTAGTTTGTTTTAGTTAGTTTTAGTTAGGTTCAAAAAGTGTGTTTTGTAGTTAAACCATGAAAAGAATTGTAGTTATTGTTTTGATGGTGGCTGCTTGCCTGAGTAACGCCCAGGCACAGCTCCATCTGAAAGCCAACGTGCAGAACAATCATCTGTGGCGTGGCATGGAAGTTTCCGACGGCATTGTCCTCCTCACCGACCTGAGCTATACGATGGCCAACGACCACGTTACCGTGGGACTTTGGGGTGGCTGCAACTCGGAAGGCTCCTACAAGGAGTTTAACCATTATCTGAATCTGAAGGCTGGCGGTTGGGGATTCGCCCTGTGGGACACCTACAACTTCTCCCCTGGTGCCACCTATAATAATAAGGAATACTGGAACTACTCAGCCCATACCACCGGCCGATTCCTCGATGCTACATTGAGCTACCGGTTCCAGGACGAGAAGTTTCCACTGCTCCTGAGCTGGTCAACGGTAGTCTTCGGACGCGACCGCAACAGCGACAATACGAAGCAGAAATATTCCACATTCGCCTATGCGGAATACCCTATCTACCAGAAGGATGGCTGGAAGGTTGATGCAGGAGTAGGTGGAGCCTTCGCCCTTAACAGAGCTGGCGAGGATGCCCACTTCTTCGGAACCACGGCAGGCATCGTTCACGTATCGCTGCAAGCCACCCACGATCTCAAGCTCGGCAACTACACCATTCCGGTTTACGCCAAGGGCATGTGGAATCCGCAGAGCAACCAGAGTTATTTCCAGATTGGAGCAGAAATCATCCGCTTCTAAATCTCCCCAAAAATACCGAAAGTTTTATCATAACAATCGTCTAAACACAAATTCATTATGAAGATTAAAGATTTTACAACAGGCGTGCAGCACATCGGCATTCCTACCAACGACATCAACAAGACCATTGAGTTTTATCATGCCCTGGGCTTCGAGACAGCCCTCCGCACAGTAAACGGCACCGAGGAAGTAGCCTTCCTCCAGCTCCACAATCTCATCATCGAGACCTATCAGAACCATCAGGCTAAGATGGAATATGGAGCCGTGGACCACATCGCCATCGATGTAAAGAACATAGACGATCTCTTCCTTGTTGTAAAGGAAGTCGGAACCTTCAAGATGCTGGATCAGCAGGTTAATGGTCTTCCTTTCTGGGAACATGGTGTAAAGTTCTTCACCATTGAAGGACCCAATAAGGAGAAAATAGAATTCTGCGAAAAACTATAAACCATAGCTAAGAAAAAGGCGGAACCTCGCTATGAGGAAATCATGGCAAGGTTTCGGGATATAGCCAAGGATATGACTCCCGTGCTTATAGCCAGCCATTCATGTTTGATTGCAAAAAACTGCAAAAGTCATAAATGCGAATTTAAGAAATAACTCAGCTTTCGCAAATGGGGAAGTTAAAGAAGTTAGAGAAGTTAAAGCTATATGCTTTACAAAGGCTGTTGACTATAACTTCTAACGACCGAAGGGAGTGATAACTTCTTTAACTTTTATAACTTCCGTACATACGAAACTTCAGTAATAAGGTATATACATTTCCATTTCTGTATATTTTTATATACACTACAAATTATATTCTTACAAGTATCAGAGCCACATTTAGTTGCCAATATCTTAAAAAGAGGCTCAGTTTCTTAATTTTGCTATTGCATCAAAAACATCATCTGCCACATAGTAGGTAACTATCATCATGGCTATGGCCTTGGCTATCGTAAGGTAAAACTCTATAATGGCAGAGTCATCCCAATAAGCTATTACAACAAAGCCAAAGCAATATATGATATAGGTTTTAAAAGCAAATATCATCATTTGGCAAAACCTATCCTTTTCTGATCTCTTAAATCTTTGAAACAGAAAAGCCACAACAGGTGGTATAACCAATGCATAGCCTATAAATTCCGTAATGTCATAAGCCCACAAACTTGTATTAGCCATGTGGTAATTAAAAGGATATATACAGGCGATTCTGCTACCTGCTTCAGCCGTTTGCCTACTTGCAATAATCAACAAACTTAGGTTAAGGAATAACCATATACTCCAAATCCTCCACACTATTTTTTTGTTGAAAATCATATTGTTTTGCATTTTTTCGAGTTTCATTTAATGCTTATTATTCAATTAATACTTTTATAGTAACCATGAAAACTTACCCAATTAATGTTAGTCAAGAAAACTTTTTCTAACATATTCCGTAATGATAATTGAAATTAAAGATGAAAAGAAAATTATTATCAAATTTTCATGATTAAAATCAAATAAAGCATATGCAATAGTTGTAATAACAATTGCTACGAAAAGAATTGAAATAATATAAATGATTTTTTTCATGTAGATGACTTTATTATAAAAGATTGTGCAAAGATATAAAAATCAGCGAAATAAGTATAGCTGTTCATACTAATAGTCGGATCATTTAATTTTATTTGTCACAAAAAACCGTATTTTGTGTGACAAACACACTTTCTTATAACCCAAAAGGATGACAAGAATATCAATCCTGCCATCCTTATATTAACTCAACTTTCCCCATTTGTGAAAATAGAGTTATTGCTTGTGGTCTTTCAGAGAAGAATATTCATAATAGAAGTCGAGTAATTGAAACGCCAAAATAATGGTCCACAGCAGCAGGCTATCATAAACGGAATAGTATATGATAAATCCTATCAATGAAATCATCACATTATAGATACTGTCTTCGCGAGTATGCTCAAATGCCTTCATCACACTATCGGAAATCCAGCACCAGACAAAGCAAACCAAAGGTATTGCCAAGGCTATGACTCCCATGCTTATAGCCAGCCATTCATGTTTGATTGCAGGAAAAATTGCAAAAATCATGAATGCGAATTTAAGTAAATAAGGTATGTACTTTTTCATTTCTGTATTTTTTTATAACACTACAATATTTCCTTACAAGTATCAGAACAACGTTTAGTTGCCCATATTTTCTATATCTGAAATCTCTCTTATCTTGATACTGCTATGTAAGAACAGCAAAATACCAAATGACATGGCAAATTTAAACAAATTTTCCGAAAGATACAAACAAAAACCGTTTTTATTGATAGTTTTATTTAATTTCCAAGTTCCAATTGATTCTTTACCAGCTGAAAATAAGCTCCTTTTTTTAGAGTTAGAGTATCGTGGGTTCCCGTTTCCACGACCTTACCATGATCTATTACAACTATTTGGTCTGCATTCTTTACCGTGCTAAGACGATGAGCAACAATAACCACAGTCTTTCCCTTATAAAAACGATCAAGGTTTTCTACAATTTTTCGCTCATTATTGGCATCAAGTGAATTGGTTGCCTCATCCAAAAAAATATATTCTGGGTTCTTATATACAGCCCTTGCTATCAGTATGCGTTGTTTTTGACCTTGGCTTAGTCCAATTCCATCTCTACCAATTTTTGTGTCGAATTTCAAAGGAAGCCCCATAACATAATCAAAGATACAGGAAATCTTTGCAGCTTCCAACAATCGTACTTGGTCTATTTCAGCATCATCCACGGCTATATTTCTGGCAATACTTTCCGAGAATATTACACCGTCTTGCATCACTACACCACATTGACGTCGCCACCACTGTTTGTTTACATCGTTGATGTTGGTACTACCTATACATATCCGTCCTTCAATGACTGAATAATACCCAAGGATTAGTTTGATAAGCGTTGTCTTTCCGCTTCCAGAAGCCCCGACTATAGCAGTTACTTTTCCTTGTGGTATCTGTATATCAACATGATCTATAGTCTTTGTTAAGACATGTGGATTATACTTAAATATCACATTCTGTATATTGATGCCTTTACTCTTTTGTTCTATTGAGGTGAGCAGTCCTGCTTTTCCGTTTTCATCTTCCATGCTATGTATTTCATTGATACGTTCCAGGCTTATCTTTACATCTTGTATGGAATAAAAGAAATCCATCAGCTGTTCCACGGGTGAGCAGAGTTGTCCTATTATATATTGCACGGCCAACATCATGCCCAGTGTCATATTCCCTTCTATAACAGCAGCAGCGGACATCACCGTGATGGCTATATTCTTGAGTTCGTTAATAAAAATACCCCCAGCTTCTTCTTGTTGTTGCAGTCGAAGTGATTTTTGTTGTATTTTGAATAAATCTTTCTGTATATGCTCCCACTCCTGACGTTTTCGTTGCTCACAATCTTGCAATTTTATTTCCTGCATCGACGTTATAAATTCGTATGTACGATTGTTGTTGATAGCCTGTTGCTCAAACAATTCGTAATCTATCACTTTTCGACGTTTAAGAAACAAAGCAACCCATACTCCGTAAAGCATACTACCAATCAAAAAGGCCAAAAAGACGAGTTTGTCATATATTACAAGTACAACACTAAACACAATAAGCGTAAGCAACGAAAACACTATATTAAGTACATTTTGTGTCAAGAAGTTGTTTACCCTACCATGATCATTCATGCGTTGCATCAAGTCTCCCATAAGCTTTGTATCAAAGAATGACATTGGCAACTTTAGCAACTTGATAAAGAAATCGCTGATGAGCGATATATTGATTTTCATGCTGATACGCAGCAATATCCACCTACGCAAGAAGTCGATGACAGTACGGCTTATTGTAAGCATGAGTTGCCCAAACAGGATAAGCAAAATAATATTGAGGTCTTGATGTTTGATACCCTTGTCAACAATAGCTTGAGTAAGGAAAGGCAACACCAATTGTATGATGCTTCCCAAAGCTAATCCGACGGCTATCATCCCGAAATATTTATAATAACGCCTTACATATCCATAGAGAAATCTAAAAGAATGAATTTCTTTTTCATTTGTTCCTGATGCATTTTTTGTATCATAGAAGTGAGAGGCAGGCTCCAACATCATGACCACTCCTTTTTCTACGCCTTTCGAATTAGTGCTCAACCAGTACTCTCTCATCTCTTCATTGGTATAGGCTGTCAATCCCTTTCCAGGGTCTGCAATGTAATATTTTCTACCTTTCTTTATTTTATACAGTACTACAAAATGTTTTTGATTCCAATGTAAAATCGCAGGCAGCGATATTTGGTCAAGTTCATTCATGCTTGCCTTGACACAGAGAGTCTTAAGCCCCAGTTTGTTAGCTGCATCATTAATGCCTAACAAGGACACACCCTCGTTAGTAGCAAAGCACAGCTTCGACAGAAAGTCGAGAGAAAACTTCCTGCCGAAATGCCTGCATATCATCTGCAGACAGGCTATGCCGCACTGCATACTGTCGTGCTGAAAAGTAATAGGAAATGACATTTTTACATATCAGGATTTCTGTCGTCAATCCTTAGCTTAGGATTTTTATAAAGAGTCCACGAAACGAGCAACCATGGCCTTAGGCTTTCACTCTTAAATCGCATCTTATTATTCATCGTATAACCAGGCATCTCTGTAATATTGGTCTGGCTCTTTATTCCCCAATAATAAGGCATGGCTATGGATGCATAGAGTTGTTTGGTAATTTGCCATGCCAGTTGAACATGGGCTTCTATTGGGTTGTGATACTCTGTATGGCTGATAGCCGTGTAACTTTTGTTCTGCCAGTTGAAGGTAGAATAGAGGAAAAATTTTCCAAAATCCCAACGTACATGTCCATTGAGGTCGACATATCCCTTAGCCGATTGACCATTATATTTATCCCAGTTATACTCAGCTGAGAAAGAAGCCTTAAACGACTTGGCACGATAGGAAATATAAGAACCTACATTAGTACCAATATAGGTACCATTGTTTCGGTACGACTCTATCTGTATGTTATCCTCTGTTCTTACATACGACTCTATCATTTTGTTATACCGATTATGACTACTATATACACGAATCATAAAGTCACCTATCGACTTGTCATACTTCAAGTCGATATTTTGTATCATTACAGGTACCAGATATGGGTTTCCCTCTATCCGGTACCAAGGGTTGGTGGAAGTATTGTATGCTGTCAACTGACTGGTTTCGGGAAGGCGGTTGGTGAGATAATAACTTGCTCGTAATACTTGCTGATGAGGCAACTGCCACGTCAGGCTTGCCGAAGCCTTGGGACGCCAATGGGTAGTTTTGTCTGCATCCGTAGATATGCTCAGTAACTGCACACCTGTCGAAGCCATATAGTAGAGTTTGCCTATTCCGTTGGCATACGATGCATAGGCAAAACTGTTCAACCGTTTTGTGTGCAACTCTTCGGTAGGTGTGGCTACATAGTTATAGTCTTTATCCATGGTATACTCCATGCTGGCACCCGAAGTTATGTTTCCATATTTCTTTTCACCACTGTCATAATCTATTGACACTTCATATTGGTCTCGTCTTGAGTCGAAATCTACCATGGTGGGTACGGTGTTGTCTGCATTCTCCTCCACATTCACCTGACAGGATTTTGCAAATCCATAATTATATTTGGCATACGATGCCAATATGCTGTTATCCTTGAAAGAGTGTTCATAATAGAAAGACCCCAACATACCTCCGTCAGAGCTCGTTTCCGACTGATTGTTATGAAAAGGATTGTTTGTATTTTCAGTGATATAGCGACCATCAAAATGAGCCTTGTTTCTATTGTCGTTATTTAGTCCCTTGAATATAGCAGAAAAGTAATCGTTTGAATTTGGCATCCACTTCAACAACAGATAGCCATCCTGATTATCAGTTCTTTTCTTGACCTCACCATTTCGATTCTTAATAGCGCTTCCGTTGCTTTCGTTTACTTCATAACTTGTTTTGTCGTGGCGAAGATAGGTAAGACCAACATAGCCCGAGATTGCGATTTTTTTCTTTCCTACTTCAAAACGTCCAGCACCAAAACCATACCTTGAAGGAAAATCATGGCGCGTGCGAAGCTCTGAAAAAGTATACCAAGGCGTGTCCTTACGTAGTCGTATGTTAAGTATCTTGGTTACTCCCATTTGCAGATAACGTGCACTGACAACTTCTGAAAGTTCCACTGATTCTATACGAGAAGGATCAATGGGGGCAATGCCTGAATTGAACAACTTACCATCAACAAGAATTAGCGGACTTTCCCCATCAGCCATCTCAACAGTCTGATTAGAAATATCCACTCTCAACAAGGGTATTTCCGACAAGGCCTTAAATGGATTGCCACATTCCTTGGCGTTCTGCGAAAGAGTATATACTGTACCTGTAGCTGTGGTTTGGGGTATTTTCTTAGCTGTCACAGAAACCTCGTCAAGTAGGATGGATTGTTCGGTCATTACCAGTACAACCTTGCTTTCTTGCGTCACCTCCTTCGAAATACTTACAGGAGTGTATCCCACACAGGATGCCTGTATGCTGTAAATGCCAGCCGAAGGCACAGTAGCAGTAAAAACGCCTTTTGCGGTAATACCAAAGTCCACTATTGAGTCGCCGTACTGCACACTTACTTCAGCACGTTCAACGGCTTGTTGTTTGCTATCCTTTACAAATATCTGTAAATGAATTTGGGCAAATACACTGATATACGTCAGCAGAAGGCCAAGAGTTAACAATGAAACACGCTTACAAAAATTATTTTCCATATACTCTATCTCTTATCATTTTAATATTAAACTGCAGGAGAACAAACTCTGCCATATTAAAGTTTATATTTTCCAGAAAACATGGAATATCATCAGATTCTTCCATTTTCTTTTGGCATGGTCCTCCACATATAGGTAACAACTTACATTTCTTACATTTATCCTGTAATTCAAAATTGTTTAAGTACGCTGTCTTTTCCCTGTTCCACATGATGTTTCCATTTTCCATATGTCCAAGAGCATGCTCATTGTCAAATTTTGGTATGGTAGTACATTTAAAAACATTTCCATCATAATTGATGACCGCTTCATTTTTTCTGTCACACAGGCAAACACCACCTTGACCATAATAGTCAACTACAAAATTGGCCTTAAAAAGTTTTTCCATTGTAGATAGAATCAATGATTGAGGAATGTTATCAACATCTACCTGCCAAACTTTTTTTAAAATTACTTTGGTTCTTTTTCTATCTACAGCCTGCAATTCTTCTAAGATAGAATCAAAGTCATTAAGGGTATCTTGATCAAAATTGATTCTTATTGCAATATACGACCGCTTGATATGGTCTAAAATATTATGTATATTTTTTACTGTTGCGGAAAAAGCATCAAATGAAGAAGATTTTGGATGCTTTGTCTTATTATGCTGTTCTCTATTTCCATCAAGAGTAATTTGGAAAAAGCATCTGTAGTCTTTTAAAAAATTTATTGCCGTCTGAGTACAAAGTGTCCCGTTTGTGGTAAAGTCTATAATAAAATTTATATTATTGGCTTTGCAAAAGTCATCGGCTTTAGCCACTATCTTTTTTATTACAAAAAATCTAAGGAAAGGCTCTCCACCAAAAAAAGACAACTTGAGGGTTGAAAAAGGTTGTTCCTTATAGTGTGACTCTATGTTTTTAGCAACAGCTTCTATTGTTTCTTCACTCATCACACTTTTAGGTATTTTATTTTCATAGCAATACCAACATGACAGATTACAATCTAATGTTGGATTAATAATGAGTTGGTACATACTTGTATCTTCAAAATCCCTTTTACGCTGGGCTTGTATCTCTACAAATTCATCAGCATCCTCAGATACAAGAAATTTTCCTTTTTCCAATCGTTCGTATACTTGCGGATATATTTGTTTTATTTGTTCCAAATTGTCTGCATCATATAATTTGAACACATCTTCAGACAGCAAAATATGTGTTTCGTTGCATAAGTTAGAGCAAAGATATACTTTGGGAGCTACTTTTTGGCTCAACTGATAAAAAGATTTTCTTACATTCATCGATGCTTACATTTAAAAAAATCTGGAAATACAGTAATTATTATAAATAACTGTATTTCCAAGATTATATTGTGTTGTGAATTTTTCTGTATAATTAGCGTCGTATTATATGACAAACAGATCTATTATTGACACTTGCACAGTTGACACCGTTATTAATGGAAGAACAATTTGTTCCATCATTGATGGTATCACAATTACTACCATGGTTTATAACATTACAATGTAACCCATTGTTTAACGATTCATTTAAATCAACACCGCCAAAGTTTTCTCCTCCGAACAACATTTTTTAGAGACTTGCTCTAACAGTTCATTTGGGATGTTGACTAATCCCATTGCAATTTTTTCTTCTTGTTTCATTGTTATTATTGTTTTAGTTTGTAATTATGGCAGATTATTCTGCCTTTCTCTTATATTTCTACTTCGCCTTGATAACAGACGTTGCCATTCGTAACTGTCAGTTCATACTCACCACTTATTCCTTGTGGAATGGATAACGTTGTACCTGAAAAGATATAGGTGTAGCTATCTTCTCCATTTGATAGAGTAAGCGTATAACCTACTAATTGTTCCGGTACAGTAATGACATTAGCTGTAATGTCAATGCACAGAGGGCGGGCTGGAGCCTTGCTGTTTGATGGAATGCTTTGATGATGATGATTAAAGCTACGTGCCAAATAGTATGGCTCAGCTTTACTTTGATGAGGGCATATAAATATTGCCCCACCGATTAGCAATAAATAAATTACTTTTTTCATGTTGATGATTGATTTAAAATTGTGGTGGCAAAGATACTCTTATTCTCTGAGAAATGAATGGTAAATAGATAACAAAAAGTTCACAAGAATTCACAAACTTTTTTAAGTATCTGTAAATTAACTAATTATAAATAATTCACAAAACTCAACAAGAAGGTATTTTCCATTTAATTTAAAGCTAAAATCAGTCTTTCCAATAGAAAAATAATCATATATGTTTGTCATTTCCCTTTAATTGTATTATCTTTGCAATCAAATTTCTTAGAAAAATAGAAAAATGAAAAAACTACCCTTATTAATCGTTACAATTCTATTTCTAAACATATTTGTTGCTTGTCAGGGAGATAAGCAATATGACAGCTTGTTGCAGCAAGCTGACAGCATCATGAATATAGACGATGATTCGGCAAAAGTTGCTATCAAACTATTGGATAAGGCCAAGCCACAGCTTGACAACTTTTCTAAAGCTCAACGTATGCGCTATGAATTGCTCTATCATAAGGCGATGAACAAAGCGGATATACCTTTTACTTCAGATAGTATCATGAAAAATGTGATAAATTATTACAATAATCATGGCTCTGCTAATGAGCGTATGCTTGCTTACTATATGTTGGGGTGTGTTTATAGGGATTTACATGAAGCTCCATTAGCATTGGATTATTATAATAAGGCTACGGAATTAGCTGATACTGCTAGTCAAAATTGTGACTACGCTACCCTATATAGGGTGTATGGACAGATGGGAGTCTTATTTGAGAAACAGCACTTATTTAGCCAAGAACTTTTTGCATATAATAAAGCTACAAAATATGCCTATATGGCAAAAGATACTTTAAACGCTTTGCTATGTTATATGAATTCTTATATAGATTTAGATTCAAATGATACTGTAATATCTTGTAACCTTCATGCTGCCAATTTATTTAGTAAATATGGTTATGATTATTATGCTAAGCTTGCTTTTGGTTCAAATTATCCATATTATATCAAAATAAATGACTATTTAAAAGCAAAAGAGGCTTTTGATGTATACAAGAAGACAAATTTTTCAGGTAACTCTAATTATGAAGATTCAAATGCATATTTACTATATAATCAAGGTCTGTTTTATTTGTTTGATAATCAGTTAGATTCTGCTTATATAAGCTTTCAAGAAAGTTTAATTTTAGCTAAATCTTTTAGTAATAAATGTGATGCCACTAAAGGATTAGCAAAATATTACTATAAAATTAATAATTTTGCTTTAGCTGCAAAATATGCTTTATTAAGTTCTGAATATAATGATTCTGATTTAATCGAAACACGAAACACTCAGTTGCAACAAATGCAGGCTATGTATGACTATAGCAGAAATCAAAAACTGGCTAAAGAAGCTGAATATAAGGCAAAGCAAAGACTAAATACAATATACCTTATTATTATAAGCAGCTGCTTGATTTTATTATCGGCTGTTTATATCTACAGAAAAAACATCAGGAAGAGAAACCATAAGCTATTGGTGGCTCAACGCCTATACAAAGCCAGCATTCTGAAATTGCAAACTACAAAGACAGAACTGGCTCATCTGAAAAACTTGAACGAAACAAAAATAGCGGCTCTCATCAAAGAAAAAGAGGCTGTCATAGAAAATCTACAGAAAGAAATTAATCAATACGAAAGCATTCATTCCGGACGTAATCTTGTCGAGATAAACAAACAACTGATGGATACATTTGTGTATAAGAAACTGGCTTATATAGAATGTCATCCGCAAGAGAAAATCACTGACGAAACCTGGGATAACTTAGAAGAAACCCTTGAGGGAATGATTCCATCTTTGGCAAATATCAAATTGAAACTAAGCAAAAAGGAATATCGTATTTGCCTGCTGACAAGACTGCACTTCTCCCCCTCTGCCATCAGTTGCTTCATGCAATGCAACTTGCCCGACATTTCCATGTCGCGTAAACGTATGCTGTCGAAACTGTGTGAAAAGGACGGAAAACCCAAAGAGCTGGATGAATATATCCAACATTTGATGTAACTCAACGTTCGCAAGATATACCTTGACAAAAACAAGAATACTCCCGACGTTCGAACAGACTTACGTTTTTGAAGTGTGATGAAGGGTGGAAGTGTACCCTTCACCCTCTGCCCCCCGATAAACACAGGGGATTCCGAGGGATAGATGAAGGGTTTTGAAGAGGTCTTCCGACTTTTTCTAATTCTTTATTTCAATATCTTCCTTTACGTTATTGCGTATCTTGGTGAGGAAAGCCTTCATGCGACCGGCATCCTTATGGTCGATGATATCGATCAGCTCGGCAAGCTCCTCACGAATCTGGCTCAACTGTCCTGAAGTATAGGGGTTGAAGAGAACTTCTTGCAACAGATAGTCGTCCTCGTTGAGTACGCCCTTGGCTATGTTCATGTGACGTTTGAAAGTAGTACCCGGAGCATCCTGATGCTTCATCACAGCAGCAAAAACGAAAGTGCTGGCAAAAGGAATACTCAGCGAGTAAGCCACGGTCTGGTCGTGCTCGTCGAAGGTGTACTCGTGCATGTTGAGTCCCAACTGCTGGTACAGATCCTTGAAGAATATCTTGCCCATATAGTCGCCTTCCTTGATGATGACGGCATTCTCCTCTGACAACTGATTCAGATTGGCAAAGGTAGGACCAAACATCGGGTGCGTGCTGACAAAACGGAAACCACTCTTCGTATAAAACTCGTGCAGGCCTGTCTTCACACTGGCTATATCGCTGATGATACAGTCCTTGGGCAACCAGGGCAACACCTCCTCAAAGGCAGGCAAGGTGTACTTCACCGTCACGGCATTGATGACGAGCTCGGGTTTGAACTCGGCTATCTCCTCCAACTTGGTGAAGCGCAGACAGTTGTAGGTAAAGCGCAACCGCTTGGCATCCTTCTCGTATACGGCCACCTCGTGGTCGAAGCTGAGCAGGTCGATGAAGAAACTTCCCATCTTGCCTGCTCCCATTATCAATATTTTCATATCTCTTTATAAGTAAAGAACGAAGTGTATGAATTACTTCTGGTTCAAGATTTCCAACTGCTGGCGAACACTCTCCTCGTGGATGTGCTCGAATATCTGGGCAGCAAACTCTGGACTCATGCCACAGAGTGAAGCCTGAGCAGCACGCTTGTCGAGAATCTCGTTGTAGCGGTTGGTCTGCAGAACTGTCATATTGTGCTCCTTCTTGTATGTACCAATCTCACGGCACACACGCATGCGCTTTGCCAAAAGCTCCATCAACTGATTGTCCAGTTCGTCGATCTGTCCACGCAACTGATGCAGTCCCTCTGTAGAGTAGTGCTCATCGCGAACGACAAGCAGACTGAGAATGTAGTCGAGCACATCGGGAGTAACCTGCTGCTTGGCATCGCTCCATGCATCGTCAGGACTGCAGTGGCTCTCGACGATAAGACCATCAAAACCGAGATCCATAGCCTGCTGACACAATGGTGCTATCAAGTCGCGACGTCCACCGATGTGGCTTGGGTCGCAGACGATAGGCAACTGAGGAATGCGGCGATGCAGTTCGATAGGAATCTGCCACATAGGCAGGTTGCGATAGATCTTCTTGTCGAAACTTGAGAAACCACGATGGATGGCTCCCAAGCGCTTGATACCAGCCTGATTGATACGCTGCAAGGCTCCTATCCAAAGTTCCAGGTCGGGATTGACAGGGTTCTTGACCAACACAGGCACATCGACACCTTTCAGACTGTCGGCCAATGCCTGCATGGCGAATGGATTGGCAGAAGTGCGGGCACCTATCCACAGCACATCGATGCCATACTTAAGAGCCAGCTCCACATGCTCGGGTGTTGCCACCTCGGTAGCTGTCAGCATGCCGGTCTCCTCCTTTACCTGCTTCATCCAGGGAAGAGCAGTCTCGCCATTTCCCTCGAAGCCTCCTGGCTTGGTACGTGGCTTCCACACACCTGCACGGAACATGTGGCATCCCTTTTCAGCCAACTGCTTGGCGGTTGTCATAACTTGTTCCTCGGTTTCGGCAGAACATGGTCCTGCTATTACGATGGGACGTTCCTGATCACTGGGAAGACGTAAAGGTTCTAATTCTAATTCCATATCTTAATCTTTTATATTTTTTAATGTGAATGTTTTCTGTTTACTTTAAGGTGAAGACTCTATGCGAAGAGCTTCTTGATGCGCTGCAAGGCTTCCTTCATCTTGTCGTCCTTGGCACACAGGCTGATGCGCACATAACGCTTGCCGTTGCTTCCGAAGATAAAGCCTGGTGTAATGAACACCCGTGCCTCGTGGAGCACTTTCTCGGTCAGGTCTTCCACATCGGCATAGCTCTCAGGTATCTTACCCCAAAGGAACATGCCCACCTGCTTAGGATCGTAGGTACAGCCCATCACGTCCATAATCTGTTCGGCAATGTCGCGACGACGACGATAGTTGTCGATATTGTTTTCGTGGTGCCATTCATCGCTGTTACCTATCATGGCCTCAGCAGCAGCTAATTGTATGCCTCGGAACGAGCCATTGTCGATATTGCTCTTCACCTTGAGAATCCACGAGATGAAAGTCTTGTTGCTCGAAATCATCGCCACACGCCATCCGGGCATATTATGACTCTTGCTCAGCGAGTTGAATTCGATACAGCAGTCTTTTGCTCCCGGCACCTGCATGATGCTCATGGGGTGCTCATTGAGGATGAGTGAGTAAGGATTGTCGTTCACTACAACGATATTGTGCTTCTTGGCAAACTCTACCAGTCGCTCGTAAGTCTCCATGCGGGCATTGCCTCCTGTAGGCATATTGGGATAGTTGGTCCACATCAGCTTGACATGACTCAGGTCCATCTTCTCCAAGGCTTCGAAGTCAGGCTGCCATCCATTGTCTTCTCTGAGATCATAATAAGTTATCTTGGTACCCAAAATCTTATTGATGGCAGTATAGGTGGGATAGCCAGGATTAGGAATCAGCACCTCATCGCCAGGATTGCAGAAAGCCAGGGTAACGTGCAGGATGCCTTCCTTGCTGCCTATCAGCGGCTGTATCTCTGTAGCCCAGTCGAGGTCTACATCGTACCATCTCTTATAGAATTCTGCCATTGCCTTTCGCAGTTCAGGAATGCCCACTGTGGGCTGATATCCATGTGTGTCGGACTTCTGAGCCACTTCGCAGAGCTTGTCGATGGTCTGCTTTGACGGTGGCATATCTGGACTTCCGATGGCAAGGCTGATGATGTCCTTTCCCTCGGCATTCAACTGAGCTACTTCTTTCAGTTTGCGGCTGAAGTAGTATTCCTGTATCTCGGTTACTCTATTGGCTGGCTGTATCATTGTATCTAATGTTTTAATTTTTAATATTCAATGTTTTGTTTTGAATGTAAAGTATAATCGGCAGCAAGGCTCTTTTTACCCTTTTACCTTTTTACTTTTTTACTTTTATAACTTTTTTCAACTCCTACTCTCTTTCCTCGTACTCGCCGAGAACCTTGATTTTCTTCACCAGTGGTGTGATGGCATCAATACTCTGGCGGTATCGGGTAAGGTTGTCGAAGGTGAGGTCTACATAGAAGAGATATTCCCACTCATGTCCGATGACGGGCAGCGACTGAATCTTGGTCAGGTTCACATCGTAGAAGCTCAGGATGGTGAGCACCTTGGAGAGCGATCCCTTGTCGTGGGAAAGGCTGAAGACGATGCTTGCCTTGTTGGCCTTCTCAATGGGTCGAAGGAGAGCTGCCTTCTGCGGATTGCTCACCACGAGGAAGCGCGTGTAGTTGTGCGGATTGTCGTGGATGCCTTCTTGCAGTACCTTCATGCCATACATCTCGGCTGCATAAGTTGAGCAGATGGCAGCCCATCCCCTTACCTGATGCTTGGCAATAAAGGCAGCCGAACCTGCGGTATCTTCAGCCTCTACAGCTTTCAGGTCGGGATGATTGGCGAGGAATCTGCCACACTGCATCAATGCCACAGGATGGGAATGAACCTCCTGAAGTGTACTCCAGTCATCATCGGGCAAACAGCAGATGCTGTGCTCTATATGGAGTCGGTGCTCGCCTACTACTGTCGTTCCACTTTGGCGCAGAAGCTCATAGTTGTGGAGCAGACTGCCCGCTATGGTATTCTCGATGGCTACGATGCCGATGACTGTAGGATCGCGCTTGATGTTTTCGAACACCTCCTCGAAGGTGGCGCAACAAATCAGTTCCACCTGTTCATCACCGAAATATTGATGGGCAGCTATGTCATGAAACGACCCCAACTCGCCTTGTATTGCTATTCTCTTCATCTATATTGTTTGTATCTGTTATGAAAAACGGTCCTCACTCTCCAAGGAGCGGGACCGTTTCGATAGATTTCTTAATCTTAATATCCTAAGTTGAAATTATACGCAACTTCCCGCTTTACAATTGCTTGCAAAGTAAAAATAAAAGCTATAAAAGTATGCGTTAAACTTCTTCATTGTTCTTTCTTTTATTTATTGTCTACTACAATGGGGTATTCCCTCAATTGTGTTATACGATTGCAAAAGTAGCATTTTTATTTGTATCCACCAAACAAATTGACAGATTTTTTACACAAAACCTTGCAATTTATTGTTTTCGTGCATAAAGATGCTTATATCTTCCAAGATTTTCTGCTCTATGGAAATTCTACAGGAAGCCCTCATCTGCCAACGAAGCCGCCTTCATCTGACATCGAAGCCTATTCCATCTGCCAACGAAGCCTATTGCGTTTGCCAACAAAGCCTATTGCGTTTTTCAGCCCTATATACCTTATTATATATATTGTCTATTTTTTGACTTCCGTAGCTTTGAGGATAACAACATCCTGCAGAGGACGGTCATTATTGCTTTTGTCGGTCTCCACATTTTGGATTTTCTCTACCACATCCAGTCCTTCAAGCACTTCGCCAAAGACTGTGTAGCCACCATCAAGATGGGGCACGCCGCCATATTTCACATATCCAGCCTGCACTTGCTCATTGGGAATGGCGTACACCTTGTCCTCGCCTTTCATCTTCTGCACCAGATATTCCATCTGCCGTGCAGAGAAATTGCGTCCCCAGGTGATGTAGAAATCGCAAGGTGCCGAAGCTTTCTGTGGATTCACGTCATCGCCCTCACGGGCAGCACAGAGCTGTCCGCGCTTGTGATAATATTTGGGATAACGTATCTCGGCAGGCACAGTGTAGGCAGTATCGAAGCGCTCCACCTTGCCGGGCGTCACCTTTCGTGTGCCAGGATCGCCGCCCTGAATCATAAAGTTCTTGATGACTCTCTGAAAGATGCAACCATCATAATAGCCCATCCTCACCCACTTCAGGAAATTGTCTCGATGAAGAGGTGTATCGTTGTAAAGCGCCACGCGGATATTGCCCATGTTTGTTTCTATCAGCACCTCTGGACAGGTGGCATCCTGATGGAAAGCGGCCGTATCGGGTACGGCATTATCGGTCTGCGCACAAGCCATCAGAGGCAGAAGCAGACAGTACATTATAAACAAAAAAGTTCTTCTCATATTCATACTTTTTATTATTACAAGACAAAGGTAATGCTTTTTTAACCAAAACATTCCTATTTATTGTTTTTTAATATAAACATCTGACCGCTTTCGTCTAAAAAGTTGTAAGTTTGTACGTGAATAACAAGAATATCAGGCTCACGAAAGCCTAAAAAGTTGAATCATTATGAAAAGTAAAATAGCATATTTCTTCATGCTCATTCTCTGCTGTGCTTCTGTTCATGCACAGCAGGTTCATCTCGGTCCGCTCCATAGTAGCGACAATCCACGTGAAGACTGGCTGTTGCCAGGCGACACCATCTTCCAGGCCGAACAGCCTCTCATATACAAGGGTAAGCCGGTAAAGAATACCCAATACTCCGTTGCCAAGAAAAGTTTGATGGCTTTGGCTCCATTCCAGGATACAGACAGCAAATCGATGTATGCTGGCGACAGGTCGGTGTATGCTGGCGACAGCAGTTTCTTCTACAATCCCGTCAGCATGATGCCCTTCAGTACGTATGGTTACGGACTGCACCGGGGACTGAACGTATCGCTCGACCTTTCTGCTTTTGCCACCTTTGGCAAGAACCTGCCACACAAGGGCGGTTTCTCGCAGAACATCAACGCCACCTATCTGGCTCCGCTCACCAAGGACGGCAAGTTGTGGATAGCAGGCGGTGGTTATTTCAACAATACCTTATGGGGTAGCGACAGCTATCGCGATGTAGGCCTGTACGCCATCCTTGGCTATCGGTTCAACGAGCACTGGGAAGCCTACGTTTACGGTCAACTGAGCGTGAACAACAATTACAGCCGATACGGCAATCTCTATAGAGGTTATCCCTATTATGGATGGGGTTGGCCTGCAACAGGTGTCATACCGTTGGGCTATGGCATGGGGGCAGCCGGTGCCAATGTACTGGGAGCAGGAGTGAAATACAATGTCAACAAGAATTTCTCTATCGGACTGAACGTAGAAGGCATCTGGTATCATCAGAAAGCTCCCACCTACTTCGATCAATACAACTACCCTCTTCCATAAAAAGAGACTAAAGAAACTATTCTATAAAAAAAGAGAAAGTCGATAGCGGAATCATTCGTAAGCCATCAGTACCCTCCGTCTTGCATATTCTTTGAAAAACTTGTAGGACCTTTCAAAATTTCCACAAGTTTTTCAGAGACATGTATCGTGACGCTCACCAATATATCGGGAGCGGTCACCTCCTGCAGCTCGGATGTCTACGTGTCACTGAAAGTATGACTTACTTTTAAACATTTACAATCTATCCATTCCCTTTTTCCCAGCCCCTTTACCTTTATATTTTGTTTTAACTGTATTAAACTTATATCTTACGATACATTCCACTGCCCTTACAGTCGCAGCCTTTTCAATATGAACATCATTCATGCCGCTGAAAATGGTAAAAGTGTTTTTGCGGGCAGTATTAAAAAAAATGTCATTTGCAGATAACTTGACATTCCATTTTTTAGATAAGTCCTTAGCCAAAGAAAGATTTATCTGTCCAACACTCCCCATCTTGATATTCTCACTATTTCCCTCACTACGCCAACTGTAATTTACAGTCGCCATATAGTCGTTATGGAATTTGAAAATATTATTGAGCTTAACTACAACCAAAGGATTGTCCATGTGCTTTATATTTCCTCTGTAATCAGTCTTGAAAAATTGCGAGACAATACCACATGCCAATACGGGATAATAGCATTTCCAAAGGAATCCGGGCATAAATGAAGCCATTATCTGTAAGTTAGAAAGACTTCTTTTAGAATTTTCCTTTTTGAGCAAAGCAACAATAGTAGTATCTATTATCTGTTGATTATCAGTATTATACACTCTAAACGGTAGAAAAGTGACCGTATGGATTCTGATTAGATACGATAAGGTGAATATTTAACGTATTTAACTTTCGATTACATCAAAAATCACATAAATATGGACTGGATGGGGGGCGTTTGAACCGCCCACATAATATGATAAAACGGAAACAACGAAGACCATGTAAGAGAGTGAATGATTAGTAGCCATTCCACATGTTATTACCTCCATAATGGTTCCGTTTCCCATCCCTGCGGAAAGCCGAGAGCTTTTAAGTCAATTTCAGGAAACCGAATGAACAACCATGTTAGTTTGGATTGCATATCATTATTGGGGGATATAACATTAAGAAAGTACTTGATGATGCAGAGATCAAAGTAAGCACGCATGGAATCTGTTGGTAGCGTTATCCATTCTCCTGCAGGACTATTGGGAATTGCTGGCTGAATAGCATTCTGCTTGTTCCATACTCTTGAATGATGACCACAGGCATTTCGAGTGTAACAGCAATAATCGTGAGCCATGACTCAAACACTTTGATAGGTAAACCAAAATGTTTTGCTATGCATTTGCGTAAGCGATTTTGTTTGATATTACGATAAATGGCATTGACATTTCAATAGTAAGCAGTTCACCTAAAATCCACGATGGTGGGTAGGATTCGGAGTAAGTTCGTTTGCATCACCGCACGTCTGATAGCAATTTCGATCTTTTCTATCTCATTGAACATGAGCAGTCTCAGTTTCTTATCAAAGCGATAAAGCATCATCACCTTTTTGAATGTAGAACCTTCCTTGTACAAATGTGCTGTCTTGGGCATCTTCAACAAAGGATACATATAAGCTGACAATCTATAATAACCAATGTTGTCAAGGTACTGTATGGCTTTGTTTCTATCACAAATTTGTAAACCTCGTGATTCAAGCAAATTAACGAGATTTTCTGAAGATTCAAACCGTTTTGTAAAGGGGATAAGATTCGCCATGTTCAAATGCGTATAAACAAAAAAAACGCCTCGCACGATTTGAGCATTGTTAAGAGGCTTGGCGAGGACTGACGCTGCAAAGATACGAATAATCATTGATAATACAAACTTTTTAGCAAGAAAAATTACGCAAAAGTGGATTTCTTTGATATATCATTGGTGAGTAATGATATGACTTTCGGCTTTTTCTTCATCTTGGTCACATATATGACACCACGATTGGTCAGTTCCTCAAACTTGGAATAGTCTATATAGTCCCTGCCCATGGCAATGATGTCTCCATCGTTATAGTTCGTGGGTTTCAACATGAAACTGTCATTGGTTGCGGCAGATGTGAACCTAATGTCAGACGGCACACCCTCGTTTGCGTGGATGTTGGTGTGCACTTTTATACCGCCCTTCTTCTTCCATGTCTTAGGATGCCTTCCAACGCCCTTGAATCTGAGGTTGGAGAATAGGGTTATTGTAGTTTCGAGCACTTTATGTTGTGGGAGGTTGAATGAACGAGCTACCAATTTCTTTGCTCGAATATCGCCAAAATTGTAGTAGAACTTCGAGAGCGTACCGAAGGATGCCAACTCTAGTGATTTCCAAGATGGAGGAAATGCAGGATTGTCGTATTTGGCATAGTGTTCTCGTATAAAATCTTCCTTTGAACGTTTTAATTCTTTATCCAATGATGTCATGTTTTCCAGAAATTGATGTCCATCTGTGGCAAGGGAAGTGTCGTAAAACCAAAAGGCACCATTGCGCATGGAAAATTCTTGGATGATGCGTGTGCGAAGTGCTATTTCAATATCTTGTACAGCTTTGAATATAAGATTACGCAGTTCGCAGTCAAAACGATATAAGGCTACAGCATCATTGAAATGACTATTAGGTTTAAACTCGTGCGTCTCCTTGTTAGCATCCATTGGACGAAGGTAAGCAACGAGACGAAAGTAACTCACGTTGTATAGAATGACTTCAGCCGTGGCTTCATCGTCAATTATCAAGCCACGTGATTTCAAGAGTTCTATTTGACTCTTGACCGATAACGGTTCTTTTGTATAAGATGTAGTCATAAGGGGTAAAAATCAAAAGTTCCGCCCTGGTTCGCTATTCTGATGGGAAGCGTGGCGGAATCTGTTGTTGCAATGGTAATGATTTGTTTTGGATTGTGCAAGTGTTTTGCATAGAATTACATCAAAAGACACCGCTTTTTAGCAGAATAATGGCTGTAATTGTTAAAAAATCGGCTAAACATAGCACTTTCTTGTGAATTTTATATAAGGTATAAGAATTTATTAGTACCTTTGCATCGTCCAGACAACTGTGCCGTCTATTCTTTCGAGAATATGGCGGAGCGGAAATGTGTGGGCGCATACATATAAAAGGCGTTACTGCGCTTTGGTTTTGACAGTCTAAGAATCTCGCAAATTCAGTCGAATAGTCAAGAACAAGGCAACGGAACGCCCCATTGGGTGTATTGTACATAGCCTTTATTGTATCCTATAGCCAATACGCATTGGTTTAAAGGATTATCGAGGCATATACATATACGCACAGCGTGGGGCTGGACGTTGCTCGTTTCGACTATTCGGGCAATGCGAGAGCCTTTAGACTGTGGAACGAGCGATAGCACTTGCTCCACGTTTTTTTGTGTATGCAGCTATACTCTAACAAAAAATATCGTTTAGGGGGCATAGGCGACCAATAAAAAATATTACTGTATGTGTAACACTAATGAGGATTCTATCCAGCCAAGCCAGCAAAATCAAACAGTCGTCGTTAATCAAAGTTCAAGTAATGGTATCGGAACAGCAGGATTTATAATGGCTGTTTTGGGACTCGTATTCAGTTGGGTACCAATAGTAAATTTCATTCTTTGGATATTAGGTCTGCTTTTCTCTTTTATTGGCTTATTCCGCTCTCCAAAGGGACTGGCCGTCACTGGTTTTATTTTGAGTTTCATTGACATAATTATTGGGGTACTTCTACTGAGTAGTTTGGTTGGCATTTTAAACTCAATCTTCTCATAGTGTCATTTCTCTTTGAAACCTTAGTTGCAAAGACCTTATTTACTGCTAACATATACCTAAACAATATGAGAAAGGCGTTTTGGTTACTTCTCCTTTGCTTAGCCGTGCATGGGTGTAAACAGAATAATCATGGCTCCCAAAACCTGCCTACGACTCAAGTTTCTGAATCTGAAAAAGAAATTGTGTCCAAGGAGATGATTGCCGATTTAAACAAAAAAGGAGATATATTTAGTCTCTATGCTTTTGAAATAGAAGCAGCTCCTGCAGATAACTGCTATTTCTTATACGATATAACGGGAAATGGCATCCCTGAACTGTTTGTAGAACATGGAGACTGCGAGGCTAATTTTAATTATGAGTGTTATACATATGTGAATGGTGACATAAAAAAGATTGGCGATTTGAATGGCGGTCATACCACATTCTTCGGTGGCAAAGGTTATATTTTAGGACGAGGTTGTCAGATGGATTATGAATGGTGTTCTAAATATACCTATAAACATGGGGGATTATCGGAAAGTTTATTGTATGAAGAACGACCTTTGTGGAAAATCAATGATACTGAGAATGAGTACGACACGAATGACGATGTAGAATTATCCCCAATAGTCTATGAAAAGACCAAAGAAGAGAAAGGGGCCAAGAAGATAGACTCCAGTTATAACAAATCGCTCCATCTTCTCAGAAAGGTCCTAGGTATGGAGAACTCCCAAAATAGTATAACGTGTTCTATTTTCGGATGTACATTGGGACAAAGTACGATCTCTCAAGTGGAAGAACGGATGAAAGAATTAGGTATGCCACTTAAAAAGAACAAAGGCGGAAGTTATAGCTATTCCAGCAAAGACGGAATACAATTATATGGCAATAACTTTGATGCTATCTATTTCGACTTTCACAAAGGATTACTGATGGAGATTAGTCTTTATGAGGAAACAGACGTTGCTTCTGCGCAGAAAAAGTTATATTGCAAAACACATAAGGAGTTTTCGGAAAATGAAGTGCGCATAGCCACATGTACAGAGTGGCCTTTAAATACTCCTATTTTTCACGATGACAAGACCATTATTTGTATTATCGATAATGCGGATTTTCTTTGGTTTACATTAACAAACAAGAAACTATACTACAAAGAATGGGGGGATAAGGGAAGTCCAATTATTAGTCTAATAAAATAAATACTTAAAAATGATAGAACAACATGACATTCAAGAAACCCTTGATGAGTTAAGGGGAGAATTGGGGCTTGGCGGTACATTTGATTCCCACCAATTTATAGAGAAATATAGAGCAACACATGAACAGGCATATGTTGACCTGCTAAATGAGAAGTCAAAGGCTGACGCAAACAACAATGTCTTTCAGTCCGTAAACTCGCAGATTGCAAAATTCCTGAGTAACAATAAAAAGGTCCTTATGATTACAAAAGAAGAGCGAGCAAACACTCGCAATGACCACGGAAACAACACCGGGAACCAAGTTTGGAGATTTCTATCAATGATACTGATAGTAATCGCATCGCTAATGCCGCAACATATCTTTGCACAAGACAACGCAAAAGATATGTCTATAATATTTCGTCATATTTCCCATATCTTTTCGTTTTTTGGGAACTTATAGCGTTGCTGCAAAGGTACATAGCACGATAACGTTAGATTCTTATATAGAAACATTTACTTCGCTCACATTTGTAATGGGAATTGTCTTTCAACTACCTTTAATAATGTTTGTGTTAGCAAAAATGGGATTCGTTTCTTATAATATGTTGGCGAAATACAGAAAACATGCATTAATAATCATAATGTTTGTCGCTGCTATTATAACTCCTCCAGATTTGATGACTCTAATCTTGGTGACAATACCACTATATGTGTTGTATGAGATTAGTGTCAGAGTAACAAGACATATAAATTAAACAGGTAACTGAGCTTAGATATTATAGTGAGTGATTATTCCACTATAATATCTAAGCGATTATCTCTTTTCTCGTAACCTTAAAAATTTATTTTTCATAATAACAAACTAAAGTATAAGGATGTAAAATGCCACATTTCTCTAACTCGTAAAATAACTGCTCATAAACAGTAAAAGTCATTACTCCAAGATTAAACTTAGTTTCAGATGGCTGCTTCCATGTGTATGGACAGTTGAGTATCAACAACAACTATAATCGCTATACGAGTCACTATATGGGTTATCCTTATTATGAATGGTATGGATGGCCTTCGATGGGTGTGATGCCTATGGGGTATGGTGTAGGAGCTGCTGGTGCCAATGTAATAGGAGCAGGAGTGAAATATAACGTAAACAAGAATTTCTCGATAGGGCTGAATGTAGAAGGTATCTGGTATCATCAGAAAGCTCCCACCTACTTCGATCAATACAACTACCCTCTTCCATAAAAAGAGACTAAAGAAACTATTCTATAAAAAAAGAGAAAGTCGATAGCGGAATCATTCTACTATCGACTTTCTCATTTGAATTATATCAGACTTTCTGTTTTTAGTTTTCTGCGTTTTCCAATATCTGGACGATACGGTCGGCAGATCTTCCGTCCCATCTGTCGGGAATGCCCGCTTTTTTCCATTCGCCTCTCAGCAAGACCTTCGTCATCAGTACAAGACGGTCAGCATCCTCGCCCACCAGCACATTGGTACCGATCTTCACGGTCTCGATATGCTCGGTATAGCTATTGAGCGTGATACAAGGCACACCGTTGAAGGTGGCTTCTTCTGCCACATTTCCTGAGTCGGTAACGATGCCCATGGCGTGAGCTGTGAGATAGCTGAAATCCAAATAGCCCTGAGCCTCTATCAGCATGATGCCCTCCAAGCCCATAGCCTCTACCTCCTGGCGAGCCTTGCCACGAAGCGGAGCCACTACAGGCACACCAGCCTCATGAGCAGAGGAAACCACGGCAGACACTAAGCTGCGCATCTCCTCGCTATTATTGATGATGGCCTTGCGGTTGAGCGTCAGCACGATGTACTGTCCCTCCTTCAGTTGCTTGTCGTCCATCAGCTGTGGACGCTTCATGTGCTGCTGCAGAAAACGGATATTATCGATGAGCACATTGCCCACCATATAGACCTTGGAAAGCTCGGCGCCCTCCTTGTTGGCGATGCTGTTGTTGGAAATACCCGCAGTAAAGAGGATATCAGACAGTCCGTCGATAACCAGTCGGTTGATTTCCTTGGGCATAGTGATGTCGAAGCTACGGGTGCCTGCGGCAATATGGGCCAACAGAATGCCTTGCTTCTTGGTAACGATGGCTGCAGCCATGGTAGAGGCAAGGTCATCGACCACTATAACCACATCCGTAGGATTCTGCTGCAGATAAAGCTCGAACTTAGACATGACCTGTCCTGTGAGTTCGTTGAGATTCTCGCAGTCCACACCTAAATAGATATCAGGACGACTTATCTCCAAGTCGTCGAAGAGAGAGTCCTCGAGTGTAGGATCGTCCTCACAGCCGGCATAAACCAAGCTGTAGTTGATAGACTGTCCATTCTTTTGGGCGTTTACAATCGCTCTGATGACGGGTGCCACCTTGATAAAGTTGGGTCGTGCACCCGCCACAATACAGATATTCTTATTCATCGTTTCGTTTTTAATTATCCCTTAAAAAGATCCTTGATGCCGCCGATAGAGCCCATCAGGTTGGAAGCCTCGTAAGGCAGATATACAACCTTGTTGTCCTTACCCTGAGCCACATCCTGCATCATGGCGATGTATTTCTGTGCCAAGAGATAGTTGGCAGGATTGGTAGACTGTCCTACGGCATCTGTAATTTTCTGAATAGCAATAGCTTCTGCCTCAGCCTTGCGAATACGTGCAGTAGCCTCACCCTCAGCCTTGAGGATGGCCTGCTGCTTGACAGCCTCAGCCTTGTTGACGATAGCAGCCTTCTCACCTTCAGAAAGCAGGCGCTGTTTTTCCTTCTCACCCTCGGAAGCCAGGATAGTGGCACGCTTGTTACGCTCTGCCTGCATCTGTTTCTCCATGGCTCTGAGCACACTCTCCGGAGGAGTAATATCCTGCAACTCCACACGATTTACCTTGATACCCCACTTGTTGGTAGCATCGTCCAATACCGCACGCAACTTGGTATTGATGGTATCGCGCGAGGTCAAAGTCTGGTCCAGTTCCATCTCGCCGATGATGTTACGCAGAGTTGTCTGTGTAAGTTTCTCGATGGCATTGGGCAGGTTGTTGATTTCGTACACACTCTTGAAGGGGTCTACTATCTGGAAGTACAACAGAGCATTGATCTGCATCTGGATATTATCTTTTGTGATCACGTTCTGTCGGTCGAAATCGTACACCTGTTCACGCAGGTCGATAGTGTTGGTGTACATATATCTTCCATTGCGCATAGCCACAATCTCCTTGGCACGGTCGATAAATGGTATAATGATGTTGATACCAGGTCTGAGGGTTGCATAGTAACGTCCCAGACGCTCTATAATCTTTGTCTCACTCTGAGGAATGATAACAATCGTTTTCTTTACGAAAATAAGGGCCAGTACAACGATGGCAGCCAATACATAAATTCCAATCATAATCGTTATGTTTTAGAGTTATTAATTATCTTACGATCTCCTCCACCTTCAAGATGATGGACTCTCTGCCCACGATTTTCACCTTGGCACCTTCGGCAATATCCTCAAGTGCAGAAGGAGCCTCAGCCTTCCAGTCGTCACCATCGAGTTTCACGCGACCATAACCGCCCTTTACGATGCACTGGCTTACCTCGCCTACCTGTCCCAACAAGGCATCGGCATTACTCACTCTGTCATCGGCACCATGCTTGATAATATGCAGCAGGTGCGGACGAATAAGCCAGATACTCAGCACGGAGCATACCGCCCATACCACAATCTGCAACCAGAAGGGCAAGCCCATCCATGCTGCTAAGATGCTGACAATGGCACCAATGGCAAAACACGTTACATAGAAATCGCCCGAAGACAACTCCATAATCAGGCACAGGAAGGTAATCACCGTCCAGAACAGCCAAAGGTTTTGTGAGATGTAATCAATCATATCTTTGAATTTTTAGTTAGTCATTCCTACTGCATTCATGCTAAGAGGTTGTCACGAAAGCACATTCTTTGGTCTGCCCGTGCTTTTGTCAGCTCATTCTCTCCCAAGCTTACCTTTTCTTTGTATTCTTGGCAGGATGATAATACTTGAGCGCTGTAGGCATTTCCTTTTGCAAAGCAGCTATTCGCTTGGCATCGGAAGGATGGTCGCTGAAGATGTCATTCTGGTTGGAACTGTTGCCCTGCGACATACGTTTCCAGAACGGAATGGCCTGCTGAGGATCGTAACCTGCCATGGCAGCAAAGATAAGTCCCATATAGTCGGCCTCTGTCTCATTGTCGCGCGAATACTTCAAGTTGCGGAAAGAGAAATACTTTCCAGCCACGGCACTCGCCAAATCGCCTACACCACTGCCTACAGCCTGATTGAGCACATTGCCAAGGATGTTGGTACCTACCTGTTGGTTTTGCTGCTTGGTAAGCTGCTCGGCACTGTGCTTTGCCACAGCATGAGCAATTTCATGTCCCAAGACGATGGCAAGAGCCGTCTCATTCTGTGTATAGGGCAACAAGCCTTCATACACCACAATTTTTCCACCAGGCATACAGAAGGCGTTGGCACTCTTGTCCTGCACGAGGTTGAATTCCCATGCATAGTTTTTCACATCGTTGGCAAAGCCGTTCTGCTTCAGATAGGTTTCCACGGCTGTAGCCAGTTTGCGCCCTACCCTTTGCACCATGGCCGTATGTTGAGCATTGGTCGACTTCTTGGCAGTCGCCATATACTTGGTATATTCTTGGTTGGAGAGGCTGAGCACTTGCTCGTCTGACACCGAGATGCGATGTGTGCGACCTGTAAGAGGCACGGTCTGCGTGGTTCCGCATGATGTCATCATCATCAAAGCCACCATGGCTCCAAGAGCCATTCTTTTAATACTTTTCATAATCTCCCTTTTTGAGTTATTTGTTCATACTGCAAAAATAGTATTTATTCGGCAAACGACCAAACAAATAATGTTATTTCTTAGCAAATTTTCTATATCTACAGCAGATATTGCCCACGATAACAGATAAGTATAAAGGATAAGCAGTGCTCATCGATTTTTAACACTCTCAATCTCTTGGTTGCGAATTTGAGGCTTAGCACAATATTTATCAATTCTATCATTTTCTAAATAACAAGCTAACTCCCCACATCGCAAATATTCCTCCAATTGTGAAGACTACAGATCCTATGCAGAACCCCCATGTTATTTGTTTCCATTTCTTATGCCACTTAGCATCTTCTTTTTCAAATTGTTTAAAATATTTCAGATAACGATCGTTTGAAAGAACAGCCTTATATGCTGGAATATAACATAGTCCGACAGGCAATGCGATTATTGCTATAGCTATAATTTCATTAACTCCCCCAAACATGCCATCTGGGATTCCCAATAAAACAAATGACAAAAATATAGAATAACCTGAATAAAAAAATCCAAACCAATGATGAGCGGAACTTATAGATATCCCTCCTTCCTTTCCATACATATAATACCACAAGTCCTTACATTTCGTTCTTTCATCCACTTTCTTATTGTAGAAGTTCTCAAAAGAAAAAAGAACAGATAAATAGTACATTATTCTCAATACACAATTATCTACTTTTTTCATTGACCATATTTCTCCTAAATATATGCAGTAATGAACTGCGTTCAAAAAAAACTCAAATTTCTTATTCATACGTAAATTACTAAAGTTTCCCACCCCAAATTAATGGGATAAAAATAACAGTTTCTCAATAAAAGATTGTATATTTGTAATCGCTAAACAACAATAACACAACGATTTAAATAGTAACTGTAATGAATGCAAAATTAAGCAATTTTCTGAGTTGTCCAACATATTAAGTGTTAAAAGTTCATTGAGAACGAATTTAATGTCACTTTTCAACCGATTTGGGCTTGGTCATCTGCTCTGTAGAATGTCCTTGGAGAAGCAAGCAGGCATTCCTTCCGTTCAGCTAATCCTGTCTCTCTGCCTTTTCCTTATAGCAGGTGAAAGCATACATTCCATGTACAAGAAGTCATATTATGACCTTCTGAACACAGGTCACAATTGCTATTATCGAATGATGCGCAGGGCTACCATGGACTGGCGCAAACTCCTTATGGGTATGGCTCTTCGCTTTTTGGCAATTCTTCGCAAGGAGCAGGCCGAAGTCTCTTCTGATAACGCTGTTACATATTTGACGACACTACGTTGGAGAAGACAGGCTATGGCATAGAGCAAATCAGCCGTGTCTTTGACCATGTGCAAGGAAAATGCATCCTTGGATTCAAACTGTTGGTATGCGCATTTTTTGATAGCACTATATGAAGGCATTTTTATGAAAAAGAACGCCTAAAAAGGCAAAAAATAGCAAAATAGAGCATTTGTTTTGAGTTTCAAGTGGTTGTGGCAGTCGTTGGCTTTAGTTGGCAGTGACAAGGAAATGAGGAAAATGCAGATTAGAGAAGTAGAAACGCTTTCAAATCATTACCCAATGGAAACGCCCTAATAAGCATTTTTAACGGTGGCGGTTCAATCTTCTCCATTCTGCGTAGGTTTTGGTTTTGCCATGCAACTCTCATAGTTTTATTTTGCACCGAACAAAAAAGTAAGAATTATGAGATGCACTTTCAAGACAGTCTTCTATGTAAATGGAAGTAAGGAGTGAAACGGAAGCCACTTGGGCGAACCACCGCAGTGTTTTCAATGGTATTAGGTTTTATTCTTGCCCAAACACATTGTGTCCACAAAGACACAGCAAGGTATGTTTCGAGTTACTCGAAACCTTTCAAGTTACTCTTGAAAGAACAAACGAATTGTCCTCCTAAGTCGGGCAATTTTACAGATAATAATTTTAATTTGTCTAAATAGTAGCAATATATGCCAATTATTCATTTTTTCTGATTGATTATCAAGATAAAACATTATATTTGTAGCATTAAATGGTTTTAGAATTATGGCAAAGAAAAATATAGACTTAGCAGTAGTCCTTCATGATGATTGCGACTACAAGGACTGGCTTGTGGAACTCAAGGAACGATTCTACAGCCATCGCCTCAAAGCGTCATGTGCCACCAATGGCTACTTGTTGGACTTCTATTGGAAGTTGGGACGAGACATTGAAGCTAAGCAATATACTAATACTTATGGCTCTGGATTTTACAAAAATCTCAGTCAGGATTTGAAGAACGAAATGCCAGGGGTGAAGGGATTCTCACCAACTAATTTGAAGTACATGAGCTACTTTTATAAGCTCTATGCACCATTACAGGCAAATTGTCCGCAGCTTGCGGACAATTTTATAGAGGACTTGTATATTGCAGATATTCAGCGAGTTGTAGCACAAAGTAAAAATCGTCCGCAAACTGCGGACGATTTCAAATTGCTTTTTCTTATTCCTTGGGACCACCATCGTCGTATCATAGATAAGTGCAAGGGTAATATGGATAAGGCTTTGTTCTTTGTAAGAAAGACTTGGGAGAACAATTGGGGGCGTGACGTTCTGCTCAACTGGCTTGACACAGACCTTTATGAGCGTGACGGCAAGGCTATCACCAACTTCCAGGCTACGCTTCCTGCTGTACAAAGCGACTTGGCGCAACAGATAACCAAAGACCCTTATCAGTTGGACTTTCTTAACTTAAGGGAGAAATATGACGAGCATGACATTGAGGAAGAATTGGTGAACAATGTAACACGTTTTCTTTTGGAACTAGGAAAGGGATTCTCTTATATGGGCAGACAGTTTCGTTTGGAGGTAGGTCAACAGGAGTTCTTCCCAGACTTGTTGTTTTACAATGCCCACCTCCATGCCTATGTGGTCATAGAGCTAAAAGCTCAGTCATTCCATCCATCGTTCTTAGGACAATTGAGCTTCTATGTATCTGCCATCAACCACCAATTCAAGACCGATATAGACAATCCTACCATTGGCTTGCTTATCTGTAAGGACAAAGACAACGTAGTGGCTAAATATGCCTTGGAGTCATACAAGGAACCAATGGGTATATCGGAATATCAGCTCTCCAAACTCTTCCCGAAAGACTTCAAATCATCTATGCCGACTATTGAGGAATTGGAAAAGGGGTTGAAAGATAATCGAGAATAACGAGCCAAGATGCTTAATATGAATAAAGAAGAAATAAAACAAGAACAAAATAAAGGGCTAATAGCTCGCATATTAGGAGGAACACCCACTATTTTACAGAAGGTGTTCTTTATACTTATGGCATTTTCGCTGATATTATGGCCCTTGGGATGCTATGTTTCTATATTCTTCTTTGATGCCCCTGTTCGCTCTGATGTAGACAAAATATGTCGTTATGGTATGCTTATAACCATCTACTTGTATCCTATCTACTTGTTCCCTTTGTTGAGATTTATGTTTCAACTTTCAAAGAACTTAAGAGCAACTTGGCTTTATTATCTATGTCCGATAGTACCAATATTAATTCTTAGGTTGTTATTTTCAATTAGTACAATCAGTGCTCCGAAAATAGACAATACCGAATTTTGCACTAATGAGGATTTGGTTGGTCATTGGACTTTGAATGGTGGAGAAAGACAGATCAATTATCCTGAGATTGAATTTTTCAATGATAGTACGGTGGAATTATACTCACAAGCTGATACCCTATACAGATATACCTATTGTTTGCAAAATGATTCCTTATATCTCAATGACATAAATGGAAGACAATACGTAAATAAAATCAATAAAGTCGATGACGAAACCATTATGTTTGAGGGTATCGCAGATGTTAAAGGCATACAGATTTATCATAAATAAAATGTTCTTGAAATGAGAATCTATGAACGAAAAAATATACTTGAAAGAAATATAAATTATAGCAATGCGTATGGTAGAAATCTTCTACAAGAAGCTATTGTATCTTGTGAAAATGCAATTGCTGTTGATTTAGTGAATAAAGGCATTGATATTGATCATCAAGATAAAATGGGATGGACTCCTTTACATTTCTGTGCGCAATACAACAATATAACCATTGCAGAATTGTTATTACAAGAGGGAGCAAATGTAAATATTATTGATTGCTATGGCAATAATCCTCTATGGTATGCTGTATTCAATGCTAATGATGATTATTGTTTAGTCAAATTGCTTGTAAAATACGGAGCAGATGCATTAAGTAAAAATAATGCTATGCGCTCTCCTTTAGATTTCGCAAAGCAAATTAAAGATATGGAAATGATTAATATTCTTGCAAATAAAAATCTAAGTTCTAAATATCAAAGTAAAAAGTTAATATGAGACTTTCCTTATTGACAATCGTTATAGTCTTGGTCATAACAATGGGGCTATCCTCTTGTCTGTGTCAACCAAGGTATGCAAGTTTTTTGAATCTTGTAGAAAAAAGTGTCAAAGTATCATCCTTTTGCTGAATACAGAGATAAACAACTGATATATAATAAGATAGAAGAATGATACATTTTGAAATATCTTACAAGAAGTATCATAGAAGTATCATAAATCTGATAGAAGTATCATAAATCTGATAGAAGTATCATAAATAACGTCATCTAAGTATCACAAAATCGTCATGAGGCATTATGCATAAAAGCAAAGCCGCCGACCTGCAAGGAGTGCCCAAAAATCGTCCCGTTTTTGGGCACTCTGTGCACACCGCATGGGCAATAAATGCCCGTCGCTTGTTCAGCTGATGCCCATCGCTTGGTCTGTCAATGCCCATCGCTTGGTCCCTGAGTGCCCACTTGACGGGCAAGACATAGACCACCTGATGGTCTCTAACAGAACGGCTTATGTGATTTTATTCCTCATCCAGCTTGTCAATCTTTTCTCTTATTCATAGTTTGTATTGACATTCTTTACATACTGGAAGAGTAGGTGCTCGAAGGTTTTGAAATTGCTATCTTTGCAGAAGCTTACAATTCGCAAGCATCTACAAATTCAAGGCTGTTATGAATCAAGGTCGATATGTATTCTTGCAACTTGTGGATTTTCTTCCAAGGAAGAACTTTAAGTGGTTGGTAAAAAAGTATGAAGGCAACAAATATATTAAGAGATTTAAAGGGGAAAAAGGAAATCGTGTAGGGGGAAAGAAAGAAGGAAGGAAAGAAGAAAAGGGAAGAAAAAAGACCCCAAGGCTTATCCCTTAGGGTCTTTATTATTTTCTGCCCCTATAGGGGGCATATTGTTTCGTCAATTACGCGTTGGCTGCTACTGAAATCCAATCGAAGACGAATGAGCAGATACCGAAAGCCACGATGCCAACTGTGCAGATGGCAAGAGCCAACTTGGTAGAGCAAGCGCTCTGGAAGGTTGGCAGCGGACTGTCGCTGTGCTTGATGAACATCGCCTTCACGATGAGCAAGTAGTAGTACAAGCTGATGACTGTGTTGACCAAAGCGATGAATACTACGCCATAAGCCCATGCTCCGAGTGTGGTGTGGATATCGGCGCCATGAACGGCTGCCATAAACACGAAGAACTTGGAGAACATACCGGCGAATGGAGGAATACCGCCCAATGAGAACAACGCCAAAGTCATGAGGAAAGCCAAACGTGGGTTGGTCTTATAGAAACCATTGTAGCTGTCCATCTGCACTGTACCGCCATTGTGCTCCTCAACAGAAGAGATGATGGCAAACACACTCAGGTTGGCTACTACGTAAATGAGAACATAGTAAGTCAGCGAGGTGATGCTCAAGGTTGAGTTGCCGATAACTGCCAACATGATGTAACCAGCCTGAGAGATTGAAGAGAATGCCATGAAACGCTTCAAGTCACTCTGACGGATGGCGAACAGGTTGGCAATCGTGATAGAGAGTACAATCACGATGTAGAGTAATACGGTCCAGTACTCTACCATTGGCTGGAACACCTTCATGAGGATAGCACAGAGTGTGAACGCAGCAGCACCCTTAGAAACTACCGACAGATAACCTGTCACAGTAGTAGGAGCACCCTGGTAAGAATCGGCTGTCCAGAAGTGGAAAGGAACCAAGGAAATCTTGAATCCCAAGCCACTGAAGAAAAACACCATACCAGCGATGGTCAATGGAGAAGCAGTGATAACCTTTGCTACATCCTCGAAGTACAAGGTGCCACAGGCAGCATAAAGCAAAGAGATACCATAGATCATCACACCACTTGAGAAAGTAGCGGTAAGGATAAACTTGGCACCTGCCTCAGCAGAGTTGTGACGATACTTGTCGAAGGCAACCAAGCAAGCCATTGGCACGGATGCCATCTCCAGACCGAGGAAAAACAGGAGGAAGTGGTTGGCACTAACCATCATGTTCATACCCAACAGAGTAGAGAGAACCAACATATAGAACTCGCCCTCCTTGAAGGCAGTGTCCTTACGGCTCAACCACTCCTTGGCCTGTATCAGGACTATCAGTGTACCAAGTGCCAAGACGGTCTTGAGAACACCAGCGGCAGGACCAGAGGTGTACATTCCACCAAAGGCCGATGTGGCTTCTGTAGGGAAGATATTAATGGCAATGTGAGCCACCATCAAGAGACATACCAGAGGATTGAACCACTTACGGTCTGCGCTCTTGGAACTGCAGAAGTCAGCAATGAAAGTGATCAACAGGACTGCCATCAAGGTAGCCTCTGGAATCATATTTAAAAATTGACTGTAATTCATTTCTTCTGATATTTATTACATAATTACACTAAAGATAGGACCTACTGCGTCCATGATAATCTCCTCTGCCCAGAGTGGGAACATACCGAGACCTGCTACACAGGCAATCAGACCTGCTACTGCAATACGCTCATCCCATGTTGCATCGTGGAGTTTCTCCAACTTTGGATTAGGAACCTTCTGATAAAGGATCTTACCTACACAACGCAAGATGTAAACCGCTGTTACTACGATAGAAGTACATGCGATGATGGTACATACACGGTGGAACATATCGGCATTCTGGAATGAACCTACGAAGATGGTCATCTCAGCTACGAAACCAGAGAAACCTGGCAAACCGAGGTTAGCCAAACCTGCTACAGCATAACCTACTGAGAGGAATGGGATAATCTTCATCAAACCACCCAAGTAGCGAACGTCACGTGTACCAGCCTGATGATAAATCATACCGATAACGGCGAAGAAGAGGGCGGTCATCAAACCATGAGACAACATCTGGAGAATAGCACCAGTTGCAGCTGTCTGGGTCATCATACAGAGTGCGAAGAGCACCATACCACAGTGAGATACAGAAGAGTAAGCGTTGATGTACTTCAAGTCAGTCTGTACACAAGCTGACAAAGCACCATAAACGATTGAGATGGTTGTCAATACCAAGAATACCTTAATCCAGAAACCATGAGTAGCTGCTGGCAAAAGGAACATAGCGATACGGAAGCAACCATAACCACCCAACTTCATCAATACACCGGCATGCAACATAGATACGGCTGTTGGCGCACTTGCGTGACCATCAGGAGACCATGTATGGAATGGGAACAAAGCTCCAAGAATACCGAAACCGATGAAGAGCAATGGGAAGAATACATTCTGAACGCTCTCAGGAATAGCGTGAGCACCATGGGTATGGTGAGCGATATCCAGGATTTCGAATGTCTGAGCACCACTGTAGAAGTAGATACCCAAGATACCGATAATCAAAAGAGCAGAACCACCCATCAACATCAAAGTCAACTTCATGGCAGAATACTCCTTTGCACCACTACCCCATACACCGATGAGGAGATACATAGGAATCAGCGCAACCTCATAGAACATGAACATGGTGAACATGTCGACAGAGATGAAGAAACCATATACACCGATGCTCAAGAGAGTGAACCAGAGGAAGTATTCCTTCTTCATTGGCTCCATCTGCCAAGAAGCAAATGTACCGGTGAACACAATGATGGAAGTCAAGAGAAGCATCACTACAGAAATACCATCCACACCGAGTGAATAGTTGATGTGCAATGGTTCAAACCAAGGCACACTGTAAGTGAAGAGCATAGGAACCTGGTCTGCTGGCATTGTCTCACGAGCCTCGAGAAATGCAAACACCAAATAGATGGAGAGGCCAAGCAACACGCTGGCACCTGCTACCATCACACCACGAACCTGCTTGTCGTTGCGAGCCAACCAAAGGCCGAGCAACATCAGGAGTGGTACTATGACGAATATACTTAAATTCATTTCTTTTCTATTTACTTAATTGTGAGACTTTAATTAAAGAAGAGCGAGCAGACACAAAGTCAACGCTACAGTACCTGTAAGGAACCAGATAGCATAGCTGCGTACATCGCCACTCTGCCATGGACGGATAGTCTCGCCTGCCTCCTGTGCACCCCAAGCCATGAAATTGAAGGTACCATCGATGACACGACGGTCGAACCATGCTATAGGCTTTGAGAACAAACCAAAGACAATCTTATGTGTAAAGAACTGCCAAGCATCATCAATATAGAAACGATTCAAGGCTGCCTTGTGCAACTTAGGCATCTTCTTAGCCAAGCCGTCTGCCAATGGAGTCTTCTTTGGTGCATACATATAAGTAGCAAGAGCAATACCGATAATAGCAACAACAATAGAGGTGCAAGCCACCTGAGTATCGATGTGAATATCATAGCTCTGACCTGTAGCAGAAACGAAGTGACCGAAAGGAATCATACCGCAAACACAAGAGATTGCTGCGAGGAATACCAATGGACCCCACATTACAAAAGGAACTTCCTGTGGTTTACGACGGTTCTCTGGGTCCAACTCATAATAGCTCTGCCCCCAGAAGATAACATAGTAAAGACGGAACATATAGAATGCTGTCATACCAGCTACTACTGTCATAAACCAGCCCATGAATGGAGAGAACTGGAAGCAAGCAGTAATGATCTCATCCTTAGAGAAGAAACCTGCGAATGGAGGAATACCTGCAATCGCCAAGCAACCGATGAGGAAGCAGATGTTGGTAATAGGCATGTACTTGTGCAAACCACCCATGTACTCCTTGAAGTTGCTGCCGATGATGACGATGATAGCACCAGAGCAGAGGAACAACAAGGCCTTGAACATAGCATGAGTAAACAAGTGGAAGATACCAGCCATGTAACCCAAACCACCATGATGGTTATCTACAGCAAAGCAAACACCCAGTGCAACGAGCATGTAAGCAATCTGAGAAATAGTAGAGAAAGCCAAACCACGCTTGATATCGCGCTGGCAGCAAGCTACTGCTGCTGCATAGAATGCTGTGAAAGCTGCAATATAAGCTACGTAGTGAAGTGTGTTAGGAGCATACTCTACCCAGATTGGGAAGAGGCTGGCTACCTGATAAACACCAGCCACAACCATGGTAGCGGCGTGGATCAACGCAGAAACTGGAGTTGGACCCTCCATCGCATCTGGCAACCAGATGTGCAATGGGAACATCGCACTCTTACCTGCACCACCGATGAACATAAGGAACAATGCTGCTGGCATTACCCATGCCGCACCAGCCAAAGAACTCTGAAGTTCAGGCTGAGCATTCAAGTCATAGTTGAATGTACCTACATAGAAGCTGTAGAACAAGATACCAATGAGGAAGAAGAGGTCAGCGAAACGAGTTACGATGAACGCCTTCTTGCTGGCATGTACTGCTGCATGCTTGGGATAATAGAATCCGATGAGCAGATAAGAGCAGACACCCACCAACTCCCAGAACAGATACATCTGGAAAATATTGGTAGCTACTACCAAACCCAACATAGACATAGTGAAGAGGCTCAGGTAAGCGTAGAAACGCTGCATACCCTTCTCATAACCCTCTACCTTGTAATTCTCGTCACGCTCGGCCATATAGCCGAATGAGTAGATGTGAACCATGAAGCTGACGGTGGTAATCACGATGAGCATCAATACAGAGATTGGTGTCAGACGGAAACCAATGTTGAAGGTCAGCAACTCGGTAAACTTCAACCAAGTAAAATTGAATGAGTCAACAGTGGGATACAATCCTGTTGAAGCATCACGGCCGATAGCAAAGAAGTATTCGTATGCTGTATAAATAGACAGACCGAATACACAACCCATCAGGATGGTACCGATGATGGCTGCTACCTGCTTTTTCATCTTCATACCCGCAAGTCCCAGAACCAGGAAGCTCAGGAATGGCAGAAGAAGTATCAAAAATGCATAATTGTATTCCATTGTCTTTTAGAATTTCATGTTTTCAATACTGTTCACCTGGTCACTGTGATAGTTGCGGTAAACGTTGATAATAATAGCGAGTGCTACGGCTGTCTCGGCTGCTGCTACTCCGATAGAGAACAATGTGAAGAAGAAACCTTCCAACTGTCCTGGGAAGAGGATGCGGTTGAACACAGCGAAGTTCAAATCGGCTGCATTCAATACAAGCTCGATGGAGATGAGCATGGCAACGAGGTTACGGCGTGTACAGAAGCCATAGACTCCGATGAAGAACAAGAGTGCTGAGAGCACGAAGAAATATTGTACTGGAATCATTTCTTATCCTCCTTTCTTGCGATTAAGATACCACCGATGATACATGCCAACAGGAATACAGAGATAAACTCGAATGGCAATACATAGCCATACTTGTCAGCACCTACGAGTGCAGAACCAATCTGGTCCATAGGCACCTCAGTGTCGGCTACTGTTGCAGCCAAATCGATAAAGTGATTCTTCAACACGATGACTGCCAAGGTAACAAAACCTACGAGGCAGACGAGTGCACGGCCAATGACCTTGCTACCCTTCACGTGCTCCAAAAGACCCTGAAGGGTACGCTTGGAAACCAACTGAATGGCGAAGACATAGAGAATTGTAATACCACCTGCATATACAGCAATCTGAGCTGCACCCAGATAGGTATAGTCGAGCAGGAAGAATACACCAGCTACACCGAAGAGCACGAACAACAGATATGTTGCCGCACGCATGATACGCTTGGTAGCTACGCACATGATGGCTGAGCCAAGGATGACTACTGCCAAGATGACGAACATAAATAAATTTGCTGTTATCATTGTCTAAAGTCCTCCTTACTTAGTCTTGGTGTTAAACTTACCGATTTCGAGTGGAGCGCCACCATCGATGAGGCCTGGAAGGCTTCCGCCCTTGTAAACCTCCTTGTCAAGGTGCATCACCAACTTGCTGCGGTCAAAGACTGCATTCTCGAAATCGTTGACAAACTTAATTGCACCGAAGTTACATGCGTTCACACAGAGTTCACAGAACATACAGTCACCCAAGTCGTACTGGTAATCCACCAACTTGCGCTTCTTCTTGCCTGTCTCTGGGTCCTCCACCATCTCGGTCTGAATCTTGATGGTATCGTTAGGGCATGACTTCTCACACAATGTACAACCCACACACTTGTAAGCCTCGTTCTCATCACGAACAAAGACCAGGCGACCACGGAAACGTGGAGAGATGTGGAGTGTAGTCTTGCGGTTCTCAGGATACTGCTCTGTGCTCTTCGGTGTGAAGTACTCCTTCATGGTAGTCTTCATACCGATAGCGAGGGTCTTCAAACCCGCTGCAATACCGCCGAAATATGAATTGTTAGACATACTTTTATTTTTTGTTTATTTGTTAAGAAATAACAGAAGTTTCAAGCTGTAGAACTATTGTCTTGACTCCTTAACTTCTTTAACTCCTTTAACTCCTTAATAATATTATCCGTGGATTCCAAATGCTACGCATACGGTCATCATGATCAGGATGACGAGTGACAATGGCATCAAGTACTTCCACTCCAGCTTCAGAATCTGGTCGATACGGAGACGTGGGAAAGTCCAACGTACCCACATCAGGAGCCATACCACAGCGAAGGTCTTACCGAAGAACCAGATGAAACCAGGAATCAAGTTCATCAAATTGTCGAAGCCCTCGATACCGATGTTCAATGGCGCCCAACCACCGAGGAATACGGTAGAAGCAATACCAGAAATCACGAAGAGGTTGAGGTACTCAGCCAGGTAGTAGAAACCGAAGCCCATACCAGAATACTCTGTATGATAACCTGCAGTCAACTCACTCTCAGCCTCAGCCAAGTCGAAAGGACCACGGTTGGCCTCAGCATTACCTGCTACAAGGAATACGAGGAAAGCAAGGATAGCTGGAACATGACCCTTGATGATCAACCAGTTCCAAGCACCAGTCTGAGCCTCAACGATACCGCTCACCTGCATAGTACCAGTAAGAACTACTGCAGAAATCAGGCAGAGACCGAGAGACATCTCATAAGAAATCATCTGTACGGCACCACGCATGGCAGATACCACAGAGTACTTGTTGTTGGATGCCCAACCGGCAAGGAACACGCCCAGCACACCGATAGAACTTACGGCTGTGATGAGGAATACACCTACGTTGAAGTCGAGAATATGTGCTCCCTTGTTCCATGGAAGGAATGAGAAAGTACCCACAGAGGCAATGATCACGAGGAAAGGTGCTATGTAGTAGAGCAGCTTGTCGGCTCTATCTACAGCAAAAATCTCCTTGATCAACATCTTGAGCACATCGGCGAACACCTGGAAGATACCCCAAGGACCTACACGCATAGGGCCGAGACGGCACTGGAAGTAGGCACACACCTTACGCTCCATAAAGATAAGTACGATAGCTATCAGGGCGTATGCTGTCAAAATGCAGACACCCACGAGCACGCACTCTATCAGAATCGACAGGAAGTCGCCCAGACCCAAGGTCTGGCGAAGCAGATTGTCGATGAATGTTGTTACTATACTAAAATCAAACATAATTATCTATCAATATCAGGGATTACGAAGTCGATTGCTGCACCTGTTGTAATCAAGTCAGCGATTTTCTGTCCACGAAGCATTGGATCGAGCGCACCTGTCAAAGACAAGCCCATCGGGCGCATCTTCATACGGTATGGACTCTTGTCACCCTTTGAGTCGAGATATACACCAAACTCGCCGCTGGCACCCTCTACAGAGAAGTACCACTGTCCCTCTGGAACCTTGATGATTGGCTTCTGCTTGATGTAGTACTCACCCTCAGGAATGTTGTCGATCAACTGCTCGATGATGTCCAAGCTCTGATACAACTCCTGGATGTGTACATAGTAACGATCCATAGAATCGCAACCTGTCAGAGTGATTTCCTTCCACTCCACCTTGTCGTACATATCGTATGGATGACGCTTGCGGGTATCGTTCTTCCAACCAGATGCACGGCCGGCAGGACCAGTAACGGCATAGTTGATACAATCCTCAAGATTCATTGGACCTACGCCTTCGAGACGGTTGTGAGTAATCACGTTGTCGCCGAATACGTCGAGGTACTCCTGAATCATAGGACGCAGATACTTGCAGAGGGTCTTCACATTCTGTACGAAGTTAGGATCGATGTCTGCCTGAAGGCCACCGATACGATAGTAGTTCTGGATCAGACGGCCACCGGTTGTCTCCTCCATCACGTTCAACACGTGCTCACGGTCGCGCATACAGTAGAGGAATGCTGTCAGGGCACCCAAGTCCTGTGCGGTACAGCCGAGGTACAACAAGTGAGAGTCGATACGCTGCAACTCGTCCATGATGGTGCGGATGTAGCGGATACGGTCTGAGAGTTCGATGCCCATTGCCTCCTCGATAACACCTACCAGTGCATGGCGGTGCATCATGGCAGAGAGGTAGTTCAGACGGTCGGTCAATGCCAGGGTCTGTGGATAGGTCATTCCCTCCCACATCTTCTCGATACCACGGTGAATGTAGCCAAGGTGTGGATAGATGCGCTTCACGGTCTCGCCGTCAATAACGGTCTGCAGACGGAGCACACCGTGGGTGGATGGGTGGTTAGGACCGATATTCACCACATAGTCGTCATCGTCGAAACGGCGCTTCTGGGTTTCTACCAAATGTCCGTCGGCACTCAGCGAGTACTCTACGGTGAAGTCGTCCTCTGGCTCGTCGGTGCAGGGGAACTGGTTGGCCTCAGGACTCATGTCGAAGTCCTTGCGCAATGGTTGGCCCTGGAAGTCGGTGCGCAGGAAAAGTCGGCGCATGTCTGGATGACCCAGGAACTTGATGCCGACGAAGTCGACCACCTCGCGCTCCAACAGGTCAGCCACCTTCCAAAGATTGATGACTGTAGGAATCACATCGCTGCCATCCACCTTCTTGGCGATGGTCTTTACCGAGCAGCGCTCGTTGGTCTGAGTATTCTCAAGAATGTAGATACATCCGAGACCTTCCTCACCGAAGTCTTCACCGATGATGGTAACAAGGTAGTCGAAATGCTTCTCGTTCTTCAACTTCGCCATTTCAGAGGCGAAATTATCAAAACTCAATTCAATATTATTCAGTTTCATGTTCTTATACCTTATTATATTAATCAGTTAGACCTTTCTGAGGGTCGAAATCCTCAGGTACTTCAGTTACGATGATAGGCTCCTTGTGTCCGAGCTTCTCGCTGTCAGAGAGGTTCTCGTTGCTCAAGCCGCGAAGACCGCCCTTGCTCATAGAAAGCTCCTTCTCGTCGCGGGTCATCTTGTGGTTGGCTCCGCCGAAGAATTTCTCAACCTTTACCTTACGCTGCAACTGCATCATACCGTAAAGGATAGCCTCTGGACGTGGAGGACAACCTGGGATGTAGACATCTACAGGCACTAACTCGCTGATGCCACGAACCACGTTGTAGCTCTTCTTGAAAGGACCGCCCGAGATGGCGCATCCTCCTACGGCTACCACATACTTTGGCTCAGCCATTTCATCGTACAAACGTTTGAATACTGGTGCCATCTTGTTGGTGATAGTTCCGGCACACATGATCAGGTCAGCCTGGCGTGGAGAGTTACGGGTTACCTCGAAACCGAAACGTGAGAAGTCGTAACGCGCACATCCTACAGCCATAAACTCGATACCGCAGCAAGAGGTACCGAAGGTCAATGACCAGAGTGAGTTACTGCGTCCCCAGTTGATGGCGGCGTCGAGCGAACCAAGAACCACATTGGCTCCACCCTCATTCAGCTCTTGAGCTATCTTCTCGAGGGTGTCGTTGTCCTTAAACTCGTCGTAAGGAATACTCTTGATAGAGGCTCTTTTGTTTACTTCCATTCCAATGCTCCTTTCCGCCAAGCATAAGCAAGGCCTAATACCAATACCAACAGGAAGAATCCGATGCTCACGAGAGCCATAGATCCAAACTGCTTAACTACGACTGCCCATGGGTAAAGCAATACTGTCTCGATGTCAAACATCAGGAAAAGGATGGCGAAGAGGTAGTAGCCGATGTGTGATGGCAACCATGAGCTGCCACGAGTCGGAATACCGCACTCAAAAGGTTCACCCTTTACCGGATTGTATGAACGAGGACCGATCAACTTCGCGATGACATAAGCAGCCACCACCAAGGTTACAGCCGTCAGCAAAACGGTGATAAATAGTGTAAAGTTCATAAAAAATTATAACGTTATTATTTAAACTGCTTGTAAGCGGCTGCAAAGTTACAAATTTATTTCGTAACAGCACGCTTTTTCTGAAGAAAAGTTTTAGTTTTTTCATTCTTCTTCCACTTCGACATTTTTTCGCTTTACTGGAGTATGAATATTGAAGAATTTAAAGGAAAAAGGCAGGGAAACTGCATAAACAAAACTAAAAGAAAGAGACCACTTGAAAAAGCCAATTTCACGAAAACCAGTATTTGATTATCATTAAGTTATTTGAACTTTCGCAAGTTCGGAAGTTAAAGAAGTTAAGGGAAGTTATCACTCCCTTCGGTCGTTCGGGAAGTTAAGGGACAACAGCATTTGTCTTAACTCCTTAACTTCCTTAACTTCTTTAACTTCCCCATTTGCGAAAATTGAGTAAGTTACAAAGACAAAAATATACGATTTTCGACTTTTTCAAGTGGACTCAGATAAACTCCTTCACTTATCTGATGGCTCCGATAATCTCATGCACGGATGAGCAGCCATGAGCGTCGAGCCAGTCGTTGATGCCGTCCTTCACCTTCTTGGTCACGGCTGGATCAAGGAAGTTGGCTGTACCAATCTCTATCGCAGTGGCACCACACATCAAGAACTCAATGGCATCCTTGGCTGTAGTAATTCCGCCTAAGCCTACAACTGGAATCTTGACGGCGTGAGCCACATCGTACACCATACGGAGGGCCACAGGCTTGACACATGGACCGCTCAGACCGCCTGTACGGATGCTTAGCAGCGGCTGACGCTTCTCGATGTCCACAGCCATACCCATCAGAGTGTTGATGAGCGATACGGCGTCGGCTCCCTCAGCCTCGCAGGCACGGGCTATGTCGGCGATATTGGTCACATTGGGCGACAACTTAACAATCAACGTCTTGTTGTATGCCTGACGCACGGCTCTTACCACCTGGGCTGCACCCTCACAGGTCACACCGAATGCCATTCCGCCGTCCTTCACGTTAGGGCAAGAGATGTTGAGCTCAATGGCAGGTATCTTGTCCAGCTCGCCTATACGGGCCGCACAAGCTGCATAATTCTCTGGCGAATGACCCGATACGTTGACTATCATATTGGTGTCGATATCCTTGATTTGAGGATAGATGTGCTCGCAGAAATAATTTACGCCCTTGTTCTGCAAGCCCACACAGTTGAGCATTCCCTGTGGTGTCTCTGCCATTCGGGGATAGTCATTGCCCTCGCGAGGCTCCAACGTGGTGCCCTTTACAATAATGCCGCCTATCTCGTCAAGAGGTACAAAATCGGCAAACTCCAGTCCGTAACCAAAAGTTCCCGAGGCTGTCATCACGGGATTCTTGAGCTTCAGATGATGTATATTTACGCTTAATGATGCCATAATATTCTGTTGTTTTTAATTCATTTTCCTTTACAAATAAAGGAATAATGCGAAACTATAATGAGTATAAAATATTGACAAATCAAGAGGGATATCAATCCCAGAGCAGATTCTTCACATTGATGACCGGACCATCCTTGCACACACACTGGTTGCCTTTCACAGTCTTCTCCACGCAGCACAGGCAGGCACCCACACCACAGGCCATCTTGTTCTCCAACGAGACCTCGCACTCCACATCAGCCTTCTTGGCATAACGCGCCACACTCATCATCATGGGCTTAGGACCACAGGTGCTGATCATGTCGAAATGCTCGTGCTGAAGGATGGAATGGTTGGTAACAAAACCTTGCTCGCCAGCACTGCCGTCCTCGGTGGTGATACACACTCTGCCATACTTGGCAAACTCGTCCAGCTCGAGCAGGTCGGTTGCTGTACGGGCTCCCAAGAGGAACACGGGGTCGGCACCCTGATCCTTCAGCAGCTTGCCGAAGTAGAGCAACGGAGCCACACCTACGCCACCGCCCACCAGCAGATAGCGCTGGCCTGGAGCCGTTGGCATGGTGAAACCATTGCCAAGAGGCAACATACAGTTGAGCACATCGCCCTGCTGGAGCTTGGACAACTGACGGGTTCCGTCGCCGACAACAGCCACAAGAAGCCACAGCTGATTCTGCTCACGGTCTACAAAGTTGATGGAGATAGGACGGCGAAGCATCGTGGCAGGCGAATGGTCTACACGTACTTCCACAAACTGTCCTGGCAGGATTTCGGGGAGCGCCTTGTCGTCGGTCAACTTAATCAACACGTGCTTGTCGCTCAATGGTTCTACCGAAACCACCTTGAGGTCTAAAATGTATTTTTTCATCTTCAGGATTTGAGTTTTGTTCGTCTTGTTTGAATTCTGTTCTTGTTAACTACGGCTCTTATTGTTCTAATGATTGCGCGCATACGCACGTACACTCATCATAATGGCTTGTTTTATCATGATGGCTTGCTTTCAAATTGCCGAGTGCCGCTTTAACTTCTGCAAAGGTACGAAAAAAATAGGGAACACAAAACAAAAACCAGACAAATGGAGAAAAAGTATAAAAAAAGAAGCTATTAAAACAAGAAATGAAGGAGCCAGGACAAGAGCCATTCAGCTAAAAAATGACTTAAAACACTTGTCTCGACTCCTTCATTTCTTACTGACAGAAGAGCGAATCTGAAAGCTCCGAAAGGTGCCACTTTCGAAGAATTGAATGACTATTTCTTGGGTACGAAAGTCTCCCAGGTCTGATCATCATAGAAGATGCGGATCTCGGTGATTTTACGTTGCGGTTTGTCAATATATTTAACTTCTGTTTGGGCTATATTTTTGCGTGTAGGATTTACACTATGACTTACAGGTTGATCAAAAAGCGAACCTGAAGGATAAGCCGAAGATGGCTGCGAGGAAGAATGAGCCGACAAAGAGGCAGCAGAAGCCGACTGAGGGGAAGACGAAACCTCAGCAGGATCGTCGTCTGAAAAATCGAGTGCCATATCCGTGGGCTCATGATGCGTAGCCGAACCGCTACCAGAAGTTGCATCCGATGGGGTGGGCGCAGCACCGTCATGAATATACATCGGACCGACTCCGTAGAGCAACCAGTCGAGACTGATGAGTGGAAACTTGCGTTTGATTAACTCAACCGTATTGAGTGTTGCGCGACTCTTACCGGTGAGGATGTTGCTCAGGGTAGGAGTGGAGATCTGAGTCATCTGAGCGAAGCTTTGCTGGGTGAGATGCTGGTCCTCCATAATCTGTCTTATTCTATCTTTCATACCGAATAGGTGTTATTTTTGTACTTTTTCTAAGATTTTACAAAGGTAAATCTTTTTTTTGAAACAACCAAGAAATATAAAGAGAATTTTGATTTATAAAGTTTATATTTATCTTTTTATATTTATAAATTATAATCTATTAAAATTAATTTTTCGGGTTAAGATTTATAAACCTATATTTAGTGTTTCAAAGTATTTACAAAGAAATTATTTATAATAAAAGGCTAATAAACTGGGATTTAGCATAGTATTTCACGTAAATAGGCGCATAAAGGGTGCTTTATGCAGGTTTCTGATGTATAGTGATTGTTTTTTATGCTTTTCAAATCGATAAATTTACATAAATCATTGGTTTTCGGTGTTTTAGATGAATAAAAAATGGTATGTATATTTATTCGTTTATGTTTTATAAGAAGATAGTTTAGTTTATATTATTAAATAATTACCAACTATAAATATATTTAGTTTTAGTTTTAAAACTGAAATTTATCCCATCTCCTATTTAAAGTTTTAAAATATAAATTTCTAAATTTCACGATTATAAATCTTAATAAATATAAACGATAAATATTTGAAGCTATAAAATTGCTCAAATTTTCATTTTTTCTGTTTTGCTTATCACAGGCTAACCCACATCCAAATTCGCGAGTTTTGAGGAGGATAAACAACGATTCAGAAACGTAAAATACTATTTATCAGCCCTTTTCACCAAAACGAGAGTGTTTTGAAGGCATCGCCTTTTAACTCAGAAATACGTCACACAGCGGG
>ERZ1023981.22-NODE-22-length-66312-cov-13.850718_pt1 | contig 66312 bp, 102 predicted proteins | sample MGYA00380435_ERZ1023981 | MGnify/ENA primary metagenome ERZ1023981 (study PRJEB33179, sample SAMN07449057) | human gut metagenome | biome: Human-gut; feature: Human associated habitat; material: Faeces | host: Homo sapiens | place: India:Kasaragod | collected...
TCGGAATATGGAAAGGTGCTCGAGTGGCTGAAGAGGCACGCCTGGAAAGCGTGTATTCCCCTAAAGGGAATCGGGGGTTCGAATCCCCCTCTTTCCGCTAAACTCCTTTATTTTAAGGGGATTTGCCAAAAGTGATTTTTGATACATTTTCATACTTTTGGGTAAAGTTGGGTAAAATCAACCGCAGATTAACCGCAAAAACCGCAAATAAACCGCAACATTAAAAAGAAGAGATATGGCAGTAACAATTCACATATACTTAGATAAGCGTAGTTCTAAGAGAGGTGATGAAGCCCCTCTTAAAATTGGTATTAACAAACAGGGCTCTTCTGCGTACATCAATCTTGGTGTGAAGATATTACCAACTCAATGGGACCCAAGTAAGGAACGTATCAAGAATAGACCAGACAAAGCAAGCCTGCAGAGCTATATTGATACCCAAAAAAGTACAGTATCAAATATCGTTCTCGAATTATTGAAGAAAGGTGAGTTAACCAAATTGACAGCTACACAAATTAAAAACAAGGTTGTAGAAATCATGGAGCCAACCGCAGTAACCGCAAATGGCTTTTACAGCCGTTTCCTGTCTTATGCAGAATCGCGCACTGCTAAGAGGACGAAGGAGATTTATCTAGTAACTGCAAAACGTATGGCTGAGTATGATGCTAAGATTAAGACGAAAACCTTCGAGGATATTACTAAGGATTGGCTTAGTGGCTTTGATGTATTTCTCTTTTCGTCTTCTCCATCCGTAAATGGAAGGAGTATTCATTTTCGCAATATCAGAGCTGTATTCCGTGATGCCATGGCGAATGAGATAACGATGTCTTATCCTTTTCGTGTATTCAAGATTAAGTCTGAACCTACAATTAAGCGTTCTCTGACTATAGACGAATTGCACCGATTATTTTCTTTCCATGGGAGCGAGAAGCAAACCATGGCTGTCGATATGTTCAAACTATCCTTGTTTCTTATAGGCATCAATGTAGCTGACCTTTGCAACCTCACTGAGATAGGGCAAGATGGCTATATACACTATAAACGACAAAAGACACAGAAGCTATATAGCATCAAGGTTGAGCCCGAAGCATTAGCCATCATAGATAAATATAGAGGGAGAAAGCATCTACTCTGTATTCTCGATCAATACGCAAGCGTCCATACGTTTACTGCATCATGGGGAAAAATCTTACAAAGCATTGAAGGTTTTGAAAATCTAACATCTTACTGGGCTCGTCATACTTGGGCAACAATTGCTAGCGAACTCGATATACCCGTTGATGTGATAAGCCATGCCCTCGGACATTCTTTCTCTACAGGTGCAAAAGTGACACAGGTTTATATCAATTTCAATCAGCAAAAAATTGATGATGCAAATAGGAAGGTTATAGACTATATTTTTCAGTAAAATGATATTACAAAATAATCTAGAAATGATATAAATAGTTGATTTCTAGCTTGTTGCGCTGTTTTTTTGTGGTTGATGTAGATATATAAGTAAGAAAATGTGTGGTCTTAGATAGGCTTAAAATAAAGATTTAACTTTTGGTTAACTTAACTAAACTTCAATGGTGTTAACTATAACTAAAATGGCAACTAATTGGCTGTCAGTTGTTTATAGAACACTATTGAAGTTTAGTAAATTTGTTTTACATGGTTTTAAACCTTGCTTCTCTCTATAATTGACTTATGCGTTTTTGATAATTCGGAAACACCATACATATCAACAATTGCCTTTTCCTTTAAACAAAGGCTGATTTTTTCAACGAGGTTGATAACAGCTTCATCAACCTCACACATAGCATTATACACTTCAGGTGTACTTTCTTCTTCAGCATTCTTGCTGCATTCGTTCCAAGTTTGGTTTAGCTGCCTTGCAGCATCCACCATTAATTTAATGTCCGTCATATTTCTAAATTTTAAATGAATATCCTACTAACTGCCTGGCAGAGCCATCCCATCATATAGCAAGGCTCTTCGTCTTTCAAGTCAATACCTAGTGATTCGCAGATATGAGTGACAACATGAAACATTTCGTGTGTGGCAGTATTCACGAACTCATATTCTGATGTGGTCCTGCTAATAGCAACCACACTCTTTCTACCTGCAAGATTGGAGTAGGTTAGACCTGTGTTCGGCATTCCTCGTAAGCAATGCTCCCTTGCGCTTTCGACTGCCTTTTCTGTGCAGCCTATCTGCACAAGGGAGTTGCATACCTCATCGGTATCTGATGATTCCAAACCGTAAAACACAAGAACTTTCCAATCGTACTTTTCTAGATATATCTCTTGACTTATCATAAAATATCATCCCATGGAATGCCGATGCCATTATGGTTGCAATCGGCATAGAATCTGTTAAAGATGAAACCATCCTTCTGATCGGTATCATCAACCATATCTTTCACGAACAAAGCCATGTGAGCTTCGTCCTCGATGGAAGACTTATAGAAATCAGCCTTAACCATGTTTGCCACATAGACATGATCATAGCCTACATTATTTTCAAGTGTCACTCCCTGCTTGGTAAGGATGGATTCAACCTTATCCTTATCCATATAGTCAACCTCCTCATCCTTTTTGGTGACTGGGTTGTATTTTCTCATCTGACTGACTGCCCATTCGCAAGCCTTCTTGTTAAAGTGCCAGCCATTATATCTCAGATATGCTATCATTCCTTCTGGCTTCATATCGTAAGCATCCAAAGGCATTCTACATTTTCCCATAGTTCTTTCTTTTAAGGGTGGCAGGGAAAATCCCCACCACCGAATTAAACATTAGTAGCGTCCACCGCCACGGCGACCAAAGTAGCGTCGCTCTCCATAGCGGTCTTCGTCGCGCCAATCTTCATCGTCCCACTTGTCACGATAGTCTGGCATTGGCATACGATTACCCATACGCTCGCGCTTCAAACTATCCAAGCACTTCATAACCTTGCCACCTGCTCGAACCATTTCCTCGCAGTTGTCAACAAGCTCATCGAACTTGTTTTCCGTAATTTCTACCATATATCCCATAGCAATTACTTTTTAAAATTGTTACCGCTCAAAGCCTTAGACAGCATGGATTCAATATTGGATAGCGTTCCCTTCATGCCGCTGACCTCTGATTTGAGGTTATTGATGTCTTTTTCCTGCTGCTTATCCTTGGCAATCTGTGGGTTGATTCTAGTGAGCATTTCCTCGCAGGAGCTTATGACTCCATTGTGGTAATCTACACTTTCCACGAATCCCTTTGAATGTCGCAACATAGGATCAATCTCTGCGCACATAGCTTCTCTGCTGTCACTGACAACAACACCTTCATTGCCGAAGTTCACTATCTGTGCCGTTGAAGGCAACTTTTCAAAGTTTACTTGCTGGTCTTCTACTTGTACCTTAACATCAACGGTCGTCTCCAATGTCGGAGTCTGTCCTGGCATATAGCTAGGATATTTCTGCTGAGGATTGCTGACCGATATTACTTGACCGATTTTTAGAGTCGGCTTTTCTCCTCCCTTGTCTAAAATGTAGAAGAGAGAAGACTGTCTTAGTCCTTGAAACATTTTCTTTCTCTTTTAAAGGGGCAGACTTTTCAGTCTGTCCCATAGTTAATACTCTGTTAGCCGCCTGTAGGCTGCTGAAACCCAAGCAGTCGGATAATACCGCTCTTCTTATTGATGTATGCCAAAGCCTCCGTAGTTTCAGAAACGTTAGCTCCCGTCACTGCCTTTCCTACATGATCAACAACTGGCACCTTTGTTGTGCCGGAAGTAGTTCCACTAGTATTGGCAGTTCCGTTGACAGTGGTTGAACCACTATTTGGAGTTACGATTGTGACAGGAAGTGTCGCACTTGCAGCGGCAACTCCTTGATGTATCTTCAAGAGTACAATGCACTCGCAAGGCAAAGCATTGTAGTAGCAAGGATTGATACCATAATCTACACTAGCATCTGTGACCTGCTGAGCATTTGTCTTCAGCTCATAGATACCTCCTACATCAATAAGTTTGATTTGGTTTCTCTGACCGATTGGAATAAATGGATTGAATGGATATAAAGGGAACATAGTTACCTCCTTTCCTAACAACCGCATCCTACAGTTGAACGAGAAGCCGCTACATCACCTGCATAAGCTCCCATGGCGGCAGCAGTATAAACGTCCTTGTTGAATACTCCGTACTGAGGGTACTGAACACTGATGGTATTAGGCAACTTGCACTTGATGCCAGCCACCTCTGCCTGCAGCGCAGCCAAAGCTGCATTTACTGGTGTGATGACCTGCGCCTGATAAGACTGCAAAGCCTGTGTCTGATGCTCGTTGGAAATCTGAGCAAGCAGGGCACTATTCTTCTCTCTCAAAGCATCGAGCTTATCCTGCATAGCCTGTGTCTGCATCTGATCCAACTTAGCCAAGACAGACTGATTGTTAGCATCTGCCTTGTCACGGAGCATCAAAGCATTGGCATTTGCCGTATCATTGATGGCATGTGTCTGCTGACAGATAGACAACTTGAGGTTGCCATCCATTGCAGTTATGGCGTTATTGGTCTTGCAGCAGCATTCTGCCAACTGAGTAGCGATGGCATTATTACCCTGCATGATAGCAGTCAAAATCTGATTAGCATTCATGCCCATCTGATTGCCGAGGTTGCAAATCTGATGACCTAAGCCATTGATTGCAGCCATGACTGCGTCACTTGATGTGTTGAGGGCTGTAGCCAAGCTCTGAACGTCGAAACCATTGCGCTGAACAGCCTGCATGATAACGGCTGTATTGGCATCATTGTTAAGCATTGGCACAACACCGCCCTGTCCGTTAGAACCCATGCAGCGATTACCTCCGAAGAACCCCATACCATTATTGCCCATAAGGATGAACAAGAGGAGGATTGCAAAGATGTCTTCACCCCAACCATTTCCGTTTCCACGGTTGTTCAAGAGTGCAATAAGACCTGGGTCAACACCCTGTCTCTGCATGAGTGCAGGAAGCATAGCCAAGATTCCATTAGAGCCTGTGCCGCTTGTGCCGCTCTCTGGATTGAACACGTAAGTTTTACTTTCCATATCCCGAATTTTTAATTTAACCTTAATATTTAACTAACACTATTTGTAACGTTACGTGTGCAAAGTTAGAAAATTGTTTTGAAATAAGCTATAAGGCTATCATAGCTTTCGTTAGTGGCTCTAAATCAGTGGTTTATGGTGATAGTAGGTAGACTCATTTTTAATCCTCTTAGAACGGAAGAATTTACTTTGCAAACAAAAAGGGCGACCGCTCATCACGAGTAGTCGCCCTAGTTATCCAAAAATAAATCTTAAAACCTTAATTAAACAACTTTTCTAAGAACATTTCTTTTTCTTCCTTGATATATATAATAAGTACATAACTATGAGTATAAAGCAGAACCAAAACATCTGCCCCGTTTTTAAGAATATCTTCTGCATACTTGACAGAGATTTCTCTTTTATAGAAGGAGCGTTAATCTTATAGAACTGAGAGGTACCAATCTTTGATAAGGAGTCACATCTTTCTCTGTAATATATAAAGCTATCTTTGTATGCTTTATATGTACTGATGCTATCTAGGAGCATTCTTCGTTCCTTTTCAAATAAATAGTGACTCTCGTAATGAAAACGATCTTCACCAATCTTTTTTCCTTGCGCATCATATCGGGTTGCTGTGCTATCTTTTACATAGCTGCTATCTTTTGTAGCTTTTTCTGTTTCTCGCTTTTGGATATGTTGCCATTGCTCGAAGGCATAAGACAATCGGGTAGTGAAGAGGGAATCGAATTTCTTTTCACTCTGCTTGTCTGTGATGAAGGTTTGTGTAGTTACTGCTCTAGGAGTACTGCACCCTAAGACAGAAACAAGCGCAAGACCTACCACTAGGGTAATGGTTGCCCATTTCCAAAATCTTATATCATACCATTTCATCATTTATTCAATTTTAGATTACCATACGTAATGTAGCTAAGTCTGCGAAGCCACCCTTTAAGAAAACCTTTCTGGTCACCGACTGCAATTCTCTTTAGATAAGCTTTTCTATCTTTCTTGAAGGCTTCGAATAATCTTTCTCCATTGGATTTATTAATGGCATACAGCGTCTTATTACCGATAATACCATCTGCTGTGATACCTAATACAAGTTGCAGATGTTTTACCGCTTTGCTGACTCCGCTATTATAAGCGAAGTCTACTAGCATATTGGCTACGCTCTGATCCTGTATTTGGTCTGCCTTGCAAGCATTCCAATAGTTCTGCCTAAAAACTCGATGAAAGTCTTCCTCAGTAAGGCGTTTTACATCTTCCTCGTTAAGGACACCATCACCATTCTTGTCATACCCGACTCTTCTCCAGGTAGCAAGGGTGATGCCGTATTTTGTTGGACCGCCCTTATCTTTCTTGTTATTTGTGTATTTGTCCGTTTCCCAACTGAGGATAAACGGAACAAGTTTACTAGAATCAGCCATGTTTACTTCTCCTCCTCGCTATAATCATTTCTTTGAATAATGTAGCCAAATACAATAATGCTTACTATAATAGCTGCCACCATAATAATCGCTAACATCATATCTTTTCCTCCTTTTCTGTATAATTTAGATAGTCCGACAAATATGGAATCTTCTCGATAAATTTGAAGCGCATGAGATAATAGAGGAAACTCACTACATACCAAGGAGGGGTACCCTTCTTGAATATCTGTTTCAAGTTCTTCAGAATATTGCATCCATAGAACCACAATACTAGATACGAGATAAAGGAAACACATTGAACGGAACCTTCCATTTGTCCTTTGAATCGCCCGATTGCATATACTGCTGCACAAAGAACGAAGAACACGGTAGCGTGACCGATGCACACAACTGCCTTCTTCAACTCGAAGTTCTCTCCTTTTGCAATCATGCCACTAAGATAACCGAAAATAAAGTTGAGGGTGAAGACGATCATTAGCGAAGATAACTCTCCTTCAATCGGTTTAAGATAGGCGAGGAGTGCAAGAACTACGCCTACAACAATATCTTTAATTCTATCTGCCATACTATAACTATTTGATGATTAAATAATAATGCTGCAAATATACAACAAAATATTTAATCATCAAATAGATTTCACGAAAAAGTGCAAAACTTTATTCTAACATATAAAAAAGAGAGGCAATCACTTACCTCTCTTACTCAAATTGTAAGGAACACTTACATGTTCAACTATTAGGATAGAAGTAGAAACAGAAATCCCCTATACTATTGGCGTAGTATAGGGGAATATTACATTCCTGCTCGGAAATGCGATGCTCTTAAAAGTGCTGCTCTAAAAAGCACTGCAAATATAGACAATAATTCCGAAACCACCAAATTTTTCATCATTAATTTGTTAGATACAGGTACAATCCTTCCACGAACCACATTATCAATATCATAGTTGATGATGTCACCCAAGCCATGAAGAACTTATCTATCGTTTTATACTTATAGGAAAGGTACAGGTAAGCAATGAATATGCTGTTGATAGTTGCTAGCATCGCTACTATAATCAAAGTACAAAACATATAATCCATACTCATATATGCTCGCTTATCCGTGCTGCGATAGGGCTTATTAATACGTTATGATTTTCTCTTACTCTTTATGTAGTGTAGTATATCCCACTTCTTCCAATATCGGGTGTGCCCACGTTTCTTGCATTCGCCATGGGGCAAATCGCCCCTAGCCACCATTCTGTTAAGGGTAGCATCAGAAACTCGCAATTTTTCCTTAACTTCCTCGGTAGATAGCATCGGGTTTAGCATATCGGGAATGATGTCGCACAATCTATCCAGGTCATCATCACTCATTCCGCAGGCGGTGATTTTCTCACCATTTCGCTGTTGCTCATCAGCCTTAAAGCAAGCATCACTCAGCGCCTTCAGAGCTGTTCCGAGTATCTTATAATTCAATATCTTTCCCATATTATGCACAGATTTTACGTCCTAACTTGGTTCGACTTATAAACATGTCAAAAAATCCGTATATATAAAACATTGCTGTTACTACCATAATCGTAAAGCAGGAATCTATCATGTCATTTGTAGTGTACCAGCTCCACTCCACGATGTGAGACGCATTGATGCTTGCAAAGTAGAAGAAGGGAATGCGGTATCTCCAACACAAAAAGAAGAATCTGCTCGCCAGTATAAGAACCATAGGCAAAATGTACACCATAAAATAGATGAATAAATAGCATGGAAAATTCTCATTGTTTGTTATGAACATTTCCCTTGGATGCTGTGAAAAATCCCACATACCGTATGCGTGAAAGCACATAATAATTATTGGAACATACTTGCAGAACCAGCGAAAGAATTTCAGAATCCTTCTGCTATACCGATTTCCGTGCTTCATAAGCATATCCATCAGCTCGGTAACGTCCACATTCTTTAATAGCCGTTGGACTTCGGCTTCGTCTTCTTTAGTCATTATTAAACCTCCTTTTGTCTATAGTTAATTGTTCATAATTCGTTGATTTAAAATTAAATGATGGTGCAAAGATACAGTTTTTTGCACAAAATTAATGGAAATGAGAATGTTTCTGTGTTAAATTTCATAAAAAGTAACAATCTGAAAGTAGACGGCTACAAAAATAGCGTTAGAACGGCTTTCTTGCCTAATTCTAACGCTATTTCTATATCTACTTATCAGTGTTTATCCTATCACAACATCAAGGGTCTCCATATCAGCGAACTTCAAGCCGCAATCTTTCGCTGCCTTGAACAACTCCTTCTCGTCAACTGTCTCGATGTCTACCTCTTCCTCCTTGTCGGCAAGTTCCTTGAAATACTTCTCGGTCTTCTGTTTCTGATTGAAGAAGTACTCATTGACCTCAGCGAACTTGGCTGAATCGTCCTTGGTGTATTCGTAGCCCTCATTGGCGTGCTTCTGCTCCAACTGCTGGCACTCCTGAAGCTTGCACTGCATCTCCTCGAACTTATCGTCCTTCAAGCTCTGCTGCGCTTCCTCCACATCCTTGTCGTAGGTATCGGCTACTTGGCGCAGTGCCTTCATATTCTTCCAAACTCGCATAGCGGCATCATCGCTCATTGATGATGTCTTCAATGCCTTCAATGTTCTGTAGGCTACAACAGCCTCGATTGTCTTAATCTTTTTCATAATTGTTTCTTTATTTTTATGTTATACAATATTCTTCTCCAGATTGCCATAGTAGAATATCTTTCCTATTAACACTGCAAAGTTAAGAAAATAATTCCGAATAGCAATGCAGGAGGAGCAAAATTTACGAATTTAAAAAATCAGCTTCCCCACGTTGGGTAATCACTAGGTCGCAACGTGTCTGCTTTCTCGGTGAGAACGTAAACCACAAATACATTTCTAGTATATTTATTATATTAAGAACATTTACGTTTTAACGCATAATATAACTACCTCCTGGAGGAACTTGTTTCCATCCACCATCTATATTAATTTCAAAAGATAATTGACACATTTGTCCATAATATCCTCCTTCATAAATATTATCAAATCTTATATATACTTCAATATAATCTGTTCTATCACCTTCAGGAATAGTTACAGAGCCTGCACCTTGACCAGAGCTATTAGATACATAACCTCTTCCGTATGTTGTCTTATTATTACCATAAGTACAAACGCTTCTAAACATACCATCAGTAACGGTTAATGCACCATCAGGAAGTTTATATATTTTAGCTTTACAAATACAACTAGCACCAACTAATTCTCTCAACGATGAGAAATCAACAAAACCACTAGAACCACTTTTAATACTTTCCATATTAATTTGTCTAGGATAATATTTAAAACTAATAGCACCCGGAAGAGATATAAAAATTATTTTTGTATTATCATATAAAGTTGCATTACGAGTATATGCTAAAAAAGGTACAATATCAATAATCTTATCTCCGCTACCTATATCAAAAGTTATTTCTTTACTAGCGTATACATAATCTGTTGGTTTTTGGCAATTACCAACATAATAATTTTTATAAATCTTATCAGTAGTATTATATGGTGAATCATAACGAATTTGAATCCAAAAAGACCAAGCTAAAGATAAATCAGTTATTATATCATCCATAGTAAGATTTGTATTACCACCCACATTTGCATTCTTATATAGAACACAATTAAATTTACGAGTTGAAGAATAATAAACTTCAACGGTATGAAATTGAGGAAGAGAAGTCAGAAATGTATTGCTTGTTGCTTTACTATTATAATTTCTAAAATCACTTAATCTATAAGGAGAATTAGCACCACCTTTTGGAAAATGTTTTCCTGATACACTTGTAGTTGTATCACCATGAATACCGCCAACTCTACCATATATATTATCTACATAAAGGTTGTAACAACCATTAATTGCAAAACCTTCTCCTCCATAATTATTACGTAAGTTCTTATAAGTATCTATAGGTATATTCATACCACAACGAACAACACAAGTAAATTTACTATATGAAGATGTTACTATTTCATCAGAATCTTCTCTAATAGGATATTCTTTAAAGTCACCTTTACAACTAATAGGTTTATACCTACTCCATATATTTATATTCTCACTCTTACAAAGAGTAGCAAGGTCATTGCTACTCTCTCCAAGAGCTTGTTTAACATCATCAATGCTAACAGGAGCACTAATAATTCCACTATCACTATTGTAAGACATAATCTTTATTTTTTAGATATTCAACTTTAGTTTCTAATTCTGTTACAACTTCTTTAGTAACAACTCGCTGCTCTACTGTTACATTGAACACTTTCGCAAGCTATATAATATAAAGCGTTCCATACGCTTAATCTTTAGAACTTAAAACACTAGGCAAGGCAGCTCTATAAGAGCCACCCTGCGTTAATACTTACTCTGCTGCCTCGCTTGCCATATTAGCGGCGATAGCGGAATTAACCTCCTTAATCAATGCTGATACCTCACTGAGCTTGCTCTGCGGAACACCGCTGATGTTGTAGGTCAGCTCGCTGCCGTTGAAGCTTGCGTTCGCGTTGCCGAGATAATTACCATTTGTATCACCATAGATACTCATATTGATGCTCTCGATGTTGCCACCCGTCTTGTCAACATTGTAGGTGATTTCTACTCGATAGCCACCCTTGGTATAAGTGGCGGTTGTCTGTTCACTCTTCTTGTTAATCTTTAAATTCTCCATTTTTTTAACTAATTTAATGAATTAATATTCTTGTTATCTAATCTCTTCTTGTTGCAGTCTTCCTTATCTCCACTCAATCGCAGAACCTCTGATTCAAGGAAGACCACCCGAGCCTTCAACCTGCTGACCTCATCGCCCACCTGCTCGATAGCACCGAATGCCGTTGCAATCAGCTTCGGAGACCAGTAGTTAATCTTGTAGTAGCCCTTCTCGTCAGTCTCCACGATGTCCTTTAGGTGAGGGTTGCACAAGACGTGTTGGGCAATCCAACCGATAGACCTTGTGTTGTCCTTCTTCCAAGCGAAGCCATAAGTGCCACCCATTGCCTTGATGATACCCAAGTAGTCCAGCTTCCGCAAATCCTGCTTCAAGCGGATGTCAGAAGATTGATAAGCTGTAACTCCACCTTTAGCAAGAATGCTATTAGGGAAGTAAGTATTCATATAAACGTCATAATCATATATATGACCAGTAGTACTAATTGTATATCTGTCACCATTATGCTTATATTTAGTTAAAGCTAAAGCTCTAATTTTAGCAACAATACCATTACGTAAATTAGTATTATTGCTAGGGTGACTAAATACTAATCTTACATAACGATATGTATCATTACCAACATTTACATTTAAAGGACCAACACAAATATCACATTTGTGTGAGAATCCTTTTATTATTTTAGAAACATATTCTTTATAACCACCAGTACTACTTCCAAAGTATACTTGACATTTTATATCAACTCCATTATTTACATCAACACTTATCCAACTAAGTTCTTGATATATTTCAGCAGGAATTTTAACAGTAACCCTAAGTTGATTTTTCTTTATTTGAGCAAGTTTATCAGCATCAGTATCACCAAGCAAATTATTAGACCCTAAATAATAATTAAATACTCTAGGATTATCGTTTACAAGATTAAATCTATTTTCTGGATTACCAAGATATGTATTCCAAGTAGCACCATTATCCATTGAATATTCTACTTGTATATTATCTTGAGGAATACCATTAAACATATTAGTAACATTAGCTGCAATACTACCATCCCAATTTTGTAATGACGTACCATATACATTTGAATCAGAGGTTGTAAACATTGTACCTCTAGCAGTAAGTATATTGTTAACTTTAACTGGACCATTAAATGTAGCACCACCGCTGTTAATATCAATACTAGTAAAATGAGCATTACCATTTTGATATATATACCAATAATTAGAACCATTATGACTACATATATCTTGAACTTTCACCCAATTACTATTATTAGCATTACCTAAATATAAATCACCACCACTACCTCCAATTCTAGCTCCACTATCAGGAGTTATGGTTGTAATACCTGGAAATTTAAGTGTACCATTACTTTGTGCACTATTAGCATTAAACACAGAACCATCAGCTATACCAAGATAAATAGTCTTATTACTATGATTATATTTAAGACCAGCCCATTTATTCCAATCCCAAGCAGTTTCGCCAAAACGAATAGCATCACCAGTATTGAATATTACTTGGTTGTCTATAGCTGATATACGAGCATTAGCACTTATATCATTATTTAATCGTATAGCTCCATTACTAGAGTTATTATTATTTATGTATATTGTTCCGTTAACATTACCAGTACCATCAAAACTTTGACCCCATATCGTTCTTGCTACCGCAAGTTTTGTTGCAGAAGCTACATTATCAGATGTTAAAGCTAATGTACCACCTACTGATGGAAGATTAACTATATTTTTATGCACACCTGTGCATACTATTCGAGTAGAATAATCTACTGAATCTTCTTTAGTATTGTGAAAATCTATATATTTTCCAATTTCCATAACTCCAGCATTATCAACCATTGGAAGTCCATTCCACTTAGCGACATGATAATTATCAACCATATCAGCATTACTTGTAGAGTTAGAATACTTTACAACACCATCATCATAACCACTAACTGTACCTTGATATGCAATATTATACAATTTAATAGCAGCAGCAGACAAACTAGTATAAGCTTCACTATCAGTACTTGAATTAATTAAACTAAAGTAATTATTTACTGAACCACGAGAATCTTGTATAACACGAATTACAGTTCCTTGATAAGCACCAGTAGTTTTAACAAATACGTCAACATAAGCATTCTTTAAATGAATATAATATCCGGCTTGAACACTATCGGTACTATACCCTGAACGTATTAACCAACGTATAGAAACACCTCCTCCTGCATTATCGTTATTTTGAATATCATTAGTTCTAAAATCAACTCTACACAAACCAAATCTTCCACCATTATATCCTTGATTAATATAAAGTAGAAGCGCATTATCATTCCAACTATTACTAACTTTAATATGAGCAACACGTTTGTATGGATTAGGGTCTGTACTACCTATATTTATAGTACAGTGATTAATAGCTCCATTTAATATTATATTTCCTGAACCGTCAAAATTAGCATTTCCAACAAAATCTTTACCTCCTATAGATATATTACGAGAAGTAACAAGTTTAGTAGCAGAATAAACTTGTATATTATTCAAATGCTTAATAGTCCCACCAACTGTTAAACTAATACCATTATTAGAATTAGATAGAGCAGTAAGAAGACCGTTAGCATGAATACCATCTAATTTATCAGAGTTACCTACAGTAACATTAGCAGGTTTTATATCTCTAAGAGCTGAACCATCAGCTTCCCAAGCCACAAGGTGATTAGTAGAAGTTAATTCACCTGCCCAAGTAACGTGAACACCATCAACCTTGTCAGCATTTCCTGCACTTGTAGCATAAGCACAACTTCCACTAGAAGTAATATAACCAGTATCATTAGTAAGTTGACTTACTTTTGTAGGTATTTCACTCTTCTTAGCGTAATCTGCTAAACTTTGATGAGAAGTAAGATAAGTTCCTAAATCTACAGCAGCACCTCCACTAGCTGCAATAGTTTTAGTAACACCGTTAATCTTTACACTATGAGTATGACTAGTTGCCGACTTACCACTAAGAAGTGAATCTACACTACTTTTGGTATAATAGTTAGCAAGACTTTGGTGAGAAGTTAAAAATGTAGCACCTTTAGTAAATGTAATACCCTTTCCGCTTTTAGATACAGACGTGATAGCATTCCCACTTCCACTTACAGATATTGCATTAACGTAACCATCAAGTGACTGATGACTAGTTAAGAACGTACTACCTTTAACTACGCTGATAGTAGTACCATTCTTGGTGACAGACGTAACCGCATTACCGCTACCGCTGACAGAAATAGCAGTAGCACTACCACCTTCCAAACTAGAGATACGAGAATCAAGAGCCTTGATGGAGTAGGCAGAGGCAATCTCACTCAGCGATTCTGATGTAAGCTTCAAGGCATTTGAATAACTCTTCACACTGCCGTTCAAGCCGCCACCACCGCCCGTGGTAGATGCTCCTGCTCCGTATGCCGTGATACCGCCTGTAGCATAGAGATTACCATCAATTTTGATAGCCTTGTTTGTGGAATCATACGTGAGCTTAATGCCATGGAAGGAGATTGCGCCCTCGAAGGTAGCATCGCCCGATACACCAAGTTTAGAGAATGGTGCGTTTGGCTTCAGTGATACAAGGTCGGCAACGCTCGTTCCTGCACTTCCTTCCTTCCAAGTCGGCTCGAAGAAGATGAGGTATGCGCCAAGATTCTTTTCGCTGATGATAAACGATGTCGGGTCTGCGTGAACCTTTCCGCTCACGTCCCACCATATAGCCCCGTTTGCAAGGTAGCCAGAGCCATCGAAGCGGATGAGGGAGGTTGCAGGGGTAAGATTTCCGCTATTATAGTCCTTATCCACCATCTGACCGCCCCACCATGTTGCGATACTCTTCTTTCCTCTATTCGGGTCTATTGCTCCGTTGATACCGCTCTGAACGTTTCCGTCTCCGTCTCTCAGCGCAAGGAGCGTTGTCATTACAAGACCACCGTCAATATCTGTAGTCTGACCGAGCGCATCCTTGAGATACTTGTAACCTGCGAGGTCTGTGATATTCTGCTTCAAATCACCATATATCTTGCTAGTGATATAGGCGTTTGCCAAACCAAGTTTGTCATAGAATACGCTGTATGCGGACTGAAAGTTGGTGAACTTCGTTCCCACGGCTGAGACGATAGCAGCCTTGCCGTTGGTATCAGCCTTATTGTAATTTGTAGATATTTCTGAGAGATACGTAACGAGTTCCGTTTTGGCACTCGTGAGGGTAGCAAAAGCGGTGTTGAGGTCGGTGAGTTCCTTGGTGTCCTTCAGTACCTCTGCGTTCTTCACCTCATTGTATGACTTCTGTGCTGCCGCAAAATCATCCTCAAGTCGCTTAGAATCCTGTGCCATTGCCGCAATCTCGGAAGGCTCTAGGTAGCCATTGGTAACATAATTATCAAATTCCTTCTTGTTACCAGTGACCGTATTTCCGAGGTTCGTAATGTCCGTCTGTGCGGTCTGTGCCGCCTTCTGAGCATATTCTGCTGCCTTTTTGGCTGCGTTGGCAACGGTATCATCGGTGTATTTAGATGCTTTAATCCAATCACCGATGGCGAACTGAGAACCAGCCGCTTTGTTGGTCTGACAGCGCAATACCTCATTCTTGTAGGTACTGCCGTCAGAAGGATAAGTGGCATTAACCCATATATCGCCAACCTGATAAGGTGTCGTAGGCTGAACGCTGAACACCTTCATTTTCCCGTTTGCGGTCTCCTGTGCCATTCTTGCATCGGAAAGGGCTTTGGCGATGTCGGTATCTGTAATGATAGTCCACTTATAGGTGTTGCTATCCTTGGCAAAGCGGTATGCCTTGCCCGTCTTGTTGTTGTAGTAAAGGTCGCCAAGATGGATTTCTTTATCCTTATCGGTCTTCCAACTGATGGCTGGGGCATTCTCCAAGGTAGGAACACCATCATAGAACCACGTTTCGATAGCACCATCCACCTGATTCTGCAATTCGCCAATCTTCTTGAAATACTGAGACAATTCCTTGCCATCCACAGTGGATTTAGCGGAAATCTTAGCCTTAACAGACATTTGCTTAGTGCTGCTATCATATCTGATATAAGAGCTGCCCTCATAGCCATTCTCCTTTGTAGGTCTATCACCTACATACATATCACCATAGACGTTGAAGAATGCCTTGTTAGTCTGCTTATTCACACCATATTCCACGTACTCCCTATTGGCAAAGGAATAGCTGTTGATGCCGTGATAGAGGCTGATGGATGGCGAATAGGTATCTACCGCCGAGAAGATAAGGCAGTTCTGACGTTCTACATCGGTTCTGTTACCGCACTGGTTGAGCACATCACCTTTCGCAGGTACATCGCTAGCTGTAGCGCAATCGGTATCAGAGAGGTCGATGTAATGATATTTCTTTCCTTCCAACTCTACAGGTTCCTCGTCACGACCGATTGCCAATCGCCAATAGAAGTGATTGCCAGCCTTGTGATAAGTACCCTTGCGAACGTTGAATGATTCCGAGCGCACTTGGTCGTTAACCGCGAAGTCGTTATCTACCTCATCACCATCCTGCTCTGCTAAGAAATAGCAACGATAAGCCTTCTGTGACACATTATTGTATGTCACAGTAACCTCTTCTACCTTATGAGCCACCACGCCACCAGTAGGAGAGATTATCTCCTTACCACCGATGGTGGATGTTTTATTGATGACCAGCTCCTCGAAGATAGCCTTCATTCTTACCTCCAAGTAATCTGTGATGAGGTGCGAACGACCTTCTGCATCGGGAGTCCAGGAACCTCCGTTCTCATTGTTGGAGTTACCGACATGCACCCCCTGCAAGAACTTCTGCACCTTTTCCCAGGTGATTGTGCCCTTTGCTGTGTTATCCAGCAGCCTAGATACAAACTCCATCCTAGAACGTCTAGCAGAATAAACGTTACTATCGGATGCAGGAGTGGTATCGTTCATGCCAATTACATAGACACCTCCACCATTACCGCTTCCCGTGCCGCCTATCTGCATTCCATTCACCTTGATGGAATCAACCTTGTCTTCCAACTTACCCAACCGGCTTGTTGCAGCCTTTTCTCCTACAGTGTACTGAGGGTGGTCGTAAGGGATATCCAAAGGTATCTCCATTCCGATGATACGAGAGTTTCGGTAGTGCTTGCCATCCGCGTCCACCTGCGCAAACATATCATTAATCAGCTTTACCTGCTCACCGAGAGGATGGTAATCGTATGTTCCATCATTGTAGAACTTATCGCCATCCATCGTGCAGGTGAAGTTTGAGTTGCTGATCATTGTTTTCTGATAGTACTGCTTCGCTCTATCGAACAGAGACAACTGAGCAGTAGGGAGGAGGTCCGTATCTGTAATTTTGGTTGCGTCCCAGTTGAACAGAAAGTACTTATCACCAACCTTTGGGCACATAACGCCATCGGGAAGAGTTCTTCCGTAAGTGTCATTAGCCACAATCTCGAAGTAGTTAACCTTGTCGATAACCTTGAAGCTGACATCGAACTCCATACCCATGAGAGCACCGCTAGTGAACTTGATGCCTAAAGTGAGGTTACTCTTTATCCAACTCTCCTTGAAGTTATTAGTGAAAGAGTCTGTAGAAGTGACCTGCCAAAATGTCTGTGTAGTCTTCGTTCCGTCTTCGTTATCAACGGTGCTATCATAGGTCTTGATACTGCTGACCCTGCATTCAACCTTCGGGTATTCATCATCGAACATCACGACACCTTCGATAGCCTGCTTGTCGTTCTTTACGACATTTACGTTCTCCAGGTAGCCATCCTTGGCATAGAAACCATCACTATCCACTTCCTTGTTTGGAAGCATGAGGTAATCGGTAGCTACACCATCTGTGGTGACGTCCGCATCGGCACCAGTGAAATACCCTTTCGGGATATTCCTATCTGAGCCGAATGCGTACAGTCTTGTGATATAAGTTGACTTAGATTCCGAATAGGACATAGACAGAACATTAGCATCCTGTTCGAATGTTGTCTGTCCTTCCATTTCGCAATATCCAAGGTATATAATAGAGCCATCTATCCACCACTCGCAGTTGAGTGCGTCTTCGGAACAGATGGCGTTAAGAGCATCGAGAATACTAATAGAGCCGTACTCGATCAAGAATCTCTTCTGAACATCGAAAGCCTTGTTGTTGTACGTAGTGTAGTCAACAGAGAACTCCTTGCCATTGTACGTAAGACCTAGCGCCTTTAGGTTGCCTAGTATAACGTTCATGTGTACGCCTACCGTTGTGGTGAGGCTGAAGGAGGTCTCGTTGGCTCCGTGCTGAGGGCGATACTTGCAAAGCTTATTCTTCCAAGACATATAGTAGGCATCCATCTGCATTTCGTAGTCGTAGCCATCACTATCATTGTGCTTAGGGAAGTATGATGATGTAAGCTCAAAGTAGCCGAAGTCGGGAATCTCCACGGAGTCCCCAATCTCGAAATAGATAGGAGTAGCCGTAGTGAACTTCAAGATGATGTAATGGTGGTCCATAAGCTGATATGACAGCTTAGAACCCTCGCCGAAGTCCTCTAATGTGAAGAATACCTTGTTATTTCTTTTAATCTGAATCATTAGCTTGTATATTTACTTGTTTCACCTCTGTCACTAGGGTCTGGCTCGTTGAGCTTTAGGCTAAACTTTGCCATTTCCCGAATAAACTGACTAAACTGAGTGCAGGAGAGATAGATGCACCGATACCACACATTAGGCTGGAATCGGGTGCGGATAACCAACTCCCCCTTGGCAAGAACCTCCTCGCAGAACCTAGCATAGTTCGTCATGAACGTATCTGAGTCCTTGGCGGTCATATTGAATGCCAGCGTTATCTCCCTCTCATCCAATCTAGGATTGTGCTTGATAACCGACTTGCCGTCCTTTGAGCGATACTTGTTGCTGATGAACTCCTTGTTTGGTGCAGGGGTCATGAGCGTACTGAGGGCGGTTTCGTCTAAGAAGATGCCCCACGTAAGATAGGCATCCTTGCCATTGATATAAAGTTGACCTTTAAGCATAACTATTTAATCATCAAATAACCTCATAGGCTTCGCTGTGAGCCGCTTTTGCTATTGTTGAGTATAGTTGTAAGGGCTGACAAGCGAAAAGCCTATAGAGGTCAAATATCCTTTAATCTTCTGTTCATGTCATCCAGCTTGGCTCCGAAGTCATTATAGGTGAGCTTTGAATACTTCACGATGTCTTCGAGGTAGCTGTTTGTCATAATCATCATGTTTCTTATCTCCAATACTGCACCATTGGTTGAGATACCGAGTGTAACGATGCTCTCCATCTGTGATATGGTGGTAGTCATGTTCTGAGCGATGGACTCTCCTGCAATCTGTAGAGCGGTGAAGCGACCATTCAGCTCGTCTGCGGTATCTTGCCCCATAGATGCCCATCCTCCGCTTGTTGCGGTCTGTGATGAGGATGAAGAACCAGTGTAGCCTGTCACTTTTGCCCACTCGTCACGTCTCTTCAAGCCTTCCTGGACAATATCATCGTAACGCTTATAGAAAGCATCTACATCTTCTTTGGTTAGCTTTCCGTTTTTATCCTTCATAGCCTTTGCCCAATCATCGTAGAGTTTCTTCAAGTCTCCATTGATAAGGTCTTCCATACTGAAAGAGAGAAGGGATTTCTGCATCTTTTCTGCGAAATCATCTGCCACTTCGCTAGCAAAGTCGCTACCATCCTTCTTCATGTCCATAAGGTCCGTCAAAAAGCTATCTCTCATTCCACTGAAGGAAATCTGAGTAAGGTTCTCCTTGAACTGCTCTGACAACTCTTCCAGCTTGCCTGCTTGGTCTATGTAGTCATTCAACTTCTCCGTCAGACGCCCACCATAGTTACCCTTTCCTGTGTTCTCGATATGCTCCCAAATGGAAACGTTGCCACGGAGGAGCTTCATTTCCTCTGGGCTGAGGGAGAAGAGGTCGCCATTGAAATCCGATTTGACGTTCTTCTTGATCCAATCCATCTCGTCACTACCGAAGCCACCCCAATAAGCGTTCCATGAGTGGTGCGAACCGTGATAGCTTGCCTGTGCCTTTGCGATGTCGAGGTAGTTCTGATTGGTCTCCTGCTGATTCTTGTAGGCTTGCTCGTAGTATGAGGTTGCCTTGGAGCCAAAGGAGTTTTCCATTGCGTCAGTCAAATCCTCGATGGATTGCTGCAAGAGGGTGTTTCTGTCCGTCAGTCTTTCGATTGTATCATTGACCTTCTTTGCATTTCCATCTCCACCGAACAGACTATTGAAACCACCGAATGAAAGCGTGTTGAGGATATGAGAAACGTTGTTCCCGATACTCTTCAATGGTTTCATAACGATGTCACCCGATAAAGCATCATCGAGGATGCCCGTTACTGCGCCAAAGACCGTGTCCATGAGGTTACTGATGAGTGTTCCGAAGCCATCTTTCAGAATGTCGAGGATGCCGAGTATTGCGGAGATTATTTCACCTGCCATACCGCTATCCCCTAAAGCTTTCGTCAGAGCCTTAGCTGCGTCGCTGTCTTTGCCGAGTAACCCTTGGATGCCCTTTGCTAGAGTGTTGGCAACGTCCTTCTGCATAGAGCCGCCGAAAAGCTTGTCAAGCCCTAGGATGGAGTTTCCTATGCCTTTGAGTGAACCCGATGTAAGACCCTGCAAACCATTTTCAAGCTGCTCGAACTGAGAAACTGCCTTCTGTGCAGATGTCTGCAAGTCTGATGATGCCTTCTGAACTGATGAACCGAACTCCAAAACATTGTTAGATGCGGTATCGAGTACGCCCTGCGCTCTAGAGAGGTTGGCTTCAGCCTTGCTGATACTTGTCTTGTCACCGCTCTTCTTAGCCTTGGCAAGGTCTTCCTGTGCCTTGGTAACGACTTTCGTGGCTTCTGCCTCTCGCTCCTGTGCATCAATATAGCCCTGCATGGCTGACTGATAGGAGTTGATGTCGTCAGAGACTTTCTTAAAGATGTCACTATTCCAGATGGTGGCAGAGCCTTGTAGCTTGGAGATAAGCTCCTGTATGGTCTTCTGCTCATTAACATCTGTGGTGCTCTTGGAGAGCTCTTGCAGCTTCTCAATGGTAGGCTCCAGTTGGTCCTTGAACATAGCGCCGAAGTCTCCGAAGACGCTTCCCCAATCGATGTTCTGTCTGATGGCATTTATCTCGATGGTTTGGAGGTCCTTCTTTCTCTGCTGCTGAAGAGAGAGCTTTTCACCCTGTGTCTGAGCCTTAGCAATCTTCTCCTCGTATTCCTCGGCAATGGCTTGCTTCTGCTGATAGAGTGAGCCATACTCCTTCAAGTAGTCACGCATAGAGGTGAGGGCTTCCCTGTTGACCTCATCAAGCTTCTTGTTGTACTCTTGGGTAGCGAGGTCTCTTGCCTTATTGAGGGCATTGGACTGAGCAGAGGTGAGGGTTACTTTCTTGCCAGCTTCCTTGTTTTTCTTCTTGAACTCTGCTTCCTGCTTGTCAATCTCGGCTTTGCGTTTGGCATAGTCGTTCTTGATTTCAGCAAGCTTCTTCTCCGTGCCTTCCTGCATGAGGGAGATAGTTTCATCTGTATTTTTCTGCTGCAAAGCCTTCAAGCGGTTGTTTAAATCCTCCTGGACTTTGATAGCTTTGTTTCCTTCCTTGATGCGAGTCTTACGTGCCGTTGCTGCTGCCTTCGCTTCCTTCCCACTTACATCACCACCTAGCTTAGAGTAGGCATCCTTGGCTGCTTTCAAGTTTTGGTTGGCGGTTTCGTACTGAGTGGCGGTGTATTTGCTCTTATTTCTCTCCATAGCAGCAACCTTCTTCTTGGCTGCGTTATATTCACGCTGCGCCTTGCTGTAAGCTTGCTGATAGGTTTCCGTAGAACCAGTGTTAGCCAACGCTTGCGCTCTTTTTTGGGCTTGGTTGAGGGATTGTTTGGCGGTGTTCCATTGAGCCCTAAAAATCAAAGGTATTGTCGTTGCTCCAGTGACCGCCCAATTCCTCTTCATAGCTAAAAGGTTGTTCAGAACCTTTGTTTTCTCAGACTCCTGCATGCGGAGATTCAGATCAGCAGGATTCTTCTTGATGTCTTCTCGAAGACCTGCTATCTCTTTCTGAGCCTTATTGATGAACGCATCCAATCTACTCTCGCCAGTGGCGTAGTTGATGGTTTCGTTGGCAGCTTGCCAATCGTTAGCAAGAGTGATTGCTTCGTCATAGAAGTCAAAGATTTCTTGACGTACACTTTCGTTCTCCTGTGCTTCTTGCAAGCGAACTTCGATAGGCTTTGCATTCTCGGCTGCTTGGTCTCGAAGTTGGATGATGTTGGAAAGCTTTTCTTCTGCTTGGTCAAGGTCTTCTTTGGCTTGGTTTATCTGTGATGAGATAGCAATGCTACCTTGACCGCCATTGGCTGCATCTGCTCTGAGTTGCATTTGAAGTTCCTCAACCTTCTTTCGATACTTCTCAACTTCCTCTACAGCCTTATCGTACTTCAACTCATCCATACTCTCGGCAACTTCCTTCTGCGTCTTAGCAAAATCGGCTGATGCAAGTTGAGCTTGTGAGTATTGCTCCGTTAACTGAGGTGCGAGGTTGGAGAGTTTTTGGTAAGCTTCTGCCTTCTCGTATTCTGTAGCTGTCTCAGACTGAATAGTTCTGATAAGGCTTTCGATATTCTGCTGACGTTCCTTGACCTTGTTATCAAACTCATCCCATGCTTCATTGGATTTCCTTACTGCCGTTTCATGTGCTGTTTCTGCGGTAGCTAACTTGTATACGGCATAGGTTACTGCTGCGATGGTGGCAGCTATCCAAAAAAGAGGACTTGAGAACATAGAAGCATTCCATGCGTCCTGTGCCCTTTTGCAGAGAAGGGTGACCTGTGCCCATATTCCTTTGGCTGCGGTGTCTCTTGCGGTAGCTGCGGTATTCAAACCTTGGGATGCAGTGTTAGCCGCATTGGCTGCTGTATTTGCTTCTGTGGCTGCGGTTGCAGCGGTTTCTCTAGCCGTATGGAGTTGCTTTGCAATGTTGTTCCTTTCGTTAACGGCAGTGTTGAGTTTGATTTCTGCTGTCTCTACCTTCTGCCCATCTGTATAGGATTCCAGGGCATCGTAAGCATCTTGGAGTGATTGAACCTCGTTGTCCTGCATAGCAAGTTTGTTCTCCAATGCCTTCACTTCCTCTGCGGCTGCGGTGGCTGCGTCTGCCTTTGCTTTTGCCTGCGCCTGTAGTTCGGCAACGTAAGCCGCGACCTCTTCACGCTTAGATGCTACCAGCTCTGCCTGTGCTGCTGATAACTGACCTTTGGCTACTGCTTCTTCAAGGTCTGTCTTCTTTGCTTCTTCCTTCATAGGGAGCAAAGATTCAAGAGCTGACAACTCGGCTGCATATCCTGCATTTGTTGTTGCTGTGTCAAAGGCTGCTATACTAACTGCCATTGCCTTATAAAGACCGATGGCAGATGCGGCTGCAAGGATAACCTCACCTATCTCCTTCCAATGGTCGATAACCTTAGATGTGATATCCAAAGCATCATTCATCAAGCCTTCCGTCTGTGTGCCGAGGTCATTGATAGCCATTTCGATGGTGTCTTGGATATTGCTTATCTGACCCGTAATAGAGTGAGATTGCTTTTCCATCAATCCACCGAACTTGCCGCCTTCATTGGTAAGACTTTCGATAGCCTTCTTGACTTCGGGGAAACCGACTTTACCTGCTGTCACCAATTCCGAAACCTTATCCTTGGTAACTCCGAACTGCTTGGCGAGCTCTTCTGTCAAAGGAATACCGCGACCTGTGAATTGCATCAAGTCTCTTGTGAATAATCGACCTTGTACCATCGTGGTACCATAGAGCCATGTGAGGTCCTGCAAGTTCAATCCCAAACCTGCAGATACATCACCGAGTCTTCTCATGGTATCGGTAATCTCGTTGGCTGCAAATCCGTATGCAAGGAGCTGCTTTGCGCCATTTACTACACCCTTCATATCGAAAGGTGTAGTAGCAGCAAGGTTGGCGAGGTCCGAAATCATTCCCTTTGCCTTCTGCCCGCTACCGAGCATGGTTTCAAAGGCAATCTCAAACTGCTGAAACTCTCCTCGGACAGTACCCAGTGTGCTGATGATTTCCTTTGCCGTAAAGCCAGCGAAAGCCATCGATGCAACGGACTTGATGCGATTGAAAACGTTCTCAATGCTCTGCCCCTGCTGCTCGACTGCTCTTGCTGTCTGTGATACTCCATCCTGTACCCCTCGAAAGGCTCTCAGTACGGATGAATTGTCACCTGTTATGTCAAACTTGATACTTGCCATTTTTTTATTCTGTCAATTACGTAAAGGTGCACCTCCTAACCCAAACCTTTATTCTTTGCTTTGTTCCTGTTAGTGTTGGAGGTTAAATTGGATTCTCTTCGCTCTGTCTGATCAGCTCCATGATGTCCTCTTTGTTATCTCCGCTGAAGACCTTTTCTGTTGCTGATGGAATGTGAGCCTTCTTTCTTTCCTCATCGGATAGATAGATGGAAGTTATCTTATCCTTCATCATAAGCGTGAGGTTGTTGTATGAGATTTCCCACAGAACATAGTCTAGGGTCCACTTGTATCTATCGCAAGCTGCGTCTATGAGAGAGCCCCAAATGGTTCTGCCACCAAAGATATACTGATTACTGGAGTCTTTGGCTTGGTTTATCTTCTCCATACGCTCTGCTTCCTTGTCTATCCCACATTCCGTGATGATGTCGTGAAGCTTGTTGTCTGAGAGTATGGTGATGAGAAGAGTAGCTATGTCATCGTTATCACAGAACTTGAAGATGATGTTTTCTCTAGCCTTCAATATGCGTGAACTGAGCATATCGGATTTCTTCTGAAGAGTGTGGTAGGCTATTAGCTTACAGCAAAGACTTCGATTCTCATCCACTACACGGAGTGCTTCAATGAGGGGATTCAGCTTTAAGTTATCATCTTTGATGCCTAGCTGCTTAATCAATGGAGCAGTCAAATACATCTTGCCTAAAGTCTGAGGGTAGATGAACAAATGTCTTCTACCTACCTGTATGCCTAGAGGTGTATCTGTTAGCACCATGGCTATCTTTGTGCCAATTTCGATGTCATTCTTCATAAGCCAATAAAATTTGTTAGCACCCAAGGCAGGACTCGAACCTGCGTCTTTCAACCAGCTTTTTAAAGACCAACTGGATTTTATGTGACGGACTTTGGTCTCGCTCTAACCAACTGAGCTACTTGGGTAGGTTGCCGACTGATAACCCTCAATCGGCTGAAGGGTGAGAAGAAATCAACGTATTGCCTTAGGGTTCACCTTCGACCTGTCCGTTTGTTGGAATGGTTATTTCCGTTTCTGTGTCTGTAGCACCTGCAGGATGCTTGAATGTAAGAACGTATTCGCCTGTCTTTCCCTTAGCCTTCTTGGCTGTGATGATGCGCCAACGGAACTGACAATATACGGTCTCACCCTTGCTGTTGGTGGTCTTTGCTACTTCGTCACCCTCTGGAACAAGAGCCTTGTGGGTGTACTGCATCAAAGCACCATCCGCTGAAGAATATGACTCCTCCACGCTTACGGTTGATTTGCCGATATAGCAGCCAGGGTTCTCTGCATCTTCCGGCTGAACAGCGATAGCGTAGTTGCCTTCGATAAGTCCATCAATGGTAGGGAAAGGCTGAGGTAATCCCTTCTTGATGAACTCTTGATAAACGAGTTCGTAGGTGGACTTAGCTGTCTTGGAATCGACAATGCCGCCACCTTCCTCCTTAGCTTCTGTTGTATCACCCTTGGTAGGGTTCAACTGAGTAGTGTCCTCCTTTGGAGTATCAAGCTTCTTCCAGTTGTTGGTTGCAGCACTAAGGTCACGAACATAGATGGATGGTTTTCCCCATGTTGTTACTGACATAATCTTAATCGTTTATAGTTTGATACAATAATTTGTTATTAATGATGTGCTCACTTGTGCCCTCGCAAGCTATTACCCTCTGCTCGCTCATAGACAAGCGGAAATCCGATCCATGAACTGCTTCGAAGGTAGAGAAGGAGAGTTGGCATAACTCACGGAGCCTTGCCGTGTTCTCTTCCTTTTGGATATTGCCTTTCTTTGTGATAGCTTGGTCTTGAACGTAGATGTTTACATTCACGAAAGCTTCTTGTATCTGCGAAGTTCTGTTTGCTAGAATGGAGATACAAATATCTTCCTTACCAGTTCTACCAGTGCCATAATATGGTCTTCCTCGCTTGCAAAGACTACCTGTTACAGCAGTCTTTAATTTAGAAGAAGAGATAATGTTGTACACATCATCCTTGATGTCAATATCCGATTTCATAGCTTTATCTGATTGATTCTACTTACAGCTTTATCCACAGCGAGCTTTAGTTTACCATCAACGACAGAACGAGCCCATAACTCAGTGGATGCAAGCACATCTTTATTTTCTTTAGCTTCTACAAAGTCTGCATAGTTCATAGCCGCGACTACTACCAATGCGTAAACCTGTGAGTATTCCTTTGCTAGGTCAGCTATCATTTGTCTTCCTTCTTGTGAACCATTAGAACCATTGCCTATGGAAGCAAAGGCTGATTCTACTTGTTTCCTTCCGTAGTCAAAGATGGCATAACCGATGGAACTTCGTAGGTTTCCTGTATGGTCTATCCAACTTTCCTCTGCCGAGCGGTCTCTTATCCTTGCATTACATTCTTCTCCTAGCTTGGCATAAGCAGTGAGGATTTCTTGCTTTATTATCGCCATAGCGGACTGAAAAAAGTTATTGAGCGCAGACTGAGAGGTTGTGAGTTTTATACCCATATTTTACATTGCAGTTGATAACGATGAAAGCCGAGTACGACAAATTCCTTCACTTCGTTTCCAAAGAGCTTTACACGGATTTTGTCTCCGTACTCGAAATCGCGACATGCTCTAGGAAGGTTGTAGATGGTGTAGGAATAGTTCTTTGCAGAACCATCGGGGATAGTGATAACGTTTGCCTTGCCAGCAGGAACAATATCACACTTACAATAGTTCTCCACCCATTCTTCTGAGCCTTGAACATAGTCTCCGTTATCGTCTTCATACCCATCAGTTACGTGTAGGTAATCTAGTGTATGAGCAGCGAAATCCAATACAGCCATATCTTAACCTCCTATATAAACCATCGGTTGACCCAGTGCAGGGGATTCACCGATGGTTTTGTATAAAGCATTTATTCGTACTAGCAGCCTTTCCTTATCCTTGTCAGATAGTGTTCCTATGCTCTTGTCTGACTCGGATAAGCTTACAGCTTGTATGAGAGAGTACAGACAATCAGCAAGCGCACCTTTCCATTCCTTGGACTGAGCGACCTCGAATGTATATTCATCATCACCATTAAGCTGACGTTCTATCATCTTATTCTCCACGAATCCTAAAGGGATAGGGTAGTGGATTTCATCAATCAATGCTTGCTTTATTGTCTTCATATCAATTCAAATTAAACCTCTGGAGTGAGTTTAGAGAGAACTTCGGCTTCCTCCTCATCGCTGAGTGAGTTGAGAGCCTTAATCAGAGTCTCATCGGTTGAGTTAGTCTTCACATTGACACCAGCAGCCTTCAAAGCAGCGATGAGGCCAGCCTTCTTGTACTTCTTACCCTTGTAAGTTGTATACTGATCGGTAGTATCGTCTTTCTCGGCTTCTGTATCAACCTCCTCAGACTTGGTAGTAAGCATGTAAATCTGATCTACGTCCTCGATTACTGGCAAGCATATAGCCTGTCCTGCGGTAACCTCCTGCAAAGATGGCTCATTCTTGGAGTACTTAGAGATAAGCTTGTAGCTGTCAACGTTAGAGTACTGAACACCTGCTACTCGGTTGGTGTCCTCTGCAAGGGTACCCCAAACGAAAGAGCCTACGTTGGTGTTACAGATGAAGATGATGTTATTCTCATTCCATGGCTTAACTGATTTTGGCTTTCCGTTCTTCTCGATAATCACGGTTCGGTTGATAACCTTGATGGCTGCACCGAACTCATCCTCGAATGCTTCCGAGAAAGCTGACTCCGATGGTGTCTTGAGCTTGGTATTTTCGGTATAAGTCTTACCCTCGTAGTCGGCAACAAGCTCTTTTGCCCATTGCTCCTTGCGGATTTTCTTAATCTGCGTCTTAGCGAGCATAACCTGTATGATGGTATTGTTATCGGCATTTGCCTTATCGAAGATTTTCTCGAAATCATCACGGGTTGTAACACCATTGGTTTCTGTTTTGAAGCAGTTTGCCTTAAAATATCCATAGTCAACACGGATAGCCTTACCCGTATTGTCTGCATCTTCAACGGCAATAATACCATTAGAGAGACCTGCCAAGAAGTTCATTTCGTTACGCTCTTCGAGACCGACAGAGCAAGCGACACCATCATTCATGAGCTTGTTGATGATACGAGCCTTTGCAGTTTTAGCAGCCTGTTGTGTTGATGTAGCCTGCTCAACCAAGCCTTGCGCCTGGAATGAATTGGCTCTCGCTACAATGTTCTCATACTGAGCCTTCATGATGTTGATGTTGTTGATATCAGACTCGAAAAGAATCTTCTTCATCGCAATCTTTGGCAACTTACCATTAGAGGTTGCGATTTGACCACGTTTCTTCAAAGGAATGTCTGAATCCATCTCAACGATGTCGGCAGCTACATATGTGGTCTTAGCTGATGAACCTTCCCACTTCTGATCTGGAGAATACACATCGGTAAGCATCTCCTTGTAAAGATAGGTACGCTCCTTCGGATTCTCCTTCTCCTTAACATACAAGCTAAGTTTAGGGAAGATAGCTCGGATAAACTGAATAAAAAGTGATTCGTTCATATAAACAATCTTTTAAGTTAAAAACTAGAGCACAACTTAGTCATGCTCAAAAATAAGACTTGGGAGAGCAGTCTTAATGGCGGTTCTCTGAGTTTCGTCCTTGAACTGATAAGGCATTGCCACATCATTCACGCGACCATTATCCATAATGGCAACCGCTTCACCCTTCATGCGTGAGCGAACGACAACACCAGCAAATTCTGCTTCGCTAGCCTTGTCTTTGTACTTGCCATCTTCGGTTTCAAGTGGAGAATACTCATAAACATCATTAACCTTCTTACGGACAATGATGTGACCTGCCTGAATAACCTCATCATTGAAGTTGGCGTAGTCGAGTGCTCTACCGCCTGTGATACCACCGAGATACTGACGGATAACCACAGCGTCCTTACCCATGTCGTAGCCTTTGGTTTTTGGCTTGTAGTCTTCTGCTACCATAATCTAATAATTTATTAGTGAAACAATAGATGATTACATCTGAGCCAGCTCCTTGACTTCATCATCAGACATTAACTTATCTTCCTCCTTTGGCTGAGGTTTGGTATCGGGAGCAGGGATTCGTCCAAGCTTTTCAAGACCCTTTTCAAGTCTTTCCTTGTTCTCTTCCTCAATATCTTCCTTCAACTCATCGAGGTAGTCCTCAAACTCCTCTTCATTCTCAAACTTCATGTGAGAGAAAGATTTAAGCCGACGCTCTCCGAACTTACCTGTGTCCTTCAGCAGCTCCCTTACCTTTGCGGTACGGCTGTTTGTGGTATTGCCCGACTTCAATGCAGTTACATCGCCTTGGAGTGTAGCAACAGCCTTCGTAAGTTCCTTGATTGCGTTGAGGGTAGCGGAGTCATCATCATCGCTATCCTTCTTGCCCTTCTTGCCCTTCCGTGACGGACTTCTACGTGCTGGATCGTCATCTGGATCTGGATCGTCATCTGGATCTGGATCGTCATCATCGGATGCAGGATGAGCGTTTTTGTACTCTGAGACTTGGCGGTCTGCTGCGGACTGAGTTAACTGGAGTAACGGCAAGACATCATCAATTGCGTCACTAATACCTTCACTAACTTCTTCGTCAGTAGCATCATCTTTGAGTTGAAGTTTGTTGGCAACATTGGCGGCAACACCCTTTAACTCCTTACGACTGAACCCCAATGCCTTAATGTCTCGATTGGTTTTCAGTGCTTCAAGAACTTTTTTGTAATACTTGTTCATTGCTTGTTGAGTTATATTTAACAAAAAATGGTCTGCGAGCGAAATGCAGGCAGACCAAACGTAGAACTCGGTGTAAGAGCAATGTTACGAAAAGTTCTGTCACGTGCATCTTCACACGCTTTTATGGGTGCAAATATACGAAATATTATTTAATCAACAAATAGTTTTTGCAGAAAAGTGAGAAATTATTTTCATTTCAATAAACAAGGGAGAACTTCACAGCCCTCCCTTGGAAGATAAGATGCAATAAAAATGCACTTAAACGTGCAAAATATCTTCTGTGTTCAAGTTAGATTCTTTTGGTATGTAATTATGGGTTTGAGGTATTTTATCGGCTTGTAGCCTATAGTCTTCCTTTGTCGTGGTAAGAGTAATACTGATCGGACTTGCTACTGATGATAACGTGGTCCATAAAATACAATCTCATTATTTCACAAGCCTTCTGTATCTTATATGTTATCTCATCGTCAGACTTTGATGGAAAGCAGTTAGGGCTTGGATGATTGTGAACCAATGCTATTATTACGGCATTGCAGGAGATAGCTTCTTTACACACTATTCTTACGTCTATATGGGTCTCTGATATTCCACCTTGTGACAATCGAACCATTTTGATTAACTTGAAGTTGTTATCCATACAGAACAGATAAGATTCTTCTATTTCTAAATCCTTGACGTATGGTAAAATATAGTTGTAGATGTCGAGAGAACTACCCAAATCTGTAAGTTCTTGCGACTTCTCCTTCATAAGTCTTCTGCCAAGTTCGAATGCAGCGAGTAAAGCGGTAGCCTTCTTTTCACCTATTCCTTTGATAGATGTAAGCTCCTGCAGTGTTCTCTTGCTTGCCTTTCTGAGGGAATGACTACCATCAAAGATTTTTCTTATTGGTTCATTACCCTGTAGCATAGGGTCTATACCGATAATTGAAGCAATAAGGTTCTCGTTACTCAGATATTCTACCCCATATTCCTTTGCGTATGATGTGATAGAATCGTACTTGATAGTTCTTGCATTATCCTTCATAAGATACCTCCTCTATGTCTTTTGAATAATTGAACACAACATCAAAACTGAAACCCAATTCAGTAATGAGGTAGAAATGAATATCCTCCCAGTCCCAACTTGAAGGAATGCCTTTTATCTTTTTAGACTTTTCGGCATCCATTGCTATGATAACGTTCTCTTCCATTGCTCTATCTTATTTTTAAAAGTTCATAACTTTCGTTTCATACACTATGAATCCTATCTGATCCGCAACAATCAGTTTCAGATGATTTCCTCCTGGCCCATTTATATCACCATCATTCAATCCGATTTCCTCTAACGTAGCTTTAATGGCAGTTTGGTAATCTCCTATACCTTGAATTAATAAGCATAGGTCTGGTCTCTCATTAAGAAACTGATGAAAACCATATAGGCTATATGAGCCTTTTTTGATGAGTGAGAAGAAATCTTTCCATTCATCACCACTAATCTGCGTGGTCACGGATTTAAGCTCTTCTATTGTTGTGCAGTTGCTTTCCATACGATTTCGTTTAGCGTGATACGATGAAGTCTTTATCAGTAAAAGTCTGATCCTTATATTTTTCGAACAACTCTCGGTCGCTGATGCAATCATTAGCACATGCTAACTCTCTGAATGAAAGTTTGTACCCAACAAACTTATCTTTCAACATTTCGATTTTGAGTTCTTCTTTCTGAAGTTCAGATAATTCATATACTGTCATATTCATTTCCTCCTATTAAACATTTCCATGACTCTCGAATTGTGAAGCAACCTCTTGCAAGATTTCATGTTCCTTCCAATCTGGATAAAGAATGCAGGTGTCTAGAACAACGTTTCTGAACATATCGCAGTATTCTTGCGAGAACTTCTTTTTCAGTTCGCCATATAAGACAGGAAAGAATACGAAGCTATTAAACAACTCAACCCCCTTGTTAACTCTTTCCTCTACCATTTTATAGGTGAGGTTTTTTAATTCTTGCTTATTCATATCTATCTCAATTATTAAACAATTCAAATTTAATTCCTTTATCGGTTTTCTTAGCCATCCATTTTGCTGTAACTACGCCACCATTCCATGCTTTTATGAGAGGGAGAACCTTACACTCCCCTACATTTATAATTTGTGTAATATACTCGCAAGCACCTTCAAAAGTATCGAATGCGTGAAGTAATACCGTATATCTATCTGATTCTGTGTAAACGTTCATTGCTCTTATCTCCTATATTTTAAACTAACTCATAGCTTTCAGTATTCTCGTTGTATGCTACGACTCCTTTCTGCTGTAAATTACAAAGTGCAGTGTTGAAGTTGTAGATACTAAACTCTGCATCTGTAGCTTCAATCAAGCATCCTTCTTGGTAGCCGAACTTGACCTTTTTCAAAGCCTTTGTAATTCGCTTCTCTAACGCTTCTACTGTGTATACTTTAACCTTTTTCATTGCTCTTATCTTTTAATTGTTATTTATTTTTGATGGTGCAAAGATAGTCATTTTTTAGCAAATTACCAAATGTTTTGAGCATAAAGTGCTTTTTTACTAACTTAGTTTAACTTATTGATACCTAGATACTTATATCAAACTATTAATTTCGTGTATGTAAGTCTGTTTCTTAAAAATGGTAAAGTATATGGAGATAAAAAAATGAACCGCTTAGAAGGCTTATATTGAAGTGTATAGTCTTTTTCTGAATTACTTTATATTAAATAAAAAAATGCACTCTAACCTCACGGTCGGAGTGCACTAAGAGCAATGAAACGTTAAAAGATACGTTTCGGCTGCAAAGTTACAAAACTTTTCTGTATCTTGCAAATTTATACTATACTATTTAACAATTGCAAATCATTGTCTCTATCGAAGTCGTATGGATAGAAGGTGTTGGCAAGGGCATCCATCTTGTCGGGAGAACGTTTCAGACGCTTCTTGATTTCGTCTTTTGGTTCCATGATGATTGAACCATCTGACTGAAACAGCCAATGCACTTCGCACAATTCTTGATCCAACTCATCGTCAGGTGGGAGTGCTGCAAAGAATCCATTCTTTGGGTTGAGCCAGTCACGTATACACCAAAACAAATAAGCCCTCATGTTAGCGAAAGAGTAGCAGCCTGTCACATCATGCTTGTTTCTCACGCCTTCCGAGAACTTGCAAGAGAATGCAGTTAAATACTTTTGCTCTATGAGTCTTGAATAAACTCCAGCACCTTCTCCAATGGTATCAATGAATGCTTTATTCTTGGAACTCAAACTTAGGTAGTGCGCGACTTGACCTGCGACTGCCATGTGGTCCGCATGACCACCCGAATTGTGACACTTGATTTCTGAAACATAGTTTCCTTGTCGTGGAACATAGCAAGACCTATCGCGACCCATACCTGCGACATCGACACCTAAGCGTATTGGCTTATGGGTGATAAAGCCACTATCTTTAAGTTCCTTCCATCTTCTATGGGCAATCTCGCACCATTCGTATGGAATGAGGGTATCTTCGGACACCTTCGGAAACATACCGAGGACCTTAACACGAAAAAGGTCATTTGGAGTGTAATATCCACCTTCCCACACAAAATCACCACGACCTTCATCAAACTCAGACTTTCTGATCTTCTGTGACCATGCTGAGACCTTATCGGCTACCCATTCATAGTCAACTTGACCAGGGATAATATTTTTCTTGCTTACTACGTTCTCTGCGTTGAGGGATGATAATCTAAACTTCTTGAATCGGGGAGACTTCATGGAGTTGGCTGCATACCCTGTAGTAACGTTTGGGTTGAATACCAATAGCAATCGAGAGTTACCTTGCAGGTTACCCTCGATTGCATTATAGATGGTGTCCGAGATACCGGATGCTTCTGTTACGATGAACATGGTGTTTACAGCATGGAATCCCGACCAAGCCTCTGTGTTGTCGGCTGAAGATTTGAAACCTGTCAGATACCATTCCTCGTAATCTGTTCTGATACCATCTGACAGTAAACGACCAGGCAGAAAGCCTGCCTTTTTGTATAGACGTGCCACTTCTGGTATCATGATGTTTGTTACCTGTCTTCCTGTTGGTGCTGTAAGGGCAATCTTTGTATTCTTTTCCAAACTACCATCCTTGCCGAAGCGAGGAGTGAGGTATAGAAAACATAAAGCGGCTACGGCAGCGATGAAGTCCTTACCCCTTGCAGTTCCACTGGCTACCGTTGTCATTTTGTTTTTCTGAACAGAACGCAATATAGCCTTTTGCTCTTCGTCAAGGCGAGCCTTCAAGACTTCCTTGGCGAAGAGACACCAATCATTGCGCCATGCAATCATTTTTTTTATTGCTTTCTGTTCTGACATACTATATTATTTTACTTTCTTTTTCTACTTGTTTGCTTGGATGGGTTTCCTTCGACATCTACATATACATGATATTCGTTATCTCCGTACCTATTCTCTACCTCCTTAATATTGGTTATTGTATATTTCTGATTATGAGCTATTGTGTTCTCACCTGCAGCACCTCTACCTCCGCTACTATCATGTTCCTTACGATTAATAACTTTTGTTCCTTTCTTTGCGTTATAATGAAATAGAACTCCAGTTAAAGGTGGTTCACCTTCCATTTCACGCATATCATTCATATCCATAACATCGTTAGTATAGCTTACGGCATCATTCTTTTTAGTCGTTGTACTTTTAAGATGTTTATCCGTATAAGTCTTTCCTACCAACTTGTCATAGCCCCCGTTAAGTTTGAGTTGAGACATTATGGCATCTAACTCTTCATTGCTTCCTCCTCTATAAAGAGAAGTGTTTTCTTTTAGAGGTTTCGCTAATAAGTCAACCTTATCAAACAATCCTTCTTCATCAGTTAGATAACCATTATCGTTAACGTATTCGTGATACTGCTTCTTTGCTAACTCAATATCACGCCCCCCCACATCAATCTTTCTGCTCTTTGCACTATTGGAACTATTTGTTCCTCTTGTGCCATTACTTCGTTTACCCATAAACAAACACTTTATTCGATTATTCTCATTTTAACCTTTCTCTCATGATTGAGCTTTGCGGCTACGAAACGATGATTTCCATCAACAATCATTATTCTTTCACTATTACCATCAGTGTATCTTAAAGCCTTGATACCGTCATAATTCCTTGATGACATGTATTTTGCAACATCTTGTTTATTCAAGAAATCTTGTGGCGTGTTAATGCTTGAATTTATGTCAACATATACATCTTTCCCAAGTTCTTTAAATGTTTTATCAATATCACCAACTTCTTGACTGAGGCTGTATTTCTTTCCATAGACCCTATGAAAAGAACCAATAACGGCTTCTTCGACTCCATAGGGTGTCTTTGAAATGAATTGATTTATGTTCCAATTAGGAAATCTTCTATCAAGCTCGCTCACCACACCACTTGCCTTACGGCTCTTGCTTGCTGAAGAACTGTTTGTCCTTCTCGTTCCATTACTTCGTTTACCCATAATCTAACAATTTAATTACTAGCTATAATAAACTACTTTGAGAGCTTTGGAAAATCCTGCATGTTATCAAGTATATCTTCTATAGAGAAGTTCTTTACTTGAGTATCATACAAGGTCTTTTTCAGCTCTTGATATTTTTCTTTTGCATCAACATCAAGCATACCAATAGTATCTTTCATCTTTTCAAAAGCTTTCAACTTATTCTTGATGATGATGATTGGTGTTACATATACGGCATTGTTCTCCTTACACCACTGCTCAATCACATTACCGCCACCATAAACGATGAATCTGAATCTGTTGCCATTTGCTACAAACTTGGCAATCTCGTATTCAAATTGCAGTTCATTTAGTCGGTCTGTGCAACCTCTTGTGGCGAATGATGAGTAACCTTTAGGGACGCCCATCAAATTCAGCTTATAGAACTTAGGAGCCACATTTAAGTCAACGAATACACCAATCCCCTTTTCCTGCATAGCTCTCGCAAGAAAGCGTTTCTTGTAGATAGCCTGCATACCAAAAGCTATTGGAGTGTCATTTGATAAGCTGAAGTTTGGCTCAATAATGCTGCCAGGGTTGTACTTCAAAATCTTCTCTGGCTTCTCATAGATTGACCGGAATCTATAATCATCAGTATAGAAGTGGAGTGTTCCCCTGCCATTCATGTTCGTTGTTCTTGCCTGCTCACCAAAGCAATAGAATGGGATTTCTATGTACTGAGGTTGCACATCAGACAACAAACATGGTATCTCCAATGGATTGTCCGTCGGAAATAAGCAGTCTGGTATATACAATTCTCCGTTGTCCATAATTACCCTTCTTCATCATCGGGAAGTTCCTTCATTAACTTCTCGAATGGATTTTCAACTAATCTGTTATCTACTTGCTCGACATAGCCACGCTTCTTGCCCTTGGTTTTCAGAAGGAAGATGATTGCAGTTAGATTACCTTCGTTCACCTTTTCAACCAACTTGCTTTCTGTAAAGTCAAGAATGCCTTCATCTATATCATCCAACATCTTGGCTAACTTCTCATCCTCTTTTCGCCAGTTATATAAGGCTTGGCGTGTAATGCCCAAAGCTACTGCCGTAGCAGCCATATTGCCGCCCTTCTTTTCGTAAGCAGCGGCAATCTTTTTTAATTCTGTTCTTCTTACCTTTGCCATAATCAACCTTTCTAACTTGCAGATGCTATGACTGCTTTCAAAGCATCTATGTAAGACATATTTTCTGTTAGCAACAGACATTTTGCGAAATGGTCTGTAGGACCTAAACCTGGAAACAGGTTGCAATCTATTACAAACGGAACACCAGTTGAAGATATTCTAAAATCTATTCTGAGATAATGTTGAATACCCAACACTTTGCACACTTTTTGTGCAATTTCTTTTATCACTTCAAGATTACAAGCACTGCATACCTCTTCCTCCTGCATCTTAGCTTCGTGAGTGAGTATATTATATGGTGTTGTCAATTCTACAAAAATAGGATATACATCTATGTCTCCTGTTTTCTGATTGACAACGCAAGCAGCAGTGCATTCCTTTCCTGTAATAAAGTCTTCGATGATAGCAATATCACCCAAACGTTCTATCTCATCAACTTTCTTTCTTACCTCTTGGGTACTCTTGCAGACCGAAAGGTTATCAACCATATTAGAGTCTTCACCCATTAATGGCTTCACGAAATACATATTTTCTTCCCTTAAATCATACTTACTATATGATTTCGGAAACGAGATGCCGTGCCTGTAAAGTTCTTCTTTGAGAACTTCTTTGTTTTTTGTCAAGACGATCGTTCTATCACTTTCTGACGTATTCTTTGCTTCAAGTTTGCCTATCTTATCTAGGACAATTCTATTTCTCGTCTGTGTAATAACGATGTCCCTATCACTTATCTTTAAGTCATTAAGTGAATCCTCGTCTTGCACACTAACAAATGTAACATTGTTTGCTCCTAATGCTTCTTTGATGAAATTTTGATTGCGTTGTGTCACATACGAGTCCTTATCGCTCGCTGTCATTATTATCCAAATCATTTTCTTTTTCTCCTTCCTTTATTTCGATTAAACGTTCACTCGCTAACTCTAACAATTTGGCAAATGAGATACTTGGGGATTTTATGCCAAACTCCTTACCTATCTCTTTTTGGATTTTAAGCAGGGTTTTCTCGTTATCTTCATCGGAAGCTAAAACGAGAGCATCGCTTTTGCGTGCTTGCTCACGAATGTCTCCATACAATGTGTCCAGACTAGCAAATGAACTAGGGTAGAGGATGATGGTGAATACGAAATTCTCCTGCATGGCATATACATCTATACCCTCTGTTCTTATTGGCTTAATCTCGTCAATATTCACATGAGCGAACTTCTTAAAGTCGATAGATTGAATTGATGCAAACAACTTCTTCAAGATGCTAACATTAGCTTCACCATGAAGGGAGTTGTGAGATAATTCAATAGCAATAGCTTCATCATTTGTAATCTCGCTCTCTTCTACATATAAGATGCCTAGCATTTTATAGTGCAGTTTCTTGCATGCCCTCAAACGATGATTACCGCTGATCATGATGTATCTACCATTATCCTTCTTGATACAGGTAGGCACACTACTCAATCCAGACTTAGCAATGTTGTCTGTTAGTTGGGCGAAGTCTTCACCCGACATTTCATTTGCATTGATTTCTACCTCATCTATGAGGTTTATATCAACTTTTGCGTATTTCCATCTATCTTCATTTTCCATTCTTCAACGATTTTTGATATTTCTCAATGATTTCCTTATTCGTAGGGTATATGCCAAGTATTCCTTCGTAAGCAAGATAAGATGATGTGCAGTGTTCCTTCACTTTCTTGTATACACCACGATATTTCATGCTCACAGGCTTATGGGTATAAGCGCAGGAGATAACCTTCTCGCAAAGCTTGCGCATTCTTCTGCTCAAATATCTTTGAACGCCAACAGACTGAATGCAGTACAGTATGAGTTTACTCAATCGAGGGATTGCGTTATTCGTGCAGAAGTCCGTTAACTGAAACAAATCATACCCCTTGTGTTGAGGTAGCGTAAAACCAAACCCACCTAGGGTATATTTGTCGTATTTCACCACAAAAGCAAATTGACAGACACTACATTGGTCCACCTTCTTGATATACTTCTTTTGCAAGCAATGAAGTAAAGGTGGGTTTACTCGTTCAATCATCAGTTTGCTTGCGTCTGTAATCTCCAAATCATCGGGAGGTACAATCTCGTTGCATTCGATTCTGTATGAGGAATATGAGGTGCTTGCATTATTTTGTGCAGTTGGCTTATTGCAATAGAGGAACCTTCCTGCAGACCGTCTTTCCCCACTTGAATTATTCCACATAGCTATCTTATGCAGGTTTCTCAGATAAGGGCTGTTGCTGAAATAGTAGAAATAACTATCACTCGGAATACTTTCCACTAGGTTGTAATAGTCGTTACTTTCGACAGAAAAATCTAATTTCAAGTCGCTATTTTCTGAAATGAGTTTGAATGCCCTTTTCTGCTTCTTCTCCATTCTGCCGAAATTGAAGAAGATAACCTTCTTATTCTTGATGGCTTCTTCTAGTGTTCCAACATGAAAATCACATGTAGTAAGCAATCTCATCAATCGCTCATTTGCTTCCTCAGTCTTCTCAATAGATTCCCTTGCCTTAATTTTCAATGCTTCGAAGACAGCACTATTTCTTGCCGATTCACTCATGAAATACTTTTGCAGTTTCACCGCATAAAGAGCCAAAGCAAGCTGCCTTGATGGTGTAGGATTGTTATAGTCCTCCAACCATGCAAGCTTATCCTTATATGTTAGTGATGTTTTACCATTTGCCAACATATAGAGCAGATAGCAGTAGGCATCTTGGCAGTATATAGATACTTCCACCTTATCAAGGAAGAATAGCTCATAGTAGTACATGAAGCCATTTACTATGCAGATTTCCTTGTGTCCGTTAGTTATTACAGCATCATGTAATGCTGAAACCATTTCGGAATTATAAGATAATGGAGCTGTCATAAACGTTTCAATAGCACTATATGGATTTCCTTGATATAGTAGTGGGCATAACTCGTTTGGAACATTATATTTAAGCCCTGTAACCTCACAGAACTGCTGGTATGATGTAATTGATTGGTAATCTTCCAATTCGTGGCTTATAGCGTAATAGAATATGCGGTATGCAGAATACACACAATTCATAGCTCGATAGAAATCATCAGTAGCATGAAACGTTCTGAACTCTATCGTCTTTGTCTTGAAGTATGCTGAGATATTTACCGCATGACGAATAAAGCCCTTCTTAGACTGATTGGTGAAGAGATTTTGTAATTCATCAAACGTCTGTGCATTTTTAACGCCTTCAAAGTACTTCTCTGTAGGAACAGGTTGTGCATTAAATACCAGCTCATCCCAATCAGAAATATGAGCATATTTCTTGAAATATGGATAGCAAACATAGAAAAACAAAAACACCTTCTTAATCTGATCTACAGACAAATCTCCTGCATAGATGTGCACATGGGTATCAATACTCCACTTTATCTTTCCTCCTGCAACAACCATTGATTCATATACAGAGCGGAGGTCATGTAGGTCCTTTAGACAGCAAATATGTAATGGTGGGGTATTTACCTCACCACCAAATGATTTATTTGTTGAACCATCAGTATTGTAAATTTGCTCATCTTTGCTCCATGAATAGCCTTCGGGTAGAGATACCTTAGACCTTTCAAGATTGCACATTTCTATTTCAATACCGAATGTTCTATCTTGTATATCTCTGCAACTTTTCATGCTCTTTTATTTTAATTCTACAAAAATAGAGCGGCTAGAGGGACTCGAACCTTCGACCTTCACATTGGGAATGTGACGCTCTGACCGACTGAGCTATACCCGCAAAAGAGCGGAGAGTTGGAGCCGCACCAACGACCTCAGTGATGGTATCACTGCGCTCTACTAACTGAGCTATCTCCGCTTATAATAACAATATTCTATACACGCAAAAATGCTCGTCTTTCCGAGCCGCCAACCCTAGTGGGTATTCCGATGGAAGAAGGGATGCCTAAAACAAGCTTTGCTCCGAGTAAACAGGATTCTTGGAAATTCCAAATTCCTCAACCTGTACTCCCAACTTTTCATTTAGCCATTTTGCCACTAGGTGGCGATGGCAAAAATCATCTGGCTTTTCGAAGCAACATAGAGCTACATCTTTTCCATTTGCCATTTTCTCTATTGCTGAGAGAAATGCTTTTGGGTCCCGATGAGCCAATATCTCAGAATTGAAACGTTGTACGTAATCTTCTTCCGATTTGGAGTTGTGAAGAATGTCCCATGATGGTGACACGTACTTGTTTGACAATCCTGTAAACCATTTCGGAGGGTAGAGGGCAATACCGATCATCATGATACCAGCTTTTGCTAACTTAGCTCCGTTTGAGAAGTATGATGTATAAATCTTCATTTTTTGTAACTTTTTGCAAAGATAGATAAAAATATTTAATCAACAAATAGTTTCTTGAAAAAAGTGAGAAATTATTTTCAAGCGTACATTTTCTTAAGAAACTTCTTTAGATATTCGTTATTAATATCCTTTAGTGGAGTAGGGGAGAATGAGGTATCTCGCTCTACAGTTAAGCCTAACTTTGTTGTTAGTCCCTGCAACTCGGTTAGGCTTGTGTAACCGTACTCGCCTTCACCACTTCCATTGATAGTGATTCCGTAGGCGATATTGTTCTCTAGGTCTGCTTCTAATATGAACCAAGACCATGCACCAACACAAAGGAAGAACTTTGCTTGACAGATGGCTTCTTCCTTTTTACCATCCTGTGAGTAGAGAGGATATTTTTCCAGTCTCTTCTTAATTTCTTTCGTAATCAGTTTCATTGCTCTATAATAGTTATATGTTTTTAATATTACTCACTTTAAGATATGCTTGTTTTATATCCATATCTTCTGTTATTCCATAACGCTTTAATTCTCTAACCTTCTTTTTGGGGAAGTAAAGACAGATGTTTCCTTTCCATCCATTAAAGTTACCTATGTTTTCTAATAACTCTTTCATTGCTCTTATCTTTAAATTGTTATTTTTATTTTTGATAATGCAAAGGTAATCATTTTTTTGCAAATGACCAAACGTTTTGAGCATAAAGTACTTTTTGCTAACTTAGTTTAACTTATTGATACTTAGATACTTAGTGTTTAGTATAGCTGTCGCATCTACTATCATCTGACTAGCATCAATTCCTAATGATTGATAGAAAGCACCATGTCCGCAAAGTGTTTCGTATGCAATTCGCATGATTCTACGTTCATCCCTTGTGAAATCATACTTAAAAGTAGAAAAGATGGAGAGCGCTCCTTTCAAATCTCCATCTTTTAGCTTTTGCACACCTTGTGCAGTTTTACTCATCTTCATAAGGCTCAATCTTTCTTGTTGTGAAATCGTCTGCTGTCAAGATGATTTCTGACCCATTAACCATTTCTTCGACTTTATCGCATGCGTCACTGTCATTGATAGCATCAACCTCCACTACCTTTTGCAGGTATTCGGTTACTTGCACTTTAACCTTGTGAATGGCAGCTTTCTCTAGTTCCTCTATTTGAAGATTGAACACTTCTAGGAGTTCATTGATTTCCTTTTCGATTTCCTCGAAATCAATGATGATATCCTTCAAACGTTTGGGTGCTCCATTTATACCATGACCTTCTTTGTCACACCATTTTAGGGCTTCACTATCTGAATCGAAGTTCTCGTAGTAATCATCGAGATTCTTCAAAAAATCTTTCGGGTCATTGGCAAGCATTTCGATTGACATATTGAAATCTTGACCCGCAGGAGAATAACGCTGAAAGAAGATGTAGGCAAGGTCATTGCCATTATCTGTAGCATCTACTGTCCAACCTTTAACTTGTCCTATATGGATAATCAAATCTAATAACTTCTGTTCCATTGCTCTAACTTTTAAATGTCGTTATAATGAAGACCTTCACCCTTCACTAGTTCGTGGTCTTCGTTTTCAACTAATTCTGATAGGGATAACCAGCATCCACGATAAAGAGCCTTCTTTAGCTCTTGATAACGTCTTTCTGCAACTTCCTTATCGGTGATGAGGGATTTTTTAAGTTGGTCCTCTGTGTAGAGATACCATATCAATTTGTATATCTTCATAATCGTATATTTTATGGTTCTACTATATATTCGTTAAGGGTATGCTGTTCTAGCATAAACTCGTAACCTACATTGTTTAGCTGACTTTGCTTTTGATACCCGAGTTCATTAATTTGAGTATCTGTAGCATTAAACTTCCTTGCCGCTTTCATGCAATTTGGAAGGTTGCCGATAAATAGCAATTCCTTGCTGTCTGTTGATAGGTGCTCATCTGTTCTGTATAAGAAATAAACCTGCAATTTCATATCATTTCGTATTTACATGTATAAATCCGCGTATCTCTTATTTACTCTACCAATAAGTCGCATGGCTTTTCTTAGCAATTTGACCTCTTTTTCTGATAGAAGGCTTTTAGGTGATGTTACAAAACTACCTAAAAGTTGCTCTAATTCGATTCTGTCTTTATAACACATACTATTCCTTTTTTTGAAATCTATAATTTGGGCATTCCCTTTTATTAGCCATCACAAGCAGGACAGGGAATAACAGACCATGCTTGCAACCATTACCATATTTGTCGGCTGCTTCGCAAGTTTCACAGCCATAATAGGTGTTGATGTTGAATGCGCTCATAACTAAATCTCTATTACTACTTCAATTCCCTTCTTTGGATTCTTGGTAGCTCTGTCTAGGCTAACCTTTCCATTGAATACCCCTTTCACAATTGCGTAAAATGAAGTGCGCTTATCCTCGGTGGTAGGTACCTTTCCGTAGCGTTCACAGGTAACGCCCTTATCGGTAAGAATGGTGTTGATTTCCATCATTCCGAAGTAAGACTCCTCGAAACGCTTCTGAATGACCTTGCCACACACCTTAACTTGGCATCCTTTCGGAAGGTTCAACTCCGGCTTCAAGCTGTCTTCGTAAGCCTTTACCAGGAAGAAAGCATATACATCTTGATCTTGATAACAATAGAAGTTCTTTGCTACCGCAAGCATATCTTCTTCAAACTCGGTCTTAGGTTGAATCTTTGCACCGAACTCGCAAACCGCCTTCACGTAAGCTTCATCCACCTTTAACTTACCGCTATTCAAGATGGTGTCGATACCCTCCAAAGTTGCCGAGCGGTAACGGACGTGTTCAACCTTAGTTCCCTTTTTATAGACTGGACAAATATCGTATTGAGCCTTGGCTGCCATGATGAGGTTCGTTTTAAGGATAGCATTCTTGTAGCTTGAATCCTTTCTGCCGCCCCATTTCTCGATGTCACCAAACTCATCATCGGTAGCATAACTGCCCCTGTAATCATAGAGTTCATAGAGCTTTTTGGTGAAGTCGGATATGTAGTACATATCATTGATACCAAACTTCTTGATACATTCGCAACCTACTTGTAATTCCTCGCCCGTATTCACATTTTCAACGACATAGGCATTCTTGCACCAATGACCGCAAAAGTCACATTTACCATAGTCTGCTCCGTGCTGAGGGTTCTTGAAGATAAGTTCCTTGGTCGGGTCGGCAGGAGTAAAAGCATCGTCCTTATATGTAGCAAGGAGTTTCCAACCGCTCTGCTCGGGTATGTCGATCGTAAGGTCACATACCTCATGGAAAACCTCGATTCTCTGCCCTCCAATTCCTTCTTCATTGATTACAGGATGATAAAACAACTTCTCATAAGGCTTACCTAGGGAGTAAGCGAAGTCCTTTACATTCTTACGTGTCTTGTCAGCAAACTTTTTGAATGAGTCAACTGACTCTGATGGAATAAACGTTTTTATCGTATTCATTGCTCTTATCGTATTGAGGTAGGGTGGTTAGCCCTACCGTTACCTTCTTATGCGACTTTCAAATATTTGCGTAAATCAACTAATACTGATGCTACACTTACAAAGAATGGAATACCATTTCTTTCTTGCTGCTCAAATTCTTGCTGTGTCATGATTACTTGTATAAATAAGGTTCACCAATAGGGTCAATGAAAGGCTCTTCTTCTACTGAACTTGTATATTGAAGACCTTTAAGGGTAGTATCAATCTCACTGTTGAGCTTATCAAGTGCATCTCTGTCTGATTGCTCTGTCATATCGAAAGAGTCTCCAGAAACCCACTCTAACTTTCCGTCTTCATTGACACCTTCGCAATCGATGTTATTCTTAACAAAAGGATTTTCGTTTATTCTTCTGATAGCTTCTTTGCTATCGGACTTTTCTATTGTTACTTTAACGTATTTCATTGCTCTTATCTTTTAATTGTTATTATTTATTTTTGATAGTGCAAAGATAGTCATTTTTTGCGAATTGACCAAATATTAACTATCTTATTTTCAGGTACTTACAATAGTTTAACTTTTAAACTTCTTTATAGCCTGTTTGCTAACTTTTGCTAACTTTTTAATCGGACGTATTGTAGTTTGGGAAACTTTTACTATCTTTGCAGCATGAATATACAAGAATATCTAGAACAATGCTCTGTTAAGTCCGTGGACGAGCTTACAGACGAACAGGTAGTGAACTACTATACCAAAGGAAATGCAGGTGTAGCTCAAATGTGCGCAGTAGAATTAGCTCTACAAAACTATCCTATTAGCGGTTTTACGAGAGAAGAAATAATGCTCTCTATTCGCAAGGCAATGAAAACTAAAACAAAGTTTGGTCTGACCTATATTACCAATGAATCAGCCGTAGGTCCTACCGAAAGAAAATCAAGATGGGTGGTAGAACCATAGACTACCACCTATCTTTTTGTCGGTTTGTTTAGCTTATAATACTTCTCATAGAGAGCCATAGCTTCATTATAAAGCCTTGGTAAAACCTTTTTGAAGTATTTATTGTTAGACCAATAATTTTCGCTTAAATGGGCTATAATATCAGCTAAACAATTATGCGAACTCGATGCGAAGTAATCGACGTCGTGTCCTAACATTCCCTGTATCCAGTTGTGGTCTTTGTCGATAGCTTGCAAAGTATCAGAGATTTTGCCAAATTGTTCCATTACATCATACGTTTTGTCTTTTACGAGTTTGAGCTCTTCAAATAGTCTATCAGCGATTTTCCATTGCGAAACACCTTCTCCATCTACGTATCTATATTCGGGCTTGTTGTAGTCAGCAAAAAACCTTTTATAAAGATTTTTGAAGTCTGCATTTTCTTCCCAATTACCTTGTAATGCGGCTTTAGCGTGTCCGTATTCGTGATATTGGAGACCCTTGCGATACCATTCTGAATTTAAGATTCTATCCTTTAGACCATCGAAGTCTATTCGCACATGATTGTATTTGCTCCAAAAGTATGCTTTGTCGCCGCTAAGGCTAATACAAGGAACAAACTTGTCAAAGCTGTCATAGAACTCTTTCTTTCCGAGCCATTTGGTCGGACTTAGCCCAATACCTCTAAAGCCTTCCACGATGGTATGAGGTGTATTGAAGGATAGCTTATCTAAGCCATACGCAATCAAATCTTGATCCGAAGACAGCTTGTAGATGTTGTACGCACCCTCTATCTCACGATAAACCCTTTCATAACCTCGGACATCAATCCTTGCAGTTTCTATGGTCTTGATATAATCATTGAAGCGAGGAATCCATCTTGTAGGAATGATACTCAAATCTGCTGTTCTCAATTCGTTCAGATGGGTAGCAGCTTCCATGACCTCCTTCAAGCCGTTATGATACTCGTCAAGAAAGACCTCATAAGCCTTGCCCCAGCCTTCTGTTATGCGAGCCGATTCTACTCTTATCCAAGAATTGACGTTATCAATGTTTGGTCCATAGAGATTTTGCATGAGCTTCTTTCCTGCCATAACTGCTTCCTGGTCGTCTAATGCAGTCTGCAATTCCCAATCATCGAAATCATCTATCAGCTTCTTAGGCTTCAACGGAATAGAACGAAGGTCTTGCAGTTCCCTACGAGCTTCATCATAGGTAGCCTTCAACTTTGGTTTTATCTTGCTCACTGGTTCGAATTGTGTAGGAGTGATATTTGCAAACTTATTAGTTATGCCATCCCTCCAATCACCGAAATCATAGCTATAATCGAACTTAGCTAGATAACTTTTCTTTGTCCTGCCGAAAGACTCTACAGCTTGACGAACCTTGTCATCATACTTATCGAACATATCTGACAAAACAGAACGTTCACTATCAGTCATCATTCCAAAACTCTCTTTAAATTGATGTGTAGTGAGGAATTTTTCAAAGCTTGATATATCAACTTCATAGGCTTTAGCATTTCGCCTTAATGTTGCTATGTCAGAATTATCTACATCTATGTTGTATTTCAATAAGTCTCTGTTCTTCCAAGCAAGCTTTATGGCTTTTTCGTCTCTGTCAGCATGGCGGTACTCAGCCGCGTCCTCAACGGACAGGTGCCAATACTTTCTGTTATCCTTCAAGAAGTATGGAAGTGTTTCAGCTTGCCCGATTCGACTGCGGTTATTGCGTACCCAGTCATTAAAGTTCTTTGGGGTGCGAGAAATCATAGCTGACTTCTGAATGGAAGGAGAACCATAGTACTCTTCATCGCTCATCACAATAGGTACAACATAACACATGCAGTTAGGGTGCCAACCTAGGAAGACAAAATCTTTTGGGTATATTCCCAACAAATCATCACAGATGTCGGGTGCAGGGTGGCGTTTACTCAACTTAATCTCATAACCCAAGATGAAGTCAAATTGTTGCCAACGTGTCTGCTCTGCCTTTCGGTAAGCCATGTTTATCTCGGTTCTTGCCAAACGTATAGAAGCGTATTGGCAATTCGCGCATGTAGCGGCTTTTCCGAACTTTTCTGTATAATCAGCCTTTAATGAAGGATAGTCTAACAGATACTTACTGATTCGCTTGCTGAGAACAACCGCAGACTGCCCTCTTTCTATTGCAGTTGATATGGTATGCTCCAACTCCTTTTTCAAGGCTTGTGACTGATACCATAGTTTCTGAGAAACAGACAACCCCTTATCAACCCTATTCTGAAAAGCCTTCAAAGCATCTGAATTAGTTTGGAAATACCTGTTGTACTTATCTCCTCCCTTCTCAAAATCATAAGCACGAAGTACCTTTCTTGCAAGTAGGTCCTGCATGATGTTACTTTCTTTCCACTCATTTGTGGTACCTGCATAGATGAGGTTATTCATCTGTGCAGCATAACTGGTCATGATGCCATTGATGGTTTGTTTCAGTTCGGGATAGTCCTCAAACACGAACTCCGCAGAACCATCATAACCGACACCATCTATAGCAGTAGCAACTTGGCTAGCGATTCTATTATAAATGCTCTGAACTTGTGCCACGTAGTTTACTAAGCGTCTGTTCAGAGCATCGTATGCTTTCTTTTGATTGGGGATATTTGGTCTCATTTATTTCGGCTTATAATGTTCGTTTACACATTCCCTTTGATATAGGATAGCAAACTCCTCATAAGGGCAAGTGCCCAACGTTGGCTCTCCCGTAACACTAAGATTACGTGGATTGGAAACGTGGGCACATAATTTGCAGAACTGAGGTTCTTTTGGAATAGGCTTAACCTTCTTCTTTGGAGACATAGCAATTAACCTTTACCTCTACAATCGTATTGCCATCCTTCTGATATACTCTCTGCTTCATGATCTTGGATTCGATAGTATTGAGTACATCTTTCTTTGCCTGTGCGATAGTTTCCTTTGTTATCTCACGCAAAGCTTCTCTCATGGACTTGACATGATGGTCTCGCTTGTAGTGGCGAATGTAATTCTTGTCGATACTATAAGCCTTGGCACATACCTTTGGTTCTAGGATTTCTTTCTGTTCAAAGACTGTTACACTGATAGGGTAGAGTCTTCTAGCTAACTTGAATAGCCAAATTGCGATTTTCTTCTTCATAACTTGTGCAGTTTATTGCGTTTATATTGTTTGTTCACCCATAGCAAAAGCTGACTGCTGTACTGCTGCTGCTTTAAGTTCATCCTTCTGAATATCCTCCATCGTCTGCTGAGGGTCTTGCGACTGCCCAAGCTTAATGATAGATTCAAGCTGACTTTCCACAGGCTTACCACCATTAGCCTTTTGTCTGATGGTGATGTCGTAGCTCTCATCCTTTGGTATGTAAGGAGTGATGATGTGGTCGCAGGTGACGTTATCTATCTCCTTTTCCCATTTTGGATTCATGACCTTCAAGAATGCCTTGATTACATTGAACTCTCTTTCAAAGAACTCCTTGAAAGCGCCCGATTCCATGCGAACTTTCAGATGTGCATCAGTGAGCAACGTCTGTCTAGCATCGTAGCCAATATTACCAAGAGATTTCATATTCTCAAAGCTAATATCCGGCATTTGAGAAAGCATCCAGAACAATCCGAGGAGGGTTTTGTTCTGACCGCTGACCGCTTCTTGTGATTGGTCCCAAGATACGTAAGATATATCACCATCATTCTCAACTCTCCATATACGGAAGCCTTGCCCCTTCTTCTCTTCACCGACTACTCCGCCCTTAACTTTTGCAATAGGTGCAGCATTATATGCAATCACATTGCTATTGCGGCTGATATTGTACTCAAACTCGCTTCGGATATTATCAAGCCCCTCGTAGATGGCGTGAGGTCGAGACAGGTATGCTCCTGGAATCTTATGGATGATGATTTCCTCACCACTCTTAGTATTTCCATCCTCATCAACTTGTGCAGTTACTTCCTCCCACATTTCACCAAGGTTGCTTTTCCTCCAAATGAAATGATAGTTTTCAGTAAAGGTCTCAAAGAATGTTATCGTCTCTTTGTCGGAAACAATCTTGTCATACTCAAACGACATGGCTTGCATATCATCATACTCATCAATGATAGGGTACAATCTTACTCCATCCATAGGGGAGAAGGTTTTGCACTTTAACTTGTAGTTTGATTCAAAACCATATAGAGAGTTATGCTTCTTAACAGAATACCAGATGGTGAATATTTCACAGCTTGCGAAATAAGCTAGTCCACGCTTGTAGTTCATATTGTCTATATGAGCACAATCGTAGATTTTTTCTAACGCTTTTTGAATTTCCCTCTGTATATCATTATCGGGAGTATTGTACTTTCTCTTAACTGGTATAGAGAAGGTAAATTCTGTTATTCTATTCGTAAGCAGTTTTTCAAGAGCAACCGCAATACGTGATGATTTTTCCCCATTATCCTTATCGCGAAGATTTATGGTGTCCGTCATTACCTTATGGCTTGCTGGCTCGTAAAGCCCCAAAAGGTAACTCCACAGAGGAACCATTACAGTCCTTCTGCGTAGCTCTTCTATCTTTTGGCTGATAGTATCAGTTTTCTTGAGTATTTCTTCGATGTTCATATCTTTACTACTTTTGGTGCAAAGATACTAAAAATATTTAATCAACAAATAGATTTGACCAAGAAATTGCATATTTATTTTCGCTTATAGAGCTTTTTATGTTTTTGATGATAATAAAATAAAGGCGATACAAGCAAATCCGCTTATACCGCCTTAGATAGAGCAATAAAATATCTTATGCAGGCTTTAGTAATTGTGCCTTTTCTTTGTTCACTATTTCTAATACCATTTTAGCTGCCTTGTTTACGTCTGTCAAAACAGAAACGATGAACTTTGGTTGCTTTTTAAGCTTGCTGATCCAACCATCTAGGTAAGCAGCGTTATTATCTAAAATGCGACTGCTAAAGCCTAGGACGTTTCCGATAAGAGCTGCTCCAAGCTCCGCAACCAACTCTTCTCTTGCATAGTCCTTTTCTCCTTTCTCATTCTCAAACCCTCTATTCAATCTAGACTTATGACCTGTTGAGTGAACCATTTCATGTAGAAGGGTTGAGTAGTACTCCTGTCCATCCTCGAATATCTCCTGCTCTGTATTGCCCTTCTTGAACTGACTTTTAAGAGGTGTTGTAATATCATCTACCCCAACTCTGTAAAAAGCTCCACTTGAATACTTGTCGTAGCGGATAGGGCAGAGCCACTTCTGATAAAGAAGCATATCATCAATTTTCTCGTTGACGTACATACCAGCCGTGTCTGTCGGCAACTCATTCTTATCTTTGAGACTGAACTTCTCCTTCAACTTCTGCATCGTCTTAGGTGCTATCTCTTCGAGGTTGGTTTGGCTGAGGTTGAACACGTTGTAGCTCTTCAAGAAAGGCTGGACTTTGCAGTCTAGTTGGTCTGATCGAGTCATTCCGTTGTAGCTGTCTTCTGTTATTTTGTTTCCATTCTTGTCTTTGTACTGGATGGACCAAAATAGAACAGGGAAGCTTTTCTCTCCTTTGTTCACACTAGCTCCTAATGCCTTTATCTGTTTGAAGGTAGCAAAGATAGGATATTTGAATCTTTCTTCGTCCATCATGCAGAGGAACAGGAAGAATGAGTTCATTCCATTATATTCACGCCCTCCAAGGTTCACTGGGTTACCACCATAAGATGTGGTGAACCAGCCCATCTTCCAATCTCCTGCTTTCATCTTTTGCATTCGTGAAATCATCATTTCAGCGAAATGCTCTAAAACGTTGTCTGTCTTCATTGCTCTTACTTTTTATATGCAGTTATTATAACTTCTTGCCATACATTCTTGCTATCTCATCGTAGATATATGCTCCGCTTGTATGAGGACTGCCAAACAATCCAAGAATGCGGTTATCTACAGTGATGCTGTTTGTCTTGACGACAACTCCGTTTTTGATGTGGTCGCAATAAACTTCATTGCCGATATGGTAAAGCTCCATCTTACGATTATAGCAATCTGTTCCAATGTGCTCCTTACTCATGGCGACCTCCTTTCTTTTGAAGTTGCACCCATGCGTGATACATTTTATTGAAGTTATCTAACTTCTGAAGGATTTCATCCTTGCTTAAAAAATGGCTTATCATGTCTGAATAAAAAATACCAGAATTATTATCCAACAAAGTGATGTCGATGAATCTTTGGTTAATACTTACTGATATGGTTTTGTTATGTATTCTGTTAACCTTTATCAGTACAGCTTTAACTGCTTTCTTAAAGTGAATGTTTGTTCTGTCTAACATTTCATTGCTCTTATTGTGACTAGTTGGTTGGACCAGTCGTTACCTTTTTATCCGATTAAATATTCGAAGTTCTTGTATCTACCATCATTACGTCTTTCTCTAGCTAGACATAAAGCATGTTGGTAATCAAAAGCTTCATACTTTGTATTTTTCTTTCCTGTACGTATGTTGATATAGGTGAAGTTTACCTTCTGATACTTTTTATCTCCATACATGTAGTCGTATTCGTGAAGGAGTATTTCTTCGCTAACGAAAGTCTTTGCCTCAATCTGTCTCATTTTTGCGTTGATTTCTTACTTTGTTAAGAGGGCAAAGAAAGTCTCTTTTCCTTCCAATTCTTCTTTCAACTCAGAGAAATACTCCTCATCGCAATTTACTCCAGCTATATCTATATAGATATAATTTGTTATTATGCCATTCTTAGACTCATATTTAAGTAAAGAAATAACCTTCATATCAGAATCTACCATTACGTATCTACCTTCATGCTTTAGCATCTCTTTCCAGTTATCAAACTTAATAACTTTCGTGTACTCTGATTTGTCTAACGTTCTCATTGCTCTTATCTTTTTAAATTGTTATTATTTATTTTTGATAGTGCAAAGGTAATCATTTTTTTGCAATTGACCAAATTTTAACCGCATTATTTTTCTTGGTTAACTTTATATAACTTATTGATAACTAGAGTGTTAAATAAATCCCGTTTTCCTCTATATAAGGCTATTTCCGAAAAAAGGTATAAGGATATAGGGAAGAAAATAGAACAGCTTAGAAAGGCTTATGTAAAGTATTTAACCTTTCTTTAACTTAACTAATGTTACCAAAAACTATAGGAAGCTAATTTGACAAGAAAAGCGCAAAAACTGCTTTTTACATGGTGTTACGGAGTGTTAATTAGGTGGTTTATCACCTTTTCTTGTTAGCAATTTCCTTAATTCTCGCACCTCATTCCTCAAATCAGCGTTTTCTTTTCTGAGTTGCGAAATGAGGTGATTATATGATAGTTCTGTTGTCTTATCCATATCACTTGAACTTGATGATGAAAAATTCATGATCCAACCACTTGCCTGGGCAAAGACCTTCCTTCGGCTTACCGATGGTGATACTATCAATCTCCTTTTCTACCTTTGGGCTATCGTCATAGTAGCCGTTTTTGAAGAGAACGTGGGTGAATGGTACGAACTTCATTGTACCATTATTCAGTTTCTCCTTGATAGTATTGGTGTCTATAAGCATCTCAAATGTCTTACCGATATGAAGCTTATCGTACTTATCGAAATCTTTGAATTTCTCATCCTTGATAAGGAGAAGGCGACTCATCCAAAAATCTTTAATTACCCGATACTCTTCATTCTTTTCGCCCGACACTATCATATCGAACCATTCTTTGCTGACTGCGAGGGTAAGAACCTTCTTCTTTGCTTCTAATAAATACTTATCCATTACTTTAGTTAATCTTTCCATAAGCTAACTTATTTTCCCTCTGTTGCTACTACAAAGAAATCGTCACCAATGTCTTTTCTTCTATTCAACTCTTTGCAAAGTACAGATGTATCAGCAAGGTTGATATGCTGGTTTACATACTTCTCCTTATCTGTGAAGGTAAGGAGTGTTTCATCTAGGTTATTTACTTCCTCTATATTCTCCACACTTTCCGAAAGAGATTTGATTTCTCCATGGATAAAGTCATACACATTTTTGTCGATAACTTTCTGTCTTGTCAGAGTTTCGACTGCTGTTTGAATCTTTAAGATTGATTTTTGCATTTCTTGTTTCATGATCATATTTTGTTTATTTTAGATGAACAATAATGTTTTTGGCTTAAACTCGATAATGCTATTACTATTTTAGTTCATCAAAATCTAGCCACTCTATCTTATCGTAGCACTCGTACAGAACTTCAATACGCTGTGTTCCGTCTCCTCTTGTGACAATCCATACATCATCACTCATTGCTCCGTAGTGAAGAGCCGTAGGATTTACGCCACCTCCACTATATCGGAACATCACCCACTTTCTTAAAGGAGGCTTATCTTCTTTTAGGTCGTGCCATAATGATGCCGCATTCACATAAGGAACGTTTTCCGTATCACAATCGGTAACACCAACCTTTTCTGTACTGAACGTTACCCCGTTAAGCTCATTGTAATCTACCTCATCTTCATTGCTACTGATATTGAGATAAATCTTCTTAGGTAAATTCTTTATTTTCATATCCATTAAACTTAATTTATGAATATTTACCAATTCCAAATGTCAGCGTATCTTTCATCTGGTGGTGTTTTAATCTTTGGAAATATAGGAGTATTGCTGATAACACGATGGTCGCAACTTCCTGTACTTCCACTAGTAAGTGGCTCTCCGTTACAGACTAATCTATATTTACATTCATCACATTGTATGTAATTCATATCACTTGAATTTAATGATAAAAAACTCGGTATCAAGCCACTTGTCGGGACATAGACCTTTCTTAGGCTTGCCGATACTAATGCTCTCTATCTCCTTCTCAATTCGTGGACTATCCTTGCGGTAGCCATTGATGAAGAGGACGTGAGTATATTGTTTTAATACAATTCTCTGTGCGTCAATATATTTTTTAAGTAAATCCGTTCGCCCTGCTAAAGCCAAGGCAAGATATCGCACATCAACAATATTGCTGTTATTGTGAAATAATCGTGCTACCCAATATGGCTTAATCTCCCGATACTCTTCATTCTTTCTTCCGTCCGCAATCATGTCGAACCATTGCTTGCTGACGGTGAGGGTCAATACTTTCTTTTCCATCCTTACACCTCCTCCCAGTCTGTTGCGAGAATATCCTCAGAATCTTTGAAAACACAAGGAAAGAATTTTTCATCGCATACAGCCACAATAGTCACAGAGACAATATGGATATAAGCTCCACATTCTTCCCAAATTACCCTTCTCACTTTCTTCCCTTCCTTCATTCTTCTCAGAGCCTCTGAGAAGTCAAATGTTTCCTTCTTCATCGTTTTTCTTCTTTTTACTTGTTAAACTTATCGCCTTGATGATGCGGTGGTCTCCTGCGTTCTTTCCTATACTTTTCATTCCGCAATAGTAACCCCATCGCCAAAGCCAATACTTGCTACCATAAAATCTTTTATAGTAGTTCATTATCTTCTTTGCTGTTCTTATCTTCATACGCTACTTCTTTTTCCAATATTTACCAATTAAATAACCGATAACTCCACCCATAAAAGCTATATATAGAACAGATAGGGTAAGTATAACATAAAATCCAAACATAACTATTCTTCTTTTACACCGAAGGGAGTTCCGTCGGCAAAGGTGAACCATTCAAAAGCCATTTCAAAATCAAGACGCTCAACATCTGTTTCGATTCCGTCTGTTTTTATTCTTTGAATAATGAGGTAAACGTCCTTACTGCTTTCTATGACCTTGTATTTAATGAACGGCTCATGTTTTCTTATTTCTTGCCAGCATTCTTCTTCGGTGTTGAATGGTCGGAACTTTGCTTCGCTTTGTTGTTTGATTCGATACTCGATATTGTTCCAATACTCAAGCTCTTTCATTTCCGTCCATTCATTCATATCTTGCCAGCTTTTGCTTAATGCACTTGGTTTGGTTCTACACTCAATTACCCTTCCTTCTGCGTAGGCTTGTAGGATAGGATAAAATTCTTTAGCTTGATTTCTGTTCATGATCAATCCTCCAACTTTTTTATTAGTAAATTACTTTTCTTATTAAATGGTTTATAACCACTACGGAGATACCAATCTAGGACAAATCTATCAGATTCATCTTTAAAATATTCCAATCCGATTGTCTTCACTCCATTCAACTTAGCTTGCTGTTCTGCTAGTTGTAATAGGCGTTTTGCAACACCATTTCTTCTATGATTATTATCTACAAAGAGTGCATATATTAGAGCATCAGCTTTGCCGAAAATATTACTAACATAAAACGGAATGCCTATTTGAACAGAACCAAGATTTTCTTCATCAGTTATTAAAATTCTGATTTCGTCCTTCCATGTCTGTTTTTGTATCATACTCAGTCCTCCAACTCTTTAAGTGCTATTTCTAAATCATAGAAAGCCAACATTCCATTATCGGAAAATGGTAACTCGTCTATGCAATCCATAGCACGTTTAATATACTCAATCGCTTTTTCTTTACTCATTGCTTACCCTCCTTTTAAAATTTCTATTAATGCTTTTAATTTCTCTGCATCTTTTAATCTCCTAAGCAAAGGAAATTCTTCAGAACAATCATGTGGACCACCTGGACCTAATCCTAATCTAACATTACAACTACCATCTTTAATATAGTTATTTCTACTAGCATACCAAGAATTATCAGTATCATAAAAATCTACTTTAATATAAAGAACCCTATTAAATTTATGCTCTTTCTCGTTATATGTATTATCAGATAACCATAAATCCCAAAATTCTGAACTATTAAGGGCTGGATGCCTTTCAAATCCAAGCTCTTTTAATATCTTCTCCGTTATCATATTACTTACATTTATATTAATCTTCTACAATAAACCCATTTTCAGTGCAAGTGTCAATAGCTCTAATTGCTATCCAAATCGCTTGCTTCTGTTCATCGTCTGTAAGATTGCTTCTAATCTCACACAACTTTCTTTTTGCTTCTGCTGCTTTCATATTCTCTTATTTTTACCACCTGCGAATACTTGTGCCATGTTTATCGCAGATTTAATATCTTTGTACCTGACACCACAAACTGTTGCCACATTTTTAATTGCCTCATCCATTTTGAATTGCATTGCCAAAAACTGATTATTCTTTATCAAGTTGACGATTTCTTCTTTCGTATGAATGCCTTTCCAAAATAGTTCGGTATGTGAGTCTACTCTTTCATCATCTACAGAGAACGGAACACCATAATTTGTATAAACCTCTCCGTGATGTTTGATAACGTGGCGACCAGGATTCTTTCGGATATTATCTATCCAAAATTCATTATCACACTCGCACCATTTATTGTATTCTTCTCCTGTCAGTGTTTTGTCAATGCCAATAGGATAATGACCGGAAAACCCATTTGTTCCAAAGTAAATAATCTCTGCCATATTCTATTCTTTTTACCCTCCCCATGATGTTATCAAAATAATAACGGATTGGAGTCTTTGTGAGCCTTTCACTCACTAATGTCCTTCGATGTGTACTAAATGCTTTACGCCTTTTCCACATAAGAGTGCTCTGAGGTGAATTGTCAAGCAGTAATTGATATTTTACGGCTACACCTAATGCCAACCAATCTAATTCGAGCACGACTTCTTCGTTATTATATTAATTTCACCAAGGAGAGGGTGGTTAGTTACTCAGTTACAACTTCCCAGTCTTCCGCAAATACATCAGATACGGAAGGAACCCAAGAATCTGCTCTACCATTTGGATTGATGATAAGCATCTGATTGGTGTAGTCAATGTGAGGATTCTCACGATTCATCAAGATGATCTTGGCAGACTGAGGAAGTGACTGCATATTAGGAATGATGTCACTAGTGATATGAGAAGGAACCTGCTTCACGATAAACAATCCCTTACCATTCCATCCCTTGCGTCTTACAGCAAGACCAGCCTTCAGTAAGTCAATAGCACCACCGAAGTTAACAGAGCCTACTTCACGATAGACTTCCTCAAACACACTCTTAGGAGACCAAGACTTATATCCGTCCTTGTACTCTACTAAGTAGCCATCTTCCTCAACGGTTGCTGGCTTAATTTCTACACCAAGCACTTGTGCTTCTGTAACAGTCATAGGCTCTGCCATAATGACCTTTGTACCAATAAACTTTTTCATATTACTTATTTTATATCCCATAAGGGAGGTTTGTTTTACTAAAGCTCATCAAACTCTTTCTGAAATCTCTGTTTTGTTTCATTCAGAAGCTGCTTGAATTTAGTATCAAATTCCATATCAAGCAGTGATAATTTCCGAATAGCATCTGCAAGTTCACCACTGCTTACTTTTGGAGACATACTTAAGAGTACATCTACTTTAGGAATTAAACTCTTTGCTAAGATATTTCCTCTTTCTAATTTTTCTGTATTCATATTACTATCTATTTATTTCCATTACAGGATGGTTATTACTCTACTACTTTCTCTAAGGAAAAATAATCAATTCCCCAAGATTCGTTTACGTCTTTGTAAGATTCTCCGTTTTTCTTTATTTTTCGGATAAGAAAATGAACATTGATTTTATTCTTGCCGAGAGACATAGCACCTTTTAGACGTTCTATGAAAAAGATATTGCCATTTTTATCTTTCACCTTGTCACCTTTCTGAAAAGGTAACAAACTAAGAAAGTCGTTCATTATATCATTCTTCTTTATGCGAAGCTCTAATATTTGTGAATCCACAATCTTCAAACAACCTTCTACATTCTGTAATTCGTTGTATAATTCTATTTCTGTCATATTTTTAAATTTATGCCCGAAGGCGATTAATACTTGGTAATTTCAAATTGGTCGTAAAGCGGTGATTTCTTAACATGAGGTATAGAACCCAATCCGTTGTTACCTGTTACTATCACTATCTCCATATCACCTTCATTATCACAAAGGTCTTGAAGCTGTTGAATAAATTCACTTATAAGCATACTATCATATTTTTATGCCCGAAGGCAATTAATAATTGCGTCTTATCTCAACTTTCCACTCCTTAGAAGAGAACTTCTTTTTGAGGTTTTTAATTAAACTCTCTATCTCTTCAAGAGATTCAAAGGCATTAACTAAATCCCCTACTTGATACCAATAGCCCCATCTGTCTGGTTGCTTATCTATCTCCTTTTGAGTGAGTGGTCTAACAAACTCCCCTTTGATGGTTTGATATTCATTTGGAATTTCAATTCCACCCAAATATCCACTTACCGAGCTGTTACCACACACATTGCTTACTTTAATATACAATTTTGCGTAATAATGTATTGCTCCACCACAAAGACCACAAAAAGAACTAATTTCGATATTCATGAGTCTTTTTTTGTCTTTAGTATAGCTACCCATAGTTGTATATGTTTTATCAGAAAGATCAAACTGAAATCCTTCTCCAATATTCTGAGGTATAGCCCCAGTTATCTTAGATATATCGAATCCATTTTCTATTCGTAAATAGCTGTTTGTATTCATACACTTTGCTTCTTGTGCCCGAAGACGGTTAGTTACTTTAAATAATTATTTTTAATTTTATCTGGTAATTCAAATTGAATTTGAAATGTTCTACGTATAGGATAGCCTTGATTTACATACGTCTTACCAAGATAAGCAGTAGTTGCAATACTTGCATATCCTAAATTACCATTGCTCTCATAACAAGTTACATCACAATTATCATATACTGTGTCTATATCTGCTATGATTTTTCTGAGTTCTCCTAATTTCATATCTCTATACTTTTAAGTTAACAACTTATTCTTATAATTATTATACACATCACATGGAAGAGTACAATAACAATATCTCGAATCTGATTCTTGACACTCTTTATATTTATTAAAAGGACACTTAGCCATACCTACACCTCCATTTCGTGATTAATACCAAGACCGAAGAGAAGATGTTGTAAATCCGAGACTGTATAGATATTACTACGCAATACTGTTGTATATGCTGAATAAGCACTATAATTAGGATAATCAAGCCGTTCTGGCAAGTATACATTTATACCTTTTTTATTTGGAGAGATGTAGAACCCACAATCAAGAAGTTCCCATCCATTCTTTTCCAATATGGCAATAGTAAGACTTACTGGCTTTATATCCTCAACACCAACAAAGCAGTACACCAATCCTTCTTTAGGGCAAGACAAGTCAAAGTGACTTCCGTCTCTAGGCTCTTTAACAACCATGATTTTGTTGTCATACATAACAACATCACTAACTATATATTTCTGTGCCATACGCTTTACTTTTTACGATGATTATACTTCTTTATGGCATCCTTCTTAGAAGCAGCCATAATCTTCACACCTTTGATTGTGAACTCATGCTGCGCCTTTGGCTGACACTTCTGCTTATCAGAAGGAACGTAGCCGCTTGGTGCGTCAAGTCTAGGACTTGAACACCCGAAAATATCATCTTGTGCATAAGCTGCCGTAGCAGCCATTATTAAAGCCATTCTCATTAAATTTCTACCCATACGCTTTACTCCTTTACTTCTTTAAAGATTACATTCTTTTTGTCTGAACGATATTTAGGAAGACACTTCAATCCAAGTGGAGCTGCGCCACAATAGCCAGCCACTCCTTTAAAGAAGCATCCTTCACAAGTGTCATGTTCAACAGCTTCAAGAATAATAGTTACTCTTTCGCCTACTTTAATCTCGTTCATTCTTTGCCTTTTACAATATTGTACACTTGTTTTAACTTATCTGTTGATAAGCGTTTGAAATCAAAAGAACTGATAGCGTAGATGAGTTTCTTGCGAAAATTCTCTTCTTTAATATCTGATATTTCCTTTTCTGTTGGAACAGATACTCTTCTCTTATTCCACATATCGCTACCACATTGCCAACCCGAATTTCTTCTAAATCTAGCGTTATCAACAACAATTTGAGTCTTTGTCACTTTATCAACCTTGGCGATACGTCTGTAAGACATACCTGTAACTAGTACCTCATCACCAGTAACCAAATCTTTAAGCTCTTTCATTGCTCACCTCCTTTCCATTCATCGGTTGTTCCCACGAGGAGCTTAGTCTGATCGTTATAAGGAAGGATAATTAAGTTAACCAAATCTTCATCTATAGACATACCCATTGGAGTAGCACCATACTCATCAACATAAGAAACGAAACTTGCTTGCCATATAGAGCCTTCACAATTCCGTATCTTCCAAATACATCTGTCGAATGGCTTAAACTCGCACTTTGGTTTCAAATCCACAATCTGTTTCTTCTCAGCATCCCAAGCCTTGCCTTTCTTGGCGAGAGCGTCAAAGAGAATTATTTGTTGAGTCTCTGTGATAGGCTGTATCTGCTTGTCTTCAAATGATAACCAATCTTCAAATTTCAAGGTGCTCATATCATTTAACACATAGTATTCCAGCTTCTTAGATGAATTGTCTATGCTTTTGACTATACCATAAGCAAGATACCCCATGCCAGAGATACAAACAATGTCCCCATCCTTGAACTCTGGCTGAGTCTTCTCAATCTCCAAAGTATCAAGATTGAGCTTGCCGCCCAAACGCTTCTCTATGGTGTTAATGTAGGTCTGAGCAGTATCTTTATCTTCAAGGGAATATCTTTCAGTTGTACAAAGGAAGGCTTCATTATACTTAATATTATTTTCATCTTCACTATTAAGGTAATGCTTACTATAGAAATTGGTATAGGTATCATCGTACCATTTATCAAAGATAACTTCTGTACCACCATCATTACTCACCAGTACATCACCTTTTTTCCATTGGAACTTAGACCAGTCTCGCATTTCTTTTGATGGAAAAACAACACATTCTCCATCATCATACAATTTGCCTTTTTTATCAAGATACCCTTCTCCACCATGCATAAAACCAAATTTTGAATTATAGAAGGATATTTTGAAACTTTTATCATCCACTTCTTCTAACTTGCATTTACCACAAGCGGAAGAATATAACTTCGTTCCTTGCGGCTTATCCTTTAGGATTTCCACTATATTAATCTTTTCTTCCATATCTATCTTTCAATTAAGTTAGTTTTCAACTCTTTCAACTGATTCAAAGCATCATCGAGAGCATTATGATTATTATTCTCAAAGGTCTTCCACTCTTTAATGAACTCCTTTGCGGTTCTGATGTCTCTAGGTTGCCAAAACTTCCAGGGAACTTCCATATTAAGATACTCGCATATGTCTTTAATGCAAAATAGGTCCATTGCCCCTTTAGTCCACACTATAGTGTCTTCTGTATTGTATCTATTAAAGATTTGATATAGCTTATCTACTAAAAATTTGTAGCTATGGACAATATAAGTAGGCTTGTTACTTTCTGGACTGTTCTTTTGCTGAATCCACCAGAGTAAAGTTTCTCCAGTGAATGTTCTTTCACAAGTATTCCAAGTTTTAGGTTCTGTTTGTATCAGATACCGATCTAATACATCGAAATTTTCATCTGCTGGTACTATGCCAATTTGAGTAATAGCAGCATCATTTCTTCTACCTAATGTTTCTATGTCTATTACAATATGTTTTGCCATTTTCATAATCTAACCATTTAAAGATGATAATAACTATTTGATACCCTTGCGCCCAAATCGAAGCAGCCCACGGCATCCGGCTTTAAGAAGCGTTTCTCTAACTTCTCCAAAGCCTCTTTATACTTCTGTTCCATGTGCTTACAATGAAGTCTCTGAGCTAATTTAAGTTGCTCGACAACACCCTTGCGAGCAACTCTATATTGTTTGTCGGACATCATAGCCTTTATTCGTTCACATAGTTGATTACATGCTCTTGAGCTTGCTCATGCAAGTTATCAAAAGCGTCTTCTATAACTTTGGCTGTCTGATCGCCATTAAGGTTCTTCAGCATTTCGCCAACAACTTTTACCTGATGTTCTATAGGTAAAGAACAGAACTCTTCAACAAGGAAGCTTTTCTGATAATTGTAAGACATATCGTGAAATAAGTCTGATAAATCTACGTTTGCTTTATATACTGACATAATCTGAAAATTTAAAAGTGATGTTATTTATTAAAGGTATCTAAATACCTAAAAGTATAAGGTGCCAATCTGTTAACGATCTTCTTCAACTCCATCAATCGTTTTTTGTATTGCTCTGGAATCTGATGAAAGGTCTTTCCTTGAATCTTGTAAAAACCTTCGTGGGTTTCAACATATTCAATGAGAGCGTCGAGCAAGTAGGCTTGCTCAAAGTGAGTTAGCGATAATATTGTTTCTTTTGCCATAATTTTAATCGAAAATATGATGGTTCAACTTTCTCTTTCTGAGGTTTCTCTTAATCACTTCCATATCCTTGTGGTCGTTAGTGTGGTCCGCAAGAAGCTTGATGATTTCATAGATGTCATTTGCGTTATCCTCCAGGTTGGCGCAAATATTCTCGTCACCGAAGAAACTCTTATTAAAGGGTTTCAAATGGAAGTAGTACTTTTTGGCTGCATCCTGCATCTGAGTGTAGTGCATCTTCTGCTCTTGCTTGTACTGAACGCTTAACAGCCTAAACATGCCCTGTTCATCCTTGATGAGCTGATCCAATACATCTGTTACCATTGCAATCAAGCAGCCATTGACCTGCAGGCGTTGAATAATCTTTTCCTGCTTCAAGCCAGATGTTACACCAAGCTCTGAGAGTGTAACCTTCAAATCGTTTACTGTAACTTTCTCTTTTCCCATTGTCTTACTTTTTAATTATCAAACCATAAACCTGTATATCTCCATTCCCATTGATGGCAAGTGTCATTAGGCTTCTTGCCTTCACAATAGCATATATCGGAAGATATGCAATTACTACATACATGTTTCATATCTTTTGTTAAGTCAATGTGAAATCGTTCAGTTCTTCGTAGACAACTTTAAGCCATCCTTTCATGTATATGATGGCATTCAATGCACCATATTCTTTTCTACGTTGTTTTGCTTTGTAAAGCATAGCTTCAATTGAAGCTACTTCGGATTTAAACGTTTCTTCGTATTTCATTGCTCTATATATTGTGGAGTGATGGTTAGTCACCCCATTACCTTTATGCTACGTCTTGAATCCATTCTTTGAGAATTGTACCATCTTCATTGAAGATATCAAGCTCTACTCCGTCATACTGAACTTTCTTGCCTTCGTCTAAAGCATTCTCGAAACCCAAATCTAAGATGTGCTTTACGTCGCTGAATGTTTCTTGTTTTTGACTGAGTGGCTGATTTTCAAAAACAACATCTTCGTATGTGTTATCTTTGAACTTTGTTGCCTTAATAACGTACTTTACCTTTTTCATTGCTCTTATCATTTAATTGTTAAACTTATTTATTGTTTAATTAACTGATGCAAAGATACAAAGAAATTTTGGATTGACCAAACGTTACTTTCTTTAATCGCTTTTTAGCAACTTTATTTAACTTTAAAACCGCATAACTATCTGTAATTCAGCTTGTTTTCAGCATAATGAATACGTTGTCTTACCAAAACTTCCCCTACATCTTCAAGGCTGATTTCTCCTTTCTCGATTCGAGGATTCTCGCAGATTTTATAGATAACGATGCCATCCATGCAGATAACAGGATATGGAGCCCCATCATCATTAGGACGATCTGAGAGGCAGACATGGCGAGCTGCTTCATTAATACGCTTCTCGAAATCTTTCTGTGATTTCAGTTTCTTTCTTTCCTGTTGTAATGATTGGTCGCCAAGAATTTCAGCCTTAAACCAATCTGTAACGTCTTGTAACATCTTCATTGCTCTTTTGTTTATAGTTTATATACTAATGTCTTTTACCCCACTTAATTGCGTTGTAAATGGCGTTTCTAAACATTCTTCTTTCCTCATCATTTTCAAGGAAGGTTGCTAATCTAGCTTGCTTTGTAGCAAACAAGAAATCTTTGTCTTCTTTAATTTCCATATCTACTTTCTTAATGATTTACCTGTGAAAGGAACAAACTTAGTGATGGCTTTTAACCTATCTATAGTTCGTTCTCCATATTTTGCTTCGAGTTCGTTTGCAGTTAAGTTGGTGGTAATGATGAGAAGCTTTCCCTTTTGCTCTGCTGCATCACATAACTCAGAGAATGCGCATCTAACATTACCAAAAATCTTCGCAAGCTCTTCTGTACCAACATCATCAATACAGATGATGTGAAGTTTTAGAATCTCGTCAATCTTTGTATTCAACTCCTGGGCAGTAAAGATATTTACGAGTTTTCTGCAAGAGTCTTGGAGTAAGAGCGGTAGAATATGCTTTGCTATTAGAGTCTTTCCGAGACCGCACCCACCTGTAATAAGAAGTCCCCTGCCTTCGTTGTCAGACATCCAATCAACAATAGGGCGATAATTCTTCTCCATCCATTTTGCATGAGATTCCTTGCCAAAGGTGTATCTTTTGACAAAATAGTCTAGACCTCCTCGTAGCCTTTGTTCGGCATTAGGAATCCTTATTCTCACCTTGTCAGCGAGAAACAAGGCTTCTCCTTTTTCGAACCTTTGAATAATTTGATTGAAATCTACATTCATAATTACCATCCTCCTTCGTTATAATCTTTGTTTTCCGAATTATGTAGAGCTGTGCCAGATTGCTTTGTTCCGAAGTCTTTATTTCGTCTTGCCCAATTTTGTAGCCTTAGATTTAAATCCCATGTTTTCTCAGTCTCACACCTCATCCTCGTTTTGGACTTATTCGTTTCAGACCAATAGTCATAGAACTTTCTGATCATATCCTTACCATAAGTAGCAACATAAGGAACCAGCTCTTGACCGAATTTCTTCTTTCGTTTTTCGGTTGCTTCCGCAATCTCCTCTTTTGTTTTCTTTGGCTTATCTTCCTTAGATGTATCTTCTGTAGGTTTGTCAACTTCTTCTTTCTTTGGTTCATTTTTAGGCTTATCAATATCAGTAGCAAAATAGCTGTCGTAATTACAGATAGTGATAATAGAATATAATCTATCCGTACTCACTTCTATTAGCTGCATATTTATTAGCTTTGACAAACAGGTTCTAACTACTTGTTTGCCTGCACCAATAGTAGTACTGAGTTTTCCAAGACTAGTCAAAAACTGTCCTCTACGCTCGACTATACCATTATGCTTCACTTCTTTCTCCTTTGCATTGTTGAGCAAGTATAGAAAGAGGGAAAGCATTTCGGGTTTGTCGAACCAATCCCAATCAAAGATGCTGCGAGGGAGTCTTATCCAATCTGCCATAGTTGTACAATAAAACCTCAACTTTCTTGTTTAGCTGCTTACGCAGGTGGAACCCAAACAATACTAATTGAGGTCTGAATATTTTTTATCCGAAAGTTCCACGTTTCAGAGATTTTGTTTCTTGGGTACAAAGATAACAAATTATTTGTTGATTAAATAATATTGCCGCTAATATTATCAAATATTAACTTTGATGCCTTTGAGACTGCTAAGTTTCTTAACCTCAGTCGTATAGTGAACAATCATATCTTCTAGTTCGCTATTTGTGAAATGACATGTAGAATGCGCCTTCACGTTTAGCAAATCAAATCTTTGCTGCCCTATTTTTTGAATGAGGTTGCGTTGGTAGCCTATGAGGTGGTCCGCAGAGAAACGATTGCAGAATTTACATTCAGCATGGCAGTTATCTTCATTGAATCTAGTTGCCATGTGTCGGCGACTATGGAAGTGACCGCAGTCCACATCTTCAAAACTCTTTATCTGCCCGCAGGATATACACCGAACATAACCATTATCCATAACATCACGCAAGCGGATATAAAGAGAGAAAATCCGATCAAGCTTTTTAACCAAGTTAGGTTTGCTCTTAGAAGTATTCTTTTTTACCCTTAATTCCGCAACACTATATTTAACATTATTTATAAGTGCCTGTGCAACAA
>ERZ1023981.23-NODE-23-length-66241-cov-19.169945_pt1 | contig 66241 bp, 55 predicted proteins | sample MGYA00380435_ERZ1023981 | MGnify/ENA primary metagenome ERZ1023981 (study PRJEB33179, sample SAMN07449057) | human gut metagenome | biome: Human-gut; feature: Human associated habitat; material: Faeces | host: Homo sapiens | place: India:Kasaragod | collected...
TCCACTTTAAAAAGTGGATTAAATTTGAATTAAACATATGCCTTGGAAAGCCTTTTTGCAATCCTCGGCGTTAACTAACTCTGGCAACCAGTTGGCGAACGAGTTGTTTATGCAACGTAAAATGCCTCCTGTAGCCTAAATATAGCCCCAAATTGGGCGATTCGCTCTTTGAACTATTTGTTGCCATCTTGGAGAAACCAAAACACTTTTTGCCTAAGTCCTTGATGGATGCACCTATGTGATATACACAGTTCGCTGCTCTCCTTTTTCCTATTTTATCTGTCATATTTATATTCATTTTTCCAAAATCACAAATTGTGACTTTGAACATTACCATATTTAACAGCATTCAAAGGTAATGCTCTTAGCCTTTAAACTACTATCTATAAAGCTTTTGCCCTTACGGGGCGACAGGTTTGCAGCTGTAATTACCCAGGGCGATGCCCTGGGCTAAGAGCTTCTGCCCTTTCAGGGCGTGTGGGGAGAAACTTGCGAAACTTCAGTTAAAAATAATGCTTAGAGTGGTCAACTAAAATCGTTAAACTACAGTCAAACCATAGGAGAAATCTTCTCTTTAAGCAATAAAAAAGTTTTCTTTAGCTTACAAAAGTTCCGTTCAAAGCCTTTGAACGTACATTCAGAGCCTTTGAACGGACATTCAGAGCCTTTGAACGGACATTCAAAGCCTTTGAATAGAGATTTATCTGCAAGAGAATGAACAAATCATAACTAACAGAAACAATTCATAACTAACAGAAGCAATTTGTATAGTATTGGAGTAACGACTCACGACTATATGAGTGTTGAGTAGTTGCAAACTGAACTGGGTAATATTCTTTAAAGCTCTTGAAAGTTTATACTTTGAGGAAATGTTCCTCGAGTTTTTCCTTCGGCATGTCGGCAGTATCGTGATAGTGCAGATGGTGGTTCACGCAGGCGATGTGCTTCACATTGTGCAGCACTTCGGCAATGTCGTGGCTTACGATGATGATGGCGCATTCCTTGTTGATTTGCTCCAACATCTCGTACATCTGTTTCTGGAATCGACGGTCGATGTAAGTGTTGGGCTCGTCGAGTATCACCACATCGGGTTTTGACACGATGGCGCGTGCCAAGAGAACACGCTGAAGTTGTCCTCCGCTCAAGGCTCCGATGTGGCGGTCTTTCAAGTCGGACAGCTGCATACGATCCAAGGTATCGGCTACGAGTTGGTGATGCTCCTTGTTGAAACGGGCCAAGAGACTCTTCGACTTGTTGAGTCCGGAGAGCACCACTTCGTATACAGAGATGGGAAACTGCTTGTCGAGGTCGTTGTATTGTGGCAGGTATCCCATGGTGATTTCCTTCACCGGCTTGCCGTCCTTATAGTAGCTGATGTTCCCCTCTGTGGGGTTCATCAGTCCGAGAATAAGACGCATGAGGGTTGTCTTTCCGCCGCCATTGGGTCCGATAATACCCAGATAGTCGTCCTGATAGATGGTGAGGTTGACGTCGTGGAGTACTTCCTTGCCTTCGTAGCCTGCTGCGAGGTGCTCGATTTTTATGATTGGATTCATGTTGTTCTGTGTTTATAGTCTTGAGGCGACTCTTACTTGTCAGCCACAATCAGTTGCTTGCCTTGTATTGCCAATGATGCTTCTTGCATCGCCATGTTCCATTCGCCTTGCAAGGGGTTGATCTCCATCGCATGGGTGTGGGTCTCCTTGATGAATACCGACGTGTTGCGGTTGGCAAACTCTGTCTGTATGAGGCAGTATTTTATCTTCTCTTTCTTGGCTCTCTCGATGAGGCTCTTGAGTTGGGCGACACTCGGTTCCCTGCCTTCCTCCTCGATGGCGAGCTGTTCCAACTTGTAATCACGGGCGAAGTAGGTGAGGATGGGGTGGTAAATCACAAACTTGCGTACCATCTCAGGGTTCTTCTGGAAGCTCATTCTGATGGTGCTGTCTCTCCGGTCGATGATGCGGAGCAGCGACTGATAGTTCTTCTCAAAGAAAGCCTTGTGCTTGGGTTCGAGACTGCAGAGTGCCTTGAGGATGTTGGCGGAGATAATTCGGGCGTTGCTGCAACTCATCCATACATGTGGGTCGATATTGCCGCCGGGTGTCTTGGCAGGTGAGATGCCCACGGAGGTGTCGACCACCTTCATGTGAGGAGCATTGTCGTGAAGCTTCTGCATCCAGGTCTGCTCGAAACCGATGTTTCCTACCTTGAGATAGAGGGCACTCTTAGATAGTTCCACCATCTGCTGGGCAGTGGGTTCGTAAGTCTCGGGATTGCCGCCGGCAGGAACCATCACGTTGATATCCACCTTGTCTTTGGCAATCTTATCGACGAAATACTGGTAGGGAGGTATGGTGACGGTTACCATTGGCTTGCCATCGCTCTCGGCGAGGGCAGTCTTCTGTTGATTGCCCTTGCAGCCCACCAACAGAGTGCATATTATAATAAGGTATATAAATCTCTTCATACTTTAAAAAATAAAACTCAATCCATAGACTAACAATATGTATCTGAGCACCTTGCCGATGGTGATGCTGAGGATGGAAATAGGAATGTTGGCTCTTGTCAATCCCAATACGATGGTGATGGCACTACCCAACAGGGGCAGAAAAGCGAAGAATCCCATCCAGGCACCTCGTCCAGCCATGAAGCGCTCTGCCTTGTCGAGGCTCTCTTTCTTTACGTGCAGGTATTGCTCTATCCATTCCATCTTGCCCAAACGTCCCACACCATAGTTGAACATTGAGCCCAGGACATTGCCGATGCTTCCATAGATGATGAGCGGGACGGGGTCAAGACCTGCAGCCTGCAGTCCTGCCATGACCGCCTCGCTGCTGAAGGGGAAGAAGCTGCCGGCAAGGAATGCTGCCACGAGCATGCCCCAGTAGCCCCATTCTACCAGGAACGAAATAAGCCAGGCTATCATAACAGCATGACGGGGGAAAACAGGAGGTTGTACAACAGTAGCAGTACAGCCATCACAAGGATGGTGATGAAGGTGATGTTGCACAACTTACCCTTGGTGAAGGTAATGAAATGGGCGAAGAGGGGTGCTGTACAGACTATCATGATGCCCTCGAGCTCGTATTCATGCTGAGGCTGGAGTACGAGGAAGAGGAAGCTGACGATGTCGAGCATGATGAACGACTCGTAGATCATGCGGGTGCGAATCTTGTCGGCGTAGCTGGTGCGCAGGAAGTGGACTGCTCCGATGACCGCCAGCAGGGTGATGAAGCTGAGGTTCACTAACTGATGCACGGTTATCATGGAATAGTCGAACAGCGTGTGGAAGTCGATGAAACTGGCAAAATGAGCGATGAGGTAGTCGATGTTGTTGGTATAGACAAAGAATCCGGCCGCAAACCAGTAGGGGATGATGACTCCCAGGATGGAGGCTGCAAAGTTGCGGAGACTGAAGGAGTTGGTGAAGAACATCATCATCGCCCACAGTATGGGCAGATAATAGAGTATCTGTACAAACTCCATCGAGGCTATGCCCAAACAGGCGAAGGCATAGAAGGTGCGGCCCGTGGATTGCCGGTCCTGATAGCCGTTCCAGATGAGCAGGGTGAAGGCAATGAAACAGAGGGTCACCACGTTGGCATGGAGCGACGGCTCGGGGAGTGAGGTGACCGACAGGAGTGTCAGGAAACTGCACGACACCATGCGGCTGTAGGTACGCATCAGGGCATTGCGGTTGTTGAGCTCTACCATGAGAAGGGTAGAGGCGAGTGCAAACGCCAGCTCAGTCCAGATGTCACCCTGTACTAAACCTACAGCAACCCATATCATGGCGATAAGGGTTGCTGTTACTGGTAACGAGAAGCGGCTTACCGCTATCTTGTTCTGAAAGGTCTTATGTCTTAACATCTATATTAGTGTTTAGTGATTAGTGTTTCATGTTTGCTTGTGAGGCAAACGACAGGGCATCGGCCTGATTCATCATTAATCACTACTAATTAAACATTGTCTTAAAGGTCCTGTCCGATGTCGGAACGGAAGTATTTGTCGGTGAACTGAATCTTCTGAGCCTCGGCGAAGCTCTTCTTCAGTGCCTCTTCCTTGTCCTTGCCATAGCTGCTCACGCAGATGACACGTCCGCCATTGGTTACTACCTGACCGTCTTTGAGAGCAGTACCGGAATGGAACACAACGGAGCCTTCTACCTGGTCGATGCCTTCGATGGGGTAACCCTTCTTGTAAGCCTCTGGATAACCGCCGCTGACGAGCATCACGCAGACTGCCGCACGCTCGTCGAACTCGATGCTGCGCTCGTCGAGATTGCCTTCAGCCACACCTTCGAAGAGGTCTACGATGTCGCTCTTCAGACGGAGCATCACACTCTCGGTCTCTGGATCGCCCATACGGCAGTTGTACTCGATGACCATGGGTTCGCCCTCTACATTGATCAGACCGAAGAAGATGAAACCCTTGTAGTCGATGTTCTCCTCGGCAAGACCCTCTACGGTAGGACGGATGATACGCTCGTCAACCTTCTGCATCCACTCCTTGGTGGCAAAAGGTACAGGTGTGACGCTTCCCATACCGCCTGTGTTGAGGCCTGTGTCGTGCTCACCGATACGCTTGTAGTCTTTGGCTTCGGGCAGGATCTTGTAGTTCTTGCCGTCGGTAAGTACAAATACCGAGCACTCGATGCCGCTGAGGAACTCCTCGATGACCACACGGGCAGAGGCGTTGCCGAACATACCGCCGAGCATCTCACGGAACTCTTTCTTGGCTTCCTCGAGGGTAGGAAGGATGAGGACACCCTTGCCGGCACAAAGTCCGTCAGCCTTCAGTACGTAAGGAGCCTTCAGGGTCTCGAGAAATTTCAAGCCTTCCTCGACAGTGGTGCCGTCGAAGGTCTCGTATTTGGCTGTAGGGATGTTGTGGCGCTTCATGAACTGCTTGGCGAAATCCTTGCTTCCCTCAAGCACGGCACCAGCCTTTGATGGACCGATGACAGGGATGTTCTTGGTACGTGGGTCAGCCTTGAAATCATCGTACACACCCTTTACCAATGGGTCTTCAGGACCTACTATCACCATGTCGACACCCTTTTCTGCGGCGAAATTCTTAAGTGCCTCGAAGTCGTCGGCCTTGATGTCTACGTTCTCACCGACATTCATCGTACCGGCATTGCCTGGTGCGATATAGAGTTTGTCACACTTCTCGCTCTGGGCGATCTTCCATGCTAAGGCGTGCTCACGGCCACCGCCTCCCAACAATAAAATTTTCATTTGCTGTAAGTTATTGTTTGTTATTATTTTTATTTCGTATGTCTGTCAGGAGTTATTAACTCCTGTAACACCTCTCCTGTTTTACTCTTATTCGGCTGCAAAGTTACTAAAAAAGGGTGAAAAGGCAAGCGTTATTTGCCGAAATATTGTTTGTAGATGTCATAATAGATGTTGAGCCAACCCCTGATGACTATCTGGTCGAGCTTTTTGTAGAGTTGTGGGTGATGGTCGATGAGGCTACTAAAAAAGCAAAAACATAAAACCTGCAGTCATGTTTTTCCTGCTTTTTCCTTGCAGGTTGACTGTTGGTTTTATGTTTTTGCTATAGTGTGTCAGCAGATAGCTTCTCTTACTTCAGATAGTCGAAGAAATACTGGCTGATGCGCTCGTGCAGATGCGTGCTCTGATGTCCCCGCATATTGTGAGGCTCGCCAGGGTAGACAAAGAAGTCGGGCTGTGTGCCGGCTGCAATGCATGCCTTGAGGAAGGTGAGGCAGTGCTGTGGCACTACTGTCACATCGTTCAAGCCCTGTATGATCTGCAACTTGCCCTTGAGGTTCTTGGCCTGGTAGAGCAAGGAGGTTTTCTTGTAGCCTTCAGGGTTGGTCTGTGGTGTGTCCATATAGCGTTCGCCATACATCACCTCATACCAGTGCCAGTCGATAACAGGTCCTCCTGCCACACCTACCTTGAAGACCTCAGGATAGTTGGTCATCAGCGATATGGTCATGAATCCTCCGAAACTCCATCCGTGAACGCCTATTCTGTCAGCATCCACATAGGGAAGGGTCTTGAGATATTCCACACCCTTCATCTGGTCCTGCATCTCTATCTGTCCGAGTTGACGGAAGGTGGCCTGTTCGAAAGCTTTGCCACGGTTCTCGCTTCCACGGTTGTCGAGGATGAAGAGCAGATAGCCCTTCTCTGCCATGTAGGTCTCCCAACCACGGCTGCTGTAGTTCCAGCGGGCGTCTACGTTGTGGGCATGAGGTCCACCGTATACATATATAATGGTGGGATATTTTTTGGCAGGGTCGAAGTTGGTGGGTTTCACCATGCGCCAGTAGAGATCGGTCTCGCCATCGGCCGCCTTGACAGTGCCGCAGCTGTATTCCGGTACATTGTAGCCCTTCCATGGGTTTTCGGCTGTGAAGTATGCTGTGCGCTTGCCGTTCTCTGTATTCACGATGGCTATCTTGCGAGGCACATCAGGAGTAGAGTAGTTGTCATAGACAAACTGACCGCTCTCGCTCAGGGTGGCATTGTGCCATCCCTTGCCACAGTCGTCCATCATGGTGCGCTTGCCAGTCTGGGTGTCTACTAAGAAGATGTTTCTCTGAATAGGTGAGCACTCGTTGCTGGCTATGATGATGCTCTTGCGCTTTCTGTTGAAACCGAGCACTTCCATCACTTCCCACTTGCCTGAAGTCAGCTGACGGATGTCGAGCGACTCGGTGTTGCTTGCCATGCGACTGCCATGCTTGCCCAATGTGCAGAGATAAAGATGATTGTAGCCATCCTTGCGGCTCTGCATGATGAAACGGTTGCTGTCCCAAGGCAGGAACATGATAGGATGGAGTGGCTCTACATATTTCTCATCGGTCTCGCGATAGAGCTCGCCAGTCTTCTCGCCGGTTTCTGCATCATAGGCAGTAAGGCGGCTGTCGTTTTGGTCGCGGTTGACCTCGAACATATAGACGGTCTTGCTGTCGGGGCTCCATGCTATGTTGGTAAAGTAACGGTCGGTAGGGTCGCCAGCCTTCAGATAGATGGTCTTTCCTGTAAGACAGTCGAACACACCCACGGTGACCTGATGAGAGGTCTCGCCAGCCATAGGGTATTTGTCGGGAGCGGGAGTAGCGATGCAACTCTGTGTCTCGGGATGATCGAAGCCTATCTCAGGTATGTTGACCTGAGGATAATCGGTCACCATGCTTTGGTCCATGCGATAGAAAGCCAGTCTTTCACCATTGGGACTCCAGAAGGTGCCTTTCGATATGCCGAACTCATCGCGGTGAACGCTTTGCCCGTACACGATCTCGCGGCTTCCATCAGCAGAGAGTTGGAAATCGTGCGATTTCTTCTCCTTGGTCATCGCGTTCTCGGGTGCCGCATTGAAGGTACGTACATACAGGTTGCTGCCTTTCAGGTAAGCGAAGGCGTTCTGCTGAGTGTTGGCTTCGAGGAGATCTTCGCCCTCTTGAAACTCCAACTCGCTGATCAGACGGTGCTTCCTGAAGTCGACGGTATAGGTCTTGCTGCCGTTGCTTACCATAACGATGCTTTTGCCTGCAAAGGGGAACCTGGCATTGTAAAGAGCCCTTACCTTTACGTCCTTGGTAGGAGCAATCCACTGGTTGATGTCGTTGATGCCGAAGAGTTTAGTTTCCTTGCCATTGGTTTTGTTGACCAGATAGCATGCATCTACATCCTGACGTACAAGCTGGTCGCCCCACCAGGTGCACCAGCGGTTCTTTGCCACCATATTGCGATAATTGTTGCCGCCGAAGTTCAGGTCTTCGAGTGTAAATGTCTTATCGCCCTTCTGTGCAGGAACTACGCCCTGTGCCTGTGTGTTGACTGCAGATATAGCCATTATAGTAACCAGTGAAACTTGGTATAAAGATTTTCTAAAATTCATGATTTTTTGTTTGTTCTTTACTTTTTAGTCCTCATCGCCGAAGTTATTGAAGCCACGTTTTCCTCCACGCTTGAAGTCCTTGCCACCTCTTTTGAAGTCGCCACCACGTTTGAAGTCTTTTCCTCCACGCTTGAAGCCACGGTCGCCTCCCTTGAAGCCACGGTCGCCTCCCTTGAAACTCTTACCAGAGCGTCTGTCATCGTTGTCGTCGTTGCGGCGTCCTGCCGAACGTGTCTTGTTGCCACGACGGATGTCCTCGCGGTTTTTCTCGAAGTCGGCAAAGCGGTTGGTATGGAACTTGAATGAGCGAATATCGTCTTCTTCGTTCTCTGTCTCCTCGGTGATGCGCTTCTTGAACTCGCGCTCCTTCTTGAAACGGTGCTTTTGTGCCATCTCTCGCTTCTCGCTGTCGGTCTTCACGATGCCGCCTTCGGAGCGGAAGTCCTTCATCTTGCCGTCAAACATGACATATTTACGGAACTCGCACTCCAAGCTTCCATTGAATACAGGAATCTTGATACTTGGCTTCAAGCCGATCTGCTCAAAGCATTCCTCGCGATAGCTCAGTACCCAGGCCTCGTTGCCGGCAAAGGCCTTCTTGAAGCGTTCGCCAATCATCTTGTATGTGCCCAAGAGGTTAGGGGTAGAGATGCGCTCGCCGTAAGGAGGATTCATCACGATGATGCTCTTCTCGGCAGGCTGCTCGAAATCCTTGAAGTCTTTCTGTGTGATGGTGATGTCTTTGGTCATACCGGCTGCACGCACATTGAGAGCCGCTGTGTTGACAGCCTTCATGTCTATATCATAGCCATAGATGTGGTGCTCGAACTCACGTTCCTGTGAATCGTCGTTATAGATACGGTCGAAGAGCTCCTGATCGAAGTCGTTCCACTTCTCGAAGGCGAATTCTTTACGGAATACTCCTGGCGAGATGTTGCGGGCAATGAGGGCAGCCTCGATGGCGATGGTTCCGGAACCACACATAGGGTCGATGAGGTCGCACTCGCCCTTCCAGCCTGTCATGAGAATCATACCGGCAGCAAGTACCTCGTTGAGAGGTGCCTCCACCTGCTCCTGTCTGTAGCCACGACGATGCAGACTCTCACCACTTGAGTCGAGACTCAGGGTAGCCTTGTCTTCAGCAATGTGAATGTTGAGGCGGATGTCTGGATTGGAAACGCTGATATTAGGTCGTGTGCCGAGTTTCTCGCGGAACCAGTCCACGATGGCATCCTTTACCTTATAAGTAACGAAGCGTGAGTTGCGGAACTCCTCCGAGTAGACCACAGAGTCGACCGAGAATGTCTTCTTCACGTCGAGAATATCGTCCCATTTAATCTTCTGCACCTCGTCGTACACTTCTTCGGCAGAGCGAGCCTTGAAGTGCTTGATGGGTTTGAGTACTCGGATGGCAGTGTGCAACTGGAAGTTGGCACGATACATCATTTCCTTGTCGCCTGTGAAGGAAACCATACGGCGACCTATCTGTACATTGTTGGCACCCAACTGGGTGAGCTCCTCAGCCAAGACGGGCTCTAAGCCCATGAAGGTCTTGGCAATGAGTTCAAATTCCTGTTCCATTATTGAATTCTATGTCTAATAAACTTGTTTTTTCTTTCTTGTATTTCTTTGTCTTTGGCTGCATATCCTTGGTGACCCATACGTTGGCTCCCACGACGCATCCCTTGCCAATGGTGATTCGTCCTAAGATGGTGGCATTGGCGTACACGATGACGTCATCCTCAAGGATAGGATGGCGTGGAATGCCCTTGATAGGATTGCCGTCCTTGTCGAGTGGGAAGCTCTTGGCCCCGAGGGTTACTCCCTGGTAGAGTTTCACATTGTTGCCAATGATACAGGTGGCACCTATTACCACACCCGTTCCGTGGTCGATGGTAAAATGTTTGCCGATCGTTGCTTCGGGATGAATGTCGATACCCGTCTCAGAGTGTGCCAGCTCGGTCATCATTCTGGGGATGAGTGGCACGCCAAGTTCGAAGAGTACATGGGCTATACGGTAATTGGTGATGGCCTTGATCACAGGATAGCAGGAGATGATTTCTCCCTGGCTTACAGCAGCAGGGTCGCCTTCGTAGGCCGCCTCCACGTCGGTGGCAAGAATCTTTCTGAGTCGGGGAAACTCCATGATGGCTTTGGCTGCTATGACGCCGGCTTTGGCTCTCTGTCGCAGCAGTTCTTGTGAGGTCTCGCTTTCGCAGTCGTTGGCAAAGCAGAGGCCTGCGAGAATCTGTTCTGTCAGTTTCTCGTAGAGTTTCTCCACTCTCACTCCGATGTGGTATTTGATAGTGGATATGTTGACCGATGAGTTACCATAATATCCGGGGAAAAGGATGGAGCGGGATAAATTGATGATTTCTTCGAGCGCCTTGCCCGAAGGAAGCGGGTTCCCGTCCCTGTGCTGATGAAACAGACCTTTCAGCGACTTGGGGCATGAAAGCTCTTCGATGGTTTCTGTCAGCTGATAAGTTAGCTTGTCTTTGCTCATTTCTCAATTGTGTCAGTAAAAATCCGTTGCAAAGTTACGATTTTTTTCTTATTTCCCAAAAGTTTGTGGTGTTTTTTGTTTTTCTGCCTGTTCTTTCTTCATATCACGGAAGGCACTCCAGGCAATGGGAGCCGCCAGGGCAAAGGAGCAAACGTCGGCACATGCCTGGCACATCTCGACACCAAGAAGTCCGAAACAATGGGGCAGGATGATGATGAGCGGGATGAAGAAAAGACCGCTTCTGGCGGCGGCTACCAGGTTGGCGCGTATGGGCTTTCTAATGGTCTGCGTGAGCATATTGGTCAATACGATGAAGGCCACGAGTGGAAAGCTGAGTACCTGCCAGCGCAGGGCTGCTGTTCCCACACTCACCACTTCGTTCTCGTCTCTGAAGAGAGTGATGATGGATTCGGCAGAGACAAATCCTGCAACAGCGCAGACGGTAAGGAAGATCGTGCCGCACTTGATACAGAAGGTGAAGGCTTCTTTTACACGACTGTAGAGACGTGCGCCATAACAGAATCCGCAAAGTGGCTGGAATCCCTGTCCCAAACCGATGACGATGGCATAGGTGAAGAAGGCTATTCGGGTGACAATACTCATGCCGGCGATGGCTGCGTCTCCGTATGAGCCTGCTGCCACGTTGAGCATCAAGGTGGAAATACTGCCTAATCCTTGTCTCGAGAGCGAGGGGGTTCCTCCTGCTATGATCTCCTTCAGGAATGCCTTCGAAGGTGTGAAAAGCCGTGGCTCGATACGAATGTTCTGTCCCTTGGTTGTCATTAGAAGAAGCATGAGGCATCCGAAGCATTGACTGATTAGTGTGGCAATGGCGGCTCCCGTGATTCCCAAACAGAAATAAAGGATGAGTATTGGAGCCAACACGAGGTTGAGTAACACACCCGACAGAATACCTTTCATGGCATACATCGTGTTGCCCTGAAAGCGCATCTGGTTGTTGAGAGTCAGCGACATGGTCATCATCGGAGCCCCGAGCAGGATAATGCCCAAGTAGCGTTCTGTATAGGGAAGAATGGTAGGGGTGGAACCGAGCAGCAGAGAGAGTGGTGTAAGAAATGACAGTCCGAGGATGGTGATGCAGAGTCCTGAAATGAAACTGAGCACGACTCCGGTAGCAGCCATCTTGCGTGCGCTGTCAGTGTCCTTGGCTCCCAAACGTCGTGAGATATAGTTGCCAGATCCATGTCCGAAGAAGAATCCTACAGCCTGTATGACAGCCATCATACAGAAGGAGATGCCCACGGCTGCCACACTCTGTGTGTTGATACTGCTCACAAAATAGGTGTCAGCAAGATTGTACATACTTGTAGAAAGCATGCTTACAATGGTAGGCACAGCCATTGTGAATATCACTTTATGTACTGGGGCATGGGTGAGGAATGTGTAATTGTCGGTCTCTCTTTTCATGCGTGCAAAAGTACTGCTTTTTTCCGACAAAGCCAAGGCTTGTGTGGTGTAATGTATCTAAATCAGTGTTAATTATTCAGAACACATTTCAAACATAAAATTTGCATATTTTGAAATATCTTTGTAACTTTGCGGCATGAAAGAAACAATGCTACAAGGCAATCAGATAGAAATCAAGAAGGTGAGCAGTAAGAAAGACTTGGATGCTTTTATCGGTTTTTACTGCGATCTTTATAAAGATAATGAGTATGCTGTTCCATTCATCCGATTCGATGAGGAGAACACTTTGTCGAAGGAACGAAACTCTTCCTTCGAGTTCTGTGAGGCGGAGTATTACCTGGCCTTGAGAGGAGGAAGGGTGGTGGGACGTGTGGCTGCCATCATCAATCATCGTGCCAACGAGGAGTGGCAGAAGAAGCAGGTTCGCTTCGGATGGTTCGACTTCATTGACGACCCTGATGTGTCGCGTGCTTTGTTGGAGACGGTGGAGCAGTATGGCCGTGAACATGGAATGACAGAAATGGTAGGACCACTTGGTTTTACCGATATGGATCGTGAGGGAATGCTTATCGAAGGCTTCGACCGTCTTGCCACAGCCTATGTTATCTACAACTATCCTTATTATCCTAAGCACATCGAGGCTTTGGGAGGATTCGAGAAAGATAACGACTGGATGGAATATCGCATCAAGGTGCCTGAGGTGACACCCGAGAAGTTTGCCAAGACGGCACAGATGATAGAACGAAGATACAACCTGCATCCTTACCGCTTCAGCCGCAGTCAGTTGGTGAAGAAAGGTATGGGACATCGCATCTTCGAGATACTGAACGAGACTTATGCCAACCTGTACGACTTCCAGCAGTTGTCTGAGAAGCAAATCAACCAGTTGATAGACCAGTACATCAAGATGGCTGACCTCGATTTGGTGGTTGGCGTGGTTGACCGAAGTGTGACAGCAGCTGATGACGAGCAGGGTGTTTCGCAGGAAGAGATAGATGAGCTGGGTGGAAAGTTGGTAGGCTTTGGCGTTTCCTTCCCCTCTTTTGCCAGAGCCTTGCAGAAGACACGCAACGGCAAGCTTCTGCCTTGGGGATGGTGGCATCTGCTGAAGGTGCTCAAGTGGCATAAGACAGATACTGTAGATCTGTTGCTCATCGGTGTGTTGCCTGCCTACCGTGTCAAGGGTGCCAATGCCATCATTTTTGCCCATCTCATAGAGCAGTATCATAAGTATGGTTTCAAGTGGGCAGAGGCAATGCCGCAGATGGAGTCGAACACGGGCGTAAGAAACCAGTGGCAATATTTGGAGAGCGAACAGCATCGACGCCGTCGCTGTTTCAAAAAGGTGCTTGCCTGAACTGTGGCTTCTTCAACCCGCGTGAGGTGTTAATGTACTTCTTGGCTATTCCTGTTCAGGAATCTTTTGAAAACGACTTTCTCCATGAGCAGGATGCCAATGATTGCGGTCATGATGCCAAGCAGTACATCGATGATGTAGTGATGACCCGAGTAGACTGCTGTCCACCAAATGCCCATACAGATGATGGCGAAGGCTGCAGTGGTAAACCAATGCTGGTGACTCTTGGCTGCATAGAAGGTGGTGATCAACATATAGGCTGCATGCAGACTGGGTACGGCAGCAAAGACATTGGCATTGTGACAATAGATGGAGTGGAAGACAGGATAGCCCACCAACTCGTCAAAGCGTGCCAGACCTGCCACATTGCCCGGTGTTCCCAAGATGGGGGAGAACCCATACTCCATTACATACCAGGGTGGTGAGGCTGGATGGATGTAATAGCCTACAAAGCCTATGAGGTTGACCGCAAGGAATGTCCATGAGAAACGCACAAACCAACGATATTCTTTCTTCGAGAACAGATAGAGCGCAAAGCCTACTGGAACAGGAACCCAGCAGAGGTAGAAGAATCCTGCCATAAGGTCGGGCAGGGCTGCATGGTGCACACTGAAGTATTCGCCTGGAGTCATCATCTGCGAATGGTCGGCAATGGCCTGAAACTCTGTTGGAGTCTGTGCTGCTATGCCGAAAAGAGACTTCTCGGCTTCGTACAGTCCACGTACATCGATGCTACCTACCATATAATTAGGGTAGAAGCGCATGGAGTCGTATGTCACGGCAAAGATGAGCCATGGCAGGAAATAAAGTGCAAACTTGCGGGTCTTCTGCCATGCTATGAGCAGGGCGAAGACGGCGATGAGATACAAACTTGTCATTCTGCCTCCTTTTTATTCATCACGATGTAGCAATGTGCTATGCGCCAGAAAGCTGTGATGTTGGCGAGTACAGCTATGAGAATCATACCGCCGGCAAGCCACCATATATCTGCCATGCAACCAGTGAGCATGGCTGTGACAGCTGTCACTACAACTCGTTCGGGGCGTTGCATCAGTCCAACCTTGCACTCGATGTCCAGTCCCTCGGCTCGGGCACGTACGTAGCTCACCATTACTGAGCCTATCATGGCTGCAAAGGTGACGATGCCCATCCAAAAGCCCATCTCGTCTTGCATGCGCAAGAAGTAAAGGCAGATGCCGAAGAGGCTTACCAGTTCGCTATAGCGGTCGAGTGTCGAGTCCCATAATGCTCCAAAAAGGCTGCTTTTTCCACTCATTCGTGCCAGACGGCCGTCCATCATGTCGAAGAGTCCTGCAGCAAGGATGATGAGTCCTCCCCATCCCAAGAGTTCCAGACTCTGTGTGAGAGCTGCCTCAACGAAGAAACCTGCTGCCACGATATTGCCTATAAAACCGATGAAGGTAACAATGTTGGGGGTGATGTGCAAACGGATCATCGCCTTGATGATAGGATTGATGATCACATAGATGACTTTCTGTAAGAAATCTCTGTAGTTCATATTTTTTGAATTGTTATTGATTCTGAATGTTTTGGTCAACTTCTTTGACTTCTGAACTTGTGAAAGCTCAATGTCTTAATTTTCTTCGGCAGACTTCTGTTTGGCAGGCTTGAATACAAACTTGCGCTGGGCAGGATAGTTGACCAACAGGGCAACGAGGATGCTCACTACACTCTTGGGTATGAGATAGTGAATATCGAGGCGCTCGTGACTGTTGATAAACTCGGTAAGTGCGATGGTGCCTCCCGAATTGAGTAACCAACTGATGGCCCATACGATGAAATATCGCCATGCCACACTTCTTTTCCTGCGATTGGAATCGCCGAAAACGTAACGGTAGTTCAGACAACAGTTGGTCACGCCACCTGCCGCCACGCCCAAGGCATTTGCCAGACCATAATAGATTCCTACGATGTCGGACAACATGAATGCCAGACCGAAGTCTACCGCGGAGCCCATCGAAGCCGTAACCTCTGCCTTGCCGAAAGTATATAGTTCATGTTTTATCTTACCCATGCCCATGCTATTTTGATAATAACCATCGTGATTGCCGCATAGACACCTCCAAGGATGTCATCGGCCATCACGTAGAAAGCACCTCTCATGCGGTCAAGGCGCTTGATGCCAAGAGGCTTTACCATATCATAGAAGCGGAAAAGCACCAATGCAATCACAGCCCACCAGAGAGAGTCGGCTTTGTGACCGGTCTCTTCGAAAGGTATGATGAGCGACAGTGGAATCCATACTCCCACAATCTCATCGATAACCACGCGGCTTGGATCTTCGCCCCAGTAGGGCTGGAGTTGTGCGGTGGCCCATGTGCCCAATATGGTGAATACTACGGTCAGCAGCAACATGGTGGACTGCAATGTTGTTCCGTCCAATCCTGCAAATAATGCTATCACGGCCCATATCAGCGTGCCCAATACTGAGCCGGCAGTTCCTGGACCCCAAGGCCAGAAACCGCTGCCTAAGCCTGTTCCTATAATCGTTGGCAGCAGGGGTGGACGTTTGTCTGTCAGGTTGCCTTTATCGTTCATATCTTGGTTTCTGTTTTTTGCTATTACTTTTAGTCTTTTCTCTTTTGCCCTTACACCTTATTATATATAGACCTCAAGTTTTGCAGGTAAGTTCCACACGCCCTGAAAGGGCAGAAGCTCATAGCCCAGGGCAGCGCCCTGGGGTAATCATGGACGCAAGTTTGTCGCCCTGTAAGGGCAAAAGCTTCACAAGAATCAGGCAATTTTCAAAGCTTTTGCCCTTACAGGGCGCCTTGTTGACTGCCATTATACCCAGGGCGCTGCCCTGGGCTATGAGCTTTTGGGCCTTCAGCCCGTACTTGAACCGCATGCGATACTTGAGTATAATAGACTTGACTTCCCTATGTATGGAAGTTAAGTATAAGAGTTCGCTTGCGCGCATCTTTTCTCGCCATGGCAGAGCGAAAGCAAGCTTTCTCTGCCCATTTGGCTTAACGAAAACGTTCAGTTTGCAAAATTACGCCAAAAACCTTAAATAACCAAATAGTTTTTTCCAATATTCGACAAATATGCCAAAAATAAGGTAAAAAACTAAATTAATTAAAAAGTTTTCCTCTCTTTTCAGATAATATTTATAACTTTGCAATCAAAATCAGTGAAGGGGAGAGTGTGCCCTGATAAAGACAGAAAGAATTACAAGAAAGAGAAGAGTTATAAAAAACAAAAAGGTATTTAGGACATGAAGATTAAACTCCGCATATATATGATGGTTGTGCTGCTTGTTGCTTTGACGCAGCAGATGATGGCACAACAGAAAATATCAGGTCGCGTCATCGACGTTGACGGATTTGCTGTACCTTATGCCAGCGTGCAGTACCGAGGACACAGAATAGCTGTGTCGAGCGATGGCGAAGGCCGCTTCTCCATAGAAAAGCATGAAGGTTGGATGCTTACCGTGAGTGCCTTGAGTTTCAAGACGCAGACGGTGAAGGTGGACGCCAACACCAACTTCCTTGAGATAAAACTAAAGGATGACAGCCGTAGGCTCAATGAAGTGGTGGTGAAGTCGAAACGGGGTAAGTACAAGCGCAAGGACAATCCTGCTGTGGAGCTGATGCGCCGCGTTATCGCAGCCAAGAAGAAAACCGATCTGGCCAACCATCCATACTATCAGTATGACAAATATCAGAAGATAACCCTTGCCCTGAACGACCTTTCGAAGGAACAGCTTGAAGGCAAGTTTTTCAGTAAACGACAATATCTGCTTGACCAGGTTGAGAAATCGCCCTATAATGGTAAACTCACTCTCCCTGTGAGTGTCGACGAGACGGTATCGCAGCATATCTATCGCAAAGATCCCAAGAGCGAGAAAGATATCATCAAGGGACAGCAGACTAATGGTATTGGTCAGGTGATACAGACGGGTGAGATTCTGAGTACCACGATGAAAGACGTGTTTACCGATGTGGATATCTATGATGACTATGTGCGCCTGTTGCAGTATCCCTTCCCGTCGCCCATCGGCAGAACGGCTATTTCCTTTTATCATTATTATATAGAGGACACGGTCTATGTGGAGCGCGACCTCTGCTATCATCTGCAGTTTATTCCTGCCAACTCGCAGGACTTCGGCTTCCGTGGCGAACTGTATGTGACAGCCGACAGTACGCTGCATGTCAAGAAATGCAATCTCTATATGCCTCACAACAGCGACGTGAACTGGGTGAAGGATATGAAGATAGAGCAGGAATTCACACGTTTGGACAATGGTGAATGGGTGCTTTCCAAGGATGATATGGTGGCGGAAATACATACCAACAAGGTGCTGCAAGACTTGCTCGTGGTGCGCAACACCCGACTTACCGACTATTCCTTCGACGAACTGCCCAAGGTACTTTTCAAGGGCAAGGCTAAAGTGCGGCATGACATAGATGCCATGAACCGCGATGAGGCTTACTGGAACAAGTACCGGCAGGTGGACCTGACCAAGAGTGAATCGTCGATGGACAGTTTCATCCACCGCATGGAGAATTCCAAAGGCTTCAAGTGGATCATCCTGGGTGTAAAGGCTCTCATGGAGAACTATGTGGAGATAGGAAGTGGTCCGGGCGGAAAGAAAAGTAAGTTCGACCTCGGTCCTGTCAACACCTATCTGTCGAAAAACTATGTAGACGGCATACGTCTTCGTTTGGCTGGTCGTACCATGGCTGCGCTCAATCCCCATTTCTTCTGGAACGGCTATGCGGCCTATGGTACGAAGAGTAACGAATGGTATACAGGACATGTGTTGACCTACTCGCTCAACAAGAAGAAAAACAGTCCCTTCGAGTTCCCGATGCGGAATGTTACCTTTGAGGTGTCCCGTGACATCATGTCGCCTTCCGATGACAACCTGCAGCACAACAAGGACAATATCTTCATGACCTTCCGTGCGGCAACGCAGGACGAGATGTTCCTCTATCATCGACAGCGGCTCGCCTTTACCTATGAGACCGATTGGGGACTGCGTTTTAATACCGGTATACGCTGGCAGAGCAACCGTACTGCAGGCAATCTGCACTACTTCACACTGGATGGAAACGAGGTGAAGAAAATCAGAATGACCGACATCAATGTGGGCATCAATTACAATCCTGGAGTCACCTATGTCAACACCAAGCAGCAACGACTGCCTATCAACCTCGACAGTCCAGAGATAGGAATCTCGCATACCATGGGCTTTAAAGGCTTTATGGGCGGACAGTATCACAGCAACATCACGAAAGTGAGTATCTATAAGCGTCAGTGGCTTGGCAGTTTCGGTTATCTCGACTTCCATGCTGTGGGACAGGCTCAATGGAACAAGGTGCCATTCCCGATGCTCATCCTGCCGCCTGTCAACCTCTCGTACTTTGAGTCTGAATCGAGTGTGAGCCTGATGAGAGACTGGGAGTTTCTCAACGACCGTCAGGTGTTTGCGTCTCTGTCGTGGGATATGAACGGCAAGTTGCTCAACCGTATTCCGCTCATCAAGAAGCTGAAGTGGCGTGAATATTTCGCCGTGAAAGGCGTATGGGGAAACCTCACCGATAAGAACAATCCTTATTTGGAGAAAAACCAGGGGGATGCGGAGCTGTTTAAGTTCCCAAGCAAATCGCACGTGATGAACAATACACCCTACTGGGAGTGTGTGGCTGGTGTACACAACATATTCAAGTTCTTTGCTGTAGAGTATGTGCGCCGACTCACCTATCTGAATAATGAGGACATCAGCAAGTGGGGTATACGTTTCGGATTCTCGATGACATTCTAAATGGGAGAATGTGTGAAAGAGTATAGGCAGAAAATATCAACATAAAAACAAGCATGCGATGAGAATATTACTGGCAGACAGACAGGACATTACCCGTATGGGACTGGTTCACATCATTCAGCAGATGAATGTTGGCGATAAGAAGGAAATGCCTGGAATTGAGTGGAAGTACGTAGAGGACAAGGCAGAATTGATGCTTGTCCTGAAGGATGACGACGATGCGGTGGTAGTGCTTGACTATACGCTCTTCGATATCAACGATGCCGATGAGCTGCTCATCCTGCACCAGCGATTCACCCACACCCGATGGTTGCTCTTCAGCGAAGACCTGAGTGTGGACTTTGTACGTGTGCTCATAGCAAGCAGTATGCAGTTCAGTATCTTGACCAAAGATAGTCAGCTGTCGGAAATCAAGGCTGCCATTCTGTATTGTGTGCAGGGCAATCGCTTTATCTGTCAGCACATGACGGAGGTGCTTCTTGCACCGCCACCTGCCAAGACTGAGGAAAAAGTCAAACTCACCAAGACAGAGACAGAGATTCTGATAGACATCGCTCTCGGTATGACGACCAAGGAAATAGCCGAAAAACGTTTCTCCAGCTTTCATACTGTCAATACTCATCGCAAGAACATCTTCAGAAAACTCGATGTCAACAATGCTCATGAAGCGACCAAGTATGCCTTGAGAGCAGGACTCATCGACTCGGCAGAATATTATATCTAACTTCAATAAATTCCCACACCCTGCGAAAGTTGAGTGATATATTGGCACGACAGGCGCAGTGCCTTTAAGTAAGCGCACAAAAAAAAGCTTAGAAATGTCTCACGACATCACTAAGCTCCAATTTTCTAACTAACTTATTATCAACTATTCATTACTTTTCTGAGTGCAAAATTACAAGAAATAATGAAACCTTAATATGTTTTTCATTAAAAAATGCACGTAAACGTTTTCGATTCACGAAAAAATGATGTATCTTTGCAGAAGATTGGCGGCACTCGGCAATTTGAAAGCAAGTTTTCATTGCGCTTGTTTGCACAATCTTTGCAGAAGATTGGCGGCACTCGGCAATTTGAAAGTAAACTTTCATTGCGCTTGCTTGCTTTATCTCTGTACAAAAAAGGCAGCAAGATGCCATGTTGAAATTAATATATAGCTTAAACTTATTTACCACACATGAAGCCACGCAGAACATCACTCAAAGATCTCGCCGACCATCTGGGCGTGAGCATAGCTACCGTATCAAGAGCTTTGCGAAACAGCCATGAGGTGGGAGAGGAGATGACACGAAAAGTGAAAGAGCTTGCCAAGCAGTTGAACTACCGTCCCAATCCCTTTGCACAAAGCCTTCGCAAGGAAGCGCCAAGGGTCATTGGAGTTATCGTTCCCAACTTGGTAACCCATTACTATGCAGCTGTGCTTGATGGTATAGAAGATTATGCCTCCAAACAGGGCTACTCTGTTATCAGTGCCAACAGTCATGAGGACCATACACGCGAAGAGCGTGCCCTCGACAACTTCCTTAATATGCATGTGGAAGGCATCATCGCCTGTCTGGCACAGGATACTGTGGATTATTCCCATTTCGAACAACTCCATGACATGAGCATTCCGCTCGTATTCTTTGCCCGATGCTGTCTCGAAGACAAGTTCTCGCAGGTGGTGGCTAATGGAGATGTTGCAGCACAGGAAGCCACTCAGCACATGATAGAGACGGGCTCCAAGAGGATAGCCTTCATCGGAGGACCAAATAATCTGGATATGGTACGCCGACGCAAACATGGTTATCTTGAGGCTTTGCGTGAAAACCATATCACGATAGACCGAGACCTTGTGGTGTGCGACAAGATAGACTTCGAGGTGGCTCGCAACAATACCCTCCGACTGCTTGAGGGCCCCAATCCGCCAGATGCCATTCTTGCCTTTAATGACATCATCACCTATGCTGCCTTTGATGCCATCAAGGCCAAGGGACTTCGCATACCTGAAGATGTGGCCATCATCGGTTTCACCGATGGTGCTGCTGCTGCCTTTGTTACTCCTCGTCTCTCTGCCATTATGGACAAGGCGCACGAGCAGGGTGCAAAAGCCTGCGAACTGCTCATGAGAAATATCAATGGAGATAATAAGATATATAAGGAGGTGGTTCCGATGATTCTCAAGATACGCGAAAGTTCTGAGAAGCTTTAAATACCCCACCTGCCTGCTACCGAATAAACCTAATAACGACATCAAAAACCTGATGTTCATGACGCTAAAAACAAATTGTCTTGAAGAGAAAGGGTACTCTAACTGCCAAGGCGGTAGGTCTGCAACAGGCGCAAATCCAGCTATAGCAGATTAAGCTATCTATGATTGAAGGAATAGCGATTCATGTAAACATAAAAAACTCGCAAGATTCAGTAGAGTCTTGCGAGTTTTTTTGTGGTATGATTGCGTTCTTACGCTCTCGGGTTTTATAGTTCTTACTGAAGTTTCGCAAGTGGTTTAAGTACGGGCTGAAGGCCCAAAAGCTCTTAGCCCAGGGCATCGCCAGCAAGCAGCACGCCCTGAAGGGGCAGAAGCTCTTAGCCCAGGGCATCGCCCTGGGTATAATGCCAATCAGAAAGGCGCCCTGTAAGGGCAAAAGCTTTGTATATTGTCCGGTTTTTAAAAGCTTTTGCCCTTACAGGGCGACAGGTTTGCGCACAAAATAACCCAGGGCGTTGCCCTGGGCTAAGAGCTTCTGCCCCTTCAGGGCGTGTTCCTTACCAGTTGTCTGGGTTGAACGGGTCTTCATCTTCGTCGAATGTACCTTTTCCTTTGTCCCAGATGATTTCGCCCCAGGTGGATGGCTCTCCTGGTACTTCAGGGTCTTGTGACTCTGTGCGTTCCGTCCATTTAAGAGAGCCTGCGCAGATGTTGCAAGTCTCAGCCATGATGGTTGTGGTCATAGGACACATATATCTTTTTTTCATCGTCTGTCGATTTTGAGTGTTTAACTAATTGTTTTGTTAGTCTTGGATTTCTTGCTCAAGACTTGTAGCTCCCGATTATCTCTTGATGACTTTCTTTCCGTTCAGAATGTAGATTCCACTTGGAAGTCCGTCCAAGGAACTGCTGTTGCTGATGAGTTGACCGTTCAGGCTATAGATGCCATGGGCGAATCTGTCAATTCTGCTTTCTTCTTCGCCATAGATGATCGGGCTGATGCCAGTGGTCTTGTCCAAGGATACCCCATCAAGGAAAACATTGGCTGGTTTGGCAGGGTTGCCGTCGGAAGCTGTAGTTGGTGCAAACCATACGCTGAAGCCTCTCAAGCCTCTTGTTCTTTTATCAGAATAATACATCTTACCATTGGAGAAGAAGTAGCAGCGATTTAGGTCGCTGCGACCCTCTATGATCTTTAACTTGTTCTCGATGTTCCATTTGCCGTAATTATCATCGCCCTCTGTTGTATTCTGTGTGCCTTCTCCGAAGGTTCTGGCAAATGTTCCGAAGGCTGTCATGGTGCCGTTGCCTGTGACGAATGGAGTTCCTTTACCGTCAACGACAATACTGCTGTTGGTCGTCCAGTTCTTCGTATCCATCTTGGTGAGGTCGTTCTTGTTATCTCCGTCAACAGCGAATGAGACATTGGGAATGTCGATATGGTTCTTGCCGATGATCACCGGTACATCCTTTGCCTGGTCGTTGCCTGTCGAACTCAGCGATGCCTTGTAGGCAGGTGTCTGCTCCTGTTCGGTATGCTTGGTAGGGAAAATGATGTAAGGTACGTAGGCTTGCATTGCTATCTCGTCGTTTCCAACCGTGCTCATGTCTATGCTGACAAACTGTATCTCATTGCTGGTCAACTTGTCGAGCTTTGCCAGTTTCACGTTAGGACCGAATGCCTGCGTGAGTTGGTCCTTGGTAAGGCTTACGGGCAAGACGAAGCCATTCCACTTGTCCTTGTCGAAGGTCTTGTTGAGGTGGAGAGTCACGCTCTTGTAGGTGTTGGAGCAATTCTCCAGATAATCCAGGTTGTCCCTGTCCTGGTCGAGGACCAAGTCGCCATCTGTTGTCTTGCTTGTATAGAGGAGGCGGAAGTCATCGAATACCGTCCACTCTTTCTCTGATTCCACAGGCTCCTTGTCATCCTGCGTTCCGATTTCGATACCGAACCGGATCGTTCCGCCACCTTCTGGCACCTGTACCAGCACGCTGTTGAAGTATTTGTGACTGCCGTAGAATTCCTTGGCAGCATAGTCCATATTCTGTTCTTCAATATGTAGCGCTTTCTTTTCCTGTGCAGACATGTAATCAGTCTGTCCCAAGATGGTGGCATGCATCGTTTGGGTGTCCGCAGTGTTGTCGCTCTTCACCAAGCAGGCATAGAGCTTTGCCTTAGTGGTAGTGGAGAATCCCTTGCACTCGATGACGTATGCACCACTATGACTTACTTTGACATCCTGGTAGATCGTGCCTCGGAAATTCTTGGCATCAGCACAATAATACTTACCGCAATGACGCTCGTAATCCTTGTTTTCTTTGAATGTGATCGCATTGCTGCCATCGGGAAATGTGTAGCTTTCTATCGTTTTATTATCGAAATCATTGGTATATAACTCGCTTATCGTGCAATAGCCGGCAGTTGTTGCATCGCTGTTAACGTAAGGTTTGTAATAATGCTCCAAACCCAATCTGATCTTGCCTTCTTCACTTCTTCCATATTGATAAGCCTTCCAGTTGCTCATAGCCGCATTCTCACGAGAGAAGCTTGGGCATTGCAAGCGGAAGGTCAGGTCGATGGACGAGATGATGTTGGTGCTGTTCTTGTCTTTGAGTTCAAATATCTGCTGGTAAGACAGAAATTTCCATTCGTCGTTGCCGTCTGCTATGTCTTGGCTTCCTTCTTCCACGGCATAGCAGTTTTTGTCCACGTCGCCTTGTGTCTTGGCTGCGATGAGGTAATACTTGGTCGTGCCAAAATTGCCAGATTCGGATGAACTGTTGCTGTAAGTATATAGCTTGTATGAGTTGCCCTTTCCCTCTCCTTTAACAGGTTCCATCATCCAACCTCTTCTGACGATGGTGGTGCTTATTGTATTGCCCCATCTATCTTTTTTTGTATAAAGATAAGCTCTGTCTATAAACACACCATTGTCTGCAGAATTACTTTTCCCTGTCTCGTATTCTAAGTAATTTCCTTCTCCATCCGTGTCCTTCGAGTCAAACTTCTGAGCAAGGTGAATCCAGCCTTTTTTGTCATTTTTGTCGATATGTATCCATAGCGGCATTCCGTATTCTTTCAAAGAGACCTGAGTTCCCCAATAGCCTCCTGCATTGAGCAGCAGACCCGTCTTGACATTGTAGAGGAAGAAAATCTTGGTCTTGTCTTTTTCAGGAAAAGTGTAGTCGCCGATGTTAGCAGCTCTTACCTGATCCTCGCTGCAACCTGTCAGCGATTCGATGCCCGCGATGGGGGTTCCATTCGTATTGGTAACCTGGGCTTGTACTTGGAGACTTCCTCCAATGACGAATAGAAGCGCGACAAGGAGAGCAATGAATGTGGTGAATCTCTTTTGTGCTGCTTCGTTGTGCAGTTGTTGTAGTTTTTTTCTCATTTCATTTCAATTTAGAAAAGTCTTTGTGTAAGTTTTACTCATACTATTTTCGACGCTCAGTTCTTGGTGATGAATAGTTGGAGCGCCAATTTTAAACATTTGCAAAGATAGTGGAAACTTTGGTGTAAGTACTTGTAATATTAGAAAAATTACTCTTTTTACAATTTCAAAAATGAAAAAAAATGACGCAAAAGTGTAAAAAGAGTGAAAAATGTCGCTTTTTTGTATTAATTCGGGGGGGTAATAATTATTTTTTGTATTTTTGTATTGCGTAATTAAAATTGTATATGATAGAGTTGTTAGAGCATTATTTCATTGTGTTGATTCAATGTGTTGGAGCCATTTATTTTGGCCTCGGCATTGTCCTGTTGTTCGGAAAAGTGCCTCTTGCTGCCGAATATCTTCCTTATCGCAAGGCGAAGAGATGTTTGGCAACTACATATTTTATCATGGGATTGAATCTTTTCGTCTACTTAGCGATTTACACCTCTGACGATTGGAAAGAGCTCAATCCATATATCAAGTGCGCTGATTTTATCTTCTTCTGTCTGGAAGCCATCTTCTTCTTTTCTACTTTCTTCTATTTGTTGGACGAGAAGTATATGTCGTGGCGAAACTTCAGTAAGGACTGGATTGTCTTACTGACATCTGTTGCCCTGATGATAACTTCCACCATAGGAGTCTTTGGCAAAGCGGGTGCTTGGGTCTCGTGGTTCCCCTTCTTCATATTCTTTGTGCAATACGTGTTGTTCTTGAGACGTTTCTATATCCTATATAATGAGAAGAGGAGTAAACTGGACAATTACTTTGCGGAGGATATGCAGCAGTTTATGTTCTGGATCAAGAAGAGTGTCATCCTCATCATCCTTATCAGTGTGCTGTGTTTCACCACGTTGCTTGGGGGCATTATCTACAATTATCTTTTCCAGGTTTATGTCGTCTCTGCCAATTTCTACATAGCCATCAGTTTCATTAACTATGCCTCCATGTATGGTAAGTTGAACAGCGCTGAGGTAACGGACAGAGAAAGGATGGAGACAGATACAGAAAAACTGAAATCCTCGAAGACAGACAACTATGAGCTGCTCTTTGGCGAGCAAGTGAAGAGATGGATTTCCGAAAAGCGGTTCCTCGCTCCTCAGTTGACGATAGATGACTTGGCGGCAGAGATGGGTACCAACAAGCTATATATGTCTCGCTATATCAACCGTAAACACGGTACCAACTTCAGCACCTGGATTACGAAGCTGCGTCTGGAAGAGGCAAAAAGCTATATGCGTGAGAATCCGAATGTCAAACAGGAAGAGGTGGCTATCTATTCCGGTTTCTCCTCGTCCTCTTATTTCTCAAGGGTGTTCTCGCGCTTTGAGAGCATGACGCCAGCAGCCTGGCGTAAGGAACAAAATGTTTAAAATAGTACATGTTTTGTTAATCGCAGAGTCATATCCTTATCAAGGACGGAAGTTTGATCCTATCTTTATCGTTCAGGTGATGCAAAGATAGAGGTGGTAAGAAAATAAAATGAACTTTTGTTCGTTATATAATATAACAGAACTTTCGCATGTGGTTTAAGTACGGGCTGAAGGCCCAAAAGCTCTTAGCCCAGGGCATCGCCCTGGGTACAATGACAATCAGAAAGGCGCCCTGTAAGGGCAAAAGCTTTGTATATTGTTAGGAGTTTTAAAGCTTTTGCCCTTACAGGGCGCCAAGTTTGCGAACATGATAACCCAGGGCGATGCCCTGGGCTAAGAGCTTCTGCCCCTTCAGGGCGTGTAGGGAAAAACTTGCGAAACTTGATCATAAAACGACTTAGACAATGAATGTACGAGTAGAAGGGGCTACTGCCAGTTTGGCAGCGCCTATTGCCTCACTCATTATGGAGGCGATGAATCATGAGTGTTGCCAGAATCTGGCAGGTAAAGATCATACGATAGAGGATTTCCGACGGGTGATGACGGAACTGGTGGCTCTCGATGACAGTCAGTACAGCTATCGCAATACGCTTTGTGCTTTTACTGATGATGGTCGGTTGGCTGGCATTTGTGTATCTTATGATGGAGGTGAGCTGCATCGTTTGCGCCGTCGTTTCATAGAGGCCGCTCAACGGGAGTTTGGTATCGACTATTCGGATATGGACGATGAGACACAGGCTGGCGAGCTTTACATCGACAGCATCGCTGTGTCGGAAGAGTTTCGGGGGCATGGCATTGCCAAATATTTGCTGAAAGCAGTCATCGAGCGTGCACGTGAGATGGGATTGCCTGCTGTAGGACTGCTTGTCGACAAGGGAAACCCTCGCGCGGAGTCCTTATATAATAAGGTGGGATTTCTGTACGCCAATGATTCTGCATGGGGAGGCCATGAGATGCGGCATTTGCAATATCAGATAGACTGAACGGTTGCTTAAAGAAATATGGCTGTCGACAATCCTAAGGAGAGTTGACAGCCATATTTCTTTTGTAGCTTTTATTATTATTTTTCCAGTTCTTCTATCTCGTTCTCATCCATGTCGCGGTCCAACCGGTCGCGCCACAGATACTTGCGTGTCTCGTGTACGATGATGCCGCTGAGGCAGAGCAGGGATACAAGGTTAGGTATTGCCATCAGGGCGTTCATACAGTCGGCGATGTTCCACACCATCTCCAGTCCGATGACACTGCCCGCAAAGATGCTGACGATGTAGAGCACACGGTAGCTCAGCATCCAGCGCTTGCCCTTGAGATACTCCACGCAGCGCTCGCCATAATAGCTCCAACCTAAGGTGGTGCTGAAAGCAAAAGTGGCTAAACCGAAGGTGAGCAAGGGTGCTCCTATGTAAGGTATCTTGCTGAAGGCAGCCTTGGTGAGGGCTGCTCCGTTGTGGTAGTCGATGTCAGGGTAGGCAATGATGCTTGAGGTGATGACCAGACCTGTAAGGGCACAGATGATGACGGTGTCCCAGAAGGTGCCTGTCGATGAAACAAGAGCCTGTCGTACTGGGTTGCGTGTCTGTGCAGCTGCTGCTACGATAGGAGCAGAACCAAGACCCGACTCGTTGGAGAACAGACCACGGGCTATACCATATCGGGCTGCCATCATCAATGTGCTGCCAGCGAAACCGCCTCCTGCCGCGCGAGTAGTGAAGGCAGACTCAAAGATAACCTTGATAGCCGGCCACAGATAGGCATGGTTGACAAAGAGAATATAGATGCATCCCAACACATAGAAAAGAGCCATGAAGGGAACAAGCATTCCGCATACTCTTGATATTGATTTCACTCCTCCTATGATGACGGCTGCTCCCAAGGCGCAGACAACGGTTCCTGTGATGTAGGGAGAAATGCCATACTGGTTTTCTACGAGGGTAGAGATGGCGTTTGCCTGTACGGTGCTGCCGATGCCGAAAGAGGCTATCGCGGCAAAGAGTGCGAAGAGGATGGCGAGCCATTTCCAGCCCAGGCCTTTCTCCAAGGCGTACATAGGACCACCCAACATGCGGCCGCGCTGGGTCTTCACACGATATTTTACTGCTAACAAGCCTTCTGCATATTTGGTGGATATACCGAATACACCTGTCAGCCAGCACCACAGCACAGCACCCGGACCACCCAGGGCGATGGCTGTTGCCACACCGATGATATTGCCCGTACCTATTGTGGCGGCAAGTGCAGTGGCAAGAGCGCCAAACTGGGATACATCGCCCGTGGCATTCTTGTCTTTCTTGACGGATAACTTGATGGCCTTGAAAATCTTACGCTGCGGGAAACGCAGACGAATCGTAAGAAAGAGGTGTGTGCCCAAGAGCAGAATAATCATGGGCCAACCCCACAAGAATGAGCTTAGCGTTGCGAAAATGTCGTTTAGTGTATCCATAATCTCTCTTATTTTTTACCTGTTTGTTATTTGTCTTTCTCTTTTATTATCCCATGTTCTATTCTTATCCTTACGTTGCTGTAACCCATGGCCTGGAACATTCCCTCAAACTGCGCCTTGGCATTTTCTTCAGCCTTGGCGATGTTGGCCTTTGTAAAGCATCGTCTGCTCATAGCTTCATAGGCTCTTTTGTACATGTCCTGTCGGTCTTTACCGGTCCATTTGCCTTCTTCGAAGAACGAACGTGTCTTTGCCTCATCGATAAAGTTGCGGTCGAGGAGCCTGATGGGGGGTAGGGTGCAGATGATGGTGTCGCCCTCGGCGCTCAGCCATTCAGTGCCCACCTCTCGCATGTTGATGCCCAGCCTGAGGGTGCCATAGTAGATTCTTACCAGTTCGTCGTCGCTGATGAGCCCCTTTCTCACGGTGTCTATCAGTTCCTCATCGCTGATGGACAGGAATTCCCACTGTCCGATGGCTTCGATACTCTTTATCTGTGTAGGCGAGAGCGTGGTCTTGCCTTCTTGTTGCATCGAGATGGAGTTGTCCTTGTTGAGCCAGTACAGACCTCCGCCGATGATGACGATGAGCAGGAGTATGACGATGATTTCAAATTTTCTCATATCTGTAGTACCTTACTTGTTCTCAACCGATGTGCCGTCGATGAGGCTTGAAAGATCGGATGAGGTAAACTTCTTTCTGAAACTAATCTTGATGTTCTCGGCTTTGAATCCCAAGTTGACGAGCATGGGTACCAAGGTGTGCGCGGCACTTTGGCGGGCTGTTTCCAGAATATCCATGCGTGGAATGTCGTTGATGATGCCCTTTCGTCCTTCCTGCTCGTAGCTGCTGAGTTCTTCATCGCTGAAGTTGCTGCGTGTGAGCGATACGAATTTCTTGATTCCTTCGTGGTCTATCTTGCTGCTTGTCAGCACCACCTTAGGATCGGGGAGGATGATTTCTATCTTCTCTCCCTGCCGTCTCACGTTCTTTTCGTTGAAGCCTTTGAAGTCGATATATGCCTTGAGGGTGGCGTCCATAGGGATGGCAACCTTGCGCTTTCCTCCAGGCAGACTGATGTCGAACTCGTTTTTCAGTATAGAGCCTTTCAGTCTGAGTTGGTCGTCGTGGGTGATGATTCTGTGAACCTGTGCCTCGGCTGTATATAGACGACTGCATTTCTGTATCTGCATCACCATTATGGGAATGGTGTCGAGAGCCTTCTCTTTCTCTTTGGCTTGTCTGCCTGTACAAGCAGAGAATATGATAGCAGTTGTCATAATGACAAGTAAAATGGTCTTTCTCATACTAATTGTTTTGTTTTCGTTGCAAAGGTACGACAATTTGAGTAAATAACCAAATAGTATCAGTCAATTTTGTACTTTTCGTCTTTGTTTTGTGATAATCTGTAGCTTTTGGGTAGTTAAAAATAACACTAAGTGTGGTCGACTCAAATCGAAAAACCACAGAAAAAGTTGCGACCTGTACGGTTGGCACGCCCTGAAGGGGCAGAAGCTCTTAGCCCAGGGCATCGCCCTGGGTTATCATGTTCGCAAACTTGTCGCCCTGTAAGGGCAAAAGCCTTAAAACTCAGGCTATTTACAAAGCTTTTGCCCTTACAGGGCGCCTTGCTGATTGCTATTATACCCAGGGCGATGCCCTGGGCTAAGAGCTTCTGCCCCTTCAGGGCGTGCTGCTTCTATGGGCTTCTGCCTTTTACCTTTGCTTTACCCTTCGACCAGCGATTTTCAATTCCGCTATGCGCCGGTGACCGTTGGTTCAGGGCGTGCTGCTTATAGAAGTTTTTGGGACTTTCCAACTGTACAGGTCAAAAAGTTTTCTTCAGCCTATTAAAATCTATGTTCTAAAGTTTGGAACTTATGTTCTAAAGTTTGGAACTTATGTTCTAAAGTATCGAACTTGTGTTCTAAAGTATCGAACTTATGTTCTAAAGTATAGAACATAGATTTTTCGCAAGTGTCAGAACAAATTCATGAAGAACTTAAAACAATTTGTGTGGTATTAAAGTAACAGTTTTGGTTTGTAGGGATGCTGGGTAGTTACATACATGGACCATCCTTTTTGTTAAAGACGGTTAAAAAGGTACTTTTTTCTCATCTTCGATTAAACCTTTTGTGTTTTGCAGGGTCTTATTACTGATTAGAATTCATAAACTGAACTTTTATTATATCGTGTGAGAAAAGTTCAATAGGATTTATTAGTTAGTATTTAGGTAGTAAGAGCATTCTCTTTGTGAAAAGGGGATGCTTTTTTTTGTGTTCTTATATTTTTTTCTTAACTTTGCAGATAATTAGGTCTTCATTCTGTAGATTAGATTTATTAATGATGCAGATTTAGGCCTTTACTCAATAGAATATCAAAACAAAACTACAATGAAGAAAACAATTTCCATGCTCGTGATTGCGGTTCTGGGTGCCGCCTGTTTCTCGTCATGCGGCGAGAAGAAAAAGAGCAATGTCATCATAGCCCCTAAGCCTGCTGCTCCAAAACCTAAGAAGACGCAGGAATTGAGCAGTTATGAGCAGTCGCGCGACATCTCCTGGCTCGGCAAGACTTATCGTGTAGTGATGAAACGAGAGTCTGATCACAGTCTGCCTTTGGTGGAGAGTGAGGATCATACCAAGTACTACGACAACAAGATTACGATCAAGGTGCTGCGGGAGGACGGAACAGAGTTCTTCAGCCGCACTTTCCAGAAAAGCGATTTTACGGGTTATCTTGATGCCGAAACCAAGAAGACGGGTGCCTTGTTGGGTATTGTTTTTGTTGAGGTGAAGGGCGACGTGCTGCATTTTGCAGGCAGTGTGGGTTCACCCGATGTGACCAGTGATGAGTATGTACCCCTTGTAATCACTGTCAACCGGATGGGCGCTGTCAGTATAGCCAAGGATAGCCAGTTGGACACAGCAGGTGATGAAGACGAAAAAGCCTCGTCTGTTGAGGACGAGGCTGATGATGGGGTATGATGTATAAAATTTAGTGATTGTTTATAAAGCATCACTTACTTCAATAGTTTTTTGAAGTCTTTTTCAAAGCATTGTGGGTGTTTACCGATGAAGAGGACGTTGAGCAGACAGTTGGCTGCCAATTCCTCATCGTTCAGGTCAGCACCCTTTCCTTTTCTTACTTCCTTGCCCAAGCAAGCATCCCAAGTGGTGTTGAAACAACTGTCGTCGGCTCCCACAATCATACTGTTGCTCGAGTTAGGATCTTCCATCAGTTCGTAGCGAATGGTCTTCTTGCTCATCACAGGCTGGATGCTGCACAGCATGTCGAATGCTTTCTGAAAGACGTCGCGATGCAGATTGGCGTTAGGGAACATCGTGCTGACAGTAGGAAAGAGTTCCTCAAAGTCGAACGACTGTAAGAGTTGATAAAGTTTCATCCTTGTTCTATGGTTAAGTTTGCTTATTAGAACTTAGCCATCTTGATGGCGTCAATGGCGCACTCGTCGCCCTTGTTGCCCAGCTTGCCACCACTTCTGTCCTTGGCCTGTTGCAGGTCGTTGGTGGTCAGCAGACCATAGATGACTGGAATTTCCTGTGAGGCATTGAGGCGGGCAATGCCATAGGTGACGCCCTGACAGATGTAATCGAAGTGAGGAGTCTCGCCACGGATGACGCTTCCCAACACGATGACAGCATCGTAGCCCTGGTTAAGAACCATCTGTCGTGCTCCGTATATCAGCTCAAAGCTTCCAGGTACGGTTTTCACGTGAATGTTCTCAGGCAGGGTGCCATGCTTTTTCAGGGTGTTGACGGCACCTTCCAATAAAGCGCCTGTTATCTCAGGGTTCCACTCAGCTACCACGATGCCAAAGCACATATTGCTGGCATCGGGTACCTTGGTGAAGTCGTATTCTGACAAATTATGAAGTGCTGTAGCCATAATTAGTTAGAAGCTCTTTCGATGTACTTGTCAATCTCTGCACTCTGAACGAGCATAGAGTTCACATACTTTTTCTTGATGTCCTGATAGATCTTCAGGGCCTCGTCCTTCTTGCCTTGGCTTTCCAACACCTCGCCGGCCTTGATAAGGAAGATAGGAGAGAGGCTGTTGTTGGTATCGTCCTCAGCCTTGCTGTCTGCCATGTCGGCAGCCTTCTTGAAAGCGTCAACAGCCTTGTCGAGCTGGTTGAGGTGAGCGTATGCGTCACCGAGAGCAGCCTGAGAAGCTGGGCTGATCATCTGGTCGCCTTCTGTTGAGAAAGCGTCGAGGCTCTTCTGAGCTTCTGCCCATTTGCCGAGGTTGGCGTAGCAAAGACCGGCATAGAGGTTGGCCAGGTTACCTGCCTTTGTTCCGCTATACTCGTCGGCCAACTTAGCGAAACCTACGAAGCCGGCACCGTCGCCATTGACAGCCTGCTCGAACATCTCGTTGTTGAAGTAGGTCTGACCCTTGCTGAGCGCTGTGCTTGCCTTTTCCTCACGAGGACCGGAAATCTGTGAAATGTAGAGGAATACACCTGCAATAACAACAATGATTGCTGCCACTGCGATAAGGATGGCTTTCTTGTATTTCATGAAGAAAGCCTCGCGGTTGTTGATGTTCTCTGTTGCTTCGAGAACCTGTTCTGTTTTGTTTGCCATTTTTATTTTTGTTTTTTATTATTTTTTCCTTCTTGTTCTGAGTGTGCCTTGCTCAATGGCCACTACACTTTAGGTTGCAAAAATACGTAAATTTATCCACATATTGAAATTTATAGCCTACTTTTTTCGTTTTTTGCGCTTTTTCTGCTAACTTTGCAGTTCAATAGTGGCATAATACGTATGATTTTACAGAATATCTCGATAATTAATTACAAGAACATCAAGGCTGCCAATTTGGAATTGTCGCCCAAGATCAATTGTCTCATCGGTCATAACGGTGTGGGCAAGACCAATTTCCTGGATGCCATTTACTATCTTTCGTTTTGTCGCAGTGCCTACAATCCTATCGATTCGCAGGTTATTGCGCACGATGAGAACTTCATGGTGATAGAGGGCAACTATCTTGATGAGCGAGAGAATGTCGAGAATATCTTCTGCGGTATGAAGCGTGGAACGAAGAAGCACTTCAAGCGCAACAAGAAGGAGTACAAGCGACTGTCACAACATATCGGATTGATACCGCTTATCTTTGTCTCTCCTTCTGATACGGTACTCATTGAGGGTGGAAGCGAGGAGCGACGCCGCCTGATGGATGTGGTCATCTCGCAGTACGACCCTTCCTATATTGAGGCATTGGCCAACTACAACAAGGCTTTGCAACAGCGTAATGCTCTGCTCAAGATGGAGGAGGAACCTGATGTGACGCTGATGGAGATATGGGAACAGGAGATGGCTCGCAATGGTGAGCTGCTCTTTCAGAAGCGTGAGGCTTTCGTCAAGGAACTGATTCCTCTGTTTCAGCAGATCTATCGTCATATCTCTGGCGACCGCGAGGTGGTGAGCCTGCGTTATGTCTCTCATTGTCAGCGCGGTCCGCTCCTTGATGTCATACAGCGCGACCGCTTCAAGGATAGGGCTGTAGGCTATTCGCTTCATGGTGTGCATCGTGACGACCTGGAGATGCTGATAGGTGATTTCCAGATGAAGCGAGAGGGAAGTCAGGGACAGAACAAGACCTTTGTCATGGCTCTCAAGTTAGCCCAGTTTGATTTCCTGCGACGCACGGTATCGAGTACTACGCCCCTCTTGCTGCTCGACGATATCTTCGACAAGTTGGATGCCCAAAGGGTAGAGGCGATTGTCGACTTGGTATCGGGAGCCAATTTTGGACAGATATTCATCACCGATACCAACCGCGACCATCTCGACCGCATCCTGCACGAGAGTGACGGCAATTACAAGATATTCCATGTAGAAGGTGGAAACATAGACTTGAATCACGAAGAATAGTAGAAAAACCTGCAAAGCAAAGAAATATGTTCAGACGAAAAGTACGTTCCTTATCAGAATTGTTGCCCGAGATATTGAGGCGCGAGGGACTGGAGACCCCTCTGCAGCAGAAGCGTCTTCTTGCGTCCTGGGATCAGGTGGTGGGTGAGCCTGTAGCCAAGTACACTGGCGACAAGTTTATCAAGAACCAGACGCTCTTTGTCAAGATACTCAGTCCGGCCTTGCGTGCCGACCTTTCGCTGAGTCGCAGCCTGTTGGTCAAGCGGCTTAACGAGGCAGCGGAGGCTTTTGTCATTTCCGATATCAAGTTCTATACGATAGCATCCATCTTGATATCGGTGGCTTCGGTGGGCACGGTCTCCGTCTTCTGAAAGTCGAAGCATATACCTATTTTATATAGATGGGGCATCTTGCAGAGCATACGGTCGTAGTAGCCTTTGCCTCTGCCCAAGCGATGCCCCGACTTATCGAAACTCATGCCCGGGATGATGCCTGCTTCTATCTTCCCGTATTCATCTACAGGCAGCAGTCTGCCTACAGGTTCCATGATGTGGAAACTACCTTGTCTTAAGTCTTTCGAGCCTGTATACTCTCTTATCTCCATGTTTTCTCCGTCTACGACAACGGGCAGGAATACCTGTTTGCCCTGATTGACCAGTTCGTCGATAAACTGATGGGTATTCACCTCGTCGGGAAGCGAGTAGTATAGTAGTATGCTGCGGGCTTGCTGTAGCCGGATGTTTCTGCGTAGCCGGTCTAAAACAAGAAGCGACAGTTCTTCGAGCTGTTGCCCGGAGAACTGTCGCTTTCTCTCTCTGATGATATTTCTGAGTTCTTTCTTATTCATTTTTCTGCCTTCTTATGCCAAGCGGGGGAGGCTTCTGTGCAACGAACGGTAGTTGTAGGGCACATTTGCCATAGCTACCTTCTGCTTCTTTTTGTAAACTGGCTTGGTGGCAGGAACGGGCTTCTTGGGGAAAGCCTCGTTCTTTTGAAACACCTCCATCGTTTTGTTGATAACAGGATCGTCCTGGTTGATGTATTGATTCCAAGCCTGGTCGTTGAGCATGTTGTAGATCACGCGGCTGTTGATGTAGCGTTCCAGCAGTTTGTGCGACTTGCGGATGAGCAGGTTGCGGCGCTGCAGACCGTGCTTGTCGGCATAGGTGGCAAACTTGTCTACCATGTTCTGCTTGTCCAGATAGTCGGCAAGCTCCATCATCTCCTTGAAGTTGTTCAGCTTAGGACGGTTGTTGTCGGTATAGGTGAAGGCGAACTGCAGGATGAGTCCGCTCATGCTTGCCTGCTTGAAGTAGGATGTCATTCCCAAAGTATCCTCGGGTACGAAGATGTCGGGAGTGATGCCTCCTCCGCCATATACGGTACGTCCCAATCCCGTGTGATAGGCCGGACCCGTATGCTTGATGCTGTCTTGCGAGAAGAACTCGCCATGCTCATAGCGGTTGAGCAGGTCTTGCTCATAGTCCTTGTCGTCACCCAGGGTGTAAGGTTTCTGTATGCATCGACCCGATGGGGTGTAGTAGCGTGCAATGGTGAGTCTTATCATGCTGTGGTCGGGGAATTCTATCTGTTGCTGTACCAGTCCCTTTCCGAAGGAACGTCGGCCTATGATGGTGGCACGGTCATTGTCCTGCATGGCTCCTGCAAAGATTTCGGCAGCCGATGCTGATCCTTCGTTGATAAGTACGACGAGCGGTACGTGCTGATAGGATCCCTTGCCATCGCTGCGGAAGTCCTGTCGTGGCGACTTGCGTCCCTGTGTGTAGACGATGAGTTTCTTGTCGGGCAGGAACTCGTTGGCCATGTTGATGGCTGCTGTCAGGTATCCGCCACTGTTGTCGCGAAGGTCGATACACAGGTTCTTGAATCCCTCTTGCGAGAGCTTTGCCAGGGCGATGAGCATCTCTGGATAGGTATTCTCGCCGAAGTTCTTGATGCGTATGTATCCGGTCTTGTCGTCGAGCATATAGGTTGCCGTGATGCTCTTGGTAGGTATCTCGCCTCGGGTCACGGTGAAGGTCTGTACCTTCTTGCTGCCGTAGCGCACCACACCAATCTTTACCTTGGTGTCTTTCTGTCCCTTGAGTCTGTGCATGGCTTCCTCGTTGGTGACGATCTTGCCTACGAAAGGCTTGCCGTCTACCACCACAATCTTGTCGCCAGCCAACAGACCGGCCTTCTCGGCAGGTCCGTTCTGTATCACATTCTGCACGTGTATGGTGTCATCTCTGATCACAAATTCGATGCCCACACCGCAGAAAGATCCTTTCAGGTCGTCGGTGGCAGCAGCCACATCCTTGGCACTGATGTAAACGGAGTGTGGGTCCAGCTCAGAGAGGATGAGCGGTATCGCCTTGTCTACCAAAGAGTCGATATTCACCGCATCCACATACTGGTCGTCGATGATGTGCAGCAGGTTGTTGAGCCTGTTGCTTCCGCTGTTGATGATATTGAGCCTGTTTCCCGAGAAATGGTTCGAGAAGAACGAGCCGATCATGATACCTATCACCACGCATACAGCCATGATGATGGGCATGAAACGGTTGGTCTTTTTCTTATTGATGTTCATATATTTATTGTCTTATGTTCTTGGTTCGGCTTCTTCCTGCGAAGCGTCGTCGGGGTTGAGATATACTACCTTGATGCCAGCTCGCTCCATGAGTTCGATGCCGTCATTGAGTCGGTATTTCTCGGCATATACCACGCGCTTGATGCCCGCCTGGATGATGAGTTTGGCACACTCGATACATGGCGAAGCCGTGACATAGAGTGTACTTCCGTCGCTGTTGTTGCTGCTTCGTGCCAACTTGGTGATGGCATTGGCCTCGGCATGCAGCACGTAGGGCTTGGTCACACCGTCTTCCTCGCATACGTTCTCAAACCCACTGGGCGTGCCGTTGTAGCCATCGCTGATAATCATCTTGTCCTTGACTACGAGTGCACCCACCTGTCGGCGTTTGCAGTAACTGTTTTCTGCCCAGATGCGTGCCATGCGCAAGTAGCGCAGGTCGAGTTTCTCTTGTTTGGAAAGTTGCTCTTCCATGTTTCTGTTGTTATGATTCTATATTTTTCTTTATCTCGTTGCGCTCCAGCAGGGCATCGATGGTAGGCTCTTGTCCGCGGAATCGCTTGTAGAGTGTCATCGGATGCTCGGTACCACCCTTTGAGAGGATGTTGTCTCTGAAGCTTTGTGCTGTCTGCCGGTCGAAGATACCGTTCTTCTTGAACACGCTGAAGGCATCGGCGTCGAGCACCTCTGCCCATTTGTAGCTGTAGTAACCAGCAGCATAGCCTCCTGCCATGATGTGCGAGAACTGTACGGTCATACAGGTATTGGGCAACTGTGGTGTGACCATGGCCTTTGCCCAGGCTTTCTTCTCGAATGGGATGATGTCGTCGTCGAAAGCTTCCTTCTTGGTGTAGTAAGCCATGTCGAGCAGTCCGAAGCTCACCTGTCGCAGACATCCGTAGGCAGCCATGAAGTTGCGGCTCTTCACGATGCGCTCTATCAGGTCGTCGGGCAGAGGCTCGCCTGTCTGATAGTGGAAGGCGAAGGTGCGAAGGAAGTCTTTCTCCACAGCATAGTTCTCCATGAACTGCGACGGCAACTCCACAAAGTCCCACCATACATTGGTTCCCGACAGACTCTCAAATCGGGTGTTGGCAAACATGCCGTGCAGGCTGTGTCCGAACTCATGCAGGAAGGTCTCCACCTCGCCAAGGGTCAGCAGGGCTGGCTTCTCGGCTGTAGGTTTGGTGAAGTTCATCACCACGCTGACATGCGGACGTATGTTCTGTCCTTTATGGTCTATCCACTGTCCCTGGAATTCTGTCATCCATGCACCTCCCTGTTTGCCCTTGCGTGGGAAGAAATCGGCATAGAATACAGCCAGATAGCTGCCGTCCTTGTCGTACACCTCGTATGCTTTCACGTCGGGATGGTATACGGGTATGTCCTTGTTCTCCTTGAAGGTGATTCCGTAAAGTTTTCCTGCCAGACCGAACACGCCGTCAATTACCTTGTCGAGTTGCAGGTAGGGGCGCAGCATCTCGGCGTCGAGGTTGTATTTCTCCATCTGCAGCTTGTGCGAGTAGAAGCTCATGTCCCAGGGTTCCATCACGAAGTCATCTCCCTCAATGCGTTTTGCTAAGGCTGTTATCTCGGCAACCTCCTTCTCGGCGGTAGGCTTGTAGGCATCTATCAGGTCGTTCAGCAGTTTGTACACATTGTCGATATTACTTGCCATGCGGTGCTTGAGCACGTAGTCGGCATAGGTGTCGAAGCCCAGCAGCTGTGCCAGCTCGCGTCTCAGGTTGATGAGTCGCTTGCATATCTCGAGGTTGTTGGCATCGTTGTCGTGTATGCACTCGGTATTGCGAGCCATGTACATCTGCTTGCGGAGCTCGCGCTGTGTAGAGTAAGTCATGAAGGGAGAGAAGACAGGGAAGTCGAGGGTGAAGATCCATCCTTCCTTCTCCTGTTCCTTGGCATTCTGCTCGGCTGCAGCAATGGCAGTCTCGGGCAGTCCGTCGAGTTGAGCCTTGTCGGTGATATGCAGCTGGAAGGCTTTGTTTTCCTTGAGCAGGTTCTGCGAGAACTGCAGGGTGAGCATGCTTGCCTCCTCGGTGAGCTGGCGCAACTTCTCCTTGCCTTCCTCATCGAGCAGGGCACCGCTGCGTACAAAACCATCATAGCTTGTATCGAGCAACATCTGTTCCTCGGCATTCAACTCGCGGTTGGGATGGTCGTGTACGAACTTGATGCGTTCGAAGAGTTTCTTGTTCAGGGTGATATCGTTGGCATGCTTGGTAAGGATGGGGCTCATCTTCTGTGCCAAGGCTTCCATCTCGTCGCAGGTCTCTGCGCTCATCATGCATGAGAATACATTGGAAACCCTGCTGAGCAAGTCGTAGTAGTGCTCGCCTTTCTCGGTATCCACGCGTGCCAGGGTGTTCTCGAAGGTAGGTTCTTCGGGATCGTTGACGATCTTGTCGGTGGCCTCATCGTCACGGCGTATTCCTTCCATGAAGGCCTCTTCGTAATCTTCCAGCCTGATACGGTCGAAGGGTACGGTGTCGTGAGGGGTGTTGTAAGGTGCAAAAAAGGGATTGATACGATTCTCTGTCTTATTTTCTTGAAGCATACTAACTTAGTGTTTTATTTTTGTGCAAAGTTAGTAAAAAAAGGTGTTATAATCTTCTTGTATCATATTATTTAACATACTTTTATCTCAACCCTTGCTGTTGGTAAGTTTTTCGAGTGCCTGGATGTGGATGCGCTCTCTGAAAAGTTGGATAAGTTCTTGGCTTTGCAAACGGTTGAGGGCTCTGGAGACATTCAGTCTGCTGTCGTTCACCTCTTCGGCTATGCGCCTCATCTTGATGTGGATTGTTTTCTCGCCTGTAGGGCTGACACAGTTAGCCTCGAAGAAGCGTGTGATGCGTTCCTCTAAACTCTTGGGTGGTGTCTGCAGGGTACGGAGGCTGTGTTTCTGACTCTGTGTGGATATCAGGTTGAGCAGGTTGATGCGGAATATGTCGAAGAGGGTTGCCAGCTTCATGACGTCTTGCTTGGCAATACATAGCAGGCTGCAGTCGTGCAAGGCTGTATAGGTATGAGTGAAGTATGGGTACAGACCGAAGATGCGTTCCGACTGGAAGGTCTCGGGTGCCTGTATCTTCTCGTCGATGCTGTAGCTGTGGTCGGCAGATTCTGTCTTTACCATCACCTCGCCGTCGAGCAGAAAGTACAGGTGTGTGCATAGTTCGCCTTCAGCTATAATCGTCTCTCCCTTACTTGCTTTTCTGAAGTCAAAGCGTGTCTGCCCTGCAGCTTGCTGCAAGTCGTTGCGGCTCATTCCCAAGAAGAGGGGCAGAGCCAACAGGCTGTTGTATATGCGGTTTTCGGGCATAATTTTTGAGGAGTTTTTTCAGGAGTTTATTTGAGGAGTTAAAGGAGTTAAGGAGTTATCGCTCCCTTCGGTCGCTGAGGAGTTAAGACAATAGTCTTGAGGAAATGTTTTATGTTCAATGTTTAATGTTGAGTCCACAAAGGCTGTTGTCTTAACTCCTTAACTCTTTAACTCCTTAACTCTTTAACTCCTTAACTCTTTAACTCCTTAACTTCTCCTTAAAAATAATTATTCCAATATCTTCTCCTTGAGTGATGGCGAGTACCATACCTCGGTTTTGCCATCATCATTGGTATAGATGAGGTAAGCCATGAGTTCTGAATGCTGTCTCAGTATCTCTTTGGCTTTTTCGAGACCCATCACCATAAAAGAGGTGGCGTAGGCGTCTGCCGTGGCACAGTTTTTTGCCAAGACTGTGGCAGACAGCAGACTGTGCTGAACGGGGTAGCCAGTCTTGGGGTCGATGGTATGGGCATACTTCTTGCCGTTCTTATAGTAGAAGTTGCGATAGTTGCCGCTGGTTGCCATGGCTATATCCGTGACATTGAGCACCGTCTGCAGTTCCTGGTTGGTGTTCAGCGAGTCTTCGGTAGGTTTGTTCACGCCGATGCGCCAAGGTTGCTGTTTCTGGTTGATACCCTTGGTGACTATCTCGCCTCCTATCTCTATCATATAGTCGTTGATGCCTTTCTTGCTCAACAGTCGTGCCACCACGTCACAACCGTATCCCTTGGCTATGGCAGAGCAGTCGAGCATGATGTGCGAATCCTCTTTCTGTATGTGATTGTCGGAGGTGAGCTTCACCTTCTGGTAGCCTACTATCTTTCTCAGGTCGTCGATGACCTTCTTGTTGGGTTCCACACCTTTCTTGAAACCGAATCCCCATTCGTTGACCAGTGGGGCAACGGTAATGTCGAAGGCTCCGTGGGTCTCGTTGGAGATGTCCTCTGCCAAGAGGAAAACCTCTGTAAACATCGAGTTGACTACCGGGTTCTCGTTGCGGTTCACCTTCGAGATAATGGAGGTCTTGTTGAATGGCGAGAGCGACTCGTCCACCTTCTTCAACTCAGCCTCTATCTCTTTCTTCAGATTGGTGTCGCTATGATAAGTGATGTGGTAGACGGTTCCGAAGATGAAACCCTCGTCGTGCTGATAGTTGATGTTTTCCTGTCCCTGCTTCAGGATGATGACCGTGCCGATGACAAGGAGCAGCAGGAAGGGAATTTGCCAGATGAGTTTTTTCTTGTTCATATTGATGGGATAGGGGTGATAGTTGATGTAAATGTGGGGTGAGAGTGATGCGGCTTTCTTGCCGCAGCGGGCTTACAGCTCGAAACTTACGTTGAAGGTTCCTCCAAAGCGTGAGCCTCCCTGCTTGCCAAAGCCGGGCACATACCAGGTGTTGCCATAGTCGCCGTCGTCATGGAAGAGCCTGCGCTTGTATCTCAGGCTCCAGCCCATTCTTACAGGGCCCCATATCTTGGCATCCACACCGAAGACAAACTCAGCCCAGTGGTAGTTGCACTTCACACCGTTGACCTCGTAGGGAGTCGTACCGCCCCATATGGGGTCCTGGATATCCGGACCTTTGAGGTCGTATTTGAAATAGGTAAGGGCGTATCTCACACCGCCATACAGGCGATAGATGTCGTGCTTGTTGCGCAACAGGTTGAAGTCGCAGCCTATTCGTCCGTAGGGTGCCGTCGTCTTGTAGTTGATCTGGGTGCTTTCGTCTGTGCCGTCAGCTTTTCCTATACCTATTTCTACTACAGGGAAATACTTGTCCTTGAGGTTGACACGCAGTGCTGCCTCATACTGGCCGTAGTCGCTGACCATGAGTTGAATGGGGCCAACCAGGTCTGCGCTTACCGCCACGTTTCTCAACAGTGGGATGGTGTCCTTGTTGGTGGCGGCTATCTTCTTGCCTGATGATCCCTGGGCATGTGTCGCCTGTGCGGGCATCAGCAGCATCAGGGCGCTAATCGCGATGACCAAAGTAAATATAGAAGTGTGGCTTTGTTTCATCATAAGTTACTTCTTTACAGTTGATGACGATGGAGTCTATGCTGTTGTGCGTAGTCTTCACGCCGGTGATGGTATGAAAAAAGGATGGCTTGCAGTCTACCGACTCAAAGTGTGGTGTGTTGGTCTTCTGCACCGTTACGGTGTCGCGCAGTAGTCGGTTGTCTTCGTTGCGAGTCTCAAAGAAGAGGCTGTCTTCCAACAGCGAGTAGCTCATGGGCAGTATGAAACTGTCCACATTCACGTCCTTGTTGATCAGCACACTGTCGGTTCCCTCGATACGGTTGGTCGAGATGGTGAGTGTGTCGGTCAGGGTTGTTATGTTGCCTGCCAGCCTGTACTTGGTGTACACGGTGTTGTTGAGCGGACAGTCGAGCGTGCTGCAAGCTGCCATCAGCCCAAGGGCCATCATGAGTATGGGGATTATTTTCCGCATCTTATCTCTTTTTCTATTTGATAGTCGTTACGATTGGGGTTCTGTCGGCTCAACAGGTCGCCTAAGAATCCTGCCAGGAACAGTTGGCTGCCTAAGAGCATGGCTGTCAGGGCGATAAAGAAGTAGGGCGAGTCGGTGATGAGGTGTCCATACACGCCATGATAGAGGTCGATGCTCTTGTCGATGCCGAGGCATACCAGTGACAGGAAACCGATGAAGAACACCACGCTGCCCAAGAATCCGAACACGTGCATAGGTTTCTTGCCGAAGTTGCTCAGGAACCAGAGGGTCATCAGATCCAGATAGCCGTTGACAAAACGGTTCCAGCCCATGAACTTCGACTTGCCGAACTTGCGGGCCTGATGATGCACAGGCTTTTCGCCTATCTTGTCGAAACCGGCATTCTTTGCCAGATAGGGGATGTAGCGGTGCATCTCGCCATACACCTCGATGTTCTTCACTACGTCGCGGCGGTAAGCCTTCAGTCCGCAGTTGAAGTCGTGCAGGTTGTGTATGCCGCTCACCTTGCGTGCTGTGGCATTGAAGAGCTTGGTAGGAATGGTCTTCGACAGAGGGTCGCCCTCCTTGCGGTTCTGTTTGTAGCCCGATACCAGGTCGTAGCCTTCCTGGGTAATCATGCGGTAGAGCTCAGGTATCTCATCGGGAGAGTCTTGCAGGTCGGCATCCATGGTGATGACCACATCTCCCTGTGCCTCTTTGAATCCACAGTACAGAGCAGGGCTCTTGCCGTAATTGCGACGGAACTTGATGCCTTTCACCTGGTCGGCCTCCTCTGCCAAGTGTTCTATCACTTGCCATGAGTGGTCGGTAGAGCCGTCGTTGACAAAGATGACTTCGTAGCTGAAGTGGTTGGCTTCCATCACTCGCTTGATCCAGGCGAAGAGCTCGGGCAGCGATTCTTCCTCGTTGTATAGGGGTACGATAACGGATATGTCCATTTGTTTGGTGTGTTATTGTTGGTTATTGATGTTCTTGATACTTACGCGTTGTGCCATGATGGCTGCGATGACAGGGCTGAGTACCACACCCACGATGAGGTCGGTAATCATAAACATGGAAGCCCATGCCAGTGGCTTCATCGAGAGGATGGTGTCGATGGTGGCCTTTGCCTCTGCCTCCGACAGATGGTACACTTCCTGCATCACGGGCTGGTAGGTGCTTTCCAATAAGGCCATGAAAGGTCCCATGTCCATGAACGAGAACCACAGAAATTGTACCACGGTGAGCAACAGGGTGGCATTGAAGAATGTCTGCATACAGTAGAAGGTGCCTCGGCGGAAAGAGATAGTGCCCTCCAGGGCATAGTCGCGAAAACTCTTCAGGCGTTTGCCTACTACAAAGGGAGTGCTGATCAACAGCAGGTTGCCTATCAGTCCCAAGAACGACTGGTCGGGCTTTACTGCCAGCATGGTGAATGCGAAACTAACTATCCATACAAGTCCTAAGATGGCTCCGTCCTGGCGGGCGAAAGCCCTTGTCTGAACTAAATTCTGTACATTAATCATTGTCTTATTTATGTATTATCGTGCAAAGGTAAGCAATTTTTAGCATATAGTGTTCAATGCTGCGATAATTTTATATATTTTTGGAGAAACAGACCTGTAGGAAACAAAAAAAAGAGAACTTCTGTAGATGAAGTTCTCTTTTTTGAGCCTCTTGTCGGATTCGAACCAACGACCCCGAGATTACAAATCACGTGCTCTGGCCAACTGAGCTAAAGAGGCGGGTGGACAAGCGATTCATATCGCACCGCTACAACCAAGTACCCTTGCTATGTTCCCATCCTGGGGGATTCCGAGGGAGCTGGTCGTATGAGACTTGTCCGTCTCTGCGTTTAAGCGGGTGCAAAAGTACTGCTTTCCTTTGAACCTGCCAAATATTTTCCGAGAAATATTCCTTTTATTAACTTCTGTTAAGAAAAACTCCTTTAAAAGTCCACGACCGTGATTCCAGCTCCGCCAAACTGCACATGCTCATCGGCAAAGTGGGTGACATTGGGCACACTGCTCAGATACTGGCGTATGAGCTGTCTCAAGATACCGTTGCCCTTACCGTGGAGGATGCGTACACGGGGCATACCCACGAGGATGGCGTCGTCGATGAAATACTGCACGGCATTGAGCGCCTCATCGCCACGCATACCTCTGATGTCGAGGTCTTGGTGGAAATTGGTCTTGTGCTTGTCTATCGTGTTGCGTGTCTCGGTACTGATGCCATATGAGCCTAAGTTCTCCTTGCGTTGTTCTGTCTTGTCGGTCTCGGTGGTGGCGACAGCATGTTCCAGACGGTTGAGGCGCATCTTGGTACGCATACCTCCAAACACTGCAGTAGCCATATCGCCCGCTATGCTCTCGATGGTTCCTATGGTGGAGAGCCCCTTGATGCGTACGGTGTCGCCTACTGATAGAGGACGGTTTTCCTGCTGCGTCTTGTTGACAGCACTGCGCAGCGCAGCCGCAGCCTTCTCCTGGTTCTGTGCCTTCTCGGCTTTACGCTTGGCATGTCGTTCCTTGCGTTGCTGTATCTGTGCTATCTTGCGGGCTATCTTGTCGTCGTTCTCCTTGGTGTCGATGTCCTGCATCTCTTCCTTGAAGGCATCCAGCTCCTGACGTATGCGCTTGGTCTCCTCCTTCTCAGCCTGCTTCTCGCGTATCTCGCGTATGGCGTTCTCTATCTTCTTGTTGCTCTCCTTCAGCAGTTCCTCTGCCTGTTGTTTGGCTTTGGCGAGTATCTGTTTGCGGCTTCGTTCTATGTCCTCTATGTCGCTCTCGTATCGCGAGATGGTCTTTTCCATGTCTTTCTCGCGCTGGTGTATGCTCTGTCGCTTGTTCTCCCAGTAGCGCTTATCGCGAACGATGTCCTGCAGATACTTGTCGCTCTGTATGTATTCGGAGCCTACGATGTCGCTGGCCTCTTTGATCACCTCCTCGGGAAGACCTATCTTGCGGGCTATTTCGATGGCGAAGGAAGAGCCCGGTCTGCCTATAGCCAACTGGAAGAGAGCTTTCATCTCGTGGCGGTCGTAGAGCATGGCACCGTTGGCCACACCCTCATGACTGTCGGCAAAATGCTTTAGGTTTTGATAGTGTGTGGTGATGACTCCATAGGCACCTTGTTGGCAGAAGCGGTCGAGCACAGCCTCGGCGATAGCTCCGCCGATGCCAGGTTCGGTGCCTGTACCAAACTCATCGATGAGGATGATGGTGTCGCCATTGGCAGCCTTCATCATATTCTTCATGTTGAGCAGATGCGAGGAGTAGGTACTTAGGTCGTTCTCCAGACTCTGTTCGTCGCCTATGTCGATCATGATATTCTGGAACACGCCCGTCTTCGAACGCTCGCTCACGGGGATGCTCAGTCCGCACTGCAGCATGTATTGCAGCAGTCCCACGGTCTTCAGACAGACCGACTTTCCTCCGGCGTTAGGACCTGAGATGATGAGGATGCGCTTCTCTTGTGTCAGCATGATGTCGAGTGGCACCACCTTCTCGCCTTTCTTCTCCAACGAGAGTCGGAGCAGCGGGTGAATGGCTCTCGTCCAGTCTACGTGTGGGTGGGCTTCCACCTCTGGTTCTATGGCTTGTTGGGTTTCTGCAAGCTTCGCCTTGGCCTGTATTAGGTCGATGATGGCAAGGAATCGGTAGCTGTCCAATATCTCGCGCGAGAAGGGTCGCACCTTGTTGGTGAAGTCGGTGAGGATGCGTATGATTTCCTTGTGTTCCTCTCCCTCGAGTTCTCTCACGCGGTTGTTGGCTTCCACCACTTCAGTAGGCTCAATGAATACCGTTCTTCCCGTGGCACTCTCGTCGTGCACGATACCTTTTATTTTTCGTTTCAGGGTAGGGATGACAGGGATGACGAGTCGTCCGTCGCGCAGGGTAGGGGTGACATCTTTCTCTACCACTCCCTCGCTCTGTGCTGCACGCAGTATGCCATACAGTGTGCGTGAGATGCTGCCCTCGGTCTTTGCTAACTCTCGGCGTATCTGTAGCAGTTCGGGTGTAGCGTTGTCGCGTATCTTACCAAACTTGTCGAGTATCTGGTCGATGCGTTGTACCAACTGGGGGAAAGACATGACATCAGCCGACAGGCGATGCAGTGCAGGGTAGGGATATTTCTTCTCTCTTCGCCAGCCGTCTTCTTGCTCTGCCTCATCGTCATCGCTGTGGTTGAGTATCTTTACGATACCGTCGATGGTGCTCAGCGAGCGGCGAAGGTCGAAGAGTTCGTCTTCCTCCAAGTGGGTGTTCTCCACTCTGATGCGTACAATCGACTCTCTCACATCGTAGAAGTATTGCAGGGGGAAGTCTTCCACCTCCTCCATGAGTCTGCGAAACTCTCGGGTCTGCAACAGCCATTCGTTCACCTCGTCGGCATCAGAGCTGAAGTGCATCTTCTCTACCTGTTCCTTGCCCAGGGTGGAGAGGCATCGCTCACGCAACAGGTTTCGAATCTCGTTGAATCCTATCTTTTGTTCAAAATTATCTGGATATGTCATGTTGTTCTTATTTTCAGGCGGCAAAGTTACGAATTTTTTGAATGTTACCCAAATTTCAACTGCAAAAAACAAGGGAGCGAACCCTGTTAGGTTGCTCCCTCGTTGTTCTTGTTTCTATTATTGATAGTTCTTAATCCCAGGAATCCCAGGAGTCAAAGTCGTTAAAGTGCTCCTTGGAGCCCAAATCATCCTTTCCGCCTAAGCCTCCGTTACCAGGACCAATCGGAGGATTATCTGGATCAGTCTTACTTTCTGTCTCAGGTTTCGACCAGCTTGCCAGCAAGTTTTCCATCGGTAACGGAGCACATTTTATCTGTGGTTGTAAATATACTTTTTTATTCATGATCATAATCGTTCTTACTTAATATATTTTTTACCATTAATAATATAGATACCACTTGGCAGTGACTGGAAGCTGTTGGCATCCTCGCTAACCAACTGTCCGTTGATGTTGTATACCTTTCCGTTGGCTGGCATCAGCTGTCCGTCAGCATCAATGATCAAGTCTTCGATACCTGTAGTCTCACCATTGTCGCCATCTACGTTGCTACTGTTTACCACCTGCAGCATGATAGGTTTGGCACCTGTTTGTGTTTCTGTACGTTTCAGATAGCCACGGAAGCCTTTCAAGGTACCATTCTGTCCAACGAAGTTCTTAAACAAACCATCCTTACTGATGAAGCCATCGCCTTCCTGTACGGTCATATCATTGCTGTAGCTTGAAGCCCATGTATAGCCATTGCCAGTACACCAATCGTCAGGTTTACCATTTTCGTTTTTGGTCGCCTCAATAGTTACGTAAGGATACTCTTCTGCAGCAGCGGTGCTGATGCTCTCTACATTCTGGCTTGGCTTGATAAGGAATGGTTTGTTTGCCACGATGGTATTGTAAGCATGACGTACAAAGTAAACCTTACCATTCTCTACACGGTCGAAGTAAAGAATCTGAGTACCATTCACATTGCCGGACTTGTAAGTGTCACCAAAGATTGCATCTACCTGATGTACGTTGAGGCTGAAAGGAAGAACACAAGTTGTCCAAATTCCTGCTGTCATGCTGCGGTTGACTGTTATCTTTGCCACATGACCAGCCTCTGTTGCCTTGATAGTATTGGTCTGGTCGTCGTTGAAAGTAAACTCGTCAACTTTTGGCTCGGTTGCACTCTTCTTAAAAGAGAAGCCATAGAAGCCAATCTTCGAACCGAAGTTGTAGAGATAGTATGTCTTGCCTGGCTTTACGCTGAAGGTATAAGTTACAGGCGAGTCAGCCAATACACACCATCCGTTTGAGCCTGGCACTTTCTCATCGTAAGCATCGTTTGGAGCGACATCTTTAGTGAGGTTGCTCTCATAGATGTTGTTCTGGAATTTCTCAGGTGTCATGTCGAAGTCGGTTGGGAGATTCTTAAAGTGACTTCTTACCTGCGCTAACTTAGGAGCGGTATTGGCTCCATTAGGATTAATATCCCACATGTAGCTATTTACAGACTTAATACCTCCTGTTGGCTTACCATTGGCATTGGCGATGCTTGCGGTAGACTGTACGAAGTTACCTTCTTCGTCCATGACAAACACACGACGCTGAGGACGATAGACGCCACTGTCGAACGCACCATTCTGGAAAATATGTACCGTAACCGTACCAGTTGTGACAGGATTGAAGACGAGGTATGATCCAGAGCATGGTACATTGAACATCTTGTCTCTGATAGTTTTAGCATTAGTGAAGTCTGCCTTCGAGATTTGTGTGGAGTTTGGCATTGCGTTAGAGCCATTCTCCTGACGTGCGTTCTTGCTTTTCTCGCCAGAGACGTAGCGGTCAAAACCTGCCATCTTCCATTTTGGCAGAGTAGCTGTATTTGCCCATTGATAGGTACTACTTAAGCCTTCATCTGAATAATTTGGTGTATCTACCTTTACGGTAGGGAACATCCATCCACCAAGAGTCACCTCCATAGTCTTATCCTGGTTCCACATGATCTTCTGGTTGCCATACGTTACATCGGTGCCGTCGTTTTCTTTTTCTTTGGCGCGATACAAGGCAGGGTCATCTACATATACAGTGAGGAAAGCTGTGGTCGTTTCCAAATTATCTCCCTTTACGGTGACTCTGACACTACCGGTTCCTTCGTTTACTGCCTCCAGTTTACCTGTCGTCATGTCTACCTTTACGAAACTTGGTGTAAACGATACCCATTTTGTGGTGTATGTATTTTCTTCAATTTTATTTGTTCCATCGGTTACTAAAACGTCAGGCGCACCCTCAGTTGTTCCTGTGTACATTGTAACATTTGCAGGGTTGAAATTTACTATAGGAATGATGTATTTTGCGCTTACGTTGATTATGAACGTGATATCTGCTGGTGCATTGTAAACGTCAGCATAGTTATCTTGGTCTTTACTACTTGTCTTAGGGACAGCAGTTACCTTTATGGTGTGCTCTCCTTCGGACAGGTTACGAAGCATTGTGAGTTTGTTGCCTTCTACTTTGTTGCTCTTGCTTACTTCTGTTGCATTCTTATCGTCGATATAGTATGTGTATTTGAAGTATTCGCTCACATCCTCACCATCATAGATCAGTGGCACGGTGAATGACTTATTTTTAGTCTTGTCATATTTCACCTTTATTGTTTCCGTCGCAAAGTTGCTCAGGAATGCGGGAGTAAGCTTACCCTTTACCACATTATATGTAAAGGTGAATGTACTTTCGGTGAACAACTCGCTGTGTGTTCCTATTGGCTTTGCTGTCACGGTGATAGTGGAAGTGCCCTCTGTCCATTTGTATGGATCACCTGTAACTGTGAATACACCATTGTTCTCTATCACATTGCTGCCATCAATAGTGAACGATAGAGTGTAGTCAGTTCCGAGAGTCAAGAGTTTGTCGTTGTCACCATAAACCTTGATGTCTGGTTGCTTAATCTGGGCATCAGTGGCGTTGATGTTCACGTCGTTGGTGGTGATAATCAGAGGTGTCGCATTCTTTACCGTGATGGTGTAGGTAGCAGTACATCCCTCGTAATTATCCTTGTCTGTTGGGGTAATGGTTGCGAGAATGGTGACGGTACCTGTCGACTTGATTGTGATTTCGCCGTTGGTAGCTACTGATGCAATATCCTCATCGTTAGAGGTGTAAGCCACTGTGTAGGCGCTGAAAGCATTGCCGCCTGCCTTTACGGTGAGTTGAGGCAATGACATGGTGTAGTTGTCTGTTTTGTTGATGACCACTTTACTATGCTCAGCAAAGGCTGCTGTGAGACGGGTCTTGTTGCCAGTTACTCCAGGGCGTGTAATCTTGAGAGATGTAATGTAGGTCGTACTGCCACCGAAGCGTCCGAGATAGAGAGCGTCGCAATCAGCCTGTACGGTAAAGGTATATTCCTTCTCTGTAGCAGGAAATGCTGGTGACTGGTACTGTGGTTCATCGTCAGTGAGGTTGGCATAGAGCAAAATGCCAGATGTTGCCTTGGGACAGTAACCCTTGATGGTTACTATATCGCCAGCATGGAAACCGCCATCACCAGCAGGAGTAATGGTAATATACTTGTTCTGACCTTGCTTGAAGTTGGTGCCCAACATGATGCTTGTATCAATTGTAATGCTGGAGTTGGTAGTTTCTTGTTCACCGATATTCTTCAAGAAGTCGTAAACTACAGTTGTCTCAGATGGGTTGACATCTTCCTTCTTTGCTATGCTGACATCAAAACTACAAGTGCATCCGTCATAGATAGTCTCCTTGTTGGGTGTTATTGTAGCTTTGATGGTGGTCTTTCCTATGCCGACGAATGTCAATTTGCCGTCTACTACTTTGGCTATATTTTCATTGCCAGAAGTGTACTTCACGGTGTAGTCGGTCATTTCCTGTCCGATAATCTTGTCTTTGACGGTAAGTGTAGGCAAAACCCTTGCCTCATCGCCTTCATTGGCACTTACTGATGCAGAAGAGAATGCTGGTGCGAGCTGTCTTCCTGTTACGCTGATGGTAAATTGGGCAGTAGTAGCGTTGTATTTGGACTTGTCGACAGGTGTGATGGTTGCTGTGATGGCAGCTGATTCTCCCTTATTGACAGAAGTAAGTGTCTTGCCATCGGCAGAAATGTTCACTGCATTTGTGTTGCTTGAAGCGTAGGTTACGCTGTAGTCAGTACCATCTTCCAATGTGGTTTCTCCTGCTTTTACTGTAAGTGTAGGAGTAGTGAAAGCCACTTCGTTGGCAACGACAGACAATGTTCCCTCTGCGTATGTTGCTGTGAGGTCGGTTGCAGGGGTGGTTGAGCCTGTAGTCTCATATTCGATTTCTATGTCATAAATTGCCAAAGAACTACTTGGACCTGTAACATCTATTTTATCAGGTAAGTTCGTATAAGAATATTCAAACGTAAAGTCACTTGATGTGGACGACTTTGTTCCAGATGGATCGAACTTTAGTTCTCTTTTTGTGGAACTTTGTTTTACTTTAATTGTTTTAATTTTAGCACCATTGGTAGCAGTTATGGTAAAGCCTCCATTCTTAATTTTGAAACCATTGTCTGAAATTTCTATGCCAGACGATGCTTTCGGAGTAAGAGTTATAGCTCCATCAGTTATTTTACCCTTTGCAAGTTCATTCAAGTTACTAAAGGTTGCCTTGGATGTTCCAACAGGAGTATCCGCATTGTTTTTCTCAAAGTTTGCAACAACAATAGTGTTGGCGGCAATTTTTGAGATTGTGAGTGTAGTGCTCGTCTCATTATTTGTAGTATTATTTACAGTCCAATTCTTGAACTTGTAGCCGCTTGCAGGATTTGCAGTAAACGTAATAGTTGATCCTGCAACAACAGTAGAACCTGAGGTGACGTCTTCGTTGCCGTTCTTGATAGATACAGTACCACCTTCGCCAGCTGTTGCACTGACGGTATATTTATTCGTTGGAGAAGGCGTTTGGTCGCCATCAGTGTTAGCCGACTTAGCAGTTACAGTTGTTTCGCTTGTCTTAATAGTGGTGTTACCATTAGCAGTAGCTTCGCAGTAATAACTTCCACTTTCTGTTGGAGTATAAGTAGCAGATGTGGCATTTGTAATTTTTGCCTTATTCTTATACCACTGATAAGAAATGGTACCACTACCATAAGCAGTTGCATCGAGTTTTCCTTCAGTAGTAGAGAAGTCATAGCTTGGAGCCAAGTCGCGAGCAAAGAGAATCTGCTTGCTCTCCTGGTTCTGGTAAGCACGCTCGTACTCAGTAGCAGCCATGATGAAGCCACCGAGAACCTTGCCCTCGGTATAATAATAACCAGTATTTTTACCAGTTACAGCCTTTGAGTCGTTTCCGTTTATATAATAACTGCGTGAGCCATCACGTAAAGAATTACTGTTAGTTCCTAATCCAGCCGAACAACAACTTCCCAAAATTTGGATTTTGTTGTTGTCATCCTTGTCATACGCCATAAATTTATTTACTAAGGCAACGTATGCTTTCTTTGCCATAGTCTCATATTTGCTGCTTTCAAGTAATTTCAAGCGTAAGGCTTTCAAGTATGCAGCAGTAAAAAGTGCAGAACATGATGACTCTTCGTAGTTCCCATCAAGTGCATTGTCTTTTTGGTCCAAGACTTGATACCATGTTCCATCTGCGTTTTGGTAAGATGCTATGCTTGTTGCAAGATTTTCAAGATAGCCTTTCAGAACAGAATAATTAGTATTGCTTGGTGGCATAACCTCAAGGACATCGACTAAAGCAAGCATATACCAAGCATTGGCTCTACCCCAGAATGCTCCTGAATGATAGGAAGTAGGAGTTGCATCTTTAGACCAATCTGTGATAGTAGGTGTTGCTGTCATTCCATGATATAAAAGACCAGTCTTGGAATCGCGCAACTGTTCCCATGTGATAGAAAACTGTTTTGTCAATAGACTCCAATCATCGTTTGAAACATTATTGGTTGCGTTTTTATAATTTATCAATTGTGCAAGAAGGGCAGGTCCCATATACATTCCATCACACCATACTTGGTCTACATAATTGTATTTGTGGAACCAACCACCCAACATTTTCTTTTGAACATCGTTGGCTGTAGCTTCTTTGACATTAGATTTAGTACCACCGATAACATAGTTCTCGTTATAATATCTTAAATCAGTGATAATAGCTTCTATAGCATTCTTTGCAGTAGTTTTTGCAGCATCCTCGCCCCATTTGCTATTATTGATAATATGAAATGCCATTTTTGCAGCATTCATATTGTCAAGGGTCATCTTGGTTTGACCTTGTGCGGAATAGTTATAGTCAGTAGCATAGGCTTGTGCGGATTTAAACCAAGGTTTTGCCCAATCGAAATCTACATAGTAATCAGAAGCTTCAAGAGTGGCTTTGCCAACAAGACCAGCGACATAATCCAATTTCATGTTCTTTTTGTTGGCATACTCTTCTAATGACTCTGTTCCTGAATTCCATTTCTTAAAGCCATAAGCTTTTTGATTACCACGGAAATCATAAAGTCTTGAATTAATCGCCCACTGCGAATAGCGGACACCAGAATTGAATGTTACCCCCCCCATTGCTATCTGCCTTCACTCCAATGACGCTGAGGCATGGGAGTAAAAGGAGAAGAAACAGGCGAGCGAAACCGCCTCGGCTCATGTCGAGGAAGCGGAATGTCAGTGTTTTGTGTTTCATTTCACTTTTATTTTTATTTTTATTGTTTTAGTGCTTATTTAGCTGTTTTATATTACTCATACTTCTACTGTAAGTCTATGCGCCGCTGATTTTTTCTTTAGTTATTTTTGATGGTAGTCTGTTTTAAACATCCCAGTATAGCGGTCGCAGTCGAGAACTTATACGATGAAATTTTTGTGCAATCGATTGCACTTCTTTTCGGCTGCAAAGATACGAAAAATATGTTAAAAAGGAATGAATCCATTTTGTCTAAAATTAGATTTTCTACGTAATCGTTTGCGTATGGCTTACTTTTGGCTTTGTTGAATTGTCTTTTTTTCTTATTGTCATGCTTTCAGGTATTTATACGCCTATTTATTGGTTATTGAAGTTTAGCAAGTATAGAAGTTACTTAAGTTTCGCAAGTGGTTTAAGTACGGGCTGAAGGGACGAAACCTCAGTTTAATAGTTAGCATGTCCCGGTAAGTCACTGAGATGTCTCAATGACTTACTGGGAAATCTCTGTAAGTCATTGGCAGGCCTGAATAACTTATCGGGCTTGCGACCATTTTGTGAAGTTGTGAACGTCTATTATAATATATATATATTCTTTTATATGTTTTTAAGGCATTACCCATACAGCTGTTTTCTTTCTTTATTTATTTTCTTTCGCGTATGCGTGTGAAAGCAAGAAACGAGGGTTCACCCTTCACATCAGCGTCGGAAGTCCGATAAACAGAGGGGATTCAGGGCGTGAACCCTCCCTTCACAGGTATTCACAAAAACGTCACAAAAGGGGTAAAACGGTGAACCCTTGGTGCAGCAAAAGTCCGAAATGTGAACGCTTTTTTATAGTTTTTTGCCAACAGAATGAACACTTTGAATTAGTCAACACCCATATTGTCATGAGTTGTTACGTTAATACTGTGAGTCAACGTGTATTATTAATAAAGTGGTCAACTATATTTTTTTATAGTTTCTATCAGAATAATACAATAGGCTTCAACTGCTTACGAAGCCGCTTTAATTGCTCTACGCAATAGGCTTCATTGACTATCGAAGCCGCTTTCATATTTCAAGGCCTTTCTATTTTCAATAGGGGTGCTGAGTAGTTATTTTTAGCCTCTTACTTTGTAGTCGTTAATAACGTGTATTTACACAAAATAAACGAATAGAAATGTGGTAATCCGTAGAGTTCTTGGTTTGAAATAAAAGAAAAGAATGAAATCACTGCAAAAATAGTCGTATGATGCGACTATTTTTGCAGTAGTTCTTATATCATCGTAAATGCCACATAACTTACCGCTTTATATGGTGGTAAGGGGGGACTACTTAAAAGTACAAAAATAAAAGTCCTGTAAATCTTTCGACTTACAGGACTTTGCGGAGAGAGAGGGATTCGAACCCCCGGTACCTCTCGGTACGACGGTTTTCAAGACCGTTGTAATCGACCACTCTACCATCTCTCCTTGCAAGATGACCAGCTTGGTTTTCTTAAGCGGTTGCAAAGGTACGACTATTTTTTCTTTCTGCCAAATATTTATGAAACTTTTTTTGATTTTTCTTAAAAAAAGTGGTTATATGTATGCTTGTAGGGCTGTTTTATAGGGCTGTTTATACAAAAACGGGGCTACCGCCGTAGCCCCCAACCTTGATAACCTTAAATCTAATACTATGAAAAACACACCGCAAAGATAAGTAATTCTTTGATACATGATGTCAGATATTCCGAAAATCTTATCTTTTGGCAGTTGTTTTGTTTATTTTTCATCTAAATATCCCTTTTCCTGAAACTCCAGCATGAGAGGATAGGCCAAAAGTTTGGCATCAGGGTGGGGGGCTCCTGTGGTGCCAAGAGCACGAAGATCGAAGAAATGACGCCAGTCGCTGATGAAAGCTGTATGCACGAGTTCGGTGTTGCAGTCGAGTGGCAGGATGGCTCGTGCCTCCTGTGGCTTGCAACCGGCATTGATCATATTCATATATGAATACTCTGCGGCGAGGTTGGCAAAGAGCCAATACTGCAGTTTGCTCCATTGCTGTGACTTGCCTTCGGCTACTTCCTGACAGAGTGAAGAGAATGTTTCGGGCGATACTTCCGCAGTTGCGTCATCGAAGTCGGCTTGATTGGAAACCCACTCTGGCAGGTTGATGGTTATCTCGTTGCCAAACTTGTTCTTGGTGTAGTTGCAGTAGCGTGTGCTCTGCTCGGCCATGGAGTTGGCACGATGGCGATTGTATTCGCGGGTGATGGAAATCTGGGTGGTGAAATGCACGGTGATGCGCAGCTCATGTCTGCCAGCCACGTAGTTGCTGAGATACTTCAGGTCGGAGAGTGACTTGTTCTCGGCAAGAACGCGCATGTTGGTTGTGATGTAATCCTTGCCCTCGACGGTATGGCAACGGGAGAACCTGTTGGTGAGATAAAGTGGCAGCTCGCCATGATTGCACACGAGATAGACGGTGCCATGTTCGAGCATGGCGAAGTGCTCGCTCTGAATCATTCGCTCGACGAAAGGCCTGGCAGAATCGTCTGTTGTATGGTCTTCACTCTTGTAGCATACTCTTCCGGCACGCTCTATCTGCTTATAGATGCCGGCTTCTCCTGCGATTTGTTCCCAAATCTCATATTGCGGTTTCTGGATTTTCATTTCTTGATGGATTTGATTGTTTTGCATGCAAAGGTACATTAAAAAGCATGGAATACCAAATTTTTTCTTTTTAATTCTTTTCCAAATGGATTTAATTGTGTAATTTTGGCGCAAATTAGAAATATGGAAATAAAACCAATAGCACATTTTCGCTCACCTTTCAAGAGTAAGTTTGGTGTTCCCAAGCAGGCTGGACTGGTGGCAGAGTTGGAGGGAGAGATCGTTTTTGAGCCCGAATACCGCAACGCAGATGCGCTTCGTGGCATAGAGGGTTTTGACTATCTGTGGCTGATATGGGAGTTTTCTGCCAACAGGCATGCTGCCAAGAGTCCGGTGGTACGTCCTCCGGTATTGGGCGGCAACGAGAAGGTGGGTGTTTTTGCCACCCGCAGTCCGTTTCGTCCCAACAACATCGGATTGTCTTCTGTGCGTCTGTCGCATGTGGAGTGGGAGAGTAGCCGCGGTCCTGTAATTCATGTGAAGGGTGCCGACCTGATGGACGGTACTCCTATTTATGACATCAAGCCCTATGTGGTGTATGCCGACTGTCATCCTGAGGCCCGCAGTGGCTTTGTGGATGAACGCAAGTGGAATAAGTTGCAGGTAGAAATATCTGATACAGTAAAAACCTTTCTGCTGTCTCAGGGGATGACTGAAGAAAAGATCGGGATTTTGAAAGAGGTGCTGGCGCAAGACCCTCGCCCGCATTATCAAAAAGACCCTCATAAGGTATATGGAATGCCTTATGAGGGTATGGATATTCACTTTACGGTATGTAATCAGATACTAACCGTAGTGAAGTAGTCGTTTGCTTTACTTGGCGAAGGTACTGAAGTTGACATTCTCTACCTGAATCTTGCAAGCCTTGTCGATGTCCTGAGCCTGCTTGTTGTAGAAGATGTTGCAGTCTTTGATGGTGATGTCGTGGATCATACCTTCCTGTCCATGTGCCACGATTCCGTTTTTACAACCTCTAACATAAACGTTGCTGATATGGATGTCCTGGAAGTTGGGTACGAACTCAGCTTTCTGGACAGCCTCCTTAGGCTGCTTGGCACCTACGTGGTTGTCCCAGTAAGTGGTCTCGAAAGTGATGGCGTCGCCTGTGATGTCGGTCATATAGATATGGTCGATGAAGATGTTCTCAGTCTTTCCGCCTCGCTTGACAGCACTCTTGAAACGAAGTCCTGCGTCTGTGCCCTGGAAGGTGTTGTTGCGTACCAGGATGTTCTTCATGCCACCAGAGAACTCGCTTCCAATGACGAAACCGCCATGAGCGTGATATACGGTGTTGTCCTGAATGTTGATATTCTCGCAAGGACCTGCCTTGACACCGCTTTCGCCAGCTCCTCCCTTCATGCAGATACCGTCGTCGCCCGCATCAATGATGTTGTTGACGATGAGTACATCCTTACAGCTTGAGATGTCGATGGCGTCGCCGTTCTGGGCATTCCAAGGACATTTCACGGTGATGCCGTCGATGACAACATTCTGGCAACGGGTAGGAATGATGTGGAAACGAGGAGAGTTGAGCAGGGTGACACCCTGTACGAGAACGTTCTGACAGTCGGTGAAGCGAATCATGTGGTTGCGGTATTTTTCCTGCTCCTCCATCGTGGAAGCCACATTGGGCTGGTGCTTCAGATTGAAAGGATACCAGAGGTCGCCCTTGGCAGAGACACTACCTCCCATTTCCTGGAACTGTTTCCACTCTACGTCGCTCACCTTGCCGCGTTTTACAGCTCGCCACCATTCTCCGTTTCCGTCGATGGTGCCTTCACCTGTGATAGATATGTTCTTGCGCTTGCTGGCTGTGATGGCTGTTGCGGCTCTCAGCTCCTTGGCACCTGTCGTCTTGTCGATCTTGATCAGGTCGTTCTTATCCTCGGAGAATACGATGATGGTGTTCTTCTCGAGGTGCAGGTCGATGTTGTCCTTGAGTGAGATGAGTCCTGTAAGATAGATTCCTGCAGGTACATTCAGATGACCGCCGCCCTGTTTGTTGAGCTGGCTGATGGCTTTGGCGAAAGCCTCTGTGTTGAGAGTCAGTCCGTCGCCCTTTCCACCGCAGTCGAGGATGCTCACCTGATTATCCGGTATGGTGGGCAGGGTGGGTTGTGGCATCTGTACAGGCAGGTTTTGGTAATACTTGGCATAATCGTTGTTGGCTTGTACGGCTGTAACAGCGAGAAGTGCCAGTAAAGAGATGATGATTTTCTTCATATTCTTTAAAATGTTTAGTTGTTTGAATATAGTTTGTTTTATTTGTTTCCTGATTCTTCATTATAAAAAAAGGCGGCTCTAACCGAAGTCAGAAACCGCCAAATGAAAGGAGGAGTGGTACCACCAGGAATCGAACCGGGGACACAAGGATTTTCAGTCCTTTGCTCTACCAACTGAGCTATGGCACCATCGTTTTATTTTGCGGTTGCAAAGGTACAATATTTTCTTTGATTGAGCAAGAGAAAAGAAGATATTTTCTCTTGCTTAATGTTTATTAACTAAAGAATAGTCCACAAGGATGTCGGCAGACTCAGTCTTTCAGCGGGTTCCACCCCTGGGCTTTGAGTTCGAACTCCTGTCCATCTCGCGTGATGAGCATTCTGCCGAGGGATTCCTGTGTGATGTAGCCTATCTGCTTGATGCCTTCCATCTCTTCGATTTTGGCATGGTCGCCGATAGGTACGGTGAAGAGCAACTCGTAGTCCTCGCCTCCATTCATGGCGCAGGTGGTGAGGTTCATGTTGAATTCCTCTGCCATGACTGCCGTCTGGTAGTCGATAGGGATGTTCTTCTCGTAGATGCGGCAACCGCAATGACTCTGCTGACAGATGTGCATCAACTCGCTGCTCAGTCCGTCGCTCACGTCCATCATGGCTGTAGGCCGTATGCCTGCCTCGCGCAACTGGGCTATGATGTCACCTCTTGCCTCTGGCTGCAGCTGGCGTTGCAGCAGATATTCCTTGCCAGAGAAGTCGGGCTGGAAGTTACGCATGCCTGCCAACTCCTGGTTGAGTGCAGCCAACTTCTGAGTCTCGCCGGCTGCCTTGGCTTGTGCCATCTTCTTGCGGATGTCTTCCACCTGTCCATAATATACGGCTTTCTCACGTTCCAGAAGCTGCAGACCCATATAGGCTCCGCCCAAATCACCCGACACACAGATGATGTCGGTGTCTTTGGCTCCATGTCGGTAGACAATGTCTTCTTTTGCAGCCTCGCCAATGCAGGTGATGCTGATAGCAAGTCCTGTAAGCGATGAGGTTGTGTCGCCTCCGACAATGTCTACTCCAAACTTTTCGCATGCCATGCGCAAGCCCTTGTAGAATTCGTCCATGTCCTCTACCGAGAAACGCTTGCTCAGGGCGATGCTTACTGTCATTTGCCGTGGTGTACCGTTCATGGCGAAGATGTCGCTGATGTTGACCATGGCACTCTTGTATCCCAAGTGTTGCAGATCGATGTAGGTTAGGTCGAAGTGTACTCCCTCCATCAGCATGTCGGTCGTGACGAGAACTTCCTTGTCGGGATAGTGCATCACGGCGCAATCGTCTCCTACGCCATAAACAGTAGAAGCATTTTTGTTTTCGTGTCCTTTTGTGAGATGGTCGATAAGACCAAACTCACCCAATTTTGCGATGTCCAATTTGTTATAAGAATTTGAATTTAGCAAGTTCTGAAGTTGTTAAGACCGGCGAATCATCTCGCGCATGATCTCTGTCATCTTAGGCTGTGCGGCGTTGGCAGCTTTCTGAACCTCCTCGTGGCTGACTTCTACCGGTACGTCGAAGCCTCCCAGGTCGGTGATGATGCTGATGCCGAATACCTTGATGCCACTATGGCGAGCCACGATGACCTCGGGTACGGTACTCATGCCTACAGCGTCGCCTCCCAACAGTCGGTACATGCGATACTCGGCAGGAGTCTCGAAGGTAGGACCCTGTACGCCTACGTATACTCCGTGCTTCAGGTCGATGCCCTTCTCCTGGGCTATGCTGTCAGCCAAGTCGCGCAGACTCTTGTCGTAAGCCTCGTGCATGTCGGGGAATCGAGGACCTGTGGGGAAGTTCTTGCCACGAAGCGGATGCTCGGGGAAGAAGTTGATATGGTCGTCGATCACCATCAGGTCGCCTATCTGGAAGGTTTCGTTCATGCCACCAGAGGCGTTGCTGACGAAGAGGGTCTCGATGCCCAGCTCGTACATCACACGCTCGGGGAATGTCACCTCTTTCATGTTGTAGCCCTCATAGAAGTGGAAACGTCCCTCCATCGCCATGATGTCCTTGCCGCCCAGCTTGCCGAAGATCAGTTTGCCGGCATGGCCTTCTACGGTTGAGACAGGGAAGTTGGGTATCTCACTATATGGAAAAGCATAGCTGTCAGTTATTTCTGAAGCTAATTGTCCGAGTCCCGTTCCCAGAATGATGGCGGTCTTTGGACTTGTGGTCATCCTTTCTTTTAGCCAGGATGCTGTTTCTTGAATTTTTTCGTACATAGCTTATGATTTTTTCGTTAAAGTTTTCTTCTTGATCGAGCATGAAGCTTACCTTAATGGGCAGCGCATAGATGCTTTGTCTTACGGGTTCGCTCAGTCCTTCGGCTTCCTTCAGTCGCACGGCATCCTTCTCAGTCGTGATGATGATGCGTGGCTCGGGCATCGACTCGAAGGTGTCGTTGATGAGTTCGATGTCGCGTGGCTTGAACTGATGATGGTCGCCAAACGACAGGCTTCTGATGTCGCCTACATGGGGCTTGAGGTCGTGCTCCATCTGTTTGGGCGATGCGATGCCTGTGAGGAGCATGACGTGCTGCTGCTTCAGCTCATGGAGTGGGAGTGTCTTGTCGCAGAAGAGGCCCTTGGCATCGTCGTAGTCGATACACGTGAAGTAGAGCTTCTGGAAAGGATAGAGACTCATGGCTTTGGTGAGCACACGGAACTCCATGGGACGAAGGTCTTTAGGACACTTGGTCACGATGACGATGTCGGCACGGTTCTTTCCGCTTAATGGCTCGCGTAGTCTTCCTGCCGGCAGCATCTTGTCGTAGATGATGAGTCGATGGTAGTCCACCAAGAGGATGTTGATGCCCGGTTTCACATATCTGTGCTGGAAGGCATCGTCGAGCAATACCACATCCACATCCTTTGTCTCTTCGTCAGACTGCAGTCGCTCTATTCCTCTGACTCGCTTGGCGTCTACTGCCACATAGATGTCGGAGAACTTCTGGTGCATCTGGAAAGGCTCGTCGCCTATCTCGGGCATCGTGGTTTCCTCGGTTGCCAATACATAACCGCTGCTTTTGCGCTTGTATCCACGTGAGAGTACGGCAATCTTCATCTTGTCGTGCAACAAGCGGATGAGGTATTCCACATGCGGAGTCTTACCCGACCCGCCTACCGTGATGTTGCCTACGGATATGACGGGCAGGCTGAAAGTCTTGCTTCGCTTGATGCCTACATCGAAGAGCCAGTTGCGAAGGCGGACTGCCATACCGTATAGCCAGCTCAGCGGGGTGAGCCATTCGTTTATCTTGATAAGATCTCCTTCTGTTCTCATTTTTATTATTTTCACCTTATTATATATAGGTACATCTTGTCACAATAGATGACAGCACTTGGTCATAATAGATGACCGCGCCTGGTCACAATAGATGCCTATACCTTATTATATATGGGCGGTTGTTATCTGATGTTGAGTACGTAGGGCAGCGAAGCCTGTACGGGCTCGTGCTCGTTGATGTGGCGCAACCACATGAATGGTGTGTACATGTCGCCCAAGGTGAGGCGCAACTGCTCGTCGAGATAGTTGCCGCTTCCTGTTTCTACATTGTTGAGCAACTGATCCATCCAGCTGGCTGGCAATGGATATTCATCGGTGTGATAATCCTTGACCTTAGCCAACTGGGCAGCCTTGGCTACAGCATCGTCCAGTCCGCCCAAGCCGTCGACCAGCTTGATGTTCTTGGCATCCGAACCGAGCCAAACTCGTCCTTGCGCTATCTTCTCCACCTCGTCGACAGACATCTTTCTGCCGTCAGCCACACGTTTGCGGAAAAGCGTGTAGCCACGGTTGACGTATGCCTGCAGGTAGCTCAGCTCTTCGGGAGTGAATGGGCGGGCCATCAAAGCTCCCTGATAGCCGCTGTTGCGGTTGGTCTTCACCTCGTCGAACTTGACTCCCAGCTTCTGAGTGATGAGTCCGCTCATGTCGGGGAAGGCTCCGAAGATGCCGATGCTTCCAGTCAGAGTGGTAGGCTGAGCCATGATGTAGCGTGCGCCCATGCTCATATAGTATGCTCCCGATGCAGCCATTCCGCCCATCGAAACCACCACGGGTTTCTTCTTGTTGAGCTGGCTCACAGCTCTCCATATCTGTTCGGAGGCATAGGCGTCGCCGCCTCCCGAATTGATTCTGATAACTACAGCCTTTACGTCCTCGTCTTTGGCAAGGTCGTTCAGGTCGGCAATCACGTTGCTGCTCACAATCTGCTGTTCGCCACCCCACAGACTTGTTGTAGCCTGGCTGGTAATGCCTCCCTGGCAGTAGTAGACGGCGATGGTGCTTCCGTCGTATTTGTCCTCTACGGCGACATTCACCTCGCTCATGCTTGCCTGTCGGATGCGCTTGGTGTCCTTGATGCCAAGCTGTTTCTTCACGATGTTCTTTATCTCGTCGTAATAGCAGAAACCGTCCACCATCTTGTGCGTCTTCAGCAGTTTGCTGTCTTCGAAGGCCACGAAGCCGTCGGCATAATGGTTGAGCGAGTCTTTGTTGATACCACGGCTCTTGGACACGTCGCTAAGCATCTGCTGCCACAATCCGTTGATGTAGCGCGAAACCTGCTCGCGGTTGGCATCGCTCATCTTGTCTTCAGTATATTGTTCGGTGAAACTCTTGAATTTTCCCACCTTCACTACCGTGTACTTGACGCCAAACTTGGCGTAGAGGTCTTTCAGGAACATGGGCTGAGAAGCCAGTCCGTGCCAGTCGACCGATCCTTCAGGATTGATGTACAGTTTGTTGGCCACAGAGGCGAGGTAATAGCATCCTTGTGTCATGGCGTCGCCATAGGCGATGATCCACTTGCCGCTCTTCTTGAAATCCTCGAGTGCCTTGCGTATTTCCTGTAAGGTGGCATAGTCGGTGATGAGTGCGCCTGGTTCTAAGTAGATGCCTTTTATCTTGTCCTCGTTCTTAGCCTTCTTGATGGCAGAGAGAATCTCGTTCAGCCCTAACTGATTGAAAGAGTTGCCCGTGATTTGTCCCATCACGTCCTCCTGTCCCTGCTCGTTGATGGTGCCTTGCAGTTTCATGACCATGACAGAATTGTCACGCAACGAAGGTTTGTCGCCACTCATCAGCATGCCTATCAGGCTGATGAAGGTAAAGATGCCCATGATAATACCAAAGGCGAAAATGCCCACAACGGTGGCTGCCACGCTCTTGAAAAACTGTTTCATAATGCGCTGAATTTATGTTGATTGTTTGTTTATTGTGCAAATTTAGCAAAAAAGCTACAATTACCAAACTTATTTGTGCTAAAAAGCAATAATTTAGACGAAATAACATCTTGTATTCGGATAAAATGCTTATCTTTGCAGAAGATTGCTTCATCTCAGCAGAAGATAGCCGCATCTCAACTATGTGAAAGCAAACATCGCGGAACTAATGATGAGAATTTATTAAAAACTATTCAAAACAAATAACAATTAACTGAATCAACAAACATTATGGAAAGAACTTGGAGATGGTTTGGTAAGAACGACAAGATTACCTTAGCCATGTTGAAAGAAATTGGTGTGGAAGGTATTGTTACAGCCTTGCACGATGTACCTAATGGTGAGGTGTGGACCCGCGAGAAGATCCGCGACCTGAAGGAGTACATCGAAAGTTACGGAATGAGATGGAGTGTGGTAGAGTCTCTGCCTGTGGTAGAGAGCATCAAGTATGCCGGTGCCGACAGAGATGAGCAGATAGAGCGATATAAGGAAAGTCTGAGAAACCTCTCGCTCGAGGGTATTCATACTATCTGCTACAACTTCATGCCTGTGCTTGACTGGGCACGTACCGACTTATTCCACGACAACCCCAACGGCAGTACCAACTTGTACTTCTCGTTCCCACAGTTTGCTTACTTCGATATTCATATCTTGAAGCGCGAGGGTGCTGAGGCCGACTGGCAGGCAAAGGGTCAGGCCATGGGCCGTGACATCCTGAAGGAGGTGGAAGAACTGAAGAACAAGATGACTCCTGAGGACGATCATAAGCTGGTGGAGAACATTATCGTGAAGACTCAGGGCTTCGTGAGTGGAAATATCAAAGAGGACGACGAACATCCGGTAGAGTTGTTCCGTCAGTTGCTCGATCTGTATAAGGGAATCTCAAAGGAGCAGTTGCGTGAGAACATGCGCTACTTCCTCAATGCCATCATGCCTACTTGCGAGGAGTGCGACATGTATATGTGTGTTCACCCTGACGATCCTCCATTCCCAATCCTCGGCTTGCCACGTATCGTGACTTGCGATGAGGACATCAACTGGTTCCTCAAGGCTGTCGACAATAAGCACAATGGTCTTACCTTCTGTGCAGGCTCTCTATCGGCTGGCAGTCACAACAATGTGGTAGAGTTGGCTCGTAAGTATGCCGACCGTACATGGTTCGTGCACATGCGCTCTTGCCATATCTTCGAGAATGGCGACTTTACTGAGGCAAGTCATCTGGGTGGACGTGCTGACCTCATAGAGTTGGCACGCATCTTCGAGAAGGTGAATCCCAACCTGCCTATGCGCGTAGACCATGGTATGTGTATGCTCGGCGACGAGAACCGTGGTTATAATGCCGGTTACAGTTTCTTGGGACGTATGTTCGCCATGGGACAGGTGCAGGGTATTCTTGCCACAGTAGACCGTGAGCTGGGCATCGAGTATCATCAGCCTGGTTTCTTTGATTAAAAGACAGAAAACGATTTTGCCAGTTGGGGAATTTGACAAACCCAACTGGTTTTTTAATAAAATTACGCTAAAATCTGCCGAATAGCTTAGAATGAGCGATTTATGAGTTTTTCACCTCAATGGAGGTAATGATTTAGCAACGGTTCTAATTTTTACAATTTGCATACGTTTGATTGTCAAACAACTCTTTGTCATCTTGGTGGCAAAAATACAATTTTAAATTTAGAATACTGCATTGTTGCATGTTTTTTAGAGTTTATTATCATCTCAAATATAATTAGGACTCTGAAAATATGCAAAAATGTGCGGTATTTTATGAAATTATCCGTAGAATCTTACCGTATTCTCGAAATTTATTGTATTTTTGCAGCTGTAATGACATTTAATAAGAGGTGAAATGAACAATATAGTTTGCAAAGTAGCAGCACTTGGTGGCACTATCTCCACTACTGATATATCTCATCTGTCAGAGTATAAACGACTGTTGAGAGCTAAGGAGCGTGGCGACTTGATAAAGTTGCGTCATGGCATATATGCCGTTCCCGATGCTTTGCTTAACACAATGATTGATGTGGAACGGATTGTACCTAATGGTATTGTATGCCTGTACAATGCGTGGGCTTACCATCAGCTTTCGACAACTGTTCCACCTGCTTTTTGTATAGCCATCGCCAACAAGCGGAAGGTGGTGATACCAGATACGCTTCCGATAGAGCTGTATTATTGGAAGAAGGAGAACTTGGAGTTTGGCATTATGGAAGCAGAAATATCCGGTTTTCATGTTCGCATAACCGA
>ERZ1023981.25-NODE-25-length-64998-cov-22.329397_pt1 | contig 64998 bp, 39 predicted proteins | sample MGYA00380435_ERZ1023981 | MGnify/ENA primary metagenome ERZ1023981 (study PRJEB33179, sample SAMN07449057) | human gut metagenome | biome: Human-gut; feature: Human associated habitat; material: Faeces | host: Homo sapiens | place: India:Kasaragod | collected...
ACGAGATGTCAAAGGGTATCACAAGCAGTGCCTCAGATATGTTGGTAGGTAAGATAGCTGGTGTAGACGTACAGACTGCTGGTGGTCAGCCAGGTTCTGGAGCACAGATTCGTATCCGTGGTGGTGCCTCTCTGAATGCTTCTAACGACCCTCTCTATGTAATCGATGGTTTGGCTATTGACAACAATACCAATAAGGGTATGAGTAATGTCTTGGCGATGATTAACCCTAACGATATTGAGAGCTTCACTGTATTGAAGGACGCTTCGGCTACCGCCATCTATGGTTCTCGTGCTTCTAATGGTGTCATCATCATCACTACCAAGAAGGGACGTGCAGGCCAGAGACCTACGGTTACCTACAATGGCGATATCACAATATCTACCATCCAGAAGAAATATGAGGTGATGAATGCCAGCGAGTACAAGCAGGCTCTTACTTCTTTAGGAAAAGATATAAGCACTTTGGGTACAGCCGACACCGACTGGCAGGACGAGATTTTCCGCACCTCTGTCTCTACCAAGCACAGCCTCAGCATTCAGGGTGGTTTGAAAGATATGCCTTATCGTATTGGTTTAGGCTTCGAAGACAACAACGGTATCGTTAAAACCAGCTGGATGAAACGTTTTAACACTTCTGTTAATTTGGCTCCTTCCTTCCTCGACAAGCACTTGAACTTCAACTTCACAGCGAAGTATATGTTCGAAAAGGACCGCTATGCACAAGCAGGTGACGCCATCTTTAACGCACTCCGAATGGACCCCACACAGTCCGTTCGCGTAAACGATGAGAAGTACGACTGCGTAGGCGGATATTTCGCGTATCTGCAGGGAAAGAGTGATAAGATTACCGATCCTAATTGGAAATACATGCCTGCTGCTAATTATCCGCAGAACCCAGTGTCTCTCCTTGACAATTACAAGTGTATAGCCAAAACTCATGACATATCTTCAAACTTGGAGGTAGATTATAAGATTCATGGCTTTGAAGACTTGCATTTGCATGCAGCCATAGGAGCACAATACACTGATGGTAGACAAAATGAGGAATACTCTAAGTATTCTGCTAATCCTGAATATAACTATTTTGGTCGTTATAACACTGATCATCAATACAAATACAGTATTGAAGGAAAAGCATTTGCTGAATATGCCCATAAGTTTGGTGTTCACGACATCGACATCATGGCAGGTGCAGAGCAGAGCCACTACCACAGAACAGGATATAACTTTGGAACAGGTATTGATGAATACCTGAGAGATACCAATCCTCAGTATGAAGCTACAGAAGGCAAATGGAATTACGAGCATGATCCAAAGCTCCAATCTGACGAGTTTTGGAAAGCCCATAACTCATTGGTGTCTTACTTCGGACGCTTCAACTATAACTTATTAGATCGCTATTTGCTTACAGCAACCTTCCGTGCCGATGGTTCTTCACGCTTCAGAAAAGGCAAGAAGTGGGGTTATTTCCCTGCTGCAGCCTTTGCCTGGAAGATTAACAACGAACCTTTCTTGAAGGACGCAAAATGGCTTGACGAGTTGAAGCTCCGCTTGGGCTGGGGTATGACTGGTCAGCAGAATGGTATTGACGACTTCTACTATACTACTCTGTACAGAGTCAGCAACAGTTATGCACAATATCCATTCGGTGACAATTATTATCCTACTTTACGTCCATCTGCAAGCAATTCTGACCTGACTTGGGAAAAGACTACAACCTACAATGCAGGTCTTGATTTCACCGCTCTCAATGGCCGCTTCGGCTTTAACGTAGATGGTTACTATCGCAAGACTACCGATCTGTTGTCTCAGGTTGCTGTTGCCGCTGGTACTAACTTAAGCGACAAGATTTTGAAGAACGTTGGTTCTTTGGAAAACTATGGTGTGGAATTGGCATTCAATGTGAAGCCTATCGTCACCAAGGACTTCGTATGGGATGTAACCTACAACGTAGGATGGAACCATAATGAAATCACCGAGTTGGAAGCAGGAAAATCAGACTGGGTTGAGACTGGCGATGCAGTATCTCGTTCAAATGACACTAAAGTACAGGCAAACAAGGTTGGAGAGCCTATCAATTCTTTCTATGTTTACCAGCAGGTTTACGACGAGAATGGCAAACCAATTGAGGGACTTTATGTTGACCGTGATGCTAACGGAATCATTGATGATGGTGACCGTTATTGCTACAAGAGCCCTGCACCTGATGTCATCATGGGTCTCACCACCAAGTTCATCTACAAGAACTGGGACTTCAGTGCAGCCTTCCATGCATCTATCGGTAACTATGTGTACTACGATTTCCTGAACTCAAAAGCTATTTTGGACCAAATTACACAATACGGTAATATTAACACGACAGCAGAAGCTTTCAATCTTGGCTTTACGGGTTCAACTATAAAACCGAATATACAAAGCGACTATTTCGTACGCAATGCTTCTTACTTGAAGTGTAGCAACATGACTTTGGGCTACAGCTTCCCAGCATTGTTCAAGGCTGGTGCCGAGAAGATTTGCAGCGGACGTATCTACTTCACCGTACAGAATCCATTCATCATTACCAAGTATAAGGGCATCGACCCTGAGGTAAGTAGCGGTATGGACAAAAATCCTTACCCACGTCCAATAAGCTTCCAACTTGGTTTGAATCTTAACTTCTAAAATACAAAAAGGAGACAATTATGAAAAAGATATTTATAAAGACTGCAATGGCAAGTATGTTGTGCATGGGCTTTGTCTCTTGCGCAGACGAACTGAACATCAAGTCGGTTGACCCACTTAATCACCAAACATATACGGTAGAGGGGCTCTTGGCTAAGCAGTATGCTACCCTTGGTCTTACAGGTCAGAAAGGTCCTGATGGTTTAGCAGATATAAGTGGCAACGAGGGTGAAACTGGATTTATCCGTACAGTGTTCAACCTGGAAGAGTTGATGACAGACGAAACTTTGTGGGCTTATCAGGAAAATGATGGTATTGCTCAAATCACCACCATGGATTGGGATAAGAATAATGTGCGTGTTAACTGGGCATACCAGCGCCTCAGTTATAACATCAACCAGTACAACTTCTTTATTTCTGAGCAGTCTGGTAGCCTGAGTGAGGATAAGATCGCAGAAGTTCGCTTCCTCCGTGCATTGAACTACTATTATTTCCTTGACCTGTATCGCAAGGCTCCTTTCAAGGATACCTTCGACAACAATCTCCCTACCGAGAAAAGTGGTAAGGATCTCTACGAGTGGTTGGATAATGAGCTGACCACCATCGAGCCTCTGATGGCTGAGGTAGGTGCCTATAATACTGACAAGGACTTCGGACGTGCCGACCGTGGCGCAGCATACGCGCTTCATGCTCGTTTGGCTCTTAACTCTGCCGTTTATACCGATGGTCAGATAAAGGACTACCAGAAGGCTATTCATTATTGCGACGAGATTATCAACAGCGGTAAATACGATCTTTCTCGTGTGCCAAAGCATGGCTACAGCGGTTACCAGCAGTTGTTTATGGGCGACAATGACTGCAACCCAGATGCCAGGAAGGAAATCATCTTCCCTATCCGTCAGGATGGTGTAAAGACTCGCGCTTATGCAGGAACTTCATACCTCGTAAATGCTTCTACCATATCTGGCATGCCTTATGCAAGCACAAGTGACCCATGGAAGTGTCTGTTTGCACGTGTAGACTTGGTAAAGAAGTTCTTCCCTAACGGGGATATTCCTAAGGCTACCGATGAGGATCTTTTGTCCAATCCATCAAAAGATCAGGTGATTGCAAAGGATAACGAAAAAGGTATCAGTACTGCCGACGTAGTGGCACAGGCTAAAGACGACCGCGCCCTGTTCTATATGGGTATCGGTGGATGCAGTGACAAGGTACGTACTCTAACACCAGGTGATGCTATTACAGGCCCTCTGAATGGTGCGTCTTTCGTTAAGTGGACCAACCTCCATGCAGACGGTACAGCACAGCACCATCAGAAATTTTCAGATACCGACTTCCCTGTGTTCCGCTTGGCAGAAATCTATCTGACCCGTGCAGAAGCCAAGTATCGTCTCAACGGCAGTCAGGATGGTTTGGAAGACATCCTGAAGGTTCAGGACCGTGCCAATCGTCAGATAAAAGCTTCATCAGTAGATGAGCAGACCCTTATCGATGAATGGTGCCGTGAGTTCTATATGGAAGGCCGCCGTCGTTCCGACTTGGTTCGCTTTGGCTTGTTCACAGGTTCTAAGTATCTCTGGAGTTTCAAGGGTGGTTCTGAAAATGGTCAAGGTATTCCAGCAAAATGCGATATCTATCCTATCCCTGGCGACGAGATTAAGAATAACCCTAACATGACACAGAACCCAAAATACTAATTGTTAGGAAACAAGATTTAATTTAAAAGAAATCAATTATGAAAAAGATATTCAAATTCATGTTGCTGCCGGCATTGGTACTCCCTTTGCTCTTTACATCCTGTGATGAAGACAGAGACAGCAACCCTACATTGGACCTGAGTCATCTTGCGGATGGATTTGTATTGAACACTCCTGCTCTTGCAGAAAACAATACCTACGACCTCTCCAGTGCAAAAAGCTTGGTATTGACATGCTCTCAGCCAAATTATGGTGGAGTGCCTTACTCTGTGACGTACTATGCACAGGTATCTATCGACCCTGCATTTGTCAGCGATGCTACAGCCTCTCATGTTGAGTTGGCAACACCATCCTCAGATGCAAGCAGATTGGAATTTATTGCATCCGAAGTAAACGATGCTGTGGTATCACTCTTCAAGGCTGCCAATCCAGATGCAAGTGTTCCCGAAGATATGCCAATTTACATTCGTCTTCGTGCTGTGATTCGCGTTGCAGCATCGTCCTATTTAGGAGAAACTTTCTCAAATGTTATTACCCTGCCTTCTGTCAAGGCTGTCTATCAGGCTCCTGATGCGAAGTTCACCGATAATCTCTACTTGATAGGTAGCTCTATCCAGACTCCATGGCAGAGTTGGAAGCCTATTCCACAGGTACAAGGTGTAGCTGGCAACTACTATGGTATCGTCTACTTGCCTGCAGGTGGTGAGTTCAAGTGGGGTACAGAAAACAATGACTATCGCGGCATCAACCGTCTTAAGGAAATCAACGATGAAGCTGGTGCAGGTATCTCTGCAGGTGAGGAGCAAAACATCAAGGTAGCCAACGCAGGTTGGTACACTCTCTTGTTCAAAGGCAAGATTACAGAAGACAAGAAGAACATCGAGTGGACACTATCTGTTTACCCAACAAAGGTTTACATCTTAGGTGGTAGTGTCGAGATGACTGGTACTTGGGCATTTGATGACGCTTATGCTCTGACAGCTCCAGCAGATAAGAATGGCAAATGGGTTTCTCCAGCATTCACTGCCAGCGCAGAGCTTCGCGCAGCTGTCAAGGTAGGCAAATTAGATTGGTATCGTACAGAGTTCACTCTTTACAAGGGCAACGTCTTCTGGCGTAGATATGATATCGTAAACAGCTGGGCTGAGACTGAGGGCGCAGATTACTCTGTAACTACCCAAGTTGGACAGAAGTTGTATATCGACTTTGATAATTACACAGCAGAAGTTAAATAATTAAGACCAAAGCACAATGAAAAAAACATTTTTATATAGCTTAGCAGTCTTGGCAAGTGTTACACTTGCCAGCTGCAACGGCGACTACGATGATTGGGCTAATCCTCAGACCAATCCACAGGAGGCCTCAGCTGCCAAATACGGAATTACTTTCGCAGCAGGTACTGAAGCTGAAAGTAGCTTGCCAGACGATGACGGTATTATCAATCTCGTCACAGTCAATTCATCAGATGCAGATGTTACAGGTTTCACACTCAAAGACTTGAAAGTAAATGGCGAAGCCATTAAAGGCGAAATCAACGGTAACAGCATTCAGGTAGACGCAACAGAATTGGAGAAGATTCTCTGCAGCCAGAACAAATCACGCGCAAGCGTTGCTCGTGACATCAACGTTGAGTCTAAGGTTTCTGTCAACTTGGCATCAGGTGATGCCGTTGCCATCAATACCGTAGGTACGACTACAGCCAAACTTAAGCCAACCCCAACTCCTGCTATCGACGAGAATGGCTACTACATGCTTGGCGAGGTAAACGGAAATAACTGGGATGCAACAAGTCCTGTATGGATGACCAAATTGTCTGATGGTGTTTACCAGCTCAAAGTCACTACAGAGAAAGACAAGAACTACTTCAAGTTCTACGAAGGCAGCAAGTGGGATGAAAGCGGTGATTGGAAAGTCATCAACAAAGGTGTCTTGGGTTGCGAGAAGAATGGTTGCGAAGATGCTTCTGGTACAATCTATTATACTGGTGACAGCTGGGGTGAACCCCAAACAATGGTTATCCCTGGTGTTGGTACATGGATTGTAACTCTCGACATGAACAACCTGACATATACAGTTGGCAAGCCTATCCTCTATATGGCAGGCGATGCTAATGGATGGGACCATAGTGACGTCCTCAATAGTGATGATGGTGCTCACTTTACAGGTTATATGTACCTGAACCAGAAAGGTTTCAAGTTCAGTACTCAGCCAGATTGGAAGGGCACCAATTATGGTGCTGACTTTGATACAGCTCCTGATGCAGGAAACATCGTGATAACAGAAGAAGCAGGTTTCTATCAGGTAGATGTTGACTTGTCTGCGAAGACTTACACACTGACTCCATTTACTATTGGTATCATTGGTAGCGCAACTCCTAAAGGTTGGGCTGGTGATACAGATATGACATACAATCCGGAAGAGCGCTGCTGGGAACTTAAGAACGTCGAATTGATTGATGGCGAAATGAAGTTCCGTCACACAAACGATTGGTCTCTCAGTTGGGGTGGAGAATTAGATAACCTCACTACACAGAATGGTCCAAACATCGCTGTAGCAGCTGGTACTTACGACATTAAACTTAAGGTTAATTGGGCAGAAGGAACAGCAAAGTGTGAGATGACAAAGAAGTAATATCTCTCTAAAAATAACAATTAAAGGCGGTTTCTATTCAGAGACCGCCTTTTTGTATGCCCTGCATTCCTACATTTTTCCCTAAAACTTTGGAAGTTACGAGGGAAAAACGTATCTTTGCAAAAGAAAAGCTGCACTCGGAAAAATAGAAATAACATTAAAAATAAAACAATATGGATGTAACTATAAATAATATAACAACAACTATAACTGTTCCGCAAGTTGATTTCAAGTTATTAAAGGAACTGGCAAAGAAGTTTGGATGGGTTATTCAAGCCGAAAAGAAAAGTGGCATTGAAGAAGCCATGGAAGATGTTAAAGCAGGCAGAGTATTTCATGCAAAAGATGCTCACGATTTAATCAAACAGTGCTTGGAATGAAATACTCTATTGACTTTACAAACAGATTTAAAAAGTCTCTGCGAAAAGGAGTGAAACGTGGGTTAGATCCTACTTTAATTGAAAAAGCTGTAGAGAAATTAGCTAATGAGGGTAAACTACCTCCATCATATAAATCGCATAAACTTCATGGAAACCTGGAGGGCATTTGGGAATGCCACATAACTCCAGATTGGTTGATGCTATGGGAACAAAACGATGAAAAACTAACTTTGCTGTTTCTCAACAATGGAACTCATAGCGATTTGTTTTGACTATGATATACTGAACTTTCGCAAATGTGGAAGTTAATTTCCTTATAATCATTTGGTTGTTTAGAGATTTTGTTGTACTTTTGCTTAAGTTGTGCAAACGTTTGCATGTAATTTTCTTGATTTAAGTCAAGCAAAAGGCGCTACTTTGGCAAGATTTGCATAATTTTGCACACAACACTAACAACCTATGAATGAGAAAACAATCATAACAATGAAAGATATTGCTCGCGAGCTGGGCGTTTCTATCGCAACGGTGAGCAGAGCTTTGAAGGACAGCCCTCGTATCAGTGCTGCCCAGAAGGAACGTATACAGACGTTTGCCAGGGCGCATAACTTCTGTCCCAATGTAATTGGTGAGGCTCTCAGATACAGTAGGACACAGCCCATGAAGGTCATCGGTGTTATCATTCCTGAGTTTGCCCATTATTTCTTCTCTTCTGTGCTTTCGGGTATCGAGGAGGAGGCAAGTGCGCGTGGCTATCGAGTGATGGTGGCGCAGAGCAATGAGCGATATGACAAGGAAGTGGCAATCTGCGAGGACTTCTATAAGAATAAAGTGTGCGGCATTATCGTTTCACAGGCGAAGGATACCATGCGCTATACGCATTTCCAAAGATTGATGGACAATGGCGTGCCATTGGTGTTCTATGACAGAATCTGTACTGGTGTGAACTGTTCGCGCGTAGTGGTGGACGACTACATGGGTGCCTTTACGGCTGTAACCCATCTCGTTGACTCAGGCTGCAAGAGGATAGCTTTCTATGGCTCGCCCATGAACCTTGAAATATCCAAGAACAGATATAATGGTTATCATGATGCCTTGGTGAAGCATGGCTTGGAAGAAATACCCTCCCACGTACAAATCTGTGACAACAGGGGACAGGCAGAGGCGATTACGCCTGCACTCTTGGAGATGGAAAACAGACCGGATGCTTTCTTTGCGGTGAATGATGATACTGCCATCGGTATTCTCTATACCGCGAAACGTATGGGATTCCGAGTGCCTGAGGAAGTCAGCGTCTGTGGATTCACCAACGGCCAGCGAGCCATGGCTTGCGATCCTATGTTGACCACTGTCGACCAGCGAGGAGTGGCAGTAGGAGAGGAGGCTGTCAACATCCTTATCGGACAGGTGGAAGGTTCTATCCCGATGAATGAGGTGGAGAAGAGAGTGGTAAGAACCAAACTCGTGGTTCGTGGTACGACAAGATAAAAGAAATCAATAAAACAATAAAAAATATGATGACAAAACCTAATCTGAGTTTCTGGAAACTCTGGAACTTGAGTTTCGGATTCTTCGGGGTACAGATAGCCTACGCTCTTCAGAGCGCCAACATCTCCCGAATCTTTGCAACGTTGGGTGCTGACCCACACAATCTGAGTTATTTCTGGATTCTCCCTCCACTGATGGGAATCCTGGTGCAACCCATTGTCGGAACCTTGAGCGACAAGACATGGTGCCGTTTCGGCCGACGAATTCCTTATCTCTTTGTGGGAGCTACGCTGGCTGTCTTGGTGATGTGTCTTTTGCCTAATGCCGGTTCGCTTGGCCTGACGGTTGGCGGTGCGATGATTTTTGGATTGATAGCCCTGATGTTTCTTGATACGAGCATCAATATGGCGATGCAGCCTTTCAAGATGTTGGTGGGCGACATGGTGAATGAGGAACAGAAGACGAAGGCTTACTCCATTCAGAGTTTCCTCTGCAATGCGGGTTCGATAGCCGGTTATATATTCCCCTTCCTTTTTGCCTTCTTGGGTATCAAAAACTATGCCGAGAAAGGAGTTGTGCCCGACTCTGTGATCTGGTCGTTTTATGTGGGCGCAGCCATCCTTATCCTCTGTGTCATCTATACCACGATGAAGGTAAAGGAGTGGAATCCGCAGGAATACGCCAAGTATAATGGAGTTACCGAAGATGCCGAGAAGAAGGAAGAAGGTAAGGCCGACTGGATAAGCCTTCTGAAGAACGCTCCATCTACCTTCTGGAAGGTGGGACTGGTGCAGTTCTTCTGCTGGGCAGGCTTCCTCTATCTGTGGAACTATTCTACGGGTGCCATTGCCGAGACCGTATGGAATACTACCGATGCCAGCACTAAGGCATTCCAGGATGCCGGCGACTGGGTGGGCATTCTCTTTGCCGTTCAGGCTGTTGGCAGTGTGCTGTGGGTGGTAGTGCTTCCCCAGTTCAAGAGTTCCAAGATGGCTTATGCGGTCAGCCTGATTATCGGTGGTGTGGGCTTTGCCCTTATCCCATTCCTGCACGACAAGTACCTGCAGTTCATTCCGTTCCTGATGATTGGTGCAGGCTGGGCAGCTATGTTGGCGATGCCTTTCACCTTTGTCACCAATGCTTTGCAGGGTTATGGACACATGGGTGCTTACCTCGGACTCTTCAACGGCACTATCTGTATTCCTCAGATTGTGGCAGCCCTCTGTGGCGGACATGTATTGTGGGTGGTAGGCTCTCACCAGAGTGACATGATGATAGTGGCAGGTGTGCTGCTGATATGTGGAGCTTTGGCTGTTTCCATCATCAAGGAAAAGCATGTGACGCAAAAAGCATAATAAGCGCAACCGATTGCGCAACATTTTGACATCTTTTGTGCAAGAAATTAATTGTATATAGTAAGAAATGACTAATTTTGTACCATAAATAACAATCTTATAATTCCTTATGGTGTTTCGTTTTAATATAGAATACAAAACGGTTTATGGCGAGAATCTCGTCTTGAACCTGAACATGGACAACGAAGAGGTTCATAACAGCTTGGGAACTACAGACGGGCTTCACTGGTCGTGCGATCTGGATGTGACTCCCAAGACTAAAAACATTACCTATTATTATAGTGTAGAACGTGATGGCGTTTGTATCAAGAAGGAATGGCAGGTGGTGAAGCATCAGCTGAATGTGACAGCCGAGCGTGCCAATGATTATACAATCTATGATCACTGGCGTGACATTCCTGAGGATTCTTACCTCTACAGCAGCGCCTTCACCGACTGTGTCAACCATCAGCAGCTTGCAGAGGTGAAGGATAATACCTTTGCCAAGACCATCAGACTGATAGTCCGTGCTCCACAGTTGAGAGAAGGTGAGCGCCTGGTACTGATAGGTTCTGATCCTCTTGTAGGAGCCTGGGACGTAAAGCGTGCTGTGCCTATGGTGGAACAGGCGTACAATGAATGGACGGTGGATATCAATGCCGAGGCTTTGGCTGTCAATTACTTGGAGTTTAAGTTTGTAGCACTGAATGACAAGAATAGTACCGAAGCATGGGAAACAGGTTACAACCGTAGTGTGGAAATCCCTGAGATGAAGGCCGGTTCGGTTGTATCTTACGAGTTGAGCCAGTCGTTCTTGGAGCGCTGGAACCGTAAGTTTGCCGGAACATTGGTTCCTGTTTTCTCACTTCGCAGCAAGAAGAGTGCGGGTATAGGCGACTTCGGAGACCTGAAGAGTATGATCGACCTGGTGGCAAAGACTGGACAGAAGGTGCTTCAGTTGTTGCCTATCAACGATACGACCATCACTCACACCTGGACAGACTCTTATCCCTACAGCTGTATCAGCGTGTTTGCCATTCATCCACAGTATGCCGACCTGCAGGCTCTGCCTGAGCTTGAGGATGCCAAGGCTCGTGCTGAGGCTGAAAAGACAAGAGCAGAGCTCAATGCCCTGCCCCAGATAGATTATGAAAAGGTAAATGATTTCAAGATAACGTACCTGCACCAAATCTTCAATCAGGAAGGTGAAAAGATGATGAAGAGTGCCGAATATCAGGCGTTCTTCCAGGAAACAGAACAGTGGCTGGTGCCTTATGCACAATATTCTTGTCTGCGCGACAAGTATGGCACTGCTGATTTCTCGAAGTGGCCCGACCACAATGCTTGGGACGAAAAAGACCGCAAGGCTCTGGCCAACCCAAGAACAAAGGCCTACAAGGAGGTGGAGTTCTTCTACTTCGTACAGTTTGTGCTGAACACACAGATGAAGGCTGCTCACGAGCATGCCATGGCCAAGGGAGTCATCCTGAAGGGTGATATTCCTATCGGTGTGAACCGTTTTGGATGTGATGTATGGACAGAGCCTAAGTACTTCAACCTCGACGGACAGGCAGGAGCTCCACCTGACGATTTCTCTGTGAATGGTCAGAACTGGGGATTCCCTACCTACAACTGGTATGAGATGCTGAAAGACGACTGTCAGTGGTGGACACGTCGATTCCAGAATATGTCGAAGTTCTTTGATGCTTATCGTATCGACCACGTGCTGGGCTTCTTCCGTATATGGGAGATTCCTATCGACTCTGTTCCTGGTCTGCTCGGACAGTTTGCTCCTGCACTCGGCATGACAGCTGACGAGATTCGCTCGTATGGTCTTAACTTCCAGCAGGACAGATTCACCCGTCCATTTATCACCGACTGGGTGCTCGACCGTGTGTTCCATGAGCGTGCTGACGAGGTGAAACAAAAGTATCTGGACCGTTTGGATGATGAGCGTTATCAGTTGAAGGCAGAGGTGGATACCCAGATAAAGGTGGAGGCTCTCTTTGAGGGAGTGACCGATGAGAAGGAAATATGGCTTCGCGACGGACTCTATGCTCTGATCAGCGATGTACTCTTTGTTCGCGACCATCGTAATCCGGGATTGTATCACCCACGTATCTCTGCTCAGTTCGACTTTATCTTCGAATCACTTTATGACAATGACAAGGCTGCGTTCAATCGTCTTTATAACGATTACTTCTATCGTCGCAACAACCAGTTCTGGTACGAGGAGGCGATGAAGAAGTTGCCTAAGTTGGTTCAGGCTACTCGTATGTTGGTTTGTGCCGAAGACCTTGGTATGGTGCCAGATTGTGTGCCATGGGTGATGAACGAATTGAAGATATTGAGCCTTGAGTTGCAGAGTATGCCTAAGGATCCAAGTGTGAAGTTTGGGCATTTGAGCCGCAATCCTTATCGTTCGGTTTGTACCATCTCAAGTCACGATATGCCTACGCTTCGCCAGTGGTGGGACGAGGACATTCAGCGCACGCAAGAGTATTATAATACGATGCTCTATCGCCAAGGACCAGCACCTCATCCGCTGCCAGGATGGCTCGCGCAGGATATCATCTCGCGCCATCTCACATCGCCCTCTATGCTCTGTATTCTGAGCATTCAGGACTGGCTTGCCATCAACGAGCATCTTCGTTTGCCTGATGCCAATGCCGAGCGTATCAATATCCCGGCCAATCCTAAGCATTACTGGCGCTATCGCATGCACCTCAGCATAGAGGACCTGGCGGCTAACAAGGAATTTATGGACAGTGTGACAGAGCTTGTTGCGCAGTCAGGAAGAAACTAATGCAAACGTTTGCACGTTATGCAAAAAAAAATACCCTCCAAATTTTAGGAGGGTATTTTTCTTTTTTGTATATTTGCAATGTCTAACCAAAAGACTTACTTTTACTAACAAACAATAGCAGAACAAAGCAAACTGCAGAACAAGGCAAGCAACAACTGAAAAAGACAAAATAACACTGGACTATATGAAGAAATTGAATGTTTTAGTAGTTGGTCTGCTGCTGCCACTCTTGGCGGCAGCGCAGACCGTTAAATCGCCCAATGGCAATGTATCGGTAACATTCTCTCTGACTGGTAATGGACAGCCTACCTACGAGATGAGTTATAAGGGCAAGACAGTATGTAAACCCTCACACCTCGGACTGGAGCTTGCCAAGGACAAGCATGCCAGCAAGGGTATGACGGAAACCAATCTGATGGACGGATTCACCGAAACAGGAAGCAAGACCTCTTCTTTTGATGAGACATGGAAGCCTGTATGGGGTGAGACTGCTACCATTCGCAACAATTATAACGAAATGGAGGTAAACCTGAATCAGGCTTCTTCCAACCGTAACATCATCATTCGCTTCCGCGTATATGATTATGGTATGGGTCTGCGCTATGAGTTTCCACAGCAGGAATCGCTCAACTATTTCGTCATTCAGGAAGAGCACACCCAGTTTGCCATGGCAGGCGACCATACTGCCTATTGGATTCCAGGCGACTACGACACTCAAGAGTATGAATATCAGATTACTCCTCTGACAGGCATCCGTTCTGTTATCGCCAAGAACCGCGAATCATACAAAAGCAACTCTTCCACTACCGTCTTCTCTGACACAGGTGTGCAGACCTCTCTCCAGATGAAGACCAAGGACGGACTTTATATCAATATCCATGAGGCTGCCTGTCTGGATTATCCTACGATGCACCTCAATCTGGATGAGAAGACGCTGACCTTTGAGTCGTGGTTGACACCTGATGCGGTAGGTAGAAAGGGATTCATCCAGACTCCTTTCAACACACCATGGCGTACCGTGCTGGTGAGTGATGATGCACGCGATATGCTTTCCTGCAAACTGACACTCAACCTCAACGAGCCTTGCAAGATAGAGGATACTTCATGGATTCATCCTACTAAGTACTGCGGTGTGTGGTGGAACATGATTGTAGGCACTAAAACATGGAGCTACACCAACGACCTGCCTTCTGTTCGCCTTGGTGTGACCGACTATAGCAAGTGCAAGCCTAATGGAACACACGGGGCTACCAATGAAGAAGTGAAGCGCTATATCGACTTTGCTGCAAAGAATGGTTTGCAGGAAGTGTTGGTAGAAGGATGGAACGAAGGTTGGGAAGACTGGTTTGGTCATCAGAAACTTGATGTCTTCGACTTTGTGACTCCTTATCCTGATTTCGATATCAAGATGCTCAACGAATATGCTCATTCCAAGGGCGTGAAACTGATGATGCATCATGAGACTTCTGCCGCAGCTCTTAACTATGAGCGTCACTTGGAGAATGCCTTCCAGCTGATGAACAAGTATGGTTATGATGCCGTGAAGACCGGTTATGTGGGCGATATCATCCCAAGAGGCGAATATCACTACAGCCAGTTGATGAACAATCACTACCAGCGTGTCGTTGAGACGGCTGCCAAACATCACATCATGGTGAATGCTCACGAGGCTACACGTCCTACAGGTATCTGCCGTACATGGCCAAACCTGGTAGGCAACGAGAGCGCAAGAGGTACTGAGTATGAGGCTTTTGGTGGAAGCGTAAGCTATCACACCGTGATGCTGCCATTCACCCGTCTGCAGGGAGGACCTATGGACTATACTCCAGGTATCTTCGAGACCAAACTGTCGGAGTGGAGCAACAACTCAAGTTATGTGCACACCACTCTCTGTGGTCAGCTCTCACTCTATCTTGTGATGTACAGTCCTTTGCAGATGGCAGCCGACCTGCCTGAGCACTATGAGAAGTACGACGATGCCTTCCAGTTTATCCGCGATGTGGCTTGCGACTGGGATGACTCCAAGTATATAGAGGCAGAACCTGCCAAGTATATCACCGTAGCCCGCAAGGCAAAAGGAACCGACAACTGGTTTGTTGGTGGCAAGACTGACGCAGCCCGTACATCGGTAGTGAAGCTCGACTTCCTCGACAAGGGTAAGAAGTATACCTGCGCCATCTATCAGGACGGCAAGAATGCCGACTATGAGAAGAACCCTAAATCTTACCAGATTATTCACAAGACTGTGAAGAAGGGTGATGTCTTGAAGATCAAAGAGGCACGTGGTGGTGGCTTTGCCATCTCATTGCTTGCCAAATAAGACTTATATAGATGGAGATAAAGAGGCTGAAACTTCTGTATTTCCGTCCAATCGTCAAGGTGGAATTAAATACGCGAAAAATGAGCGTGTTTAATTCTGCCTGTTTCTGCATAAAACCAACAGAAATCTCATTGTGTATGCAGAAAACGAGGTAAATAACTACTAAATGGAGTGTAATTGCTATATTTATACGTTTTAAATGAATAAAATTCTGCGGTTTTTTTTCGCCAACTAACAATTATTTAACCATATGAGAATAGAAAAACTAATATTTACAGCATTGACGGCTACTATTTTACCTACAGCATTGAAGGCGCAGCAGACATTCAATGAGATGATGTATTCCAAGGAGAAAACCATGTTTGTACTCAATGCCCCAACGGCAGGCAAGTCTTCTGTTACCATCCGTCTTTATAAGGACGGACAAGGAGGTAAGGCTTACAAGACGCTGAAAATGAAAAAAATGGGCGATGAGCGATGGGAGGCTACCGTGAAAGGCGACTTGAAGGGTAAGTTCTATACCTTTGATATCGGTAAGGGTGAAACGCCGGGAACCTTCGCCAAGGCTGTAGGCGTCAACGGAAACCGTGGCGCTATCGTTGATTTGTATGATACCGACCCCGTGGGATGGGATAAGGATGTGCGCCCTGCCATACAGTCGCCAGCCGACCTCGTTATCTACGAACTCCATGTACGTGATTTCTCCATTTCTCCTACATCGGGTTTGAAATATAAGGGTAAATATCTCGCCCTCACCGAACCTAAGGCAATAGAATATCTGAAGAAGTTGGGTGTCAATGCTATACATTTCCAGCCATTGTTCGACTTTGCCTCTATCGACGAGACTCGTCTGGACAAACCACAGTTCAACTGGGGCTATGACCCTAAGAACTATAATGTGCCTGAAGGTAGCTATAGCACCAATCCTTATGCTCCGGGAACCCGCATCAAGGAGTTCAAGGAGATGGTGATGGCATTGCACAAGGCGGGCATCCGTGTCATCTTCGATGCTGTGTATAACCATACCTTCGATATCAACGGAAGTAACTTCCAGCGTACTTATCCCGATTATTACTATCGCAAGACCAAGGAAGGCAAGTATAGCGATGGTTCGGGTTGTGGCAACGAGACTGCATCAGAAAAGCCTTTGATGCGCCAGTTTATGCTGGAGAGCGTGAAGTACTGGATTGATGAATTCCATATTGATGGTTTCCGCTTCGACCTGATGGGTGTTCACGACATAGAGACTATGCTGGCTATCCGTGAGATGGTAAACCGCATTGATCCAAGCATTTATATCTATGGTGAAGGTTGGAGCGCAGGAAGTTGCGCTTATCCAAACGACCAGTTGGCGATGAAGGCCAACACCTTCAAACTCAATGGTATCGGAGCCTTCAGCGATGATATGCGAGATGCCCTTCGTGGTCCTTTCTCTGACAATACCAAAGGCGCTTTCCTGGCTGGCATTCCCGGCGAGGAAGAGAGTCTGAAGTTTGGTATAGTGGGAGGCATTGCCCATCCGCAAGTAGATATGAATTTGGTCAACTATGACAAGAAGCCTTGGACAGCAGAGCCTACCCAGCAGATCAGCTATGTGAGCTGTCACGACGATATGTGTCTTGTTGACCGACTGAAGGCAACCGTGCCTGGCATCAAAGATGCTTCCAGAACGGAGAGCGAACGTATAGCAGAGTTGATTCGCCTCGACTTGTTGGCTCAGACTGCTGTGTTCACATCGCAGGGTGTGCCTTTCTTCTTGGCAGGAGAGGAGATGTTGCGTGACAAGAAGGGTGTGCACAACAGTTATTGCTCACCTGACAGTATCAATGAGTTTAACTGGGAGAATCTGAAGAAATATCCACAGGTGTTTGAATATTATCGCAACCTGATTCAGCTTCGAAAGAATCATCCGGCTTTCCGTCTTGCCAAGGCTGAGGCAGTGAGAGAACATTTGGAGTTCTTGCCAACAGCCCCTGTTGCAGAGCAGAAGAAAGATGGCGCTCAGGTGGAGAAGAATGGTTGCCTGCTTGCCTTCAGACTCAAGAATCTGGAAGGCATAGACAGCTGGAAGAACATTATTGTCATCTTCAATGCCAACAAGGAAGCCCGCACCGTAGCGATACCTCAGGGCGAGTATCATGTGGCTTGCTGCAATGGGGTTATCAATGAAGACGGAATCGGGATGCCATTGGTGGGTAACGAAACCATCATAGATGGCCAGTCGGCATTGATACTGTATCAGAAATAAGTTTCGAAAGTCAATACAATAACTTAAACATAGATCTATAATGAAGAAGAAATTTGTTTCATTCATGTTGCTTATGAGTAGCGTAATGAGTATGACGGCGGCAGTCAACGTGAGCCGCATAGAACCTACCGACTGGTTTGTAGGTATGAAAGACGCTTCGTTGCAGTTGATGGTGTATGGTAAGGACATCAAAAATGCTGAGGTGACAGTCAATTATCCTGGCGTGAAAATCGATAGCGTTGCCCGTCTTGAATCACCCAATTATCTCTTGGTTTATCTTAATCTGAAGGATGCCAAGGCAGGCGAGATGGTTCTCAATTTTAAGCAGGGAAAGCAGAGCAAGAAGGTGAAGTATCAGTTGAAAGACAGAGAGATGGCTGGCGAAAAGCGCATGGGCTTCACCAACGAAGACGTGCTCTATATGTTGATGCCGGATCGCTTTGCCAATGGAAATCCTAAGAATGATGTTCTCAAGACGATGCGCGACAAGAATTGCGACCGTCATGCTCCAAGTCTGCGTCATGGTGGAGACCTGGAAGGAATCCGTCAGCACTTGGATTACTTCAACCAGTTGGGTGTCACGGCCCTTTGGTTTACTCCCGTTTTAGAGAATGACAGTCCAGGCGACGGCAAGAGTAGCAGCTATCATGGTTATGCCACAACCGATTATTACAAGGTTGACCCTCGTTTCGGAACCAATGCTGAGTACAAGCGACTCATTGACGAGGCACATCAGAAAGGCTTGAAGATTGTGATGGATATGATTTTCAATCACTGTGGTTTCGAGCATCCCTGGATTGCCGACATGCCTTCAAAAGACTGGTTCAACTGTCCAGAATGGCTTCTTCCTGAGTATCAGACTCCTGAGCATGTGAAGAAGATTGGTACTGTGGACGGAGCAAGAACTGTGAACGATATGTATCGACAGACCAGTTATAAGTTGACTCCTGTCCTCGACCCATACGCCAGCAAGGTGGATATGGAAGAGACGGTAGACGGATGGTTTGTACCTTCTATGCCCGACCTCAATCAGCGCAACCCTCATGTCATCAAGTACCTTATCCAGAACAGCGAATGGTGGATAGAGACCGTGGGAATTGATGGCATCCGTATGGACACTTATCCTTATGCCGACCGTGATGCGATGGCTTTGTGGATGAAGACGCTCAACAACGAATATCCTAACTTCAATACCGTAGGCGAGACATGGGTTACTGAGCCAGCCTATACTGCTGCATGGCAGAAAGACAGCAAGCTCTCAGAGAAGAACAGCTATCTGAAAACAGTGATGGACTTTGCCTTCTTCGACCGTATCAACAGTGCCAAGAACGAGGAAACCGATGACTGGTGGAACGGAATGAACCGTCTCTATAATGTGTTCTGCTACGATTATCTCTATCCTAACCCAAAGAGCGTGATGGCATTCATTGAAAATCACGATACCGACAGATTCCTCGGCGAGGGCAAGGATACCGTGGCATTGAAGCAGGCTTTGGCGCTCTTGCTTACCATCAACCGTACACCGCAGCTCTATTATGGTACAGAAGTGTTGATGAATGGCACCAAGAGTGTAACCGACGGCAACGTGCGTAAAGACTTCCCTGGTGGATGGGCTGGCGACAAGCATAATGCCTTCACCGAAGAAGGAAGAACACAGGAAGAGAACCGGATGTTCCAGTGGCTCAGCAACTTGCTGCATTGGCGCCAGGGTAACAAGGTGGTTACCAAAGGCAAGCAGATTCAGTTCTGTCCTTATAAGGGTGTGTATGTCATCGCACGCCAGTATCAGGGTAAAACAGTCATGACCATCATCAATGGTAAGAAGGAAGCCAATGAGCTGGATGTGACACGTTATGCAGAGATTATCGGTTCGCATGAAAAGGCTACTGATGTGACGAATGGCTGCACTGTCCTTATCAACAAGAACGTAAAGCTTCGTCCTCGTCAGGCAATGATACTTGAATTCTGATAAATTGAACATTGCAAGTTCAGAAGTTATCACTCCCTTCGGGCGTTAGAAGTTATAGCCAACAGTCTTTTAGTTGAAGATTTAGCTGTAAAGCATATGGCTCTAACTTCTCTAATTTCTTTAACTTCTTTAACTTCCCCATTTTCGAAAGTTGAGTTCAATATTTATTTAAGATTGTTTGTTTCTTATTATAGTTTTTATTAACTTTGCAAACGATTAGAGAGCAGGAGGCTTTCTTGTACATATTTAAAACTATAATAAGAAACAATGATTTTAAACCAACTCCGACATTTGCGATTAGTTATGGCTTTGCTGATTCTTTGGGCTTGCAGCTCAGTGGCAAAGGCACAGACCAACGCTCAGATTTTGTATGATTTCGGTTCCGACCGTAAGTTTGTCACCCTTACCCTCGAAATGTTCAAGCAGGACAAGTGGGGTAGTACTTATTTCTTTGTTGACCACGACTTCAACTACGACAAAATGGTAGTGGGCGAGAAGAATATTGCCCAAGGAGGAACCTATACAGAGATTTCACGTGCACTCAACTTCTGGCAGAAAACTCAGTTCAAGAACTGGAGCCTTCATGTGGAGTACAATGGTGGTATCACCAAGAATTATCCCATCAACAATGCATGGCTCTTCGGTGTGGAATACCTCGTGCACGACAAGAATTACAAGAACACTTTGACTCTGGATGCTCTATACAAGACCATCCGTCAGACTGATCAGAATGTACCCTTGCAGTTTACTGCTGTCTGGACCTGTAACGACATCTTTGGTGTAAAGGGTTTGAAGTTCGACGGCTTTGCCGATTTCTGGTGGGAGACTCATGCTGTCGATTATCAGGAGGATGGTTCTGCTACAACCAAGCACACAGTCTTCATCACCGAGCCACAGCTCTGGTACAATGTAGGTCAGCACTTCGGTTGCGAGAACCTCAGTGTAGGAGGCGAGGTAGAGTTGAGCAACAACTTTGGCTCAACAGGTGGCTTCAAATGCCGTCCCTGCTTAGGTGTGAAATGGGACTTTTAGTAAAAAGTAAAAATAATAATCTGTTGTCATGAATAGAGTCTATTGTTTGTTGGTTTGTCTGTTTTGTGCTTGTCAGATTTCTTTATGCAAGGAACTCGATGAGAAAGTTCTTTTTGAGGAACTTGATCAACTGCTTGCACAGCAGCAAGAACTGACCCAAGAGAAAGAGCGCAAGATAAAGATCATCAAGGAGGGATTATCTGTACCTTCTATCACCTTGGAGCAGGAATATGCCATCAACAATAGACTCTATGATGAATACCTGGCTTTCAAGTACGATTCTGCATACAAGTATGTGAATCGGAACTTTATCATTGCCAAGCAGTTGAACAATAAGAAACTGTATACCGAGAGTACCTTCAATTTGGTACATATACTTTCTGTGGCTGGACTTTTTGATCATGCCTACGTGCTGATAGACAGCATCGACGTTCGAGAGTTGAGTGGACAGGACTTGCAGGATTATTATCAGACCTACAGCGATCTGGTGTTGTTCAGTACAGAGTTTTCGGTGGGAACAGATTTCTATTCGGACAACTTGAGTAAGATATTGTTCTATCGTAAAAAACTCCGTGAGTCTATCCTTGATAAGAACTCTTTGTCGGCAGCATGCAATCAAGCTGACCTTCTGGCATGGAACGGAGAAGACCGAAAGGCACTGACGGTATTGCAGAAATACGTAGAAAAACATCCCGATCTTGATGGGCGTGCCTATAGTATCGTATACAGTACAATGGCGTTCTTTTATTCTAAGGTGGGCGATCGGCAGATGCGTAAGAAGTGCCTTCTGCTGAGTGCTATCAGTGATGTGAAATGCTGTATTCGTGAGAATACTTCTATTCGTGAGTTGGCTTCTGTCCTTTTTGATGAAGGAGAGCTTGACAGAGCCTATAAGTATCTGAATGCTTCGGTACAGGATGCCAACTTCTATGGCACTCGACTTCGCAATGCGCAGGTGGCACAATTTGTTCCAAAAATTATCGAGAAATATTATCAAACTAATAATTATCATCGCAGGTTTCTTCTTTTTTCTATTGTTGTCATCACCTGCGTGGCAATTCTCTTGGTTGTGGCTTTGATATTCATGCGCCGTTACCTCTGTCGTTATCGCGACGAGAAAGAAAAGGTAGAACTTGCCAATGAAAAACTCAATAATTATTTGGGGCAACTGGAGAAAAACAATGTTTTACTGAAGCAACATGGAGCCATAAAAGAACAGTATATTGGTCGTTTCATGGAACTTGTTTCTGTGGTTATCGTGAGAGGTGAAGAACAGCGTAAGCTTGCCAACCGACTGGCGCGTGAGCATAAGTTGGAGAAACTCTTCGCTTTGTTGAAAAGTAGTGACTTTGTTTCAGAGAATAATAAACTCTTTAATACCAATTTCGATGAAGCCTTTCTGAATATTTACCCCGACTTTGTGGAGAAGGTGAATGTGATGTTGCTGCCCGAGTATCAGTATCCTGTAGATAGAAGGTCTTTGAATACGGAGTTGCGAATCTTGGCTATCATTCGTTTGGGTATTCAAGACAATCAAAAGATAGCCAGCATTCTCCAGTCAAGTATTACGACCATCTATACGTATCGGAGCAAGTTGAAGAGTCGTTCTATATATAAGAATGATTTTGAGAAAAGAGTGATGGAGATAGGAGCGTAAGTCATTTCTTGAAGAGAAAAACACAGAAAAATGATTTGTTGAAATTTAGATATTTGTATAGAGATATATTCTTTAACTGTCTGAATATTAGGAATATAACGTTCTTGCTTTTTTAGATTTTTGTTTGCAACTATTGATGGTAAAGGTAAAAGTTCCTATCTTTGCCTCGGAATGCAAATCTAATCAATTTAAGCAATGATACATCGTAATATTCTCTTATTATTAACTATGATGCTTTGCGGATTTACTCATGCCGCAAAGATTTTGACCCAATCGCCTGATGGTGGTTTGGCTGTTACTTTCCAGATCAACAAAGGTATACCTTATTATAAGGTGTCTTGGCAGAAAGAGGAGGTCTTGTCGCTTTCTCGAATGGGGTATGTCTTGGCCGATGGTGCTTTGGACCAAGATTTTAAGGTAGTGGGTGTAAAAAGAAACTCGCATGATGCGAAGTGGCACGAACTGTATGGTGAGGAAGACTCTGTTCGCAGTCACTATAACGAAACCACCATCATGCTTCAGCAAACCCGTGGACTGAAACGAAAGTTGAATATCGTTTTTAGAGTTTTCAACGATGGTATAGGATTCCGTTATGTTATTCCTCAGCAGTCTGGACTTCATAAAATAGCCATCAGCGAAGAGCAAACCCAGTTTAATCTTTCTCACGATGCTCCTGCATGGTCTATTTCGCTCAATCATATAGAATATTATGAAGGTAAGTATGAGAAATCGCTGATAAGTCAGAAGGATACTATCTGCACGCCACTTACCATAGAGTATTCTCCTCGTTTATATATGGCTATACATGAAGCCGCCCTTGAGGATTATGCCACATTGAATCTCACTCCAAGAGGAAATCATTTGGTTGCAGCTCTTACCCCATGGAGTGATGGTATGAAAGTGTATGGCGAGAATCGTCTACAGTCGCCTTGGCGCACTATTATCTTCTCTCCCACAGCAGTGGGATTGATTACCAATCGCGTGATGCTCAACCTGAACGAACCTTGTAAAATAGAAGATACCTCCTGGATAGAGCCTGGACGATATATCGGAATATGGTGGAGTATCCATCAGAAAAAGAATACCTGGGAGATGGGTCCACATCATGGCGCCACCACAGAGAATGTGAAGCGGTATATAGATTTTGCCGCCAAACATGGATTCTCTGGTGTTCTCTCTGAAGGATGGAACCCAGGTTGGGGAAAAGGCGAGAAGGTAACCTATCTGAAAGCTTACCCCGACTTTAACATAGAAGAAGTAAACCGCTATGCTCTTCAGAAAGGTGTGAGATGGATAGGACATATGGAGTCATGGGGACAAGGCAAGTTGATAGAAAAGGAAATGGATAAGGCCTTTTCCTGGTTTCACAGCATGGGTGTCAATGCTGTGAAGACAGGTTATGTAGGCAAGTTGATGGACGGAAGGGAGAAGCCCAGTTCTCAATATGGCATACGTCATTATCGCAAGGTAATAGAATGTGCAGCCAAGCATCAGATCATGATAGATAATCATGAGCCAGCTATGCCTACGGGTATTTGCAGAACCTATCCCAACCTGATGACGCAAGAAGGAGTGCGTGGACAGGAGTATAATGCTTGGGACGTGAGAGGTGGTAATTTGCCAGAACATACGGTAACGATACCATTCACTCGTTGTTTGGCAGGTCCTATCGACTTCACACCAGCCATATTCAATTTCAACGAAGTGGTGAAGGGGACTCGTCCACATTCTACTTTGGCCAAGCAGTTGGCAGAATTTGTGGTGCTCTATAGTCCACTTCAGATGGCTGCCGATGCCATAGAGAACTACGAGGGTCAGCCTGCCCTGACCTTTATAGAAAGTTGTCCTACCACATGGAGCAAAACGATAATACCCCATGGCGAGATAGGTCAGTATATCACCGTTTGTCGTAAGGAGCGTGGAGGTAATCGTTGGTTTGTAGGTTCTATGACCAATGCCGACAGTCGCACTCTCGATGTAAAGCTCGATTTCTTGGACAAGGGAAAGGTATATCGAGCCGTCATTTATGAAGATGGTGCAGATACTGACTTTGAAACCAATCCTTATCCCATGCATATCCGCCAGATAGAAGTGAAAGCCAATGATACCTTGCATCTGAAGCTTGCTCGAAGTGGTGGTGCTGCTATTCGTATAGAGGAGATATAAAAATAATCCTATCTGAATAAACAAATAATTATTAACTAAATTAAGTAGACATGAAAAAATCTAAGCAACTGTTGAAAGGTATGTGCTTGTTGATTGCATTCACATACTTAGCCCTTGACATGGCAGCACAGGCTATTCATGGTAATGTCAAAGACAATACCGGTGAAGTGATCATTGGTGCTACAGTTCAGGTTATCGGACAGTCGAAAGCTACCGTAACAGATCTTGATGGTAATTTTGCCATTGATGCGAAACGTGGAGACAAATTGAAAATCTCGTATATGGGATTTACGCCTCAGGAAGTATCTGCCAAGGATGGCATGCAAATTGTTCTCAAAGAGAGTTCTTCAGAACTTGAGGAAGTCGTTGTCGTAGGTTACGGCTCTTTGGCGAAAAAGGAAATCTCAAGTTCTATTGTTCAGGTGGACAAATCGCAGTTTAATCAAGGAGCTGTTACTGATGCAATGGAATTGATTAGTGGTAAGGTTGCAGGTTTGAACGTCAATGCTACAGCCGACGCCAATCCTAATGCGTTGTCTTCTATCCAGATTCGTGGTGCAGGTTCTTTGCAGGCAGGCAATGGTCCTTTAGTAGTTATTGATGGTATTCCTGGTGGTGACCTTCGCAATATCTCTACCCAAGACGTAGAGTCTATCACGGTATTGAAGGATGCTGGTTCGGCTGCCATCTATGGTACTCGTGGTGCCAATGGTGTTATCTTGATTACCACCAAGCGTGGTTCAAGTGCGCAGGGTGTAGTAAATGTAACTTATGACAGTTGGGTAGCAACCAATATTGCCAAGGGCAAACCAGAGGTGCTTTCTACTGACGAGTTCCGTCGCAGCCAGCGTGGTAAGGATTATGGTTACGATACCAACTGGTACGACTTGATAACCCGCAAGGCTTCCTACAATGTGAATCAGTACCTCTCTATCGACGGCACTACCAAGAATGGTTTCTACAGTGCGAGTCTGAACTACAAGAAGGCCAATGGTCTGGATATTGCCAGTGGTCGTTCAGAATATGGTGGACGTTTTGTTACTGAACAGCGTGTGTTGAATAATGCCTTGAAGTTTAATGCTTCTTTAAGCTTGCGCAAGGTACATGAGGAATATGGCAATGACGGTATGTTTGATACAGCCTTGACCCTCAATCCTACTCTTCCAGTATACAATGCGGATGGCACTTACTATCAGCCTACCTCTCCAACAGGTATTTATAACCCTGTAAGTGTATTGAAAGAAAACAAGAGCGATGGCGACCGCATTTACTTGTTGGGTAATGCCGATGTACAGTGGAATGTTCTGAAGATGGAGCATCATAATCTGAGTACCTCTTTGAGCTATCAGATGCAGTATAACGACTATAAGAAAAACTATTATACCCCTATCAACTCCAGCCAGTCTTTCTGGAAAGGTTATCAGGGTCAGGCCTCAATGCAGTATCAGAAGTGGTGGACCAATCGTGCTGAGTGGCTTGTCAACTATACCTGGACGATACCTTCTCACGAAATCAAGTTTGTGGGTGGTTATTCTTGGGAACGTTCTAACTGGCAGCAGCAAGGTATGAGCAATCACGACTTCACCTTCGACTCTCCCAGCTACGAGGGTATTGGTAGTGGAACTGGTCTGAAGGATGGTACTGCAAATATGTATGCAGGTCGTTCAGAGTCAACACTGATAGGATTCTTCGGTCGTTTGAACTACAACTACAACGACATGGTATTTGCTTCAGTAGCATTGCGTCATGAAGGTTCTACCAAGTTTGGTAAGGACAATAAGTGGGGTAACTTCCCATCTGCATCTCTGGCATGGGAGTTGACCAAGACGCCTATTATCAATGTAGTGGCCAACACTTTCCAAAGTTTGAAGTTGAGAGCTTCTTATGGTGTTACAGGTCGTTCTGATTTCTCTGCTTATATGTCTACTCCTACCTATACCGCCAATGGTGCTTACCTGATGGATGGTCAGTGGGTTACAGGTTATGCACCTTCATCCAATGTCAACAGTATGTTGGGATGGGAGAAGAGCAAGGCCTTCAATATTGGTGTAGATTTCGAGGCATTAGGAAGCCGTCTGCGTGGTAGTATAGAATACTTTGATCGTCGTTCAGAAGATCTGCTTTACAACTACACAGCACCTCAGCCACCATTCGTATGGGACAATATTCTCGTAAATGTAGGTACTACTAAGAACACTGGTTTCGAGCTTTCTTTGAACTACGATGTATTCGCCAAGAAAGATTTCCGTTGGACTACAGGAGTCAACTACTCGTATGGCACAACCAAGTTTGTTAAACTTTCCAACGACATCTATAAGGCTTCCTATATCGATCTCTATCAGAAACCAGGTGCAGGTGCTAATGAGTATTTCTTCCGTGTACAGGAAGGTGGCAAGGTAGGTCAGTTCTGGGGATATGAGTATGCCGGATATGACGAGAATGGTAATATGCTGGTATACAACAAGGACAACGAGAAGGTTCTTACTACCAATGTAGATGCTTCCGATAAGCGTTATATTGGCAATGGTGCCCCATCTCATTTCCTTTCTTGGAACAACTCTTTCCGCTATAAGAATTGGGACTTGAGCGTAGCCATGAATGGCGCCTTTGGTTTCGATATCTTTAATATGCGCAAGTATGGTATGGGTCTTCAACTTTGTGGTACCGACAATGTGCTTCGTACAGCCTATACAGATGATAAAAACGTGAAGAGTGGTGGTGGCGTTATTTCTTCTTACTTCTTAGAGAAGGGCGACTACTTCAAACTTGACAACGTAACACTTGGCTATAACTTCAATCTCAAGAATGTGAAACTCTTGGAGAGTGTTCGCGTATATGTGGCAGCCAAGAATCTCTTCACTATCACTTCCTACAGCGGCAATGATCCTTCTATCGTCAACCAGACTGGCATCACTCCTGGTGTAGATGTAAACAGTGCTTATCCTACAGCCACACAGTTGAGCTTAGGACTGACCGTGAGATTCCATTAATAAGCTAACTCTTTAAAAAGAAACAACTATGATTAATATAAAGAAATTTAGCTGGATTGCAGCTTTAGGACTGATTATGGCCACCTCTTCTTGTACTGATTTGGACGAGAAGGTTTACGACCGCATAGATGCCACTACATTCTATAAGAACGAGGCAAGTGTCAAAGGTGCCATCGCTACGATATACAATCAAGCTGGCAATTGTTTTGCCGAGCGATTCTATTTCTTGCAGGAGTTGCCTGCCGACCAGATATCCTGGCGTGTATGGAATGGCGGACAATGGGGTTATGATGAGGGTGAGAAGTATGTACTCTCTACTCAGACATGGACCTCAGAGTCGAAAATCATCAAGGATGCCTGGACCAACTGCTGGCCTATGGTAGGACTTGCCAATAACATTATTACCGATTTGGCGAGTGTGGGCAGTTCGGCTTTGGGTATTACTGATGCCAAGATGAATGCGTATGTCGCAGAGGCTCATACTCTTCGAGCATGGGCTTACTACAATATGTTTGAAGTGTGGGGTGGAGCTCTTCCTCTTAATATATCTACCAGTACCGATATCCCAGGAACGGCAGATTCTGACTGGAACACCAGCTGTAAGAAGATCTACAACTTCATCATGGAAGAACTTGACAACAGTTTGGCTGCGCTTCCTAAGGAAACCGGTAATAACTCTACCCGTACACGAGTAAACCAAGCCATGAACCGTATGTTGAAGGCTCGTCTGTTGCTCAACGCTCCTGTTTTTATCGGCGAGGAACACTATGAAGAATGTGAGGCTCTGAGTAAGCAGGTTATTGCAGGTGACTTTGGTACCTATGAACTCTCTGGTGATTATCGCACTATTTTCGATGAGGGTAACGAACAGTGCAAGGAGGTGATTTTCGCCTTTGCTTGCGAGGATGGTCAGGGTGCTACTAATGCTTGGACCAATATGCGCAACATGCCTATGTTGCAATACAACTATAATGAGTATTTCAATGTGAGCCAGTTTGCTGGCATTGGAGCCTGGAACTGCTGTATCGTTGTACCTTCTCATGATAATTCTGGCAATGTGTTGCCTACGGGTGGTACAGATACGGGTGGCAAGAGCTTCTTGCTGGATTATGGTGACAAGTTGGGTGCTGTATGGGACCGCTTCAGCGATAAGGATGTGCGCAAGGCTAGCTTTACCTACAACTCTTCTACCAAGAAATGGTCTGGTAACTTCCTCATTGGTGCCATGAAGAAAAACTTCGGTAAGGGCGAAGCTATGAAGGCTGATGCCGATCGTGATGGACAGAACCTGGTGTTTGTAGACCAACTCGGCACCTTTATGAACAAGGGACGTAATCTCGAAACCGTGATGTCACCACGTTGGGGTGAAACCAACTCGGGTATCCGTTTGGTGAAGTATCCTATATATAATAATGGTGACAAGTGCAACTTCAAGAATATCGATGAGGTGGAGTTTCGTTTGGCTGAGGCTTATTACAACGTAGCCGAGTGCGAAATGCGTAAGGGTAATGCCGATGTGGCCAAGGAATATGTGAATGAAGTTCGCAAGCGTTACTTCTCTGCTTCCGACTGGAATCAGGTGAAAGATGAGCCTGGTCCAGGTTTCAGCAGTTTTGACAACGACTGGATGCTTTCGCAGTGGGGACTTGAGTTCTTGGGCGAAGGTCGTCGCCGTCGTACCGACTTGCGCCGTTATGATAAGTTTACACAGGGACAGTGGTGGTTCTACGGACGTGCCACGGAAGATGGCGTCGACTTACCTGCTAAGCGCAATCGTAAGTACGAGTGGTATCCTTTGCCAGAGTCAGCTCTGTCTGTAAACCCTGGTCTTATTCAGAATCCTAATTACGTGAACAACTAAAAACTTGATTCATTATGAAGAATATATTAAGAATGGCGATGCTGCTTTTGCCTATGCTCGTACTATTGAGCAGCTGTAGCAGCGATGATGATATTGTCTTCGACCATGAGAAGGCGGCATTTGATATACAGGCAGACAAGGTGTTGCTCGAAGTGATTACTCCTTCCAATACTGCTGCAGATGAAGATATCTATATTGTAGGTGCTTTTAATGGTCTTGACGATGAAAGTGTAATAGGCAACGAGAAGTGGAAGCTGACCCAAAGTCAGATTATCCAGAAGAAACGTGGCATCTATCTCGACCCAACTGAATTTGTAGAGGGAAAGACTTTGCAAGATGGTTTCCACTTCGTGTCTTCCAAGCAGCGTAATGAGGTAAGTGCCTTGGGTACAGAAATCAATCGCACTGATAAGTATGCCGTAGGAACACGTAGCAATATCTACATTTCCAACTGGGCTGCCTATTTCGACTCAGCTCCTGAGGTTCCTACTCATGATGGCTTTGTCGTATATGTAGAGAACAAAACCACCTGGGAAGGTCTCGCTCTGTATATGTGGGGCGATGTAAGCAACCTGAATGGTGGATGGCCAGGCATGCAGCCTACAGGCACACAAGTGATTGATGGTGTGACATATACCTACTTTGATATGGGAGAAGAGAATTCAGGATTGACAGAGAATCTCATCTTCAACAATAATGGTGGAGGCTTGCAGTTGGCTGACTTCAATTTCACCTTTACTCGCGATTTGTATTTGCGTATTACCGATACAGGCGTAGAGGAGATTACCAATGAGCCTAAGCATGATGGGTTTGCAGTGTTTGTAGACAATCAGACCACTTGGAATGCACTTGCTCTCTATATGTGGGGCGATGTAAGCGACCTGAATGGTGGATGGCCAGGCATGCAGCCTACAGGCACACAGGTTATCAATGGCGTGACCTATACCTACTTTGATTTCGGAGAAGGTAACTCTGGATTGGCAGAGAATCTCATCTTCAATAACAATGGTGGTGGCTTGCAGTTGGCTGATCACGCCTTCACTATCAACGAAAACCTTTATGTCCGCATTACCGATAGCGGTGTAGAGGTCATCGATCCTTATGCAAGTGAGGCGAAGAAACATCCTGCAGGTATTCCTTTCAAATAATTGATTGATTAGGTTAAAATTAGTGTTTATGAAAGAGCTAATGACAAAATGGCTCCTTATTGTAGCTGTGTTGCTGCTCCTCTTTGGGGGCAGCAACATGGTGAAGGCCAGCGGCGTGACCAATGTCTTAGGAGCGACAGCCGCTGGCACAGATTATGTGTCGGTTATCAATGCCAAGACTTATGGCTCTGGGCATCAAGTGATTTATGAGATGAATGTAGGCTCGTTCTCCTTGGAAGGAACTTTTGTGGCAGCTCAGCAAAAGCTCAGCCAACTCAAAATGGTAGGCATTGACATCATTTGGCTCATGCCTGTTTATCCGCGTGATGGTGGACTGAACAGTCCGTATGCTGCTGTTGATTTCAAGCAGGTGAATCCTTCTTATGGAACTATTGACGATTTCAGAAACTTTGTTGCGGCTGCCCATCGTCTGGGTATGAAGGTATGGCTCGACTGGGTGCCTAATCATACTGCCACGAATGCCACATGGGTGACAACTCATCCAGAGTATTACAAGAAGACTAATGGAGCTATGATTCATCCTAACAATTACGGCGATGTCTTTCAACTCGATTACTCTAATTCAGGGCTTGTTGAGGCAATGAACGATTGCCTGAAGTTCTGGATTGATCAGGTAGATATCGATGGTTATCGTTGCGACTATATCAGCAGTCCTGAAATTCCAGCGAGTTATTGGACGAGCACCATTCCTATGCTCAAGAGTTACAAGGCTGGTAAGGAAATTGTGATGCTTGGCGAATCTGATTTTACAGATAAGAACAACGAAAGGCTCAAGACCGTGGGATTCGACTACGACTATGCTTGGGGATTTCAAACCAAACTGGCAGGCTATGGTACTACCAACACCTACGCTAATCCGCTTAAACTTTACGCTCAGAATTTGATAAAAGATTCTAAGACGATGAATGTGTCGCGTATGGTTTATCTTACCAATCACGATCAAAACTGGAATGAGAAGGCCAAGACCCTGTCGGCGAAGTATGGTAACAACCGTTATCTGTTAACAGTTTATGTATCTACCATATGGGGAATGCCGCTTGTTTATAATGGTCAGGAGATAGGTGGCGACCAGGCTTTAAGTTATTTTACGGATACCAAAATCGACTGGACACAGGTAGATTACAAAATGTATAATACCATTCGTACGCTTTCCGCCATCAAGCACACCCAACAGGCGTTGTTCGACTCATCTATACCAGAAGAGAATGCCGAAGTTAATTTCCTAACGACCAATGACAGTCAGGTTCTTGCTTATAAGCGAGCGGCAGGCAACAGCGAAGTGTTGGTCGTTCTCAATGCTGCTGCTACAGCTAAGCAGGTTACACTCTCAGATATTCAAGGCGAGTATAGCCTGTGGTTGGACAGTGAAACGATAGAGAAAGGTGTGAGTCGTCATAGTGAGACTTTCAATGGAAGTTTCTGCAAGATGATTCCTGCCAAGGGTTACTTGGTGTATGTGAAGGGTAGTTTCTCTGAGGAGGAGATATCTTCAAGTATCAGTCTGGTGCATGCTGATTCAAGATTTAGTAATGATACGCATTATTATAATCTGAATGGGATGGCTGTAGACCGTTCTTCGGACAGTGGCATCCTGATACATCAAGGAAGGAAATTTATTGCAAAAAAATAATTTGTTTAATTTTTAGTTAACATTTGTATGTGAAAACTTATAGAATGCACGGCTGTAGTGAAACAGTCGTGCATTTGACTTTAAAACGGTTGCTATGGCTTTTCTTGGTTAAAAAAAGGATGGGGGCTTGGATATTCGTCAGAAAAAGTGTATCTTTGCGTCTGGTAATTGTAGGGATGAGAGTCCTTATATGTTGAATCGAGTAAACGCAAGAAATAAACAAAACAATGGAAATCATCATTATCATAGCCATTATTATCGGCATCATCGTAGGCTTCTTTCTTGGCAAGCTGATGGCTGCGAAAACTGCAAGCGAGGAGAAAACACAGCTTGTGGCAAAGGCTCAAGTGTTGGCGGCAGAGATGGAACAGGTTAAGAGCCTGACCGACCAGGTGCGCCAGCAGGCAGAGAAGGAAAAAGAAGTATTATGTAAGCAGGCAGAGAAGGAAAAAGAAAATCTGAAGGAACATTATGATGTTATCCTGAAGAATGAAAGAGCCCATCATGCCGAAGAGATGCAGGCTTTGAGGGAAGCACATGCTTCGGAGATGCAGTCGCTGAAGGGACAGATGGAGAGCGAACGTCAGTATGCAGCCAAGTTGCGTGCTGAGAGCGATCAGCAATGGGCGCAGAAGATGGAAACGCTAAAGCAAGACATGCAGCGCATGAATGCAGAACATCAGAAAGTGGCTGCAGAGCAACTGGCTGCCAAGCAATCGGCTTTGCAGGAGAACAACCGTCTGCAGATGGATGAACTATTGAAGCCTATCAAGGAACAGTTTGCAGACTTCAAAAAGTCGGTTGAGGAAAGCAAGACTCAGAACGAAGTGAACAAGAAAGAACTGCAGAATACCTTTGAGGCAACGATGAAACTCTTTCAGCAGGAGCAGCAGCAAGCAGTTTCTTTGTTGAAGGAGCAGACTTCGAAGATAGGTTCGGATGCAGCTAATCTAACTCGTGCCCTGAAGGGAGATAGTAAGATGCAGGGCGACTGGGGTGAGATGGTGCTTGAAACCATTCTCGAGAACAGTGGATTGCGAAAGGACGAGGAGTTCTTTATCCAGGAGAACACTAAGGATGAAGAGGGCAAGAACTTCCGCCCTGATGTCATCGTGAGGTTCCCAGAAGGCAGAAGTGTAGTCATCGACTCGAAGGTTTCGCTTACTGCCTATTCTGATGCCATAGCGGCAGAAGATGATGGCGAGCGTGAACGGCTGATGAAACTGCATGCGGCAAGTGTGCGCAGGCATATCGACGAACTGGCAGAAAAAGATTATTCCAAGCTGGTGGATGATGCCATTGGCTTTGTTCTGATGTTTATTCCCAACGAAACCAGCTATATTGCAGCTATGAAGCAGCAACCTGAGCTTAGCCGTTATGCTTATCAAAAGAAAATTATCATCATTTCGCCCAGCAATCTTCTGATGGCTCTTCAGTTGGCATACAACCTGTGGCAGTATGATCGTCAAAACAAGAATGTAGAGAAAATAGTGAAGACTGCAGCAGACTTGTATGATAAGGTGGCAGGTTTTGAGGACACCTTTATGGGTGTGGGCGACTTGATAACCCGTCTGTCTGGAACCTTTGACAAGGCTAAAAAGCAACTTTACGATGGCGCTGGTAATGTCATGAGAAGGGTAGAGAGTCTGAAGAAACTGGGTGTTACACCCAAGAAGCAGATTAAAGAACTCTCCGACGAATAGCCTTTTAAAGGTAAAAGGGTAAAAAGGTAAAAGAGTAAAAAGGTAAAAATGCACCGCTTTTTTGTCAAGAATGAGAGAATGTTGTCTTTCTCTTATTCTTGACTCAACTTTCGTAGATGGGGAAGTTAAAGAATTTAAAGAAGTTAGAGAAGTTAGAGAAGTTAGAGCCATATGCTTTGTAGCTAAGTATACATCCAAAAGGCTATTGGCTATAACTTCTAACGACCGAGTGAAGTGATAACTTCTTTAACTTCCATAACTTCCATACATGCTAAACTTCAGTTCTTGACAATATATTTGAAGACTTATTTGGGAATAAACAGGCTTGTTTTTGAAAACGAGGGATGGTTATTGCAGTGTGATTTCTTCGACGGCTTTCACGAGCGAGTCTTTGCCATTGAGGAGATAGAAATCGACACGTACCACGTGGTTGATATCAGCGCAACCCTTAACCTTGATGCGACGAGTCTTTCCGTATTCAAAGGTGTCTCGTCTTGAAGGATAGGAAACCAATTGTAGTTTTTCCTTAGAAGATCCGCTTCCGATATAGTATATTCCCACACTGTCGGTCATGGCCTTCTGAGCCTTTATTCGTGCCATCTTTTTGGCATGAAGTGCCGAAGTGTCTTCTGGATAGAATTCGCTGGCAACCACTGTGTCTCCATCATTCTGCGATGGGGCAAACTTGCAGCTGGTGGCTGTTGAGACAGATGCGGTGGCAGCAATTACAACTGCAGCAAAATATAATAGTTTTTTCATTCCTTCGTAGATATATTGAATGTTTGTTCAGTTTCGGAGAAATTAATCTCTGTTAATACAGCAACAGCAATCCGGCAAAAGCAGAGTAGCATATCATGCGGATGGGGTTGATGCCGACAAACTTGACACCAAAGAAGGTGGCAAGGAAGAGTGCGATAGAGATGTAGAATCGCCAAGGATCGGCAGGAGATGAGAAGTTTTCTTGGTTCATCAAGAGCAGGGCTGCAGCTCCTACGAGCCCAACTATGGCAGGGCGAAGTCCGATGAAAATACTCTGTACGGCAGTGGTGTTCATATATTTGTACAGCATCTTGCTGATAAGAATCATCAAAATCAAAGAGGGAAGAACCAAGGCAAAGGTTGCTACTGCACTTCCCAATATGGCCATTGTTTCGCTCAAACCTGCATTGTGTACAGCAGTATAGCCACAATAAGTAGCAGCATTGATGCCAATGGGACCTGGTGTCATCTGCGAAATCGCCACGACATCAGTAAACTCTTGCATCGTCATCCAGTGGTATTGTGTTACTACTTGTCCCTGTATGAGGGAAATCATAGAGTAGCCACCTCCGAAACCGAAGATGCCAATCTGGATAAAAACGAGGAAAAGTTGAAGAAAAATCATATCAATAGATAATTAAGAATCGATAATAGACAAATCTATACCTTGGAAGATTCATCTTTTCTGAAGACTTACACCTTATTATATATAAGCAGAGGCTTCATTCTGTAGGCAGTATGAACTTGCCGTAAATGTAGCCAGCTGCGGCTGCGGAAATGATGACCCAGATGGGGTTGACGTGCAGAAGCCAGATAAGCATGGCAGACAGAATGGGAATCCAGCAGTTGGCAAAAGTGATGTGTGCACTTTTGGCAAGTGAGAATGTAGGGACGGCTATCAGGGCAACGACTGCAGGACGAATGCCGGCAAACAAAGCTGCCACAACCTTGTTGTCCTTGAACAGATGGAAGAACATGGCGATGGCCAATATGATAAGGAAAGAGGGAAATGAGGCTCCGAGAGTGCAGATGATGGCTCCTGGAGTTTTTGCCAACTTATATCCAAGCATGGAACTCATGTTGATGGCCAGGGCTCCCGGACAAGTCTGTGTCACAGCGATGGCATCGAGAAACTCTTCCTTCGTCATCCACTGGTTCTTGTCGACCACTTCGTGCTCTATAATAGGAATCATGGCATAGCCACCCCCAAAGGTGACTATGCCAATCTTCGTAAATGTTTTAAATAATGTAAGATAACTTACGCTATTATTCATTTTTTACCTTTTTACCTTTTTACTTTTTCAAAGTTCTTTCTTCAATCCACTGGCGTGCATTGACGAAAGCCTCAATCCAAGGAGTTACCTCGTCGTTGCGACGGTCGGCCGGATACCAGGCGTTCTGCCATGGGAAGATGGCACGCTCCAAGTGTGGCATCATTGCCAGGTGGCGACCATCTGCAGAGCAGATACCTGCCACGTTGTAGTCACTGCCGTTAGGATTGCCAGGATACTCAGCATAGTTGTACTTCGCAATCACATTGTAGTGATCCTCTGGCTCAGGAAGGTAGAAACGACCCTCGCCGTGAGCTACCCAGATACCTAACTTATCACCGCTGAGGCTGCCAAACATTACGCTGTCGTTCTGAGGAATGGTCAGACCCAAGAATGTGCTCTCAAACTTCTTGCTGGTATTGTGGCAGAGGTGTGAGCGATGCTTGTGCTCAGGATTGATGAGGTTGAGTTCTACCATCAGCTGGCAACCGTTACAGATGCCGAGTGAAAGAGTGTCCTCACGGGCATAGAACTTGTCGAGTGCCTCCTTAGCCTTAGGATTGTAGAGGAATGCACCAGCCCAACCCTTGGCAGAACCGAGAACGTCGGAGTTAGAGAATCCACCGCAGAATACGATGAAGTTCACATCCTCCAAAGTTTCACGACCACTGATAAGGTCGGTCATCATCACGTCCTTCACGTCGAAGCCAGCGAGGTACATAGAGTAAGCCATTTCGCGCTCACCATTGGTTCCCTTCTCACGAATGATTGCTGCCTTGATGCCAGATGGCTTGCGACGGTTGGCATCGAGACCATAGCTGGAGAGTGTGCCCTTGAAACCATAACCGAAGTTCATCTCAATAGGCTGCTTCTTATAGTTGGTGTAGCGCTTCTTAGCCATGCCGTTCATGCTCTGCTTGCGGTCGAGGAGGTAAGAAGTCTTGTACCAGTTGTCGCGCAGGGCGTCAATATCGAATTCGTGCTCGAAGCCATCCTTCTTGATGATGATCTTGCGGAGCTCTGGAGCTGGATAACCAATCTTGGCATAGCCGATGCCATTGTCCTCGAGGAATGCCTTGAGTTCATCTTTATGAGCATCGCTTACCTGGATGACAACACCTGGGTTCTCTGCGAAGAGAGTCTTGATGATGTCTTTGTCGGCTATGTCATGGAGGTTGATCTTCATACCGCCCTCTACGTTGGCGAATGTCATCTCGAGGAGAGTGGTGATCAAACCACCGGCGCTGATGTCGTGACCTGCCATTACCCAACCACGGTTGATGAGTTCCTGTACAGCATTGAAGCAGTCAACGAAGTACTCAGGGTTCTTCACGGTAGGAACATCGCTGCCCACCTTGCCCAAGCTCTGAGCGAAGGCAGAACCACCGAGGCGCTGCTCGTCGAAGCTGAAGTCGATGTGATAGAGGCTTGAGTTCTTGTCGTTGACGAGAACTGGACTAACCACCTTCTTGACATCTGAAACCTCACCACCCGCACTTACGATAACGGTACCAGGAGCGATGATCTTCTCGCCGTTAGGATACTGTTGGGTCAATGAGAGCGAGTCCTTACCTGTTGGTACGTTCACGTGGATGGCGCAGCAGAAGTCTGACAATGCCTTCACGCCCTCGTACAAACGAGCATCCTCACCCTTCTGGCTGCGGCAAGGCCACATCCAGTTAGCAGAGAGGCTGATGCTGTCCATACCATCTGCCAATGGGGCCCAAACGATATTGGTCAATGACTCTGCAACAGAGAGTACAGAACCAGCCTTAGGATCAGCCAAACCTGCTTGAGGAGCATGACCCATTGCTGTTACGATACCCTTTTCGCCACGGTAGTCGAGAGCTACAACACCGCAGTCGGAGAGTGGCAACTGAATCTGACCCTGGCACTGCTGACGGGCGATCTTACCCGTTACGGAGCGGTCCACCTTGTTGGTCAACCAGTCCTTACAAGCCACAGCCTCCATCTGGAGAACACGCTGCAAGTACTCGTCGAGGTTATCTGCAGAATAAGTTACATCTTCATATTTGCGCTCTACGGTCTCATCTACCATCACAGTCTTAGGAGTATGACCGAACATCTGAGCTACATCGAGGTCGAATGGCTTCACGCCGTCAGCCTGCTTGAAGCTGAAGTGAGCATCGCCTGTAGTCTCACCAACCACGTACATTGGAGCACGCTCACGGTCGGCAATCTTCTGAACCTCGCTGATATACTTCTCGTCGATGAGCAAGCCCATGCGCTCCTGGCTCTCGTTGGCGATGATTTCCTTGGCGCTCAAAGTCTTGTCACCGATAGGCAACTTAGACATGTCGATTTCGCCACCGCACTCTTCTACCAACTCAGAGAGACAGTTCAAGTGACCTGCAGAACCGTGGTCGTGGATGCTGACTACAGGGTTCTCGTCGTTCTCAACGAGTGCACGAACCAAGTTGTAAGCACGCTTCTGCATTTCAGGGTTGGCACGCTGAACCGCATTCAACTCGATACCGTTGCTGTAGCGACCAGTATCTACAGAAGAAACAGAACCGCCACCGAGACCGATGCGATAGTTGTCGCCACCTACAACGACCACCTTGTTGCCCTTCTGTGGCTCTCCCTTCTTGTAATCACGCTTCTTGCCGTAGCCTACACCACCAGCAAGCATGATAACCTTGTCATAAGCATACTTCTCACCATTCTCCTCGTGCTCGAAGGTGAGCACAGAACCGGTGATAAGAGGCTGACCGAACTTGTTACCGAAGTCGGAAGCACCGTTAGATGCCTTGATAAGGATCTGCTCTGGAGTCTGATAGAGCCATTTGCGCACTGGCATGATGTCTTCCCAGTCGCGCTCGATGTCGCTCTTGCCGTTGTCGTCCTTCAGACGAGGATAAGCAGTCATGTAGCAGGCAGTACCTGCGATAGGCCATGAGCCTACACCACCACCCATACGGTCGCGGATCTCACCACCAGTACCTGTAGCAGCACCATTGAAAGGCTCTACAGTAGTAGGGAAGTTGTGAGTCTCGGCCTTCAGCGAAATCACGCTCTCGATATCCTTCACTTGGAAGAAATCGCTTGTAGTTTGGTCGGCAGGAGCAAACTGCTCGATGACAGGACCCTGCGAGAAGGCCACGTTGTCCTTGTAGGCAGAGAGAATTTTGTTGGGGTTCTCGTTGGTGGTCTTCTTGATCATATTGAAAAGAGAAGACTCCATCTCCTTGCCGTCGATGATAAACTGTCCGCCGAAGATCTTGTGGCGGCAGTGCTCAGAGTTGATCTGTGCAAAGCCAAAGATTTCGCTGTCGGTAAGAGGACGTCCGTTCTCTTTCTCCAACTTGTGGAGATAAGCCATCTCGTCCTCGCTGAGAGCCAAGCCTTCCTCTTCGTTGTACTTCTCGAGGTCGTCTACGTACTTGATGGGTTCAGGCTCATGGTTGACGGTGAACACATTCTGGTCTATTCCGTTGTACATGCGCTGCAGCATAGGGTCGTGCTCAGCGTCCTCGCTTTCTACGGGGAAGTACTCCTCAATACGCGAAATGCCGTTAAGACTCATGTTCTGAGTTATCTCAACGGCATTCGTACTCCAGGGAGTAATCATTTCACGGCGTGGACCCACAAAGAAGCCCTGCAACTGCTGGGCGTCCTCTAATGTTGCGTCACCATAAAGCCAACAAAGTTCATTGATCTCGTCCTGAGATGGTTTGTGGTCAATCTCGGTCGCTATCACACTCTTGGATGGAGTTCTGAAAAAAAGAATCATACTTAGTCTTTCTCTTTTTATTGTTAATGTATTTCTTTTCGACTGCAAAGTTAGTGTAAAAAGGAGAGATAACAAAGAGAAAGCTCGTTTTTTTTGTTTTTTATCAAACTTTCGCATTTCTTCTGCCCCGTTTTTGATGTACAGCGCTCTTTTTCTGCAAGATGTAGTCAGTCTTCATAGACGGCCAGGCCGGAGTCTCTATGATGGCCGATATCGGTCATCTATTATGACTGGCATCGGTCATCTATTACGACCAGGCCTTGCCGTCTATTATGACCGGGATGAGTCTTCTATGAAGCCTTCTGTCGATAGAAAAAGTGAATGAAGAAAGGACCATAATTCGTGTTAAATCGTTAAAAATGAGAAGAAAAGGCTCAAAGGTGGTTAAAATTCCATAAATGGATTTGACAAAAGGCTTTTATTCCAGTCTTATTCATAACTTTGCACAATGAAAGAAGCATGTAATTAATGTTTAGGAAGACCCTTTACAAAAACTTAATTTTATCATCTAAGCAAAAAATAAACGAGAAGAATATGAAACAGACAAAGACTTTAGCGATTATCGCAATGGCAGGCGCTCTGCTTGCAACAAGCTGCGCCAGCAAAAAAGAGTTACAGAATTGTCAGACCGAGAATAAGGAACTGACCGGTAATTATCAGGCAGCCAAGGAGCAACTCGCTGCATCACAGGCTCGCGTTACTACTCTCGAGGATCAGCTCGCACAGATGAAGAAGGACTATTCTTCTATGCAGACAGCTCTCGACAAGAGTTTGAACAACGCCAACCAGAACAATATCAGCATTGAGAAGCTCGTTGACCAGATTAACGAGTCTAACCAGTACATCCGTCACTTGGTAGAGGTGAAGAGCAAGAGCGACTCACTCAACATGGTGCTTACCAACAACCTGACCCGCTCATTGAGCAAGGAAGAGTTGAAGGAAGTAGACGTACAGGTACTCAAGGGTGTGGTTTACATCTCTTTGGCCGACAATATGCTCTATCAGAGTGGAAGCTATGAGGTAAACAGCCGTGCACAGGAGACTTTGAGCAAGATTGCCAAGATCATCATGGACTATAAGGACTACGATGTATTGGTAGAGGGTAATACCGATAATGTACCTGTAAGCACCACAAGTCCTAAGATGAAGAACATCCGCAACAACTGGGACCTCTCAGCTCTGCGTGCTTCATCTGTAGTACAGTATCTGCAGGAGCACTTCGGTGTATCTCCTAAGCGCCTCACAGCAGGTGGCCGTGGTGAGTACAACCCTGTGACAACCAACGATACTGAGGTGGGCAAGATGCGCAACCGTCGCACTCAGATCATCATCACTCCTAAGCTCGACCAGTTCATGGATCTCATCGACAAGGCTCCAGAGGATAAGTAAACTGAAGAATTAAGATATATCTTTTTAAGGCGTGCCGTAGGTTTTTACTTGCGACGCGCCTTTTTCTTTTCTTGAATAAATCTTAAATTATCCGTGAATAGTTGGCTCGTTGCCGATTATTGCTTATCTTTGTAAGCGAAAATAATAAATCAACAACAAGAAATAAGGGGTGCTGCACGGTTGTGCTGCTGAGATTATACCCATAGAACCTGACGCAGATAATGCTGCCGCAGGGATATTTCTATTCCGTATTATCTTTTATTGGTAAGGTACGTGTGTGTACGCCTCTTCTTCTAAAGAAAAATGTAGATTGAAATGAGGTATATTTGTGCATTGACCATTGCCGGTTCCGACAGTTGTGGAGGAGCAGGCGTACAGGCTGATATCAAGACCATGTCGGCATTGGGCGTTTATGCGGCATCGGCCATTACTGCTGTTACTGTACAGAATACGCAGGGCGTTCAGGCCATTCAAGCCATAGAACCCGAAATTGTGGCAGGTCAGATCAAGGCTGTGATGGACGACATACAGCCCAATACTGTCAAAATAGGAATGGTGAACGATAAGGCCACAATCCAGACCATAGCCGATACGCTGAAACTTTATCCTGGAACTACACTTGTTGTCGACCCCGTTATGGTGTCGACCAGCGGTTCTATGCTCATGCAGCAAGATGCTCTCGATGTCTTCTGCCGGCAACTCTTGCCGATGGCCAACTTGCTGACACCCAATATTCCCGAGGCTTCCGTACTTTCTCATACCTCAATACAGACGGCAGACGACATGGATCAGGCGGCCCTGCGCATCCTGTCGTTAGGCTGTGAGGCTGTTCTGATAAAAGGCGGGCACTTGGAAGGCGACAGGAAAATAGACAAACTCTATCTTGCCGATGGCAGAACCGAAGTCTACGAGCATGCCACGATAGAAACCCGCAATACTCATGGCACAGGTTGCACACTCTCTTCCGCTATTGCCTCGTTCTTGGCCCGTGGCTTGGACATGTGTCAGGCCATAGCTCAAGCCAAGGATTATCTGTCGCAAGCCATAGAGGCAGGCAAGGATGTGGAGATAGGAAAAGGACACGGCCCTGTCGACCATTTCTTCAACCCCGAAAAATTGAAGATTCGGTAAAGAAAAAGCCAATTTATATTTTCTTCGCAACTAAGCGAAAACCCTCATAGGATACGAAAACAAACAAAAACAAACAAAAAAAGAATATGATACAGTTTATAACCCATTCCAATGAGCGTTACGACCATGTAGAAGGCGCCAAGTTGGCTTTGCAGGGCGGATGCCGTTGGATTCAGTTGCGCATGAAGGACGCTATGGAAATAGATTTCCTTCGGGCGGCAAAGAAGATAAGAAGATTATGCGATGAATATCATGCCACATTCATTCTCGACGACCATGTGGAGTGGGTGGGGCTTACTGGTGCCGACGGAGTGCATCTTGGCAAGAACGACATGCCTGTAGATGAGGCACGAAAGATGTTGGGACGAAACAAAATCATCGGAGGCACTGCCAATACCTTCGAAGATGTGGAGCGGCTTTTTCGTCAGGGAGCCGACTACATAGGTTGTGGTCCTTTCCGGTTTACCACTACCAAGAAGAACCTGTCGCCAGTGCTGGGTCTGGAGGGTTATCGGGACATCACGGCACAGATGAAGGCTCATGACATTCAGCTCCCCATCGTCGCCATTGGAGGAATTCTGCACCAGGATATTCCTGCCATCATGCAGACTGGCGTGACTGGAATAGCGGTAAGCGGAGCTATCCTGAATGCGGAGAATCCTGTAGAAGAGATGAGACTCTTTATCTCGGCTACGGACAATGACATGTAATTACAAACTAATACAACTTATAAATGAAGACAAAAATCAAGTTTGACTATCCTTCCTCAGAGAAGGTTTATCTCAAGGGAAAACTCTACCCCGACCTCAGAGTGGGCATGCGTAAGGTGCGCCTTACTCCAACGGTTACTTTCGAGGGCGATGTGCGCCACGAGGAACCCAATGCCCCTGTCTATATCTATGATACGAGTGGTTGCTATAGCGACCCCAATGTGGAAATAGACCTGAACAAAGGCTTGCCCCGTTTGCGTCAGTCATGGATAGAGAACCGCAAGGAGGGTGAGACTCAGATGTATTTCGCCAAGAAAGGTATCATCACAGAGGAGATGGAATATGTGGCTATCCGCGAGAATATGAACTGCGAGGAGCTGGGCATCAAGACTCACATCACTCCAGAGTTCGTGTGCAAGGAGATTGCCGAGGGAAGAGCCGTTATTCCTGCCAACAAGAAGCACCCTGAGTCGGAACCTATGATTATAGGAACCAACTTCCTGGTTAAGATCAATACCAATATAGGCAACTCTGCCACAACTTCCGGAATCGAGGAAGAGGTGGAGAAAGCCGTGTGGAGTTGCAAGTGGGGTGGCGACACGCTGATGGATCTTTCTACGGGCAATGATATTCATGAGACCCGAGAGTGGATATTGCGCAACTGTCCTGTGCCTGTAGGTACGGTGCCTATGTATCAGGCTTTCGAGAAAGTGGACGGCAAGGCAGAAGACCTGACATGGGAAGTGTTCCGCGACACCCTTATCGAACAGTGTGAGCAGGGAGTGGACTATTTCACCATCCACTGCGGCATCCGTCTGAAGAATATCCACTTGGCGGATACTCGTCTTACAGGTATCGTGAGCCGGGGCGGAAGCATCATCTCGAAATGGTGTAAGGTGCATCAGAAGGAAAGTTTCCTCTACGAGCACTTTGATGATATCTGTGATATCTGCGCCAAGTACGATGTTGCCATCTCGTTGGGCGATGGCTTGCGTCCTGGTTCAACCTACGATGCCAATGATGCAGCCCAGTTTGCCGAACTCGACACGATGGGCGAGCTGGTGGAGCGTGCCTGGGCAAAGAATGTACAGGCGTTTATCGAGGGGCCGGGTCATGTGCCTATGCACAAGATCAAGGAGAACATGGAGCGACAGATAGAGAAATGTCACGGAGCACCTTTCTATACATTGGGCCCTCTTGTAACCGATATAGCTCCCGCCTATGACCACATCACCTCTGCCATAGGTGCTTCGATGATAGGCTGGTATGGTACAGCCATGCTCTGCTATGTTACTCCGAAGGAGCACCTTGCCTTACCAGAGAAGGAAGACGTTCGCACAGGTGTGGTAACCTACAAGATAGCTGCCCATGCTGCCGATTTGGCTAAGGGACATCCAGGAGCCTCTGTACGTGACAACGCGCTGAGCAAGGCCCGTTATGACTTCAGATGGAAAGACCAGTTCAACCTCTCGCTCGACCCAGAGCGTGCGCTGGAGTTCTACAAGACGAGCAACAGCGTAGATGCCAATTACTGCACCATGTGCGGTCCCAACTTCTGTGCTGCCCGCATCAGTCATTCATTGAAGAGCTGCGAGGAACGTAAAGGAGAATAAACGCACACTCTGTAATGCAACAGAGAGCAATGAGAATTTAGAATCAACTTATTTCAAAAATAAAAAACTAAAAAAAATGATTGAAACACAAGTATCCAAAGGTATTATCAGTACCTATTTTGACAAACTTCAGCGTAATCTCGATCTCGATGTAGCCATTGTTGGCGGAGGTCCTTCTGGTATTGTTGCTGCTTATTATCTGGCTAAGGCAGGATTGAAGGTAGCTCAGTTTGACCGCAAACTCTCTCCTGGTGGCGGCATGTGGGGCGGTGCCATGATGTTCAACCAGATTGTCATTCAGGAAGAGGCTATGCACATCGTAAAGGACTTCGATATCAACTACGAGACTTTCGAGGATGGTCTTTACACTATCGACTCTGTGGAGAGTACCTCTTCGCTGCTTTATCATGCAGTACATGCTGGTGCAACTATTTTCAACTGCTACTCGGTAGAGGACGTCATCTTCAAGAATGATGTGGTAAGTGGTGTGGTTGTCAACTGGACTCCAGTGCTTCGTGAAGGCTTGCACGTAGATCCTCTCAACATCATGTCGAAGTATGTTATCGACGGAACGGGTCACGACAGCGAGATGTGCAAGGTTGTTGCCCGCAAGAACGGAATCAAGTTGGATACTGCTACGGGTGGTGTTATCGGTGAGCGTTCACTGGATGTGATAGAAGGCGAGCGCATGGTAGTAGAGGGAACCCGTGAGGTTTATCCAGGTCTTTATGTATGCGGTATGGCCTCTTCTGCTGTTGCCGGCACTCCACGCATGGGACCTATCTTCGGCGGCATGTTGCTTTCTGGTAAGAAGGTGGCTGATGCTATCATCGCTAAGTTGAAGAAGTAATTTCTGTTCTGGATGAAATGGATCGTGATAACCTCTCCTGACTTCCTGTCGGGAGAGGCTCTTTTTATTGACAGACTTTTCTGTCATGGTCTGGATGTGCTTCATCTGCGTAAGCCGGGGGCTTCGTATGAGGACTGCCGGCATTTGCTGAGCGAGGTTCCTTGCCGTTGGCACAACAGGATTGTGGTGCATGAACATTTCTCTTTGGCCGCAGAGTACTCTCTTCTTGGCATTCATCTCAACCGTCGTTGCCCCGATGTCCCAGAGGGTTTTCGTGGGCATGTGTCTTGTTCCTGTCATTGCCTCGACGAGGTTGTGGCAGCAAAGCCACATTGCGATTATGTCTTTCTGAGTCCCATCTTCGACAGTATCTCCAAGCAGGGATATTCGGCTTCCTTTACCGACAACGACTTGCAGCAGGCTCATGTTGCCGGTACAATCGACCATAAGGTTGTGGCGTTGGGAGGCATTACTTCTTCGCATATTCCGCAAATCAAAGCATGGGGCTTTGGCGGTGCCGCCTTCTTGGGTGATGTGTGGAGCAGAATGAATGATGCCGGAGTAGATGAATATCTCGACACTTTGCGCTTGCTCCTCTGATGGCTTTCAGACGATGCCGTCAACCAGCGACTTTGTATTGTCAACCTTCGCCTCTTGTACAGACTTATTCATTGATAGAAAGTTCAAAGAAGTATTCTTCAAAATAACCGGATGCGCAACAAAAACGTGGCATTGTGAAAGAAAAACACGAAAATATGTTTCTCTTTAAAATATTATTCGTAATTTTGCAAGCAAATTATCAAAAAAAACAAGAGAAAGCTTATGGAAAAGATTCAAATGACAACTCCCTTGGTGGAGATGGACGGTGACGAGATGACTCGCATCCTGTGGAAGATGATTAAGGATGAACTGATATTGCCTTTCGTCGACCTCAAGACTGAGTATTATGACTTGGGCTTGCCCTATCGTGATCAGACCAACGATCAGGTGACCATCGACTCTGCTGAGGCTGCCAAGAAATATGGTGTGGCAGTAAAGTGTGCCACGATTACTCCTAATGCCCAGCGTATGGATGAATACAAGCTGCACAAAATGTGGAAAAGTCCTAACGGAACCATCCGAAGCATCATGGACGGAACTGTATTTCGTGCACCTATCACCATTCCAAGCATCCACCCATGTGTGAAGAACTGGGAGAAGCCTATCACCATTGCCCGTCATGCTTATGGTGATGTCTACAAGAGTGTAGAGATTCGTGCCGATGAGCCAGGAGTGGCTAAACTCGTGTTCGAGGGCAAGAGTGGAAAGAAGCAAGAGGTGGAAATCCACAACTTTGATGGTGCTGGTGTTATTCAGGGCATGCACAACACGGACAAGAGTATCCGCAGCTTCGCACATAGCTGTTTCAAGTTTGCTATCGACACCAAGCAGGATCTTTGGTTTGCCACCAAGGACACCATCTCCAAGACCTATGACGCACAGTTCCGTAAGATTTTCGAGGAGGTGTACGAGAGTGACTATAAAGAGAAGTTTGCCGAGTTGGGCATAGAGTATTTCTATACTCTGATAGACGATGCTGTGGCTCGTGTTATCCGCAGTAAGGGAGGCTTTATCTGGGCTTGTAAGAACTATGATGGCGATGTGATGAGCGATATGCTCAGCACAGCTTTCGGTTCGTTGGCTATGATGACTTCCGTTTTGGTTTCGCCCGATGGTAAGTACGAGTACGAGGCAGCTCATGGTACCGTGACACGCCACTACTATCGTTATCTGAAGGGTGAGGACACATCCACCAACCCAATGGCAACCATCTTCGCCTGGAGTGGAGCGCTGAGAAAGCGTGGTGAACTGGATGGCAACAAAGCTCTTCAGCAATTTGGCGATCAGCTTGAGGCAGCCTGCTTCGATACACTGAATGACGGAATAGCCACCAAGGACCTTGTCAACCTGATGGAAGGTGTAGAGGCCAAGGCAGTCAATTCTGCTGGCTTTATTGCTGCCATTCGTGAGCGCCTTGAGAAGCGCTTGGCATAATCATGATAGAATAAGAATATAAATAGTAGCTCCTAAAGAGGTAGTGCTTACATTGGCAAAGTAAGTACTACCTCTTTTTATAGGACAATAAAAAAGTGAGACTTGCCTCACGGCAAATCTCACTTTCGCTTTGTCCTTGCGGACTCTGCAAGTTATTCTAGGAAAATTATAACTGTCTATTTATCCCCTCTCTTGAGGATGTGTAAGTAATTCTGAGTATAGTTTGAAAAAATCAAAACTCAGGAGCTTGCTGATATGGAACAGCAGTCCTGTATCTATTGTGGCTCTTTCGTACACCTTATATATATTGGTACGATGGCAACCAAGTTGCTCTGCGAGCCAAACTGAAGTTTTGCCTTGTTTTTTGAGTTCCTGTTTTATTCGTTCGCCAATGACCAAGGCGTTAATACCATATTTTGCCATTTTCTGAAATAATTAAGTGTATATTGTATTATCGATTGCAAAATTAAGAATAAGGAATTAATCAAAGAAATTTTTTAGTAGCTAATTTAGCAACATTGTGCTAAAAAAAAAAAAAATCTGGCGGTTTGTTCTTTTTTTTGCCACATTATTATACATTTAGTCTCCTTTTCTTCTCTTTTTTATTTTTGCAGGGTCTGTTTTACTTTCTTATTGTTGGTCTTTGGTGTGCTCAGTAGGACAAGCAGTTAGAGTAAATGTTTTTCAGCCTATAAAAATCTATGTTCTAAACTATCGAACTTATGTTCTAAACTTTAGAACTTGTGTTCTAAACTATCGAACTTGTGTTCTAAACTTTAGAACATAGATTTAGCTAACTTAAAACACAATTATCTGTAATACTAAAAACAAATGGACAAAGAATTAAAAGTATCTGCAGGTGCATCCTTGCGCACTATTTATATACTCCACTTCTCCATTTGCGAAGGTTGAGGTACTTACAGCTCAAAAGCGCCAGTAAAGGCTTATGGGTGTTTTTGGAGGTACTTAGTAGTTGTATCAGGGGGTAAAAACATTAAATAAGTTAAAAAATACCCGTAAAACTCAATTTTTCCACCTAAAAAAGAGCTTTGTATTGCTTTTTTTTGTAATTTTGCAGTCAGATAATGGAATGGTTGCGAAACCATTGATAAGAATTTTGAGAATTCATATAGATGTAAGTTGTATTAGTAAAAGGTGGTTTTGAGTTTTTTTCGCTCGGCCTTTCTTTTGGGTTAGATTAGTAAAGAGTCAGAGTGAATCCGTAAAACCAGTACCACGTATTTTTTTATATACTCTTACATGGGATGCATTTCGCTGGCGATGTGTGTTCTTTGCTATGTTATTCTCTTCTCGTTTTTTGAATAAAATTAAGTGTTTAGCAATTAGAAAGTGTTTTGAGAACTATATATATGGGGGAACTGGCCAGGGATGGTAGGTTCCCCCCTTTTGCTTTTTGGTAAAATGACACAGAATTGTAATCAAATGTAACGCATGTTACAAAATAAAAGTTGTAACTTTGCCCCCGTAATATTAAATGTTTCGATTATGGACGAAAAAGACAGCAGAATATTAGTAGTCGACGACGAGCAGGATCTCTGTGAAATCCTGAAGTTCAATCTTGAGACTGAAGGTTATCAGGTAGAGACCGCCAATTCGGCAGAAGAGGCTTTGGAGAAAGACATTGCGTCTTACAATCTCTTGCTCCTCGATGTGATGATGGGAGGAATGAGCGGTTTTCAGCTTGCCAAGCAACTGAAGAACAGTGCGGTGACGGCCCATATTCCTATTATCTTCCTTACAGCTCGTGATACGGAAAACGACACGGTGACAGGCTTCAACCTGGGTGCCGATGACTATATCTCCAAACCATTCTCTATCCGTGAGGTAATGGTTAGGGTGCGTGCCGTGTTGCGCCGTACAGTCAGCAGGTTGGAAGGAGCAGAGGAACCGGCAGTCATCAGTTATCTGGGCCTGTTGCTCAATCTCGACAAAAAGTCGGTGAGTGTGGATGGAGAGGACGTGCCATTCACCAAGACTGAGTTTGAGTTGCTTCGTCTGTTGTTGGAGGAGCGCGGAAGAGTCTTCTCGCGTCAGGAACTCATCGACCGCGTATGGCCCAAGGATGTGTTGGTTCTCGACCGTACGGTGGATGTCAACATCACACGTATGCGCAAGAAGATAGGCAAGTTTGCCAAGTGTATCGTTACCCGTTTGGGATTCGGTTATTATTTCGACGCATAATATAATAAGGTGGAGATATGTATGAATTTAAAGAAAAAAAGTCGAAGCTTGGGCGTCGGCTCTATTTCGTGGTGTTGGCTGTGTTCTTGGTGTTCGCAGTCAGTTTTATCATCTTTCAGCAGGCTCGCGAGAAGCAGTTCAAGATAAGCACGCTCACGTTGAAGTTGAGCAACTACAATGCCCTTTTAGAGGAAGATTTGTCGTTGGCTCACGACAAGGGAATCATTCTGAGCGACAGCAGCGGAAAGGCAGTAGATGTGGCACGCGACAAGCTGAATGTTTTTATAAGAGAACACGAGAGTAAGGACTTGCGTATTACTCTGATACGCCCTAATGGCAAGGTGGTGTACGACAACATGCGAAACGATTTCGATCATTTCTCCAATCACATCAACCGAAAGGAGATACAGGAAGCATTGAGGACAGGACTGGGCTCGAGTGTGGAGCGACAGTCGAAGACCCTGAAGCATGATTACTTCTATGTGGCCACTTATTTTCCTGCCGATTCCATTATTATCCGAAGCGCTTTGCCTTATAACAACGATCTCTCCAAGTCGTTGAAGGCCGACCAGCATTACATCTGGTTTGCCATCTTTGCTATCATACTCCTTACCATTGTGCTTTATCGGTTTATGCATCGCTTGGGAAAGAATGTGGCCAAGTTGCGCATCTTCGCCTATAAAGCCGATCATAATGAGAGTCTTGAGATAGAAGACCTGGCGACTTTCCCCAATGATGAGCTGGGCGAGATTGCCGAGCGTATCATCAAGATGTACAAGCGAATACAGACCACGCGCAAGGAACAGGATATTCTGAAACGGCAGCTTACCCAGAACATTGCCCACGAGTTGAAGACACCAGTGGCAAGCATACAGGGCTATTTGGAGACTATTATCGACAATCCCCGTATCAGCGAAGAAATGAAGCAGCAGTTCTTGCAGCGCTGTTATGCCCAGAGTGAAAGACTCACTTCGCTCTTGCGTGATATTTCCACACTCAACCGTCTGGACGATGGTTCCGACATGATAGATTTCGAGGTGGTAGACATCACTCAGTTGGCCATCGACATCATGAGAGAAACCGCCCTTGAGCGCGAGGAGCGCAAGATGAGTTTTCATAACCTGTTGCCCGAGCACATCGTGGTGAAGGGAAACCGAAGTCTGCTTTACAGCATCTTCCGCAACCTTACCGATAATGCCATAGCCTATGCCGGTGAAGAAACAACCATCACCCTGGAAGGCAAAGAGGTTGGCAATAAGTGGCATTTCATTTTCCGAGACAACGGACAGGGAGTGCCACAGGAGCATTTGGCTCGCATCTTTGAGCGTTTCTATCGTGTGGACAAGGGGCGCAGCCGTAAGATGGGAGGTACAGGGCTGGGACTTGCCATCGTGAAAAACTCGGTATTGCTGCATGGAGGAACCATTCGGGCAGCCAATCTGCCCGAAGGAGGATTGAAGTTCGAGTTTACCATCAAGAAGTAATGATAAGTAATGCTAAAAACAGAAAAAGTCGCAAGGAGATTTGTCTTTGCGACTTTTTTCTTGTATCTTTGCATTACAATAAATAAATGCAAGAAATGAATCCATTTTCAAAGATGATTGCGGCCGCTCTTGCTTTGAGCGAGAAGGCTGTCGAAAATACATTAGAGTTGCTTGAGGAAGGTTGTACTATTCCCTTCATTTCCCGCTACCGTAAGGAGAAAACCGGCAACATGGACGAGGTGAAGATAGAGGCGGTGGCTCAGGCCAACGAGAAATATAAGGAGATGGCGAAGCGCAAGGAAACCATCCTGAAGACCATCGGCGAGCAAGGCAAGCTTTCGGCAGAGTTGCAGCAGCGCATCGACAACTGTTGGGACGCCACAGAGCTGGAAGACATCTATCTGCCTTTTAAACCCAAGCGTCGTACTCGTGCACAGGTGGCTCGCGAACAGGGTCTTGAACCGTTGGCACAGCTCCTCCTGCTTCAGCGCGAACGTAATCCCGAGCAGGCTGCCCGCAAGTTCGTGGGTGACAAGGTGAGCGATGTAGAGGCTGCGCTCCAGGGAGCTAAGGACATTATAGCCGAGACGGTAAGCGAGAATGAGCAGAGCCGCAACCAGATACGAGGTGAGTTCCGTCGTGGCGCCATCATCACCTCAAAGGTGGTGGCAAAGAAGAAAGACGAGGAAGATGCTCAGCGCTTCTCCGATTATTTCGACTTCTCGGAACCATTGAAACGTTGTTCTTCCCATCGTTTGTTGGCCATGCGTCGTGGAGAGGCGGCAGGTTTCCTGCGTGTCAGCATATCTGCAGATGAAGAAACTTGCATCACCAAACTGAAACGTCATTATGTTCATGGCTTTGGCGAGTGCCAGGCTCTGGTAGGCGAGGCTGTTGATGATGCATTCAAGCGCTTGTTGAAACCCAGTATCGAGACTGAGTTTGCAGCTCAGAGCAAGCAGAAGGCCGATGAGGAGGCAATCGTTGTCTTTGCAGAGAACCTGCGCCAGTTGCTCTTGGCAGCACCTCTTGGACAGAAGCGTGTCATGGCTGTCGACCCAGGTTTTGCCAATGGATGCAAGACTGCATGTCTTGACGCCCAGGGCAATCTTGTGCATCATGAGATCGTCTATCCGCATCCTCCCCGCAGCAAGCGCATGGAGGCCACTGCTGCCATGAAGCGCATGGTGCGCCAGTATCAGGTTGAGGCCATGGCGGTAGGCAACGGAACGGCAAGCAGGGAAACCAGTGAGTGGCTGAACGAGATAGATTTTGAGCATCCGGTAGATGTCTATGTGGTAAGCGAGGATGGAGCCTCTATCTATTCTGCCTCTAAGATTGCCCGCGAGGAGTTTCCTGATGAGGATGTTACGGTGCGTGGAGCGGTTTCTATCGGCAGAAGACTGATGGACCCTTTGGCTGAGTTGGTGAAGATCGATCCCAAGAGCATCGGAGTGGGGCAGTATCAGCATGATGTGGACCAGAGTCAGTTGAAGAAGAGTCTCGACTCGGTAGTGATGAGCTGCGTGAACTCGGTGGGTGTCAATCTCAATACAGCCTCTCAGCATCTGCTCACCTACGTGAGTGGGCTCGGTCCCACATTGGCGAAGAATATTGTGGAGTATCGTCGTGAGAATGGTGCATTCTCCTCTCGTTCCCAACTGAAGAAAGTGCCGCGTTTAGGTCCTTCGGCTTATGAGCAGTGTGCCGGTTTCCTCCGCATTCCTGGAGCAAGAAATCCTTTGGACAACAGCGCCGTTCACCCGGAGCGTTACTCTCTCGTAGAGACCATGGCCAAAGATCAGGGTGTGACGGTAAAGCAACTGGTGGAGGACAAAGCCTTGCAGAAAAAGATAGACATACGGAAGTATGTGAGTGGCGAAGTAGGCATGCCTACGCTTACTGATATCATGGCCGAGCTCGACAAACCCGGACTTGACCCACGAGGCGAGGTAGAGAAGTTTGAGTTTGATGCCTCCATCAAGACCATTGAGGATTTGCAAGTAGGCATGGTAGTACCGGGCATCGTGACCAACATCACTAAGTTTGGTGCCTTTGTTGATATAGGTGTTCACAATGACGGTTTGGTTCATGTCTCACAAATGGCCAACCGCTATGTGAGCGACCCTTCAGAAGTGGTAAAACTCCACGAGCACGTGATGGTCAGGGTGACAGAAGTCGACCTGAAGCGCAAACGTATCGCCCTGTCAATGAAGCAATTATAATGCAGCGGGCTCTCTTCTGAGAGCCCGTTTTCTTTTTAGACGTATTCTAAATTACCTACTTTTAGGTATTGTATGTTTTTCCTTTTCTTCATATCTTTGCAGCCGAATTCTATATCATATAAAAAAGGTAAAAGCATCAAGGTAAGATGAGAAGGATGGTTAGTACCCTCTTGCTATTGCTTTTTGTGGTGATGGCTGAGGCTCAAAATTTGACAGGAAAGGTCATTGATAGTAAGACTCAAGAGGCAATCATAGGGGCGACAGTGACGTTGAAAGGCTCTAAAAAAATAGCGACAGTCACGGATATCAATGGTCAGTTTCGTTTGAACAATACGACAGAAGGAAGTATCATACGTATCAGTTATGTGGGATACAAGTCTTTGGATGTGCCATTTCATAATGGTGCCACTTATCGCTTGTGCCAGGATGTTGCTGCTCTTGGCGAGGTGGTGGTGACAGCTCGTGCCAGCAATGGTCCTGTGACCTCATCTGTAATAGGTAGAGATGCGATGACTCATCTCCAGCCGAACAGTATTGCCGATCTTATGGAACTCCTTCCTGGTGGCTATGCCAAAGATCCGAACATGGGAGAGGCAAACACGATAACCCTTCGTGAGACAGGTACGATGGGAGCTTATGGTTCTACTACCAAAAACAATAATTATTCGATTTCTTCTTTAGGAACTCAGTTTATGGTAGATGGTGTTCCTATCTCCACCGATGCCAACATGCAATATTCCCCATTGTCGGATACGCAGTCTTCAACCAGTTCTTCTACGTTAGAAAATAATCGCAACATAACCAATAGAGGTGTGGATATGCGTTCTATCTCAACCGATGACATCGAGAGCGTGGAGGTGGTACGTGGCATTCCTTCCGTGGAGTATGGTAATTTAACCAGTGGATTGGTGAAAATCAAGAAGATTCGTCGTGCTATCCCATTGACAGCCCGTTTCAAGGCTGATGGCTACAGTAAGCTCTTCTCTTTGGGCAAAGGTTTGGCTCTCAATAGTGCTGGCAACTCTATCTTGAATGTTGATTTAGGTTACATGGACTCTAAGATAGATCCTACCGATAACTTCGAGAACTATAAACGTGTAACAGGTTCATTGCGTTATACCTTGCGAGGTGAAAATGATAAGAAGTATCTTTGGCAATATAACTCCGCTTTTGATTACTCAGGTTCTTTTGATGACAGTAAGAGTGACCCTGATATCAACTATGGCAATGTGGAGGAATATAAGTCTTCTTTTAGTAGATTGGCATTGACTAATAGTTTCAACTTAAAGATGCCGAAGTCTTGGTTCAAGGAAGTGGATGTCAATACATTGGTAAGCCTTCAGCTCGACCGCTTGCACCAAACTCGTTTGGTGGCACCTCAGCGTTACGGCATTGTTCCTCTCTCCTGGACGGATGGTGAGAACGAGGCACAAGCTGTGTTTGCGGAATATACAGCCAACTATCTTTGTGACGGAAAGCCTTTTAATGCCTACGTCAAAGCCAAAGGTGTAATGGGATTTAAAACCACTCATACCAACCATACGATAAAAATAGGTGCTAATTGGGATATTGCAAAGAACTTTGGACGTGGGCAGGTATATGATATGCACAGACCTTTGAGTGTAAGCGGTTGGAGTTCTCGTCCTCGTAAATATTCCGATATTCCTGCTTTGCAAAACTTTTCTTTCTTTGCAGAAGAATTAATGAAAGCGAATATAGGCATGAGTAAGATAGAACTGATGGCTGGTGTTCGCTTGAATACACTTTTGGGCTTGGATAGTAAGTATGATATGAGTGGTAAGTATTATGTCGACCCTCGTACCAATCTCGCTTGGCATTTCCCGAAGTTTGATGTGGGAGGTAAACCTATGTCTATTTCGTTGAATGGAGGATATGGTATCACTACCAAGATGCCTACGCTCAATTATCTCTATCCAGATAAGTATTATAGTAACTTTATCTGCATGGCTTATTATGATACGGAGAATCCTACGCAAGATAGTAAGTTTGTTGTGCATACATATGTGCAAGATCCTACTAATTATCAGATAAAGCCTGCACGAAATTATAAGTGGGAGATTCGTTTGGATGTGGATTGGAACGACAATCGCTTTTCCGTGGATTATTTCCGTGAGTCGATGACTTCGGGCTTCCGCTATTCTTCTATCTATGGTGTGTATGACTACCGTTCTTATGACGTGAGCCAAATGAAAGCCGGTGTGGATTATACCACACTTCCATACGAGAATCGTAGAGTGTTGGATGGGTATCAGCAGGTTTCTAATGGCAGTAAACTGGTGAAGCAGGGCATCGAGTTGGCTTTCACTTCCCAGCGTATTCATTGTCTCAAAACTCGTGTGAATGTGACAGGGGCTTGGTTCCATACCCAATATACCAATAGCCAACCGATGTTTGATGCCGTCAGTACGGTAGTCAATGGACAGACGGTTAGGAATAAGTATGTGGGGCTTTATGACTGGAACGATGGCCGAGAAAATGACCGCTTGAATACCAATGTCACTTTTGACACCCAGATACCAGAGTGGAAACTTATCTTCACCACTTCTGTGCAGTGTATGTGGATGATTCGTACCAAGCAGATGAAGAAAAATGGTATGCCAATAGCCTATATTTCTTCGGAGGATGGACAACTTCATGACTATACGGAAGAAAGCCTGAATGACCCTTATCTGTTACAGTTGGCAAGAACCTATAACGATGATCAATTTAAGGCTTTTACAGTCCCAATGTCGATGGTTGTCAATCTGAAGGTGACTAAGGAAATAGGTAGGTATATGCGTCTTTCTTTCTTTGCTAATAAAATTTTGGATTATTTGCCAGATTATACAGCCAACGGAAGAGTGATTCGTAGAAATGCTTCGCCCTATTTTGGTGTTGAAGCAGGTTTTACTATATAATATAATAAGGTGTAAGAAGATGAAAGATTTTAGAAACGTAACAAAAACAATATGGTTATTGGTCTTTGGGGTGGTGAGTTTGTTCTTGTTGGCTTGTGAAGACCAAACGTCTGATATTCCACACACCAACTCGGAGTTTAGTATATCCATGCCGGAAGGAGTTGAAAACCTGAAGGTTGTGGACCAAACCTTGAGGATGACCAATTTATCTACGGGTAAGGTAACTGTTTTGGACGATTTGAAGAATGTCAGCCTACTGGAGGGACTTTACGACTGCGTCTATTCTGCCAATGTCATATATACAGCCAAGAACTCTGAGGGAGAGGAAATAGAAAGTAAAGGTATCTTGACAGGAAAGGCAGAGAATGTGGAGGTAACAGGGGAGACCAAGAATATTTCGATTGAGACCTATCTCTCTGCAGAGAACGATGACTTCATTTTTGAGGAAATCTTCTTCTCTGGCACCTTGCGCTCTTCAGGCTTGCAGTATAATGGTGATAGCTATATTAAGATATACAATAATACCGACCATGTGCTCTATGCCGATGGCTTGGCTTTCTGCGAGTCTAAGTTCAAATCTACGCAATACTTTGAATATACTCCTGATATTCGTAAGGACACAATGACCATCTGGTCTTTGTATGTGGTTCCTGGTAGTGGACATGACCATCCTGTCTTGCCGGGTCATTCCATGATTCTGTGTGATACAGGCATCGATCACCGTACGGCAAATCCAAACTCATTCGACTTGAGTCATGCTGATTTTGAATGGTATGATGTCTCCATCCAACCTGATCACATGGACATAGATAGTCCTACGGTGCCTAATTTGGATAAATGGTATTGCTATACAGAGTCGTTTTATGTGCTTCACAACCGTGGCTTTACGTCGTTTGCCTTGGCTCGCATCCCAATCGACAAAGAGGAATACTTAAAGAAATATAGATATACCTATAAATATACGATGTATCTTCCAGCAGGAACTTTCCCGATGCAACAAGAGGCTTACAAGATGCCGAATGCTTGGATTATTGATGGAGTCAACTGTAGTGTGGAGGCCAAGCGCTTGTGGAATATCTTACCGCCATCCATCGATGCAGGTTGGACACACGTGGGCAAGATTGACAAAGACAAAACTCGTTACTTCCGTAGCATTCGTCGCAAGATGCTCTATCTCAATGCAGATGGCACGATGCATTTGAAGGATACCAATAATTCTACGGAAGATTTCAACACAGAGTGTATTCCCTCGATCATCGAGATGCAGCATTCTGCCATTGATGCACAGGGCACGAAGGCAACGACTGAGACATACGATGGTATTCAATCTAAGAAATAAGCAAGAAGAATAAGTATGAAGAAAAAATATTATTTCATGGCAATGATAATATTGGCGACAAGTCATGTCGGAGCACAAGAGGCGAACTTGGTGGGCAAGGTCTTCGAGCATACCCTACTTCGAGATGGTATGAATGCTTCTGTCTTCTTGAATCCTGCCATGCAGTCGTTTCATTATCAGCATTCGTTGAACACGCTGAATGTGGGGTACGACTATCGTCATGCCACTACTCCTGAGAGATGGGAAGAGGGAGATGGGCATAGTAGAGTTTTTGCTGATGTGGATGCTTATTTGCATAAGGGAAAGGCAACTATTTGGGGTAATGCTTACTATGTAAATGGACGTACTCATAATGTCTGCTATAATGAAACAACGGATTTTAAACTGCTTTATCCTTACTTGATGGCAGATACCGTTGGAGGGAAAAACCAACAGGAGTTTTATTACTTTATGGGTGGTTTCTCCTATCCTTTAGGCAAGAAGTGGACAATAGGTGCGGAAGGTGAATATACTGCCAGAATGGAATACCGTACTCGTGACCCTCGTCCCAAGAACCTTACAGGTGACTTGCGTGCGAAAGTGGGTGTCTCGTATCTCTTGAGTGGCTTACACTCGATAGGCGCAGCTGTGACAGCTCGTAAGTACAAGCAAACCAATGAACTGAAACTCTATAACGAGGTGTCTGTTCCAACCATCTATCATCTTACAGGACTTGGTAATGACTACTATCGTTTTCGTGGTGTCAATACCTCTACTTATTACAAAGGCTATGGAGTAGGAGGTATGCTCACGTATTCGCAAAAAGACCAGAAAGGATGGTTTGCACAGGCAGAGTACGAATATACCAATATAGATAAAATCATATCCACGCTTAACGAACTGCCGATGGCGACGTTGGAGAGTAATCGTTTTCATGCCACTGTAGGCTATTTGATGAATGGCGAGTATCAGTATTATGGAGCTAATTTGGATGGTGAGATTTACCGCAAATATGGTACGGAGAATATCTTTGGCACCGCACAAGACAACATCTATCCCCAGATAGCTTCGGCAGGTCTTTACTCCTCGGTACAAGACAGGATTGGGGTGGAGGCTTTCTATCAAAGTGTGCTTTTAGACAAGTCTGCATGGGGAGGTAAGTGGAAATTAGCTTACATGGGTTTTTCGGAAAAGTATCAAGAACCTAATCGTCGATTGAAACATGCAGCTGTAATGACTTCATTATTGTTGGATGGCAAGATAAAAGTAGGTAAATGTCTGTTGAAGGGAAGCTTGCATGGCGGTTATGAGTGGGCTATCAATAAGCATAATGATGATAGCTTCTTGTCGGAGGATAAATCTGCGATGATGCGACCGCTTATCCATGCGAATGAATATTTTGCCCATGACCGTTGGAACATGGGGGCGGATGTGGAAGTCCCTCTCTTGGTGGCTTGTAAGTTCTTGCCTTTCGTTAAACTGTCGTGGCAGTACGACCACTATCTTTTGACTGCACATCAAAATAGTTTGGTTGTGTCGTTAGGAATTCGGTTCTAAAGAAGTGATGTAGCTTTAAAATAAATTTATTAACTAAAAGTATCAATTTTATGAAGAAAAAGTTTACTTTATTATTGTTTGCGATCCTATCGCTTACAATGAGTCTGAATGCTCAAAGTCCTCTGGCTTTTCAGTGGGCACACTCTGTTGATGGTGCAACTACTGGTGGTGACAATGTGATGGGCATGTGCAAATCAAGTGATGGCTATTATTATATTGCCACAAACTTTGGTACGTCAACGACTCAAAAAGCGTTGAACGTTTGGTTTGATGGTGAGCAGTTGAAAGGTGATCATAGTGTTTACGAGGGCAGTCCATACACAGGTACAAGTCAGAATGGCAATATGTTGCTACAAAAAGTAGCAAAGGATGGCTCAGTTGTTTGGACTACGTTTACAAAGAAAGGTGATGTAGATCACGCAGAGATTGCTCCAACTTCTGATGGTGGTTTGATTGTTGCTTTGAAATGCCGTGCTTGGGTAAAAGAAGCAGGATTGGAAAATATGCTATGTTATGTAGATGCTACCGAATCAGAAACTAATATTACTGGTGACCAAGTAGAAAGTGAGTATCGTTATTTGATTATGAAGATAACTAAAACCGGTACGATTGAATGGTATCGTAAAATTACGGGATTAGTTAAAACTAATGGTGAAAAAAAGCCTACCAAGAATAACATCTATGTTAATGGCTTGGCTGTAGATGAGAATGATAATATTTATCTTGCAGGTAATTTCAGAACAGAAATGTATCTGAATAAGTCTGACGAGACAAAGGTTACTTTGGTAGCCAAAAGTAGTGTAGATACTTGGGGTGGTGATTCTCAAAATACGGTGGGTGATATGTTCCTTGCCAAGTTGGATAGCAAGGGCTATTATCTTAATAGTGTCGTAAATGAGGGTGTTGTTGATTGTGCTTTCTTGGATAAGGTGGTATATAATGATGGAAAACTTTATCTTGATGGTCGTGTGAAAAGTGTAGGCAATGAAATAACATTTGGTGGTGTCAAAGTTGATGCAAGTAAGGATTTTCAAACTCAACTCTTGCTTTCTGTAAACACGGAGGATTTGTCTGTAAACTATATCAAATCGTTGACTTCTGTTGCGAATAAATCAGGAAGATTTGTTATACAAAACAAGAGTGTTCAATACTTGAATGGTTATGTTTATTTCACAGGTCTTTTGAATGGTAGCTGGCAGCAAGAGGGGGAAAGTGAGAATATAGCAACAAACCATGAATCTGCTCAGTTGAAGGGCTATGTCTTGAAGATGAATCCAGAAACTGGAAAAGTAGAAAAGGCAACTGTTCGTACAGATGGTAGTATTGGCGGTTTCTTTGGTGTTTATGAAGGTACAAAGAAATTGTATGCTTTCGGTTATGGCATGAGCGCTACTGATCGTGGTGCAATTATTGTTCCAATTGATAAGGAAACTTATGCTGTTGAAACTCCTATTATAGTTTGCACATATGGTATTGTCGGTAATGCAACCGCACCTATCGTTGATGGTGAGAATTTTGTGATGGCAAATCGAGGTAAAAGCGCAGCGTCTTTCTATGGGACAGACAAAAAGTTTGAGAATTTGAAAAACTGGGGTTCTGTATATTACAGCTATAAGATGAGTGATGTCATTTCTACAGGTATCAACAAACCTACTATTTCTGGTGTTGCTTCTGATGTAATCGTAGATGTTTATACTCTCGGTGGTGTGAAGGTAAAGAGTGGTGTTGCAGCAGGCAATGCAACAGAAGGTCTTGCCAAGGGCGTTTACATCGTCAACCACAAGAAGGTAATCGTAAAGTAATTATTTTATAATACTCTTTTTAAATGAAGAAACAATTTCTAAGCCTGTTCCTTCTTCTCTTAGCTCCTGCATCTTTGTTTGCTCAAACTGTGGAGCAGGATGCATCCATCCGTCAGGGCAAGTTGAAGAACGGACTCACTTACTACATTCGTCATAATGCCAAGGAGGCAGGACTTGCCGACTTCTATATAGCCCAGCGTGTGGGCTCCATCTTGGAGGAACCTCGCCAGCGTGGCTTGGCTCACTTCCTGGAGCATATGGCGTTTAATGGTACCAAACATTTCCCTGGCAAGGGTAAGCAACTGGGCATCGTGCCTTGGTGCGAGACCATCGGTGTGAAGTTTGGTACCAACCTCAATGCCTACACATCAGTCGACCAGACGGTTTATCACATCGGTTCGGCTCCCATCAAGCGCGAAGGTATCATCGACTCCTGCCTCTTGGTGCTCAACGACTGGAGCCAGTTTATCAACCTTGAACCCAAGGAGATAGACAAAGAGCGTGGCGTCATCCACGAGGAATGGCGCAACCGCCGTACGGGCATGGCCATGCAGCGCATGATGGAGAATGTGATGCCTAAGATATACAAGGGCAGCAAGTATGAGGACTGTCTGCCTATCGGCAATATGGACATCGTGGATAACTTCCCTTACCAGGACCTGCGTGACTACTATCAGAAGTGGTATCGCCCCGACTTGCAGGCCATCGTGGTGGTGGGTGACTTCGACGTGGATATGATGGAGAGGAAAATCCAAAAGCTCTTTGGCAAGATCAAGGCACACAAGAATCCTGCCGAGCGCATCTACTATCCTGTGAACGATAATGACAAGATGATTGTCGCCATCGAGAAGGACAAGGAGCAGCCTATCATCCTCGGTCATCTCTATATGAAGAGCGAGACCACTCCAGATAGCGAGAAAAACAGTGTGAAATATCAGCGTGAGGATTACATCAACGGCTTAATCACCTATATGCTCAATGGTCGCCTTTCGGAGAAAAAGCAAGTGGCCAATCCGCCTTTCATGAGTGCGACGGTGAAGAACGGCGCGTTCTTCGTTTCCCGCACCAAGGATGCCTTCAGCTTGAGCATCAGTTGCAAGCAGGATAATGTACTGGGTGGCGTTTCGGTAGCCGTAGGCGAGGTGGAACGTGCCCGTCAGCATGGTTTTACACAGAGTGAGCTGGAACGTGCCAAGAAACTCTATCTCAATGCTGCCGAGCGACAACTGAAGATGGAGAAAGACTATAAGAACTCTCACTATGTGAGCCAGTGCGTGAACAACTTCTTGGAGGGAGAGCCTATCTTGACCCCTACTTACAACCTCCAGTTGGTGAAACTGTTTGATGGCGAGGTGAGTCTTGACGAGGTAAATAGTCAGGTGGGCGAGATAATCACCGATAAGAACCAGGTGTTCATCATGTATGGACCCGGCAAGGATGGTTTCGTGGTTCCTTCGGAATCGGAAATTGAGAGCACCGTGCTTGCCGCACAGCAGAAGCGTTACGACGCTTACCAGGAGGAGCAAGTGCCAGCTACCTTGATGGCGGCCTTGCCTGCACCAGGCAAGATTGTGTCGGAGAAACCATACGGCAAGTTTGGCATGACGGAGATAGTCTTGAGCAATGGCATGAAGGTATATGTGAAGTCCACCGACTATCAGGCCGACCAAATCACCATGAGCATGAGAGGCGAGGGCGGTACATCCGTCTATGGCGACGAGGACATACCTAACTTCGCCTTCTTGAGTGGTTCCATCACGGAGGCGGGTGTGGGCGACTTCACGGCCACTCGTCTTCGCAAGGCATTGGCAGGAAAGTCCTTGAAGTTGGCTCCTTCCATCACCAGCGAGGGACAGCGCATCACAGGCACCTCGTCAGTAAAAGACTTGGAGACGATGCTTCAGTTGGCTCATCTCTATTTCACTGCTCCTCGCAAGGACAGCATGGCGTTCGAGGGAATGATGAACCGCAACCTTTCGCTCCTGAAGAACCGCAACGCCAGTTCGAAGGTTGTCTATAACGACTCCCTCTCGGCTACTCTGTACGACCACAATGTGCGTATGGCTCCTGTAACCGTGGAGATTGCAAAAAAAGCGGATTACAACCGCATCTTCGAAATCTATCGTGAGCGTTTCAGCGATGCGAGCAACTTCAAAACCGTCTTCATCGGCAAGGTCGATATGGCGCAGCTTCGTCCGTTGCTCTGCCAGTATCTCGCCACCCTGCCTTCTACCCACAAGGCAGAAAAGAGCAACAAGGCCAACGTGCCTCAGATTGTGAAGAAGAACGAGGTGGTGAAGTTCGTGCATAAGCAGGAAACTCCGCTTGCCAACGTGAGCGTGTTCTATACAGCCAACGTCCCATTTTCGCCGAAGAACGACTTGGTGCTCGACATGTTGACCCGTGTTCTCCAGATCGCTTACACCGACTCGGTACGTGAGGAGAAGGGTGGAACATACGGAGTGGCCGTAAGCTTCAACCTCGAGAAGGAGGACAATCCGAATGCCTTGCTTCGCATTTCCTACAAGAGCGACCCCAAGCGTTACGAGGAACTGAATCCAGTCATCTACAAGCAACTCCTGAACATCGCCGACCATGGTCCTGTGGCAAGCAGTATGGATAAGGTGAAGAAGTATCTGAAGAAGCAATACGGACAGATGGCAATCACCAACGACTACTGGAGCTACGTCATCTGGCACCAGCTCGACGACGATGCCGACTTCGACAAGGATTACTGCAAGATGGTGGACAACCTGACAGCTTCTGATGTGCAGAAAATGGCTAAGGAGTTGTTGAAGCAGAATCATCGTGTAGAGGTTACCATGCTCTCGGAGTAAGGTTCAGAAAAAAGATAGTATGGCGTTTCTTGCATATATATATGCGGAAACCTATTATCTATAGTTGAGAAAAAAGAAATTCCCAGTTAGGAAAAAATATTTTGTCAGTTGATTGACAAGTTTTCCCTAATTGGGATTTTCTTTTCTACTGAAGGTGCGAAACTTGACAGTAATATCACATATTATAAATAACCCATGAGGTAAATCCCCAGGACCCATAAATTCCCAGAACTCATAAAATGGAATAAAACCTAAAAAGTGATGTGGAAGTATGGCTTTTTAGGTTTTTCTTGTTACTTTTGTATCATGTTATCGAAAAGTCAAGATGATATGAATGCAAATTTTACAAAAGACAGCGTCGAGTCGGCTTATTGCTTCTTCCATCAGAAGCTGCGTGTGTATGAATTTTCCACCAGTCCAACCCAACGTGATGATATAGAATATGCCATCAGCCAATATGTAGATGGGATGAACCCCGCGCTCTACCAGTTGTTGGCTAATGGCACTTCGCATTATCTGCTCGACCATACTACTTTCGAGCAAGATATGCGCCATGCCATCAATCAACTCGACGGCATGTTGTAGAAAGAAGAAAATAGCAACTTATGACAATTTGTCAGCCAGCGTGTGTCAATATTACCATTGGCACACGCTTTGTTATTATAGGTAGCGTAAACACTTAGAGATGAGGCTCCCGATAGATGCATATCTTCGGCAAACTTCCGGTCTGGGTGTTAATGAGATTTTATAACATATTAATAACGAAAAAAATAAAAACAAAATAATTATGGGAAAAGTAATAGGAATTGACTTGGGTACCACAAACAGTTGTGTTGCCGTTTTCGAAGGTAGCGAACCAGTTGTAATCGCTAACAGTGAAGGTAAGCGTACTACTCCATCAGTAGTAGGTTTCGTTAAGGATGGTGACCGCAAGGTAGGTGATCCTGCTAAGCGTCAGGCCATCACAAACCCTAAGAACACAGTATATTCTATCAAGCGTTTCATGGGTGAGACATACGCTCAGAGCCAGAAAGAGGCTGAGGCAATGCCTTACACAGTAGTAAACGAGGGTGGTTATCCACGTGTTGAAATCGAGGGTCGCAAATATACTCCACAGGAGATTTCAGCAATGGTTCTTCAGAAGATGAAGAAGACAGCAGAGGATTATCTCGGTCAGGAGGTTACAGATGCAGTAATCACCGTTCCTGCTTACTTCTCTGACTCTCAGCGTCAGGCTACTAAGGAGGCTGGTCAGATTGCAGGTTTGAACGTTCAGCGTATTGTCAATGAGCCTACAGCCGCAGCTTTGGCTTATGGTGTTGACAAGGCTAACAAGGATATGAAGATCGCCGTATTCGACTTGGGTGGTGGTACATTCGATATCTCTATCCTGGAGTTCGGTG
>ERZ1023981.26-NODE-26-length-63122-cov-31.551858_pt1 | contig 63122 bp, 66 predicted proteins | sample MGYA00380435_ERZ1023981 | MGnify/ENA primary metagenome ERZ1023981 (study PRJEB33179, sample SAMN07449057) | human gut metagenome | biome: Human-gut; feature: Human associated habitat; material: Faeces | host: Homo sapiens | place: India:Kasaragod | collected...
TTGTCGCTTTGCAAGCAAAATCCCACTAAACCCTATAGGTTGCGGATTTGAGGATCAATACAATATACAAATGTCTGTATTTGGCTATCAGGTATTTCCGTTTTCCAGTTGTCTATTCTGCATGTGGTGAGTTGACTGCTGGCTTTGCCTTATTCAACTTATTGCGTTCTGGTAAACGTAAATTGTTTAAGATACATCATCATGGTGGTAAGCCTATAGTATTCTCTAAAGGATATACTAAGATTCTGTTTATCTCTCCTGTAGTTAGAAGATTTTATGGAAACTTATCTGATACGGAAGACATAACATGGGGTGGTGATGCTACTTTTGCTCAACGTTGCTTGCAGACTGCGCCAACAAAGAAACTTCAATATGATTTTATTAGTGCAGGAAAGTCTGGGCGTGATCATCGATGCATGATTCTGGCTGCTAATCAGTTAGATGCACATACTATGATTATCTCTGCTGTAAATGATACGGAGTACGACAAAAGTAAGGTGACTGTCTTGTCTGGTTCTAATTCACAAAAGAATTCTACGGGATATATGGATGTCTTCCACTATTACATACAAAGCAAGTTCATCGTAATACCTATTGTTCCTCGTGAGGTAAAGAATAGACATGTGTTGAGTGGATTGACCACTTTTGTGGATGCTGTAATCTTGCATAAGCCTGTTTTGATTAGTGATGATACTAATATGGGAATTGATGTGGAATCTCTTGGTATAGGGACAGTCTATAAGGCAGGTGACGTGGAGGATATGCGCAATAAGATGCTGTATTTGATGTCTTTGTCCGACTCGCAGTATCATAAGATGTGTGATAATATGAAAAGATATTCTAAGGGTCGTACTTATGATGACTTTTGCAATAAATTGTTGAAAATAATAAGAGAATCATGAAGTCTTTGCCTATAACAACGAACATAAAGATTTTGATGAAAATACCTTATCTGCTGTATTTGTGGTTATTGTATTCTACATCAAAAAATAAAGCAATCATCAATTCTGATATTGAGGCATGGGCACTATATCGGGATTATATAGATGTGCACCATCTCAACTATTCCTTATTGCGTTTGTTGGCTCTTCAACCAGAGTTCGTTTCTCAGTTTAAGATGAGACTAGGATTTATGGGGCATTTCGTGACGGGGGGGGTAAATTGCGAGTTGCCTCATACAGAAAGTATAGGGAGAGGATTTGTATTCATGCATGGTATTGGTACCGTGTTCAATTGTGCTGCACAATTGGGGAATCATTGTATGGTACTTCATAATGTGACCATTGGTGCTGGGCATGGTGGCGCACCCACATTGGGCAATTATGTATATGTGGGTGCTGGTGCTATTATTATTGGTGGTGTACATATTGGAGACCATGTGAAAATAGGAGCAGGAGCAATTGTTGTTGATGATGTTCCATCTAATAGCACTGTTGTTTGCGACAAAGCGAGAGTACTGGTAAGGTCGAGGACTAACTGTTCCTGATGAAACTTCAACGTAAGATTCTGAACGGCGGTGCGAGTATCGGTAGAAATGCCGTTGATATTATTTCCCATACGTTAATCAGTTGTTTGTAAATTTATCTCAGCGGATTATTTCAAAACTCAGTGATTTATGAATTTATCTCAGTGATTTATGACAGAATGACACTGATAACGCAACTTTCGCAACTCTATATAGATACTATAAGATATATAATTTTATTTTTTAAGTTCCTGCGTACATGTATAGAGAATTAGAAAATAGCTATCATTTGTGTCATTCTGTCTTTCCTACGAATATGGAGTGGTAAATTGATAATAATAGTTTGTAGAAAAAAGATATTTGGCTTACACCGATTGTAAAATAGAAAAAGAAATAAATGAAAATGATTATACGTAGTAAAGCCCCCCTCCGCCTTGGCTTGGCAGGAGGTGGCTCCGATGTGTCGCCATACAGCGATATATACGGGGGGTTGATATTGAATGCAACAATCAATTTGTATGCATATTGTACCATTGAGGAGACGGATGATGACCTCATCACCATCAACGCTTTTGATGCGCATTGTAACAAGAGCTATCCCATGGCTGAGAGTCTGGAGATTGATGGTGAGGCAAGTCTTGTCAAGGGAGTGTATAACCGTGTGGTGAAGGACTTTGGCGTGGGTGCCAAGTCTTTCAGAATTACCACTTACAATGACGCTCCAGCTGGTTCTGGTTTAGGAACTTCATCTACCATGGTGGTTTGTATTCTGAAAGCATTTGTAGAGTGGCTTGGTTTGCCATTAGGTGATTATGAGATTTCCAGACTTGCTTATGAGATAGAGCGTAAGGATTTGGGATTGTCTGGTGGTAAGCAGGATCAGTATGCTGCAGCTTTCGGTGGCTTCAACTATATGGAGTTCTTGCAGAATGATATTGTCATCGTAAATCCTTTGAAGATTAAGCGATGGATTATCGATGAGTTGGAGGCAAGCATGCTTCTTTACTTTACAGGCAAGAGCCGTAGTAGTGCTGCTATCATTGAGGAGCAAAAGAAGAATACTTCTCATGGTGATAATGATGCTGTGGAAGCTATGCACAAGATTAAGCAGAGTGCTAAGGATATGAAACTTGCTATCTTGAAGGGTGATATCGATGGTTTTGCTGATATTCTCCGTGAAGGTTGGGAAAACAAGAAGAAGATGGCGAATAACATCACCAATCCTATGATTCAGGAGGCAATGGATGTTGCGATGGCAGCTGGTGCTATGGCTGGAAAAGTTTCCGGTGCCGGAGGTGGCGGTTTCATCATGTTCGTGGTGGAGCCTACCCGTAAGAAGGAAGTGGAAGAGGCTTTGAAGAAGCTCAATGGCTTTGTTATGCCATTCCAGTTCTCTGATGGTGGTGCTCATGGATGGAAAATTTATCCAACAGATAATGTGACTGCATTGAATAAGGTACAGTATAAATAAGAGTAAGGGTATGGATAAACATATTGAAACTTTGGTACAACGTTATCCACAGTTGGAAAGTTGTAAAGATGATATATTGAAGGCTTATCAAATCCTGGAGGAAGCTTATTCGGCTGGTCGCAAGTTATTGGTTGCTGGTAATGGTGGTTCTGCATCAGACTCTGAACATATCGTCGGCGAGTTGATGAAAGAGTTTAAGTTGAAGCGTAAAATTTATGCTGCTCAGATTGACAGACTCATGCAGATCGATGCAGAGATGGGTACTGTACTTGCTGACCACCTTCAAGGTTCGCTTCCTGCCATCTCTTTAGTTGGAGAACCTTCTTTAACTACAGCATTTATGAATGACGCTGTTCCTGTTTTAATCTTCGCCCAGCAGGTGAATGGTTTGGGTAGAGCTGGTGATGTCTTCTTGGGCATCTCAACTTCTGGTAACAGTAAGAATGTTCTTTATGCAGCAGTTGCAGCAAAATCTAAGGGCTTGAAGGTGATAGGTCTGACAGGTCAGAACGAAAACAAGTTGGAGACATTCGCTGATGTTTGCATTCATGTTCCAGAGACCGAGACTTATAAAATTCAGGAACTTCATCTTCCTGTATATCATTGCTTGTGCTTGATGTTGGAGGAGAAATTCTTCGGTAATTGATAGTAACTAAACAATTACACTACACTTTAAATATTGTAAGAAATGAAAGTAGTAATAATGGCAGGTGGCAAGGGTACAAGAATCGCTTCTGTGAGAAGCGATGTACCTAAGCCTATGATTAATATATGTGGCAAGCCAATCTTGGAGCATCAGATTGATAACTTGAAGGCTTGTGGTTTGACAGACATCATTCTTGTTATAGGATATCTCGGCTACAAGATCAAGGAGTATTTCGGTGATGGTAGTAAGTTTGGTGTCAACATTGAGTATTTTGTAGAAGAACATCCTTTAGGTACTGCTGGTGCCTTGTTTAAAATGCCACAGTTGACAGAGGACTTCTTGCTTCTTTGTGGTGATGTTATTATAGATGTGGATTTCAATCGCTTCATTGCGTTCCATAAGGAACATCAGGCATGGGCAAGTTTGGTAGCTCATCCAAACGGACATCCATACGATAGTTCTTTGTTGGTGACGGAGATTGATGCACCAAAGACAGTTGGCGGTATGCCTGATGATACACATCGAGTAATCCGTTGGATGGCAAAGGAGGATGAGCGTACTTATTACAAGAACCGTGTAAATGCAGGTATTGAGTTGATTTCTCCAAAACTTCTGACGGAGACGATGAAGAATTTTGTTCCTCGTCATCCTGAGACTCCTGATAAAATAGATCTCGATCGTGATGTATTGAAGCCAAATATTCCAAGTGGTAAAATCTTTGCCTACGATACACCGGAGTATATCAAGGATATGGGTACTCCTGATAGATTCTATGAGACAGAGAAGGATATCGAAAGCGGCAAGGTTCATGCCCGCAACTTGAAGAACAAGCAGAAGGCTATCTTCTTGGATAGAGATGGAACCATCAATAAGATGGTCGGTTTTGTAACCAAGCCTGAGCAATTCGAGTTGATTAAAGGAGCAGCAGAAGCTATCAAGGCTATCAATAAGAGTGGTTATCTTGCCATTGTAGTAACCAATCAGCCTGTTATTGCTCGTGGTGATTGTACCTTTGAGGATTTGCAGACTATTCATGATAAGATGGAGACAGAACTTGGTAAGGTTGGTGCTTTCGTAGATGCCATCTATGTTTGCCCTCATCATACCGATAAGGGGTTTGAGGGTGAACGTACTGAATATAAGTGCAACTGCGATTGTCGCAAGCCAAAACCAGGACTCTTGTTGCAGGCAGCTAAAGACTTCAATATTGATTTGTCAGAATCCTATATGATTGGTGATAGCCATCGTGATGTGGAAGCTGGTGATAATGCTGGGGTAAAGAAGAGCATCAAGGTGGAGGAGAATTTAGAAAATGTGTTATTAACTATTATTAGGGAGTTATAAGTATGAAGAAGATTCTCTGGATTACGGAATATTGGTCATTAGATACGGATAAGGAAATTGTTCCGTATCTAAAAAAGAATAGTGGATACCAGATAACTTGGCTTGTTATAAGTCCAGGATTAATTCCATTATCTAAAGAATATGTTTGCATTAAACAACCCTATCGACTCAAAAATATTAGAAACATTTGGTTTTATGGTAAACTTTTTCGGAAGTATCATATAAAAGATTTCGATCTTATTTATTCTTCTTTTCACGGTTTCCCATTTTATTATCCAACATTATTTTTATCTAAAAGACATAATCAACGTGTTGTTCATGCCGCCCATAATGTTAATCCCTATCCCGTTTGGCCGTTTATGTTAAAGGCTGCCGTTAAAATGGAATTTTTCATGAATGATTATTTCCAAATGTTCTCAAAGCATACGGCACGATGGTTTAAGGAGCATTATCCAAAGAAGTCTTTCTTCTATGCACCGATGGTTGTGAAGGATTTTGGAAAGGTTCTGACCGATAATTATAAGGTTGATGAACAGAAAGTAAACCTACTGTTTTTTGGTAATGTAGTGGCTAATAAGCGTCTCGATTTGTTAATTAATGCAGTGAAGGAGTTGCCTAAGAATATACAGAATAAGGTGCATCTCAATATTTGTGGCAATTGCAGAATGCACAAGGAGGCTTTTTTGCAGCAGATAGGTGATTGTAAGAGCATTTCTACCTATTTCAAGCGTATACCAGATGAGGAAATTCCGGAGTTGTTTAACAAGCATCAATTCTTTATGCTTCCTTATCAAGATGTGGCACAAAGTGGTCCCCACATGATAGCTTACAATTACAACCTTCCTGTAATAGCCAGTGATATTGACGGTTTTGCTGAGCGTGTTGAGGATGGTGAAAATGGTTTCTTATTCCGTGTAAACGACAAGGAATCATTGAAAGCTGCCATCACTAAGGCTGCGATGATGTCCACTTCTGATTATCAGAAGATGAAAGATAATCTAAAGACTTATGTGGCTGAAAACAATAGCTTGAAAGCTGTTTCTAAAAAGTATATTGAATATTTTAATTCTATCTTATGATTAAAGAATATTTGAAGAATGCGAAGTGGGTATTGTTCCTACGCTTATGCCATGAACGTTGGCAGGAACTCCTTATTGATACTAAATATATTGGTAATGGAGCACGCAATAAAAATCCAAGAAAAATGGAGACAGACTTGGCTATTCGTGCTCATGCTTTGGAAAAAGGCATGTCAATTGGAAGCGTTAAGGTTGGCTTCGGTAAACAGAAAGTGCGTAATCTGTTGAAAGATTTGCAGCATTATCTAAATATTGATGGTCATTTAGAGTTTGCATGTGATGTATGTACGGTTATTGAAAAATATATATTGTTCAATCAGCATGTTGGGGCAGATATGAATGATATAATATCATTACTTGATGATTTCTGCAGGAAAAACAGCATACAGATAGATTCGAATGCAGATGCCGGCATCTATGTGAAGACATTAAGTAAACTTGCTGATGAAAGAAAATCCTCTTTTGAGGTTTTCTCGCAATCTCGATTCTCTGTTCGTGATTTTGGAAATGAGAAAGTTGATTTCAATAAGATTCTCTCAGCACTTAAAATGTGTGAACGAACACCATCTGCATGTAACCGACAAAGCTACAAGATTTATGTATATAAGAATGAATTGTTGAAGAATAAGATTTTTGAGATGCAAGGAGGTTGTAATGGCTTTTATGAAGACATGCAAATTGCGATTCTTATTTGTGGTGATCAGCGTGGCTATAATATCAATGAATTACATCAAGTGTATGTTGATGGTGGTATCTATGCAATGAACCTTTTATATGCTTTGCATTATGAAGGATTAGCTGCTATTCCTCTTACGATGGGACAGAAGCAAGGTAAAATTGCTCTGATTAAAAAGGAAATGGACATTTCTGAGTATGAAATGCCGTGCGTTTTGATAGGTGTTGGAACTTATAAGGATGAATATAAAGTGGCAGTCTCAAAACGCAAGGATTTTATGGAATATACAGTAATAAAATAACAAATGACTCTTGAAAAGAAACTTGATATTTTCAAAGGCATCCTTGCCTTAGGTGATATATGGGGAAAATCAGACCAGGTGGAGATGCTTAATCGCATTTGGAATCTTCACCTGCTTTCCTCTGAAGATCCAAGGTATAAGGATGCTTATGGTGATGCCGTTCAGCATTTACGAAACAATTCTGATTGGGATGAAGAATATGTGTTTCTAACTAGGTTCGGTCTGCTAAAAGCTTCAGATGATATTTTTTTCAAGTTTCTGAATGAGGTGGTCTCTACCAAGGTCAGAGTTTCAAAGGATGAAATCCAACATTATGTAGAAACCATTAACTTAATGTTGGAAGGAGAACATCTGAACTATATTTTGGTAGGTGAAGACAATGGATTGCCAGTATATGAAATTGGTAAACAGACAGCAACCGAAGTTCGCCCGTTGGATATACCACGAAACCAAATTCGTTTTTTCGTAGATAAAAAAACGGTACAGTATCCTTGTTTTACACTTTCTAGTGATAATTGGGATGATTTTGGACGTAGAACAACTTTTGATCTTACTTATTGGGCTGAAGATAAACAGTATCAATGCATAGGTACTGTTAAAATCATGACTACCGAGCATCTGGCTACTAAAAATGTAATACCTACAGAATTTACAGAGTTGTCTAACAACTTTTGTTCTTTAGGACAAAATGAGGAATATTATGCCAAGATTAAGGGTATGTTCCCTGAAAGTTACAGGAGTATCATGTTTGCATTGCGCGATGCTGCTTATTTTTCAGTCTTTGCCGATAGTTATCAGCATACAATTTCTTTTCAGAAGTCCTTGTTAAGGAGTGACAATGCACAGCGTGCTTTTAGAAACGCTCACTGTATTCTAGAAGGAATAGATTTAAAGAATCGATATAGTTTTACGCTACAGGCAAAAATACCTTGTTATGATGGTAATATTCCTGTAGAACTCAGTTTTGGAAACTTAGACGACGCAAGAAATCTTGATAGGGTAAAAGCTTTGATTGGTGAGAATGGGGCAGGTAAGTCTTCAATCCTTTTTTCTCTAGCTGAAGCATTACATAATAGTGATGATAGTATGTTTGAGAATGGACACAGACCGGATTTTTCGAAGGTAATAGCTATATCTTATAGTATATTCGATAATCTGTTCCAATTAACAAAGAAATCATCATTCAATTTTGTTTATTGTGGATTGAGAAATCGAGATAATGAATTGCTTTCCGAGAAGGATAAAAAAGAACGTTTGAAGAATTCTCTTGATGAAATCGTTTATAAGGAAAGGGTAGCGGGCTATTTTCTCACACTGATAGATGTGGTTGATAAAAGTCTGTTGGTAGAAACTTTCCAAACACACAATAAGATAGACAAGGAGAAGTTTCTTAAACTCATTAATAAAATGAGTAGTGGTCAGACTATGATAACCAGTATCATCACTGAGATATATGCTCACATACGAGAGAATTCACTTATCCTTTTCGATGAGCCAGAAGTGCATCTTCATGCTAATGCCATAACGAAATTAACTCGTATAATATTCAATATATGTAATGAATTCAAATCGGCTTGTATAGTTGCCACTCATTCAGCTGTAATCTTACAGGAACTGCTTGCACGCAATGTGCTTGTAGTGGAGCAAAACGCTGACACGAGAGAACCATATGTAAGAGGTATGAATACCGAAACTTTAGGCGAGAATCTGACTACAATTACTGAAGATGTTTTTGGAAGATCTAGTATAAACAAGCATTATGGCTATGTAATACATGAGATGATAAAAAATGGTATGAATTTGAATCAGATAGAGCAGATTCTTAAAACAGAAGGGCTGCCAATGAGTATGAACCTTTATATGTATATAAGACGTCAATTGGAGATGAATGCTAATGATAAATTTTAATCATTATGATGGAGATGCATTTGAATTGTATAAGAATGCAGTAAAAGCAAAGACTGATAAAGTTGGCAAGGAAAGTCTTACTCGGATTGAAGACGACGTGGAAGCTGAGTATGAAATTTACAAAGATGCTTTTACCTTGAAAAAAGTCCATACTTTATTGCCTTCTACTAAGTTTACAGATTGCAACAGAAAACTATTGCTGGGGTTGTACGGTAGTCAAAAGAAAATCGTGAAGGATGTACGGAGATGGATAGATCAAAATAATAAGCGAACTTACTTGTGTAAGTGTCCTTATTGCACTATAAGTCCCGCAGGCACTACAGAACATTTTCTACCGAAAGAGATGTATCCTGAGTTTGCTGTTAATGCATTGAACTTGCTTCCTTGCTGTTCGACATGTAACGAGAAAAAAGGAGATAAGATCAAAACGGATGATGGAAACCCCTATGTTATAAACTTTTATTATGATGTATTGCCAAATGAGCAGTATTTGTTTGTGGACATAAGTATTGATGCTATGGGGTATCCAAACTTCGCCTATCGCCTGGATAATAAAAATGGCATAGACAAGGAAATGTTCGAACTGATAGAAAGACATTTTAAGCAATTAGGATTACTGGGGCGCTTTAAAACTGCAGCTGTCTGTGATTATTCTGAAATAGAAAATAGTCTTCTAGAAAATCTAGATGAAAAGAAAGATTTAGATTTGTGTTTGAGAAAAATGAGAAATACAGCTTTGAAGGACGCTGTGGAATATGGAAGTAACTATTGGAAGGTGGTTCTAAAATTAGCGTTGGCAGATTCTGATATATATAAAGAATATTTAAACAATAAAATATTAAAGCAATGAAAATAGGACTTTTAACATATTATGGTGACTTGAATTGTGGTACTAACATGCAGGCGTTGGCAACTTTTCAAGCTATTAAAAAAGTGTATCCAAAAGATGATGTCGAGATTATTCCATTTCATGGCTTTCGAGCTAGGGTTATGCCGTACAAGACTTTTTCTCTAAAGTTGATGTGGGATGACGTGAAGCGTTTCAAAAAGTATTATGACTTTAAGAAAAATGTTTTGCATGTTCATCATGATACGATCATTAAGAATGTTGATGCAGCTTTGCGGTTTATCGCTTCCAGACATTATGATATAATATATGTTGGAGCGGACACGTTATTGGAACTTGATAATATCGCTGCTAATTATGATGGTATATCTGCTTATTGGCTAAAAGATATCAAAGCGAAAAAAGTAGTAATTGCAGGTTCTTCTAAAAATGTCTCATATGACCAGTTGACGGATAAGCAGAAAAACGACTTAAAGGTTGCAGCTAACCAATTCTCTCATGTAGGAGTTCGTGATCGTGCTACAGCAGCATTGTTTGAAAATTTATTGAGTGATGGTAAAAAGATTGATTATGTCCCTGATCCTACTTTCACGTACGACATTGATTATACTTATATTGATACTTACCTGAATAAAAAGGGTGTCACCATTCCTAAGAAATCGGTCTTTTTACAGTTTTACGGGGATGACTATTGGCTTGCTGATGTCGCAAAGGATTTAAAGCAAAGAGGATATACTTTAGTTACAAACAGGGGTGTAGCTTGGAGTGATATTGTTTTGGTTGATATGTCTCCGCTAGAACAGGTAGGCTTATATAAGTATGTTAGTTTTGTCATTACTCATCGTTTCCATGATGGTGTTTTCTGTATGAAGAATCATACTCCTGCCTTGATTTATGTGAAACGTGGTAAGGAGATGATGACGGGTGGTGAAAGTAAACATATTTCTTTACTTAAGGATTTTGGTCTTTACCCTCAAGCCTTTTTAGGGGCACTTGATGCAAATGAAGGCTTGAAAAATGTATGGGAGAGTTATCAAGAAACCCTGAAGGTATTTGATAAATCTAAAATTGAGAAGACCTTACTGAAGAATAGGAATACATATATGGATTATTTGATGAGTACAAAATCATAATAAAATGAAGCAAAATCCTTTATTTGAAAACAATAAGTATTCTTGAATTCGTGAACAGTAGTAATGTTATTTTGTTTTAGAGGAAGAATTTTATGCAAGTTAAATTCCAAACTTTTCCGGTAGGTTCTGGTGTATGTATGGTATAACTACATTGTTCCGATGGATTCCATATTTTTCCTTTATGCTTTTGGGAGCATGGATGGGGATGAAGCGAAATGAAATCAATTTTAAATCACTACGAGATTTTATGTTCATGGTTATTTGCTTGTTTTTGTTTTATAGCATACAGTTGGCTGCAAAGAAATATCCTGTTGTTGCTCCTTTCCAAATAGTTACTCTGTTACCATTAATGCGATTAGTATATTATATCTATAAATGGTGTCATGCTGAGTTTTTTAGAAAACTTTACAACAAGAGATTTTCTCATGCAGTTATCATGACAATTTCAGGCTTATGTTTGGAATCTTATTTGATTCAATTTAGTGTTTTCACAACAAAAATGAATGATATCTTTCCATTTAATATTCCCATAATGATAATTATGGTTCTTTTGGTAGCTTTCTTTTGTAAATGTTTATCTCGTCTATTTTCTCAAACTTTTAGGGATGGGGATTATAATTGGAAAGAAATCGTTAAATTATATTAGTTTTTATGATAAATTATATCAATCAAGGCATTTCTTCGCAAGTCCTTTTCTTAGGTGTTTCTAAGAAAACGAAGGGTGGTATGACTGCAGTTCTTGTATCTTATGATAAGTATATTGAGAACATGCGTTTTATTCCAACTTGGAAGTTGGGTAATAAGTTGGTGAAGTCTTGGTATGCTCTACAGGCATTGGTGCGAACTTGGTTCTTACTGACTTTTGACAAACGTATAAAAATCGTGCATATACACGGAGCAGCTAATGCTTCGTTTGATAGATGTAAGTTATTTATTCGTCTTGCCAAAAAATGTGGCAAAAAGGTGATTCTGCATGAACATGCAGCTGACTTCGTTGAGTATTATCAGGAAGCAGAAGACAAACAAGGTATTACAGATACATTGAAAATGTGTGATGCCTTAATTGTTTTGTCGCAATCATGGAAAGAATATTTTTCATCCATCGGAATGGACAAGGACAAGATTCATGTTCTTAACAATATCGTGTCACCTCCAGAGATAGCTCCAGAAAAACATACTGAAGATGGTAAGTTGCATCTGATGTATATGGGGGAAATTAGCAAGCGAAAAGGTGGATTCGACTTATTAAAAGCTATTGTGGACAATAAGGAGTATTTTGCCGATAAGCTTTTACTTCGTATGGGAGGTAATGAGGTTGATGGTGATATCAAGGCTTATATTCGTGAGAATGGCTTGGAATCGTTTATAACATATGAAGGTTGGATTGCAGGTCAGAAGAAGATAGAGTGCTTGAATTGGGAGGATGTTTATATTTTGCCATCCTACAACGAGGGATTGCCTATCGCTATCCTTGAAGCTATGGCGTATAGTCATCCTATCATATCTACTCCTGTAGGGGGAATTCCTGAGATTATCAAGAGTGGTGAAAATGGAATCTTGGTTCAGCCTGGTGATACAAAGGCTATAGCTGATGCTATCAAGTTTTATATTGAAAATCGTGATGCGATTAGAAAACAAGGCAATAATGCTTTCAAAGTAGTACAGGACTTTTTTCCAGAAAAAGTATTTGGAGATTTGAAAGCATTGTATTTGAAAATGTTAAAGTAAGGATTGTTTGATTTGATTATAATCCTGTTTGAAAATTATAGTTAATAATTGTTATTTGAATAATGAAGAGTATGGATTTTCTTTTTAAAAATAGAAAGTTAGTCATGAGACTTTCTTTCGTGTTATGGCTTGTAGTACAAGTTTTTTTAGTTGTAAAATATTGGAACCTTCCACAATATAGTGATGCGAAATTATATATGGATTCTGCAATGGAATGTTACATGGGGGGGGCAATGGTATCCGAATATACACCAATTAAATAGTCAACATTATTTGTTTAATCCAGGATTCATTAATTTTTTGATATTGGAATTAAAGATATTTGGAACATTAATGTATCATGGTATTATTGGAATAGTCTTAAATCTGATTTTATTGGCGTCTGTTCGAAAAATAATTGAAGAACTTGTAAATGATGAAGCATCGGACTATGCAACTATATTATATTGCCTCATGTATAGTAATATGATATCATCTATACCTGTAATGAGTGATTTGTTTTTTACTTGTTTGTTGTTTGGTAGTTTTGCTCTGTTGCGTCCTAAATATATTTGGCTGGTTTTGTCTTCCATGATAATGTGTTATGCGAATTATACACGCCCCTTGCTTGTTATCTTTGTAGCTTCCATACTCTTTTATATGTACTTGAAAAATTTTGGTTGGAAGCGAATTGTGGTATATTGCATATCTTATTTCGTCTTTTCAACAGGTTTGTCTTTGATAATCTCTAGTAATACTGCAGCAAAGGATGCTTCGGGTTCAACGTTAGGTGTTAATTTGATTATGGGAGCAAACGATCATATGAATGGTACTGTGAATGATGAAGTCTTTAAAAAAGGGGATATTGGATACATTGAAAAGAATACCAATGTTTATCAAAAAGATTCTATTTGGAAATCACATGCAATACAATGGATAGCTCAGCATCCTGTTAAATATGTATCCTATGTACCAATTAAGATGGCTCGACTTTGGTGGGGAGATAATTATATGGATTTACCTTTAAATAATTTAGCAACCTCAAATACATCATTATATTCAAAATTGGAGCTATGTAAACGAGCTTTTAGAATAGTAGGATTTTCTCTTTCCTATTATATAACATTCTTCTTAATGTTAGTTGGCTTATGGAAACTTCGAAAAAAAATATGGGGATATTGGGGAGTATTTGTTCTGCCTATTATTTTAGCTTGTGGAATGCATTGTATTTTATATGGAGGTATGAGATACCATTATTCTTATGTGCCTATTATGATTCTATATGCAACTATAGGGCTAATGTCATTTAAAGATAAAAAACTTTTATTTTTGACTAAAAAGAAATTCTGAAATGAAAAACTTAATATTGCTTCTTCGTCCTCAACAATGGGTAAAGAATACATTTATCTTCTTGCCTTTGTTTTTCCATGGGGACTTGACAAATGTCCAGATGTTGATAAATGCGATAATAGCATTCTTCTGTTATAGCTTTGCGGCTAGTAGCATATATTGCTTTAATGATATATATGATGTAGCCGCTGATAGAAAGCATCCTAAAAAATGTAAGCGTCCTATTGCTTCTGGTGCTGTTAGCATTCCGCACGCTTATGGATTAATGGCGTTGATGTTATTCCTTTCTTTAAACCTGGCGTTTTGGACTCTCGGAAAATTCAGTATGCAGGTGATAGGGGTTATTTGCTTCTATTATCTGATGAATATTGCCTATTGCGTAAAGCTTAAGCAAATAGCTTTGGTAGACGTTTTTGTCATTGCCATTGGTTTCGTTCTTCGTGTCATTTTGGGAGGAGTTGTCAATGATATTATCCTTTCTCATTGGATAGTCTTGATGACTTTCTTGTTAGCATTATTCCTTGCTTTCGCCAAGAGAAGAGATGATGTTGTATTGTATCAAGAAACCGGGGTATTGCCAAGAAAGAATGTCAACCGCTATAACTTGGACTTTATGAATCAGGCATTAACTATTGTTTCTGCTGTTACATTGGTTGCTTACGTAATGTATACAGTTTCGGATGATGTTATGAAGCAGTTTAATTCTCATTATATTTACCTAACTACAGTGTTTGTCTTGGCTGGTATATTGAGATACTTGCAGATTACAATCGTAGATGTTAAAAGTGGAAGTCCGACCAAGGTATTGATGAAAGACAGATTTGTCCAGTTGTGCATTGTTGGTTGGGTTATTTCTTTTTTGATATTGATATATCTGTAAAGCTATGGAAAGAGATAAGCAATTTTATGACGTGTGTCATAAGGTAGTAATCTTTTATTTCAGAGAAGCGAAATGTAAAAAAATAAACTATGATAATAAGAAGTAAAGCACCCCTCCGCCTAGGTTTGGCAGGAGGTGGCTCCGATGTATCGCCATATAGCGACATCTATGGAGGTTTGATATTAAATGCAACAATTAATTTGTATGCATATTGTACAATCGAAGAGACTGATGACAATCAGATAACTATCAATGCGTATGATGCGCATTGTAACAAGAGTTATCCGATGACTGAATGTTTGGAGATTGATGGTGAGGCAAGTCTCATCAAGGGTGTGTATAATAGAGTGGTAAAGGATTTTGGCATAGGTGCTAAATCTTTCAAAATTACTACTTACAATGATGCTCCTGCTGGGTCTGGTTTGGGAACATCCTCTACCATGGTAGTTTGTATCTTAAAGGCATTTGTAGAGTGGCTTGGTTTGCCATTGGGTGATTATGAGATTTCCCGACTTGCTTATGAGATAGAGCGTAAGGACTTGGGGTTGTCTGGTGGTAAGCAGGATCAGTATGCTGCAGCTTTTGGAGGTTTCAACTACATGGAATTCTTGCAGAACGATATAGTAATCGTAAATCCTTTGAAGATTAAGCGATGGATTATCGATGAGTTGGAGGCAAGTATGCTTCTTTACTTTACAGGTAAAAGCCGTAGTAGTGCTGCCATCATTGAGGAGCAAAAGAAGAACACTTCTCATGGTGATAATGATGCAGTTGAGGCTATGCACAAGATTAAGCAGAGTGCCAAGGACATGAAACTTGCCATCTTGAAGGGTGATATAGATGGATTTGCTGATATTCTCCGTGAAGGTTGGGAAAATAAGAAGAAAATGGCAAATAACATCACTAATCCTATGATTCAGGAGGCTATGGATGTTGCGATGGCAGCTGGTGCTAAGGCTGGCAAAGTTTCCGGTGCTGGTGGTGGTGGTTTTATCATGTTCGTGGTAGAACCTACCCGTAAGAAGGAAGTGGAAGAGGCGTTGAAGAAACTCAATGGTTTTGTGATGCCATTCCAGTTCTCCGATGGTGGTGCTCATGGATGGAAAATCTATCCTACAGACGATGTTCGAATGTTGAGTGTTAAATGTTGAATGTTTAATAGAAGAATTCATATATGAACAATCATATTGAAACTTTGGTGCAACGTTATCCCCAGTTGGATAGTTGTAAAGAAGATATATTAAAAGTTTATCAAATCCTGGAGGAAGCTTATTCGGCTGGTCGTAAGTTGTTGGTAGCTGGTAATGGCGGTTCTGCATCAGATTCAGAGCATATTGTCGGTGAGTTGATGAAGGAGTTCAAACTGAAGCGTAAAATTTATGCAGCTCAGATTGATAGGTTGATGCAGATTGATGCAGAGATGGGTACAGTGTTGGCTGATCATCTGCAAGGTTCGCTTCCTGCCATCTCTTTGGTTGGAGAACCTTCATTGACAACTGCATTTATGAATGATGCCGTCCCAGTTTTGATTTTCGCCCAGCAGGTGAATGGCTTAGGTAGAGCTGGTGATGTTTTCTTGGGTATCTCAACTTCTGGTAATAGTAAGAATATACTTTATGCAGCTGTTGCTGCAAAATCTAAGGGTTTGAAGGTGATTGGTCTGACCGGTCAGAACGAAAACAGATTGGAAACATTTGCTGATGTTTGTATCCATGTCCCAGAGACTGAAACATATAAGATTCAGGAACTTCATCTTCCTGTATATCATTGCTTGTGCTTGATGTTGGAAGAAAAATTCTTTGGAAATTGATAAACTCACACGAATCGCAAGGATTAATATCTATTCGTGTTATTCGAGAGATTCGTGTTCAAAACTAAACTCGTATGAAGACAATACTTATGGCGGGCGGTAGAGGAACCCGTATCGCTGAACTTTTTCCTAACATACCCAAGCCACTGATACCAGTGGCTGGTATACCTATCCTTGAAAGAGAAATAAGATCTCTCTGTGCGCAAGGTTTTAAAGATATCATTTTGACCGTAGGTTATCTAGCCGACAAGATTATTGACTATTTTGGAGATGGCAGTCAGTTTGGAGCAAAGATTGATTATTTTGTAGAAGAGTCTCCTCTTGGCAATGCTGGTGCTTTGTTTAGACTGAGGGAAAAAATAGGTGATGAGCCTTTCCTTCTCTTGAATGCGGATGCAGCATTCGATGTTGATTTCAATCGAATGGTTGCATTCCATCAGAATCATGGAGGTCTTGTTACTCTGTTTACTCATCCTAATTCGCATCCATACGACAGTGGATTGATTATTGCTGATAAAAACGGTCATGTAGAGAAATGGCTTGCCAAGGAAGATGAACGTCCACAGTGGTATGACAATCGTGTGAATGCTGGTCTTCATGTGATAGATCCCAAGGTTTTGGATATTAGTTTGAAATCTCTTGAAATCAACAAAGAGTCTGGATTCCCACAAGGAAAGGTTGACTTGGACCGACAGATACTCAAACCTCTATGTGGCTCAAACATGATGTTCTGTTATGACAGTCCTGAATATGTAAAGGACATGGGTACGCCAGAGCGTTTCCATCAAGTGGAGGCTGATTACAAAAATGGTGTTGTTCAGGCAAAGAATCTTACCAACAAGCAGAAAGCCATATTCCTTGACCGTGATGGAACAATCAATAAATATGTGGGATTCCTTCGCAATATAGATGACTTTGAACTGATAGAAGGAGTAGCTGAGGCAATCAAGCTGATTAACCAAAGTGGATACTTGGCAATTGTTGTCACAAACCAGCCTGTGATAGCAAGAGGAGAGGTCACATGGGAAGAACTCTACGAGATACACAAGAAGATGGCAACCCTCTTGGGTAAAGAAGGAGCCTATGTTGATGGCATTTATATCTGCCCTCATCATCCAGACAAGGGATTCGAAGGAGAACGCCCAGAATACAAAATAGATTGCGATTGTCGAAAACCAAAGCCTGGTCTCCTGTTGCAGGCAGCTAAAGACTTCAACATTGATTTATCAGAATCCTATATGATTGGTGATAGTCATCGTGATGTGGAAGCTGGCGAGAATGCTGGTGTGAAGAAGAGCATCAAGGTGGAAGAGAATAAAGCTGGTACTTTAATGGAAGTATTGAATCAAATTCTTATCGATAAATAAAAAGATAATTTATGGAATCAATTCATTTGTTAAATGTGAGAATTGACAATCTCTCATCTCAAGAATTGCTGGAGAATTTAACCCATGGAGTTCTTGTCACTCCAAATATTGACGATATTATGAAGCATCAGCATGATAAAGAGTTTCATGAGTATGCTTCACAAGCAGAATTCTCTATTTGTGACAGTAAGGTGGTTAAGTTAATGTCTTCTATTGCAGGCAAACCATTGAAAGAGGCTATTCCTGGATCTAGCTTTTTCCCAATGTATTGTGATTATCATGCTAAGGATGAAAATGTTAAGGTCTTCCTACTTGGCGCAAAAGAAGGTGTTGCTGATGTAGCTAAAGAAAAAATAAATAAACGTATTGGACGAGACATTATTGTTGGAACTTATTCTCCTCCTTTTGGCTTTGAGAAGGATGAGAAGGAATGCCAGCATATAATGGATATGCTTAGACTATCGTCTGCTAATGTGGTTTTAGTTGGTTTGGGCAATCCAAAACAAACTAAATGGATTTATAAGTATAAGGATCAGTTGCCTAACATTGATGTATTTATGGCTTTGGGTGCAACTATAGACTTTGAAGCTGGAAACATCAAACGAGCTCCTAAGATTTTCCAAAAACTTGCATTGGAATGGTTTTATCGTTTCTGTATGGAGCCAAAGCGCCTCTTCAAGCGTTATTTCGTGGATGATATGCAGTTCTTCTATTACTTCGGTAAGCAGCTCTTGGGAATATACAAGGATCCGTTTAAATGACGATAGCGGTGTAGCGGTACCAGGCGTAGCGGTACAATCTTCCGAAGCTGTTATTCGGATGGCTGCTGTATGCGTATTAAATAATTTTTCGATTATGTCTTTATTGTAAGTTATCCTCTTTTTCAATGAGTGATGTTTCATATGGAGTGTTTTAATCTAATATATAGACTTTTAGTACTGTTTAGTATAACCTTGGCTCTCATTGGTATATGGCAAAGCTGGGATAAGTTCTATCTATTTTTGTTGTTATTTACTACCTGCTTGTTGCTATGTGGGCGATGGGTGAGAGACATGTATTCTAAGTTCGTGTTTTGTTGCCTAAGGATGAGAGGAAGGGTTGTGACTTCCTTTCGTAACTTAGTTATCGAGGCTTCGAACTATTTGGCAAGGAAAATACAAAATCAAATAGCTGAGATATTTGGTGAGAACTTCCAAGTACCACAATCGTATAGGTATATCAATAATATCAAGACGATAAGAGTTCTTACTAGTCTATAAGCAAAACTAATAATATTACAATGACATACAATTACCGAAAAATAAGACTACTTGGCTTGACCATAAAAGAAGGGTGTAATCCTAAGCTGACAAAAACGTTGGCTACAGGTTACTATCCTTTTTACACAGATGAACTCAGTGATGCTTTCTTCCTGCGGAATGTCAGCGTCACTGCTATCGTGGGCATGAATGGTGCTGGCAAATCATCACTATTGGAGTTGATGTTTCGCATGATAAACAACTTTAGTGCCTGTTTGGTCGGGAATACAATCAGACGTAATGGAGCTAATGAAATCTATTTTATTCCTGGCATTAAGGCTACTCTTGATTACGAAATAAGAGGCATTAAGGGTACATTGATTTGTGATGATGGAATTGTGGCATTGGTTTATGGTGATAAGAAATTCTTTTTGTCTGATCCTGACTTGACGATGATAGATGAATATCGGGATTTCGAAGTTTGCTACAAGCCCAAAACTGCAAAGAGAAGCGAGATAGCAAGTTGCTTTTTCTACACCATCGTCATGAATTATGCCTTACAAGCTTATAATTCTCAGGACTATCAAGACGAAAAGGCAGAGCATTATCAAACAGACCATCTAGTTGGGGCAAGTTCGAACGGCAACTGGATGAACAGCATGTTTCATAAGAATGATGGATATGCTTCGCCTATTGTCTTGAATCCATACAGAGATCAAGGTGTTATTGATATGAAGACGGAGACAGCTTTGACCAAAGACAGGCTTGCAGGTATTCTTGTTGAGGCAAAGAGAAAAAATCGAGAATTCATAGATGGCTATCAACTTCTGCGCATTGTTTATGCGTTTAATCCATATAGAGTGATTGCTAAGCTGCCTGAAAAATTTCACGAAAAGGATGTAACACAGGTAGAGAACTCGTTTAGGATACTTTATGAAGAGGAGAATTCTTTTGTAAGACTTGTTTTGGATGCATACGGATATTCGTTAGCAAATTCTAACTATATGGCTGCTTATGGATGTATTTATCTTATCTATAAGACCTTGACAATCCCATCAAAATATCCAAGTTACGCAGAATATGCCTCAGTAGTTGATATTGAAAAGATTGACGGTTTTTTAAAAGATGAAAATGAAAAGAAAGACTTGGTCCATCTTATCACAGAAATAAAGAAAGACAAATCTCACATCACAACGAAAATCAGGCAAACCATTCATTTCTTGGATGCCTTTGACCAAGACTTTTGGGCAGAGAACAATTTTTCTTATGAGTTTTATGAATGTTGGTTAAGGATGGACAAGAAGAACACTTCTCTTGAAGCGACAATGGAGCTGATGCCCCCTCCAATCTTTAACTCGGAGATTATCATGAAAAGAGATAAGGACGAAGCGGAAATTCCTTTTTATAAACTCAGTTCCGGTGAAAGGCAATTCTTGTTCTTGATGAGTTCTGTCATCTATCATGTGATGAACATAAAATCAGTGCCAACTTCTCGTATCGCTTATCGATATGTGAATATAATTCTTGATGAAGTGGAACTTTGTTTCCATCCTGAATATCAAAGAACATTTTTGTATAAACTCTTGCAGTCTATCCAAAGATTGCATTTGAATACATATTGTGGCTTTAATATCATTATTACGACCCATTCTCCTTTTTTGCTTTCTGATATACCTCAGAGCAATGTGCTTTACTTGGAAGATGGTCATGTTGTGGATAAGAGCTATATGCAAAATCCTTTTGCTGCAAATGTAAATGATATTTTGCGACAGAGTTTCTTCTTGAAAAATGGCTTTATGGGTGAATTTGCCAAGCAGAAAATCCTAAAAGTAATAGATAGTTATACGAAGAAAAAACTTGATACTAATGAGTTTAAGGAAGCTGTGGAGTTATTAACTCTAATTGGTGAACCATTGTTGAAAAACAAACTTTCGACATTTATGGAGGATAAGGGCGATGAGAAGAATACTAATAGATGATAGAGTTAGAGGTATAGCTATGTCTTTTAAGAATTTTCTTGAAAATGGTTTAGGTAGTAAATATAAGTCTCCTAAAACACACTTGGGAGAGTTGGCTAATAATCCTCAACTTAATCCTCAGCAAAAGCAATATGTTCAACTTATCATCAGTGAATGGGACAACTTGATTGTATTGGAACCACCCTTCGAAGCCAGTATTCAAAAGTTTGAAACCTTATTTCCTGCTGATAAGATTTCAACTGAGCAGTTTGGAATTGACTCTAAATCCTCCAAGTTCCTTTATAAGGAAATAGTAGAGGCAATGCGATATGATTACGTGCAAGAAAGTGTCTATCCTAAAATTATCAATCAGCTTGGTATCAAGACTTGCGTCTATTGTAATGCTCAATATGCTTTTTCTTATGATAATGGTCGGAATAGTTTTCGAAATTATGAGATAGACCATTGGATGCCTAAGAGTAAATATCCTTATTTATGCACTTCATTTTTCAATCTTCAGCCGAGCTGTACCAAGTGTAATAAATTGAAATCAAACAAGGATGATATTCTTCCTTTTTGCTTATTTACGGATGATAAAAGTAAATTAGACCCATTTGATTTTTCAATACTTCATGTGTCGTGTGCGCAATATTTAGCTACACATGACCGGGATATGCTAAGGATTATATTTTCATCGAATGAACCTGGATTGAAAGATAATATGGATGCCTTGTTTCATATATCTACTCAATATCAAGCGCATAAGGAAATGGTGGAAGAGTTGATATGGAAAGAACAAATCTATAATGGTACCATCCTTGACATTTACAAAGACAACTTTAAGCAATTGGGGTTTAAGCAGACAGACTTTAATCGCTTTATCTTGTCGAATTATGATAAGGACGAAGACATTCTAAAGCGTCCTTTTGCAAAGATGGTGCAGGATATAGCCAAACAATTAGGAATCATTTAAACATATAGAAATATGATATTAGTTTCTAAGATTATATCAACGGAATCCTTTTCCGTTAATCAGATATTCGAGAATAAGGGAAAGGCATATACCTATCTCAACCCAGTGTCTTATTTGACTGCTCTCGACAATAAGGAGCTATTCTCGCAGCTGGATGGTATCTTTGCGGATGGTGGGTTGTTGGTGTAAGCCATCAAGATGGTGTATGGCAAACAAGTGACTCGCCGAAGCTTCGACATGACTTCTATGGCTCCAGAGTTGTTTGCTTACGTTGCCAAGCATGGAAAGACTATCTATATTGTGGCTTCGAAGCGGGAGCAAGTAGAGAAGGCGGTAGAGATATTCCATGAGCGGTATCCTAAGGTGAAGTTTGCTGGTTATCGTAACGGTTACTTTGCTTCGGAAAGCGAAATGGATGTTGAGGCTAAGTATATCGCCAAATTGAATCCCGACTTTCTGATTGTAGGAATGGGAGCCTTGATGCAGGAGAAGTTCCTGCTAAAGGTGAAAAATGCCGGCTATCAGGGTGTCGGATTTACCTGTGGTGGTTTTATCCATCAGACTTCCAAGAATGAGATAGATTACTATCCCGCATGGGTGGATAAAACAAATCTCCGCTTTGTTTATCGAATGTGGAAGGAACCTCATACCCGTAAGCGTTATGTGATGGCAGGCTTGCTGTTTCCTGCAAGATTCATCGCAGAAAAAATCTTCGGATAGTCTTGTACAGCCAGTGAATGGGAGTGAAGACTACCGATATAGGAAGTAATATAATGAGTAGGAGCGTCGGTATAATATGACCGATGGCTCTTTGTAATTTATCTTTCATGCGTGCAAAAGTACAGCTTTATGTTGAAACAACAAAAGATTTTCTTTGATTTCTTGCGATTCTGCATTGGTTCTGCCAAGGAAATACCTGGTTCTTTGAAGGAGGTGGATTGGAAGGAGCTATATGCTATCGCCAAGAAGCAGGCCTTGCTTGGTGTGCTGTTTTATGGTATCCAGCGGTTGCCAAAGGAGTTGGCACCAGAGCAGAAGCTACTGATGCAATGGATGGTGATGGCGGAACAGATACGAAAACAGAATATCAGACTGTTTCTGGATTCCGTAAAAGTTTGCAAGAACTTCGAGAACAAGGGCTTTGCTAACTGTATCTTGAAGGGGCAGGGGAATGCGTTGCTTTATCCCGACCCTTATATGCGTACTCCCGGGGACATTGACATCTATCTCGCTGGTGGCAGAAAACGAGTGATGCAATATATAAATAAGGTGTGTCCGAATCAGGTGATGCGTTATCACCATGTAGACTTCCCTGTGATGAAAACGGCAATAGAGCTGCATTTTACTCCTTCATATATGTTTTTCCCTATTCATAATAGCAGGATGCAGAAATGGCTTAAGGAGGTGATGGATTTGCAATGCTCGAATGTAGTTACGTTACCAGATGGATATAGGGAAATTACTGTGCCAACGGCGAGCTTTAATGTTATATATATCCTCTCTCATCTCTATCGTCACGTGTTCACTGAGGGTATTGGTTTACGGCAATTAATAGACTACTACTTTGTTTTAGTGAAGAGTGAAGAACGAAGAGTGAAGAATCTGACGGCATTGCAGCGTGAGCTGAAATATCTTGGTTTATGGAAGTTTGCTGGGGCTGTGATGTATGTGCTGCATGAAGCTTTGGGGTTACCTGAGGCGAAAATGATTGCACCTATTGATGTGAATGAAGGTCGTTTTTTGTTGGCTGAAATCATGCAAGGAGGCAATTTTGGTCAATATGACACTCGACTTGGAAGCAAGGAGAATGAAGGCAAACTTCATCGCTATCTCAGAATGAGTTTGCGCAACTTACGCTTCGCAAAGCATTATCCTACAGAGGCATTGAGCGAACCATTGTTCAGAACTTGGTTTGCTTTATGGAAGAAGATACATGGAATAAGATAATAGATATACGGGTGAACGGATCCCTCTCCCATTTTTTGAGCTACTTTTCGGTGATGGAGCTTAGTAGCCCGTTTTTACTATAAGAAATAGACGGAATGCAAATAAAGAAATTAGAAAATGAACTATCTGAATATGTAAGCGAATGGCTTGATGCACGATGGCAACATTGGTATTATGTCTATAAATCTATTCATCGGGATAGAAGAACAGGTATCTATAGATTGAAACAAGGTGAAAAACTTTTGGATTACCTAAATTCCATTATGGGAAATATTGAAGATCATTTGGGTATGGATAAAGGACAACACCTGATTCCTTCAAAGTTTTCTTCTATCAATCAATTCGCTCAGTTTCTTCAGAATTTCACTCAATATCTCCGAGACAACTATTATCTTATTGAGACAAACTACAATAAGGAGCAAACTGACATTATTGTTACTGATATTGCTAATATGATTAATGAGATTATTGAGATGTCAAATCGATGCTTGGACATTATATTAGTCGATGACAATGTTCCAATACCATATCAACAAGTTAAGAAAAGCTTGTATAATGGCGATGTCAAAGAGGTCATTAGTCTGCTAAATAGTATTATAAAGAGCATACCCTATCTTATACATAAAGAGAAATTCAATGAGGGATATTTCCATTCTTTCTTCCATGTTGCATTAACGTTGATAGGTATGCGCCCTTTATCAGAAGTGGCTACTTCCGATGGTAGAATAGATATGGTTATAAATTGTCCAAAGACTATCTATATCATGGAGTTCAAGTATTCACCGAACGACAAAGATCTGTCAAAGGTAGCTTTGGAACAAATCAAAAGTAAAAAATATCACCAACCATATATCATACAACAGAAGCCTATTGTTGGAATCGGTTATTCTTTCGGTGAAGGAACACGAGAAATAACAAATTATAGGGATGAGACTTTGTATGTTCCAGGAATCATCCTTGAATAGTTAACGATGATAATATGAAAGCAAATTATTACATTCATCAGCTGAGAGATGAAAGGGCACTTATGCTCTTTTCTTATCTTCAGATATTGCCTGAAAATTCTGCATTCTCAGAAAGGCTGATGGCTTGTTCTTTACAGGCTATCATTGATTTGAAGCATCATCACAAATTAAATTGGAATGTCTTGAGATATATCATCTAGTGGATATGTATTGGATTCCAATTAATAATAACAGTTCAATTGATATAAAACAATGCCAAGATACTTATTTCAAATAATAGAAAAATGTTTTCAAGATGCAAGAAATATAGTTGTTGATCCAGATGTTGATTTTCTTTTAGAAGAAAGTGATTGGAATGATTATGGATTCATTACGATGTATGGAGTTCATGTTTCAGCCAAGAGAAGTAGAAATAAAAAAAATACTTATCTTGGTAGTATAAGAATTATGAAGATTGACCAACAAATAGGCGAGAGAAATCTCTTGAGAAAAGAATTTGAAAAATCACATCTTCAATTTCGTAAACTTCCTAATACATATGTTTCATTATCGATGGATGTGGATTTCTACGAGAATTTACAAACATTATTACGTACTCCTGATGAAAGACTTGATTTTTCATGGTCTTTAAATATGATATTGGGTGATGACTCACATGAATATAATGATGTGTATCAGTTGTTATGTTTTAATAAGTCATTATTGCGGGATTCTACAATAAATGATTTTGCATTACAGCAAGGACGAAAAATCATGTTGAATCAAGAAATTTTGTTTGATTTAAGAAGTGAAGCTTTTAAAATAATATTTCCGTTATCTAAAGACTACGTAGAGTTTGATTTCAATGCCGTTAAAGAAGCACCAGACTCAAATACGATTCCAAATGGAATTATTGCTCTAATTGGTAAAAATGGATCAGGGAAAAGTACTACCCTATATGAAATAGCAAAGATATTATATGCCTCGCCGGACACAAGACGTTTAATTGGAAATAAAGTTGGTAGATTAGAAACAAATGCTATCGGAATATCTAAACTGATTATGTTTTCTTATAGTGCCTTTGACAATTTTATTCTGCCTGGTAGTACAAAACAAGAATGCCAAATGTTACTCGATGGGCTTTTAAATCATACAGGAAGATTTGTTTTCTGTGGAATTAGAGATGTTTATTATGACATGAATGATCTTTATGAAACTAATCGTAGAAAGAAAGATGAAGAATTTATAAATCTTACATCTGAAGCAAGAATTAAATGCGTCAGACTAAAAGAACCATCTAAATTGGGAGAAGAATTTGTATATGCTATGTCTAATTTTGAAGAATCAGATAAACTGCTTTGGACCAATTTTATGATTTCGGTTAGAGATAATCAGCCGGAATTTTGGCAAGCAGTAGAGCAAATTAGCACCCCTATCCTCTATATGGATGAAGATTTTGAAGAACGATACTTGACCATATTTAATGGTTTATCTACTGGCTATAAATTTGTCATGCATGCGATGGCTCACTTAATCTCTAATTGTGAAAATAACAATCTCGTTCTTTTTGACGAACCGGAGAATCATTTGCAACCTCCGTTGTTATCTTTTATGATTAATGAAATGCGTAAAATTCTTGCTCAGTATAAATCAGTTATGCTTATTGCTACTCATTCTCCTATTATACTGCAGGAAATTTTTGCGAAAAACGTAAAAATCGTAAAGAGAGTTGGAAAAGTAAGAACTTTTTCTCAGCCTAAAATAGAAACTTACGGAGAAAGTTTTGGTGCTATAGCTTCAGAAGTGTTTAATCTCAATTCTGACAATACTAGTTATTATAGTACAATAGAGATGCTTTATGAAGAGTGGAATATGGATAAGTTAGAGTCATTAGGTGAAATGATATCTTCTTTTGAGCATAGACTGGGTAGCCATTTAAGTGCTCAGATGGAGGCTTTTCTAATCAGTAAATATGTAAAAAATCATAAGTAATAACATGTGGCGTTTAGATAAACCTTCCTTGCAAAAAGCTAAGGATGATTTGAATAATATTGTTGCACATTGTCTAGCCATAGACAATGCGGACAAAATTGCTTTTGAAAATCTTTATGATGAATATGATCGTAAAGGATACATTAGTGAAGAATATCATCTTAGTTTTTCGAGTGCTCATCCTGCTCAAGTAAAAGCAATGTATGGGCAATATAGAAAATTGGGAGATAAGCAAGAGTATGGCTATATCCGAGAAGAACTATCTGAAGCTGCAGATACATGTCCGTATTGTGGCTTTGGAGAGCCTGTTACGTTAGATCACTATATGCCGGAAAGTATTTATAAGGAATTGGCAACATGTAGGCTAAATTTGGTCCCGATTTGTTGGAAATGTAACAATAAAAAACTTGATAATGATTATCAAGGTTTTTCACATGTTTATTATCAGGATTTTCCAAAAGGAGTTATTTTTTTCAAATGTAAGGTCGTTGCTAATGCTAGTGGATTAATTAGTTTTGATTTTTATATTGATGGTAGGAATCTTGATAGTTCTCTCGTTGAAAAACTGGAGAATCAAATTGAAGTAATTGAATTAAGTAAAAGGCTCAACAAGGAATGTATAACTTTTATTACGTCAAATTTTGTTATAGAGTCATTAGTGAATAACGAGGCCCTAAAGTTTTTTATTTCTGATAGGTTGAAAAAAGCAACTGACTATTATGGAAATAATGATTGGCATACAGCATTACTGCAAGGCCTGTATGATTGTAAAGAATTCGATATAGGTTGTTTGAAGCAATTTATAGGGAAGAACAAAAGGAAAGTTTTAGTATAACTATATCCTGATCTAGTCGGCTATCTTGGTTGCAACTAGGTGCTTATTTGAAGTTGTCAAACTTTAAAAGTAAGTGCTCGAGTTCTGGGACAATATGAGTTGTAAGTATTCGGTGAATGCCGTATTGTGCGCATAGATAAAGTTTCGTACCGTTGCACCGTGATTTTAAATTATTTAAATTATGGTACAAGGCAAGAAACAATTAAACAGCAAGCCAAAGTTCGCCGAGGTTGTAATCGGTGACAATGAGGCAAAGGAAATCATCGTCAACTTTCCATCGTTCATCCGGGTGTGGTATTCGGAAAGGGTGAGAATGGTAACTTCACCAAATTGTATTGGGCTATCCGTGGTCATAAGTTTGCTTACCCTGGCAGAAAGGATACTATTAAGGCTTGCATCTATGTAAAGGAATTGGTTCGCTTCATGCTATGGAAGGTGGAAGAAGGGGTGAACACGAATAACTCGAATAACACAAATGGGGCAGACGTGAAGTCTGCTAAGGGCGTGGAGATTTATAACTGTTGCTTCGAGCCTGCTTATACCATTCAGCATATCGTTGAGGCTATGAAGAAGGTAACTGGATTGACTCAGTTTGTGCCTGATATTCCTAACTGGGTTATCATGCCTATGGCTAGAGCTGCCATGCTTCTTGGCTCACCAATGGGTATCTGTCCTGCGAGAGTGAAGAAACTCCAGATTTCTACTAATATCTGTGGTGAGAAGTTGAAGAACTGCGGTTATCATTTTAAGTGGAGTTTCGAGGAAGCTCTTGCTGACTGGTTCGAGGATAATGACAGGAAATATCTGAAATAAGGATATTGAAAACCATATCTTACCTTTTCCTTCTGCTCGGCAGAAGGGAAGGCGAGGATACGGACCTCATTACTTATGTAACAGACAGAAAGGGTCACGATATGCGTTATGCCATCGACTCTAGAAAGTTGCAGAAGGAATTGGGTTAGGAGCCATCTCTCCAGTTTGAGGAGGGTATCGAGGAAACCGTGAAATGGTATCTCGAGAACCAGGAATGGATGGATCATGTTACTTCTAGGGAGTATCAGAAGTATTATGAGGGGATGTATAAAGACAGATAATGTCTTTTTTCGAAAACCTACCCGTCCTTCCTTACCGTTAAGGAAGGCTCCACCTCTCATCTCGGTTCCCCTCAGGGAAGAAGAGGAAAACCGCCCTCCGGTGCTCAGAACCGCTTCGTTCTAAGGTTGGCGGACCATCAAAGGTCTACGCCAAGTTGTGCGGGCTGGGACCGCCAGGGGATAGCTGTTTACAATTAATAATTTACAATTTATAGTTTGCTGTTTGTAGTTTACTGTTTATTCGGGGGAAATTGGCTGATGAGTTGCAGAATTATTGCTTTTTTCTTGGTGGTTTCGAAGAAAAAGCGTAATTTTGCGGAAAAGTTTAACGTTTAAAATTATAGGTTATGGCAACATTAACTATACAAGTGGAAGATAATAGTGTTATGGCTGGACTCAAGAAAGTTCTTGAGGCAATGAAAGGCGTTGTGATTGTTCCTAATCATCAGAAAAGCATGTCAGGGATAGAAGAAGCAATGGATGATATTCGTCATGGTAGAGTGACGGAGTATGAAAGTGCTGATGATATGTTTGAAAAGTTGGGAATATGAAATACAGAATCATAGCCACCAGTCGCTTTGAAAAGGATGTAAAGCGTTGTAAAAAACGTAATCTTCCAATGGAAAAGCTAAAGAAGGTAATTCGAATACTAGAAGAGACCGGAAAATTACCTCCTGAATATAAGCCTCATAAACTATCTGGGCAATATGCGGGAAGTTGGGAATGTCATATTATGCCAGATTGGCTGTTGATATGGAAACAATATAATGATGAGCTGGTTTTAGTGATGACTAATACTGGTTCTCATAGTGATGTTTTCTAAAAATATTATCGCCAGCAGCTTTACGCAACGAACTGAAGCTTCTGTATTGTGGAGTCAGAAATACTTTCAGCTTAGAAAATGTAGTTGGTTTCTAAAGTGTAGTTTATGAAGATGCTTGATAGACAAGAATATGATGATTTGATGTCATATCTTAAGCCCGTATTTAAGAAAATTTGGGCGCATGAAAATGATGAAAGGCAAAAAGTTGGTAAAAGTTTGGATGCTTTCCAATTTGGCTTTCCAATTAATAATATATGGCTTTATCTGACTGAAAAAAATGGAGAAAAGTTTTATATTATTTTTAATGTTAGCTTTTTTAGTATGATTTCTGACCAGATAAAGCAAGCACAAACACAATATCCTGAAAATTTTGGGACAGGTAACGCAGATGATGTTATGGATGCACTTTATCAGGTTAGCAATTATAAGGGTTTGGGTGATAAGAATGCGTATCTGGATTATTTGGTGGATCATTGTTGCTGTTATGTCGTGTATCGAGTTAATGGTGAGTTCGGTGATGTGTTACGAATAGATTTGCTCCGAACTATCAAGCCCAATATAAACACTCCTGAGAAAAATGATGTTGTTGGCGGTCTTCTTCATGTTTTAAAACATTTTTCTTTGAATGGAAAGAATCTTGCAACAGGAACAGATAAAAATGATGTTTTCGATGTCAGTCATATAATTTATTTGATAGCAATGGCATTTAGACAGAAAAAAACAGTCAAAGGTAGTTCTTGTAAATATGAAGCTTTGCAAAAATTACAATCGGGTACGGGGCATGCTGTTTTCTATAGGAATCCTGATACAGGAGTATATTATCTTAATACGTATTTTTATGACAAGAGATATTTGTAGGCCAATGGTAAGAAATTAACTGGCTGCACATTGCATCCTCCCTGCTATATCAAGCGTGATGTGATGATGAAATGTGGTCTCTATGATGAGAACTACAAGATTGCTGCTGATACCAATCTCCTGGTGAACTATCTGTATAACTGCCATCTGAAGGTGGCGTATCTCCCTGAGTTCGTAACGAGAATGAGAATGGGTGGCATGAGTACTGATTCTACCAAGCGCAAGAAAGTGTGGGATGAGGATATCAGGGTATATACCGGATATGGCTTCAAGCCCGTGACATTGACAAAGCTGATGAAAATGGCTTGGAAGGTGCCACAGTTCATTAAGGCAAAGTTTATGTAAAACTTTGTCTTGAATGTAGGTTAGGGGCGATGGTCTCCTGGACCTGGACCGAGCTTGCGGTCTATAGCATCAAGGATTCGCCAAAGAAGGAGTCGAAATGTTTTAATTATACTATGGATATGTCGTAATCTCATGTTTCAACTTTTTTATATTATAGAAACGTGGCAGTTTTTAGTCTATTGTATATCTGAATAAATGATATGATTTTTGATTTTCTGAAATATTGTCTTGGTGAAAAGGATAATATGAGTAATGTTGTTGCTGATATAGACTGGCAGCAACTGTATTCCTTTGCTTCTAAGCAAGCTCTGCTGGGGCTTTGCTTTAATGGTATTGAGCGACTAGGAAAGGAGTATCCTGAGGAGTTGAAGCAGAATCCGATTGGAAGGGAACTGCTGGTGACTTGGATGGGTAAGGCGTAACAGATACGCCGACAGAACATGAAGGTGAATGCTGTGGCAGGTAAGCTCTTCGCTATGCTGAGAGTGGATGAGATGAGGTGTTGTGTTTTGAAAGGGCAGGGGAATGCCTTGATGTATCCGAATCCTTATTCACGTACTCCTGGAGATATTGATGTTTGGATTGATGCTAGTAGGGAGAGGATTATGGAGTATGCTCAAAAGAAGTTTGAACTGGGGGATGATATCAGACTGCAGCATCTGGAGACTTCCTTGGATGGTGTGCCTGTAGAGTTGCATTTCTTTCCTTGCTCTATGAATAATCCTATCTATCATGCCAGGTTGCAGAAGTGGTTCAAGCGGAATGCGGATCTGCAATGCTCGCATATTGTGAGTCTGCCCGATGGGGCAGGGTATATTGCTATTCCAACGACAGCATTCAATGTTGTTTATCAGCTGACGCATCTATATCACCATTTCTTCGATGAAGGAATTGGAATGAGGCAAATCATTGACTACTACCACATTGTTTGCGACTTTTATAAAGTCTATCAAAATTCTTCTAAAATCACCCCGTCCCTCTTTTTTGATAAAGCAAGCTGCACTCGGCAATTTGAAAGCGAGCTTTCATTGCACTCATTGGCATCGCTTTTTCCCCTTAAAGAGGGCTCCACCTCTCACCCCGACCCTCTCACCCTCAGGGAAGAGGGAGGAAACCGCCCTACTCGGTGCTGTGATCTTGATTTTTAAGTATCAGATTTGAGACAAAGGTTATAGTTATGTCCGTTTCATCAACAGTTTTTGGTTATCATGTTCAATATCTCTATACGTTGTATAGAATGATAGAGTCTGCTGATTCTAAAGAAGTATTCGTGCCCGAAGGAAGAGAAGATTTAGACATATATTTGAATGACCAAATTATCGAAACCATACAGGTGAAGTGTTATTCTGGGACAATCGTGTATTCTGATCTGTTTTCCAAGGGTAAATCTACTTCTTTGTTTTCTCGTGGTAAGGATAGTTTAGATGAAAATTCAAATGTAAAAATATCATTCGTGGCGGTTGGACACGGCAATGAAAAAGGAGTGATTTCTGATAGATTGACGAAGGTGTCCTCTCTTGTAAAGTCGCTCAAAAAAGAGGAAACTCTTCTTTTGGATTATGCTTCTTCCAAGGAGCTTGCTGCAAAAATATTATGGCAGTCTAAATCTCAAGTAGAGTTGGAAAATTATGTTGAATCTGTTTTAAAGAATCGATTTCCATCTATTGATCCTTTAATAGTAAAGGATTACTTGGTACAGTGGATTTGTTATCTTGTGATAAATGAAATGTCCGCTACTTATGATGATTTATGTTGTCAGGTAGGGCAGATTATTGAGTTTTCTGTGCGCCAAAAGGAATTCTTTACTCAATTTGGACTAACTGTAATTCCACTTTTTCAGTCAGTTTGTCAGGAAGATGTTAATTCTGAAATATCTTATTATCAAGGTATATCTGCTAAGGAAATACATATTGCCAAAAATTATGATGTTGTCAGAGAAGAAAAGTTGCAACAACTCTATGAGAAGCTGAAAGACAATAATCTTGTTTTCATTACGGGTGTCTCAGGTTCTGGCAAAAGTAGTTTAGCATATCGTTATTTGAAGATTTGTGGTACTCCTTTACGATACGAGATTAAATATGTAAATCGAAATAACATATCGCAGATTATTGCCACCATCAAAGATATTTCGAAAGGCTTGAAGAGTGAAGCTTTTGTTTATTTAGATGTGCTGCCATACGATACTTCATGGATTCAAGTGGTAAATGAAATAGAGGATACTCCTTTTGTTAAGTGCTTAGTAACAATCCGGCAGGATGATTGGAATAGGTGTAAAAACAAGGTTAATGAGAAACTTCATTATTCTACTCTTGCCTTAGATTTAACCGAATCTGAGGCAAAGGATATCTTTGATCATCTATGCGATAGAGGATTGTGCCATATTGATATATTTGAAGAGGCTTGGAATGAATCCGGACATCCTCAAACATTGCTTGAATATGTGTATTTCTTGACACATGGTGTTCCTCTAAGGGCAAGAATCTCTGAACAGATAGGAAGACTTGATCATGTAAATGCCTCCTTTCTTCAGTATATATCTGTCTCGAATGTCTTGCAGGGAAATATCTCTGTGAATGCCATTCGGAACTTGTGTCATCTTTCTCCAATGGACCTGTCTCGATGTATAGACCAAATGAAAGGTGAATTCTTTGAGTACAATGGTGAAGGATTTTCTGATGTTCACCCCATTAGAACTCATATCATAGTTGAAGAGATATTTAGGAATTATAGAAATGGTTTAGAAGAAATTGGTATGGAATTATTCGAGCATATTAATGAAAACACAAGTCCTCTGTTTCTTATGGCCCTTATAGATGAAGGAAAATATACGCCTGATTCTCTTTTGCGTGAATTGGAGGGTAAGAAGATAAACTCTATGCAAGCGTATATGGTGGCAAGAACATTGGTGTGGTGTGGAGTTAAACATTATATTGATAATAATCAAGCAGCGTTTGATTGGTTAAGGCAAACTGCGCCTCTTTGTTGGCAATACTTAGTGCCTGTTAACTTTACGGAAACCGAACTTGAGGAATCTGTGGAGAAATTGTTCGGAAGCCAAATAGGTCTTACGATGGATGATGTAAGGAAAAAATTTTCTTTGCAGACTGAGGTCTATTTCTATTTATGTAAATGGCTTGATAGTTCTATCTCTTTGGAAAAGCCTAAAGAGTGGCGAGACTATTTTTGGTTAGCAAAATTCTTAACGATATGTAATTTGCAGCTTTCTTATAAGCCAGAGTTCTCTGAATTTAGGATAGAGGCTAATTTTCCTGAAGATTTGGATGAGATGGCAGATGTTCTTCTTGGACTGAAACTGGCTGGTTATGATTCTGCCACATTTAATCAGCTGGAAGAAAACTTCGTTAAGCAATTTCGTATCCAAAATAATATCTTGGAGTTTGATATTTGTGAAAATGAGGTTAAATGTCTTACTTTCTTAGACTATTTTACTGCAGGGAAACAATTTGAAAATGGAGATGGAGATATAATGCATCGCATTAATCTGCATCATATTGATTTGCTGAGAAAAGCATTTCCAAATGCAGATGTATATCATTCAGAGATCATAAAAGATGAGATTTTTGAAGATATAGATTTGACTTTTGAAAAGCATATTAGTAGAGAAAAGTTACCGCTTGATGATATGCAAGAACCGCGCACAATGATAGTGCATTTGTATGAGAAAAGCTATGTCCTTCCTTCCAGAAAAGCTTATTGTGATCAATTGATAACTTTGCGTAAGCTATTTGTTGATGTAATAAAAGAATATTGGCAAGGTGTTGATGACATTCATCGAGTAGGAAAGGCGTACAATGCCAAAATGGATCAAGTTTCTTATGATGTGTGTGATAAGATTTTAAATACTCACATAGAGTTGCCTGCAACTGAAATAAATAGATTCGGATTAGGTTATGAAATTAACAAAAAGGAGAATGAAGACCAAAGTGCAAAAGATAATTTGAAGAAATTAAACTCCTTGTATTCTCATTATTCTACTGATTTGACAATCTTCTTCAGACAGTGTTACCAGCCTTCAGGTGGCTTCATCAATGATGTTCAAAGAATGACGATGATATTGCTGGATGCACAGGATAAGTTGAAAAAATTGCAAAGTTTATTTCATCAGGTTTTTGATGGTTATGTTGATGTCGTTGAGATCAAGCAACTTGATGAGAGAGAAAAACAGCAGATGACGTGCCTTATTGCAGTTTATAATTGGTTAGCTCAAAACCAGCCTTATATGTCTTGCAGGCAGTTATTAAAGCAGATAAAACCAAAGAAACTGACGGCTACTCAAAGATTTGAAGTCAACGATGAGGTTGTTGATAATCCGTCTCAAACTTTAGTTGACTCTATTGAAGATTTGGAAAATCTTCGGAATATGCAATTGAGAGATATTTATAATAGATGCTCTCATCTTGATGACTTATCTATCCAAATCGTTGATAAGTATATAAAACGCTATGATGATACTATAGAGGGTATGAGAAATTGTAGTTTATAGTTAACTGTATTTTGCTGCTATCGTCAAAATAGATAACGATAGGTTGGCAAGAAAAATAAAGTCCTTACTTAACTCTCTGCTATTGAAGAGAATGAAGCAGTTGGAAAACAATAAAAAGACAATATGAGGTTATCTTGTGATCCCAACAGTGGAGTTTAATATTATCTTCCAATTGACTCATATCTACTCGCATCTGATGAATGAGGGGATTGGGTTAAGGCAGCTGGTGGATTATTACTATGTTCTTTGCGACTTTTATAAAGTCTATCAAAAATCTTCGAAAACCCACCCGTCCTCCCTTACCCTTAAGGGAGGCTCCACCGCTTTCCCCAAGCCCCTTTTCAATGGTCTTTACACCCCCTTCGGTTCCCCCGTTTCCGGGGGACAGAAACCTCAGGGGACAGGGGATGTAACCGCCCTACAGTGCTGTTTTTTCGAAAATCACCCCGTCCCTCTTTACCCTTAAAGAGGGCTCCACCTCTCAACTCGGTCTTCTCCCCTCAGGGAAGAAGAGGGAAACCGCCCTACTCGGTGCTCGGAACCGCTTCGCTCTAAGGTTGGCGGGGCATCAAAGCCCTCGCCATATTTTGCGGGATGGGACCGCCTGGGAATAGCAGTTTATAGTTTACAGTTAATAGTTAATAGTTTACGATTGATTTCGTGGTTATTTGCTGATAACTTGCAGATTTCTTGTTAATTGCTTGGTGGTTTCGAGAAAAAAGCGTACTTTTGCGGCAGAGTTAAACGTTTAAAAGGAGAAGATTATAATGAATGAAAGAATATTCGATATAAAAAAGGTTGCACGCTATATCGCTTTGTCTTTGTTGACGAAACAGATGACGGTTAGCCCTTTGAAACTCCAAAAGTTGCTTTATTATGCGCAAGCTTGGAGTATGGTGTTCTTTGGTCGCCAAAGACAACTGTTTGCAGATGTTCCGCAAGCATGGGTAAATGGTCCGGTTTACCCTACTATATATAATATGTGGAAGAATAGAAACATGTGTGAGCATCTTACACCAGCAGATTTTGAAACAACTGAGGATGTTATAGATGAAGCTCTCGGCGAGGTGACTAAGCAATTAGGGCTTGGCGATGATGAAATCCAATTGTTGGAACAAATAGTACTGAAATATGGTAGCAAATCACAGAATTACCTCATATTCTTGACTCACTCTGAATTGCCTTGGTGTGAGAAACGCGAGGGGCTGAAACCTTATGAACGCTCGGTAAATCCTCTGTCATTGGACACGATGTATAGCTATTATGCTGAGCGTCATGCCAAGAATGTAGAACGCAGAAAAGGTATGGTAACGGCATGAGTATAGAGATTTTTGATGATGACATCGAACAGTTGCGAGATGATTTATCTGTAGAACCTTGGAATGTCATCAGTAATGATGACGTCAGGAATTCTTGTCTGTTACCGATTCGCATCAGCTATGAATTTGTTGATATGGGAGATACAGAATATGGTTTTAATCAGAATTTCTCTGAAAAAGATACCTTTGAGTACTTTGACTGCATGAAATATATTTCTGGTCGAACCATTGATGAACTTTTGATGGATGATGGCTTTCGCTTACGTAGGCATTCTGCTTTACACAAGCCTTTGAAGTCGGCTTTGGATAAATTGGAACTTGGTATAACTGAAGGACAGCCAATCATCTTTCATTTTGGACTATATACGGATAAGAAGCAAATGGCTTCAAGAGAAAGTGGTGTTCGTTCGCCTAGAATATACTTTATGCAAGGGTTGTATGGTGTAATTTATCCTCTCTTCTTCGACCCTTATCATGAAATTACAAAATAGATTAATATCCTACACTGTGGTACTCCTGCTGTCACCTTTACTCTTCCTGGGTTCGCTGAATGGCGAGACTGGCAGAAAGAGTGTGAAAGTACTCTTCATCGTGCAAAAAATACTAGAGAAAATGGAAGAATACTGCAGAAGAAGATACAACAATTTTGTGTCTGCTTGTGGAACCTAGTCTTTTTGAAAAGACAGAATTGGGAGATTTCCAGGCTATTAATGATCCAAAAACTACACTTTCTGAGCTTGAAAAATCGGCTCAGGAAAGAATATATTTGAAGCTAGTTGAAGAAATTGAACGTATAACTAGTTCATGTAACTAAATTCTTTTTATTAAAGGTTTTTCTAAAATATGAATATTTATGAACAGAAATGATAAGTTTGAACTTTTCTTCTCGGAAAATGAATTGATTTCAAGTAATAAGTCTTGGAAGAAAATAGGGGATAATTATGAGCAGTATAGCATAAATAGTTCTCGTAATTATATAACCAATGCATCTTGTGGTATTAATTCTAAATAAATTTGTCTTATGAGCAATTGGAGTGAGATTTTGACAGAAGTAAATCAATCTTTTCCAACAAATATTGATTTGCTTAATAAAAAAAGGAAGGAGTATATGGATAAAATAGCGGAAATAACAGGGCGTAATGTTATAACCTATTATTCTGGCTGGCTTAAAAATCCTAATGCGCCATTTATTTCAATTAATGATTCTGACATGAATGCTTTCATGACTAACGTATATAGACTGGATAGAAGTAAAGGTCTTGATTTAATATTGCATACTCCTGGTGGCGATTTAGCTGCTACAGAAAGTATCGTGAATTATCTTCAGTCTGCTTTTGGTGGGAATGTGCGTGCTATAATTCCTCAAATATCAATGTCTGCTGGTACGTTGATTGCAATGTCGTGTCGAGAAATATTGATGGGACGTGAGTCTTCTCTGGGGCCGATAGATCCTCAACTTGGAGGAATTCCATGTCAGGGTATGCTGGATGAATTTGATAAGGCTGTAAATGATATCGCTAGTAGACCTTCTTCCTTAGGCTTGTGGCAGGCAATCATCGGTAAACTGAATCCAACTTTTATTACCAATTGCGAGAATTCGATAAAATGGTCAAAGGAACTAGCCAAGTCATTCCTATTAAAAAATAATCCTGAGCTTAATATAGACAACATATATGAGGTTTTTCTCAATCATCAGCATAGTTATTCGCATTCTCGTCATATTCCTAAGGAGCAATGTAAGGCTGCTGGCTTGAAGATAACAGATTTGGAAATGAACCAAGACTTACAAGATGCTGTATTAAGCCTTCATCATTGTTATATGATTTTGTTTGATAAGATTGCATGTTCTAAGGTTGTAGAAAACCAAATAGGTGGTTGTTTTATTCAAAATTATTCTGAAGAGGGAAAATAGGTATGGCTATATTTGTATATACATGTAACCAAGAAAATTCTTGGAAGGCCATGAGTTCGTATGGTGTGATGCAATGCGTGGCTTGCATTTCCTGAGACCTCCGTTTACCCAGAGCAAGCTGGTGAGATGTGTGAAGGGTAGAGTGCTGGATGTTGCCGTGGATATCCGTAAAGGTTCGCCAACATACGGCAAGCATGTGGCGGTGGAACTGACTGAAGATAATCATCGTCAGTTTTTATTTCTAAGGGCTTTGCGCATGGCTTCGCTGTGTTATCAGAGACTGCGGTATTCCAGTATAAGTGTGATAACTTCTATCACCCTGAGGCTGATGGGGGTATCTCTATCCTGGATGAATCTCTCGGTTTCGATGGCTTATTGCTATATAAGAATAATTGATTTCTTGAGATATGGAAAGAAGTGAATTGCTGAGTTTGATAAGGGAGGACTATCGATGATATGAGAAACTGAAAGGAAGTAATTTTTGCAATTGTAAGAAGGTAGGAATAACTTTCTTTAGTGAATCCTTTTGGTTCCGTGTATGCTCTTATCTTCAAAGTAAAAAATAATGTTTTTGTTAGGATGATAATCAAAACGTTATCGCAGTTTTATCGCATGAATGAACAGCGCCTGGGTATCGAATTGCCTATAGATACTAGAGTTATGGAGGACAAAATTCCGCCATTATGGTACCATAGTCATTAGTGAGAATTCTGTAATAGGAAAGAATGTTACTGTATTGTAATAGTTGTGGGTTCTTTGTATGGAGGAATGATGTGGTGTATTAGTAGGAAGTGATATATCCATAGGAGATAATTGCTAGATAGGTGCAGGTGCTATTGGCGTAAAGTCTCTGCCAGACAATTCTATTGTGGGTCCATTAAAATCGGTGATCATTAGATAGAATGTTAATAAAGTAAACCTACCTCTATAAAAATAATGTTGCTATGGTGAATTTTTAGGTATATGCAGAAAAAAAGCCCCATCCTGCATTATTTTGCAGGATGAGGCTCACATTATTTCGCTCCTTTACAATCGCTTCGGTTGCTTCTAACATGAGTTCTGACATGAATCTTTTTACCGTTTTGGATTCTGTCATATTCCTGAATGCGATTGTACTTGCGTCCATCGGAATCTTTTGCCATAAGCTTTCATTACTCGTCCTTGCCCGAGGTTCTTAAATGGTTTATTACTCTGTGGTGACCTACCGATTCCACTACGGTGTGAATGTCTCTTCTGCTATAATCCATTGGGTACACGAACCAATTCTGTGTTAACCCAGAAGGAACCTGTCAGTTGGTTGCAGCCTCTACAGAGAGGAGTAATGTAGATTTCTTCTCCACCATAAACTTTCTGCACATGTGCTCCAACAAGATTGTTGTGGTTAGGGTCACCACAATGGCCACAATGACTTGCTTTATGGCCTACTTGCTTTTCCCAATACTCGAGCCATGAAGACTCACCTGTTGATGGCCTTAGCCATCTGTTGCTACCAGTAACATTTTTTACTAAACTCATTGTATAATTTTTTAATTGTTAATTATCTTACTACTTAGCCGCTAAAGGCTTCGCAATAAGTATATGTCAATCTCTAATAAGCAATATGTATGCCAAAAACAGAAAGTGACAGTGTAAAAAACATCTTTTTATATTCTATATTAGGTCAAAATATGCTTATTTTAAACATAGAACAACTTTTATGATACAGACAATCTGTCAGACATATAGTGACATTGAATATGAGAGTCTATGTGTCATATTGGCACGTAATGTACTAAATGGCATAAAAGATATTAAATTAATTGATGTGTATTTGTATAATCGGTAAATTTTAGTATCTTTGCAAAAAAAAATAATATAACAATGATTCATTAGTATGATACAAGAAATAAGAATAAAAAATTTCCGTTCCTTTAAAGACGAGGTCGTATTCAGTTTTGAAGCGAGCAAAGATTCCAATTTTGAGGATAAGAATGTCATAGCCATGAATGATGGGACTAGACTGTTAAGATTTGCTGCAGTTTTTGGAGCCAATGCAAGTGGTAAGTCGAATCTGTTGTGGGTATTTGAGTTTTTAAGGCGTTTTTGGAAACATAAACCCAAAGATTCTGATGAAAAAATAAATATAAACCCCTTCATGCTAGATTCGGAAACATCTCAAGAGCCATCACAATTTCATTTAAAATTTTATGTTGGTCAAACTAAATATGCCTACAAATTGATTGTTGACTCTTCTGCTGTTTATGAAGAGCAGTTGAATGTGTATACTAGTGTTCAGCCATCATCGCTGTTCAGCCGCCAACTGGATGAAAATGAGAAGTCTGTAATCAAGTTCAATTCTTCGCTGAAGTTGAATGAACTGACGGTTCAAGAAATAGCATTGCGATGCCTGAAGAATACATCTTTGTTTGCAGTAATAAATACAGTAAACTCATCATTTGGAAAATTGGAAGAAGCTAAGGATAAACTTAGCAATTATCTGATGCCAATGATTGGTCCAACAACTCATATGCTTAATTTTGCAGAACAGCGTATGGTAGATAACAAAGAACTGAAGGATTATTTATTGTGGTTTATCAAAAAGGCAGATTTTAATATATCAAACATCAATATTGAAAAAAGTAAGGAGGAGATTCCAGAACGTGTAAAGCAAATGATTTTGTCTGATAGCAATGTCCCGGAGGAAGCAAAAAAGAGTTTACAGAACCAAAACTTCTTAGAATCGCTCAACACGCTATTTGTGCATGAAGTGCGCAATTCTCGCGGTGTTGAGACTTATAACCTGTCTGAAGAACAACAAAGTAGGGGAACCCAAAGAGTCTTGGGTATAGAAACCGCAATACAAGCATCTGTGAAAAATCAGTCATTTTTAGCGATTGATGAAATGGAAACTTCACTAAACCCCATGTTGTTAGATTTTGTAATTCAGAATTATTTATCAGAGAAATCATCAGGGCAGTTGCTTATAACTACTCATTATGATGCTTTGCTAAATCGTGTGGACAAATATCTACGTAAAGATTCGGTATGGTTTACAGAAAAGATGCCTGATGGTTCAACAAAAGTTTATTCTCTGAAAGATGTGCGTGGTATAAATAAGATGCGTAATCTTCAGAAACGCTACGAAGATGGTAGTTTGGTTGATGCCTATCCACACATTTCTTAAAATTAGGTCAGTTGAGTAATAATTAAAAAAAGCGCATCGGAAAGGGGGAGAATGGTAACTTCACCAGATTGTATTGGGCTATCCGTGGTCATAAGTTTGCTTACCCTGGCAGAAAGGATACCATCAAGGCTTGTATCTATGTAAAGGAATTGGTTCGCCAATGGGTATCTGTCCTGCGAGAGTGAAGAAGCTCCAGATTTCTACTAATATCTGTGGTGAGAAGTTGAAGAACTGCGGTTATCAGTTTAAGTGGAGCTTCGAGGAAGCTCTTGCTGACTGGTTCGAGGACAATGACAGAAAAGGGCTGAAATAAATTGGATGGACAATGTTGCCAGTTTTGGCAAAACAATGTTTGATGCCTCTGCGGTTGCAGATTATGCAAAGAGATTGGCTAAACATACTGGTATGGAATTAGTGAGAGTCAATCCGATGCTTCTTCAAATCATACGTGGTGGAAAGAAGAAAATCACTTGAAGTGATGAAGAGTATGACTTGATTTATTTAGCTTTACTTTACAAGAAAAACTTATGTTTATAATTAATCAAATCTAAAGATGAGAGATTCACTAAAAAGTTTAATGGAGCATTGTATAGGATTAAAATATTCATTGCCCAATACAGGAAGTTCAATTCCTAAGATTACAGTTTCAACATTGTCAGACAAATGTTATCAAGTGTTGACTTCTGATGGCGACTTGTCTAAGATTATTTATAATGGTATTATTGAATATTCATTCGATGAGAGTTCTATTGATTTAACTAAGCTAGATACCCTTCAAAAAAGAGCTTTAATTAGTAGAATGAAGTTTGATTGTGCTGCAACAGAGAAACAACAACTTAAGTATGGATTTTATGGCGAAGTCTTACTTTTTCTTATGCTGCAACATTTCTATGGTGCAGAAACTTTTATATCAAGAGGACATTTTTATAATCCTTTAGAAAGTTCAGAAACAAAAGGATTTGATACTTATCAAATGTTGCTAAAATCAGATGGAAGTATAGAACTCTGGTTTGGAGAAGTGAAATTTCATAAGTCTTTTAGGACTGGTGTAAATCAAATTCTAGAAAAAATAAACATTAGTCTTTCTGATGATTACTTAAATAAAAATTTTATCGCAATGGAGGATTTTGAGACATTTGTAAATACTAAAGTGTCAATTTCTCCAATACTAGATGCCTTTAGGAATAACCCTACAGTTAACTTGGCAGAGGTAGCACGTAATAATGGAATGTCTTTTGTGTATCCGATGCTCGTGGTTTTTAATGATGAAGGCAAGTCTTATGATGAAATTATAAAGAGTGTAGTTGACTATACAAATAATAGATTCACTCAGTTAAACATAAATTTTTCTTTAGAATATTCGTTGTTTTTCATCTTGCTACCTGTGAGCGTAGCAAAAGATATTAAAGATCAAGTAAGAAAATGGATATTATCAAATCAGCAAGTAATATAATTAAGCTAATATATGCAAAGAGGCGAGGAGAAAATGTAGATGCAGATTTGGTGCAAAAGGTCTGTGTGTACTTTGACTCGATAAAAGGCAATGAGTTATCAAGTTCCGATTTGCATTTCCTTAGATATATAGCAAATGAAGCTGGAGTTCCTCAATACTATGTTATGTTGAGTAAATTTCAGCATGGCTTAGAACAGTCTGAAGTGGATCTCCATATCAAGGATTTGCCGGTACTTGTTGGAGAGGCATCATTATGTGTTGCGGATGATGTGCAATTGCATAAGTATCAAATGAATGTCTTAAATAGATTTGAAAATGGCAAAAGTAATCGTTACTTCTTGTCTGCATCAACATCGTTTGGTAAGACTTTCTTGATTTATGAAATTCTGCGAAAGATGCAATATGATAATGTTTGCTTTATATTTCCAACAATAGCGTTGCTTTCTGAAAATCTCTTGAAGATATATAATAGTACTTCTTATCAATGGGTTAAACAGGGATATAAAATACATACCCTGAGTGATACTGAACTTCAGGAACATCATAACTTGTTTATTTATACTCCAGAACGATTCTTGTCTTTTATGGATAAGCATCAAGAACTAAAGTTCGATTTCTTTTTCGTTGACGAAGTTTATAAAATTGATAATGAGTATTTGGTAGATGATGAACAAAGAGAAAATGAAAGGGATGTTGCTTATCGAATTGCGACTCAAATTGGTATGGAGTGCAGTAAAGATTGCTTATTAACTGGCCCATATATCAAAATTGACGAGAATAATCCAGAGTCTTCCATAGAAAGGTTTCTTCATTGGGGTGGCATGTCTTTTGTTGATTATGGGACATTAGAAATCGTAGGAAAACAAGAGGTAGAGTTGAAATCGTCGAAGAAAATAAAATTACCAGATACCCAAACTATAATAAATTTTACCTCAGTAAGCAAAAAAGAACGTTTTAAGGAATTAGTGTGCTCTTTGGTTAATAATAATGAAAATGTTATAGTTTATACAGCAACAAAAGCTCAAGTAGAGAATTATGCAAGGGAACTTTTAGCAGATGATTTACTACCTGATGTTGAGTCTGAAAACATGGGTATGTTCTTGCAACATTTAGAAAACTTGTTTAAAAATAAGAAGGGGGCGCAATGGATTGTAACCATGGCATTGAAAAAAGGCATAGGGGTGCATCATGGGCTTGTGCCAAAATATATTCAAAACGAAATAATAGATTTGTTCAACAATGGTGTCCTTAAAGTCTTAATCTCAACAACAACAATTACAGAAGGGGTAAATACAACTGCAAAAAACATGGTTGTTTTATCTCATAAAAAAGGTAGGAAAGAACTGAAACCTTTCGATGCCAAAAATATTGAAGGGCGGGCTGGAAGGTTTATTCACCATTATATGGGGCGCGTGTTTGTTTTTGATAAAGAATTCTTAACCATAAAAAATGAAGCGACAGATGAGCTAGGACATAAGTTCTTTGACAGTAATACTCCAAAGACATCAGTTGATATTCCTTTTATAGATAATTGCTATCTAACAGAACGAGAAATCTCTGAAAAGAAATGGATTGCTGACATGGCAAATAGCGGAGAATTACCAAGTCAAATATTGGATGTATATAAGACGATTGCGCCAAAGGACAAGTACTATTTGTTTCAGTCAGTAAAAAGAATGACAGAACAAGAAAAGGAGGAAATGCGTAGTTTTATTTCATCTTATAATGGATCAAAATATATTAAGAAAAGTGGTTTGGAGGTTATATTTGATAAAATAAAATCTATTTTACCTCAGCAGGGGGAACTTTTAAAACTTATTGAAATTCAACGAGACCGATATTGTCTAATGACTAATCTTGTTTCGGTCTTTTTGAAGCAAGGTTTTGTTGGATCTGTGAATTATTATATAAACTCCATGGGTGTAGATGAAGCTGTAAGGTATGCTGCAAAATTCGTGTTTAATACGTTGAGGTATCAAGTTGTCAAGTATTTGGGACTTTTCAATGTCTGTTATAAATATGCCTTGGCACAGGAACGAAATGTTGAAACTAGAGAAATTGTCGGTATTGATAGCCTTTTGATGCGAATGGAGTATAATGCTGATACGCCTTATGGACGAAAGGCGAGTGATGCAGGTGCTCCCTTTGCTGTAATAGATTATTTTGATAAGCTTTATTCGCATCAGAATGGTGCAGGTTATGAGTTACTCGATGAGTACGAAAAACAAAATGTAAGGCGAATTAGAAATATTGTTCTAAGCTAACCAATCGGTACAAAGATTTCAGTTCTGCTTTTCAAATTGCAAAGGTAATCTATTTTTTCAATTTCTGGCGCATCAAATCGCCTGCTTACCATTGTTCGCCCTAGTGTGGTATTCGGAGGGGGAATGGTAACTTCACCAGATTGTTTTGGGCAATCCGTGGTCATAAGTTTGCTTATCCTGGCAGAAAGGATACCATCAAGGCTTGTATCTATGTAAAGGAACTTGTCCGTTTCCTTCTGTGGAAAACGGAAGTGAAGAGTGAAGAATTAAAATGCTGGCGTTGAGATTTACAACTGTTTCTTCGAGCCTGCTTATACCATTCAGCATATCGTGGAGGGTATGAAGAAGGTAACTGGTTTGAGGATAATGACAAGAATGGGCTAAAATAATTCAGTCCTTATATAATTTTATATGATTTATACATTTTTCGCTTTCCAGAGATACTGCCTTGGGAGTAAGAGTGATGTGAGTAAAGTGATTGCTGGTATGGACTGGCAGGAACTTTATTCCTTTGCTTCTAAGCAGGCTCTGCTGGGGCTTTGCTTTGAGGGTATTGAGAGACTGGGGAAGGAGTATCCTGAGGAGTTGAGGCTGAACCCGATAGGGAGGGAACTGCTGATGACTTGGATGGGTAAAGCGCAACAGATTCGCAGGCAGAACATGAAGGTGAATGCTGTGGCGGGTAAACTCTTTTCTATGCTCAGGGAGGATGGGATGAGGTGCTGTGTCCTGAAAGGACAAGGGAATGCCTTATGTATCCGAATCCTTATTCACGTACTCCTGGGGATATTGATGTTTGGATAAATGCCAGTAGGGAGAGGATCATGGAGTATGCTCAAAAGCGGTTTGAACTCGGGGATGATATCAGACTGCAGCATCTGGAGACTTCTCTTGATAGTGTTCCTGTGGAGCTTCATTTCTTTCCTTGCTCCATGAATAATCCTATCTATCATGCTAGATTGCAGAAATGGTTTCGAAGGAATGCGGATCTGCAAAGCTCAAATGTTGTTGGGCTGCCCGATGGGGCAGGGGATATTGCTATTCCTACTTCGGCATTTAATGTGATTTATCAGCTGACCCATCTATATCACCATTTCTTCGATGAAGGAATTGGAATGAGGCAAATCATTGACTACTACCACATTGTTTGCGACTTTTATAAAGTCTATCAAAATTCTTCTAAAATCACCCCGTCCCTCTTTACCATTAAAGAGGGCTCCACCTCTCACCCCGACCCTCTCACCCTCAGGGGAGAGGGAGGAAACCGCCCTACTCGGTGCTCGGAACCGCTACGCTCTAAGGATGGCGGGGCATCAAAGCCCTCGCCAGATTGTGCGGGATGGGACCGCCGGGGTGTTAGTGGGGATACGAGTTCTGCTTCCTGTTCTTCTGCCTCTGGTTCTTCTATTACTTCTGTCCGTTCTGCTTTCACTACAGATTCTTCTGCCTCTACTGCTTTAGTTGTGGTGCATAGAGAATTGAAATATCTTGGATTGTGGAAGTTCGCAGGGGCGGTGATGTATGTTCTGAAGGAGGTGCTTGGATTGGCTGAGGATAAGATGATAGTGCCAATGGATGAGAAGCGTGGGAGGTTGCTGTTGGCAGAGATTCTGGATGGTGGTAACTTCGGTAGGCACTTTACGAAGTATGCTGGGTTTACGCATCAGAGTATGGGGAAGAAGTATTTCCTGAAAATATGGAGGAATATGCACTTCGTTCGATATTATCCTGCAGAAGCGCTTTGTGAACCATTGTTCCGTACTTGGCACTTCTTCTGGAGGCTAAAATATAAAAAATAAATTAACAAATAATTAATTGAAATAACTCTGTTTATGTTTATCGAGATGCAGATAGGTAATCAGCTAGATGAGGATGACTATCTACACTTCGATTATCAATGAAAATCATAATGAAGAAAAAAGTTTTTGTAAGCGGTTGCTATGACCTGCTACATTCTGGTCATGTGGAGTTTTTCCAGCAGGCATCACAGTATGGTGACCTTATGTAAGCATGTATCATCCGGGATGGGCGATTACCATCTCGCTGGAACCGACCTTTGAGGTGCGCGACCGCTGCGGTCTGTCTACCTCTACCCGTAAGGTGATTCAGAAGATATGGCCGGTGAAGTTGCCGAAGATGGATCCGGAGATGCTTGCCCGACTGGTATTCTGCTTTGAGAACAATCCGGAGCGTCACGATGGTATCATCTCAGGTGCCCAGGATTCTATCGGTATCTGTGTTCCCGGTTTGGTGCGTCATTATTATGACAACAACTTCTGGCCGGAGAAGATTGAGAGTACGCAGGATGAGATGACCCTCCGTTTCCTGGAAGACCATCTGGTGATGATTCCGATGGAACCGAGAAGACCGGGATGCAGTGTGGTGGAAGGTAAGGATATCACGCCTGAGAAGGTGAAGGCGCTGGCTGATGCGGCTGATGCCTGCTGGAAGGCGATTCTGGCGCACGACCTTGATGCCTTTGCTGCAGCATACAGGGCATCTTTCGAGGCCCAGATTGCGATGTTCCCGGGTATGGTGAATCCGTCTATCAACGGTGTGATAGAACCGGAGGCGAGTGTGCAGCCGATGATTGACCGCTACAGCAACATGGAGGAGGTTCTGGCATGGAAGATGCCGGGAGCCGGTGGCGGCGGTTATCTGGCACTGGTAGTAAAGGACAGGCTTAAATTTGCTGAGAATCATGACGAAGCCATCCATCTTCAGATACGAAGGGCATAACTATCTGGTGCCCTTTCTCATCATCAGCAGCCTCTTCTTCATGTGGGGATTTGCCCATGGCATCCTCGAAGTGCTGAATCCGCATTTCCAGGAGTCGTTCCATATCAGCAAGGCGATGTCGGCCTTGACGCAGACAGCCGTTTATGGTGCCTACTTTCTGATGGCACTGCCTGCCGGATGGGTTATCCGGAAGTGGGGCTACAGGAGGGGAGTGATAACAGGACTGGTTCTCTTCGGTATCGGTGCCCTGATGTTCATACCGGGAAGCAGGATCAATAGTTTCTACTTCTTCGTTCTGTCGCTGTTTGTGATAGGATGCGGACTGACCTGTCTGGAAACGAGTGCGAATCCTTATACTACGGTACTGGGACATCCTGACAAGGCGGAGAGCAGAATCAACCTGTCGCAGTCGCTCAATGGTATCGGATGGATTGTAGGACCGCTGGTTGGCGGACAGCTTCTGTTCTCGGGTGTCAACATTGCTATTCCTTATGCCATGGTGGGTATCTTCGTGCTTGCTGTGGCACTCGTCCTGTCAAGAATTAAGTTGCCGGACCCAAGGAGAGCGCATGAGGCGGATACGAACGAGATGGTGGAGGAGAAGCCGATGCGAGTGATGGCATTCGGTTTCGGTATGCTGACCTTGTTTCTTTATGTGGCTGCGCAGACGGGTGTGAACAGTTTCTTCATCAACTATGCTGAGGAGAGTATTCATATAGAGAAGCAGACTGCCAGTCTGTATCTCGCCTTTGGCGGAATGGGTCTGTTCTTTATCGGCCGACTGGCTGGTGGTGTCATCATGAATTATATCCAGCCAAGGCTGGTGCTGCTGGTCTGTGCCATCCTCACCTTTGTTGCCACATTGATTGTGGTGGTATGTAGCGGCACCTTATCTCTCATTGCGTTTTTCGCCCTGTATCTGGGAGAGAGCATCATGTTTCCGACTATCTTCTCGCTGGCATTGAGGGATGCGGGTACAAAGACCAAACTTGCTTCTTCATTGCTTATCATGACGATAGTGGGTGGAGCGGTTGCTCCTGTAATTATGGGGTATATAGCGGATACTACAGGCAGTATGGCGATTGCCTTTCTTATACCGCTGGTATGTTATGGGGTGATTGGAGGGTATGCTTTTTCGAATTACTCTGGCTCTTCTTTGGCAAAGAAGTAGTTTTTTCGAAAATCACCCCGTCCCTCTTTACCCTTAAAGAGGGCTCCACCTTTCTCACCAAGCCTCTCTTCCCTCAGGGACGAGAGGATGTAACCGCCCTACTCGGTGCTCGGAACCGCTACGCTCTAAGGTTGGCGGACCATCAAAGGTCTCGCCATATTTTGCGGGATGGGACCGCCTGGCAGTTGCGGGGGAGATCTAATGCTGCATCAAAGCCCTCGCCATGTTGTGCAGGATGGGACCGCCTGGCTAAAGGTGGATAGGATTATTGAAGTGCTGGTTTTGTAGTAATTCGCTGATGAGTTGCAGATTTCTTTTGATTTTCTTGGTGGTTTCGAGGAAAAAGCGTAACTTTGGCGGCAAGTTATATAAACTAAATAATAGGAGATAAGATTATGGCAATAGCTATTAAAACAATTCCTGTATTGACAGGTGATGTTGCAGAGCGCTTTATAGAGATTGCAGAGAGTAGTAGAAATACTGCCACAACTGTGATTCCTGAAGGAGCACAAGATGCAATCCGTCGTATGATGGAACGCTCAAAAAATGTAAAGATTAAACTTCCTCTTTAATTAAATTGGCTGGTGAATAATTATCAATTTAATATTATGGAAAGATGCGACTTCATGCCTTTGACCGCAGAACTTGCATCTTTGCCTTTTTGTTGTGGTGAAACAGAAGGAGATAAAGACTTGGAAGACTTCTTTCATCACAATGCCTTGTTGTATGCTCAAGAGCGACTTGGTAAGACTTATTGCTTTGTCAACAATGAAGGTGAGTTCTCTGAAATCGTTGCATTCTTTACTGTATCAAATGATAGTGTAAAGACAACTTTTATTCCGAAACCTTCTGCAAACAAGGTTCAACGAACTATACCAGGTCAAAAACATCTTCGTACTTATCCTGCCGTATTATTGGGAAGACTAGGGGTTAATAAGAAATATCAAGGACGAAATTTCTTAGTTGGTCAACAAGTGATGAACTTTATCAAGACGTGGTTTGTACAGGAGGATAACAAAACAGGATGTAGATTCTTGGTTGTTGATGCGTATAATCAGCCAAAAGTTCTTAGCTTTTATGAGCGCAACAAGTTTAAGTATCTATATGCCACAGAAGAATTAGAAAGAGCAGAACAGCATTTCCCGGAAACTTCTCCGGTTTATACCAGGCTCATGTTCTTGGATTTGTTGCATACTCAGATATTGGAATATCCTAATGTAATTAAGTAAAATTGTTTGGTTAATATATTCTGATGAACTTCTTCTTGCTTTTAATCTGTTGAAACATCTTCCTGGCATCCGAGTTCATAAGGAGAATGAAGATTGTGAAGAGATTCGGATGACTGAGGTATGCGTATTAAATAATTTTTCGATTATGTCTTTATTGATTGAAATTCTTAAAGCTTCTTATGGGGATGCATTTATTCTGCATTGCCAAGACCAAGGTAAAGAAGGAACTGTTGTCGTTGATGGTGGCCCAAAAACTACATCTTTACAAATAACACGCAGATTGCGTACACTTGGGCATATAGACCTGATGGTTCTTTCTCATTTCGACCATGACCATATTGATGGACTTTATAGGTATGTTGACTCACGTATCTCCGATAGACCATTTCCCGTAGATGAGATTTGGTGTAATTGTGGGCACAGCATAGTTGCTCCTTCCACAGATACTAGGGTGTCCTATTCTGAAGCTAATAATTTTGCTTCCGTTTTGAAAAGGATAGAGGGATTGAAATGGACTGAAAACATACATGAGGGAAAGGAACGAAATCTTAATTTCTGCAGTATTCATGTTGTATCTCCTACTAAAGATGATTTGAAGCGAAATAAGGATGAGTATGAGAATGTTGTGAATAAGCGTATCGAATCTCAAACAGTGAAAGTTTCACAAAATAGAATTGTTGCAAATCTGCAAATCCCATTTGAAGAATTAGCTTTAAGAGAGACTCCTAAGGTTGCAACTAATAAAGATTTGATAAATAAATCTTCTATAGCGTTTATCTTGGAATGCGATGGGAAAAAGATATTGATGTCGGGGGATGCTAGGGCGGATAATATAGTTAACTATCTGAAACGTCAAGGGTATTCCTCACAAAATCCTTTATGTTTAGACTGTATGAAGGTTTCCCATCATGGAAGTCGGAATAATATAAGTGTAGAACTGCTTGATTTGATAAGTTGTGAGAAGTTTATTATATCTACTGATGGTGGATATGGAAAATCTTACCATCCAGATAGGGAAACTATAGCCAAGCTGTTATGTCATCCATGCAGAAACCTAGCAGTGAAAAGACATTTGTATTTCAATTATCCTTTGAGCAAGATACAGAGTCGAGTTGGTGATTTGATTCATAAGGATGAAATTACCAAGTATAATATTGAGATTCATGATAATGTAAACAGTTTAGAGTTATGAGAGAAGAATGGAATTTCCCCGAAATGCAGCATTTTGCAGTAAAAGTTGTTTGTAAGGATGATTCTGGCCATGAAACTATTGGGTCGGGAACTGTTGTTGTGGATGATGGACATTTTTATGTGTTAACTGCTGGTCATTGTATTTGTTATAAGACTGATGAAGATTATGTGCTATATGATGAACAGGAGATTTCTATCATGCAGTATTCGGATTCAAAAGAAACACTGCTTCCTGTACAGAAAATTGTAATCTGTGACAATGGAGAAAAGGATTATGCTGTGTTGGAGATTGGGAAAATAGAAGATGGTTTTGACTATGTAAATAAAGTCAAACGTGCAAGAATGATAATATCTAATGGAACATTCTTGTTTGTTGGTTATACAAAAGTTGCTTCAAAAGGTAGATTTTTTACTGTGGCAAAGGTCGGTGAACATTGCTTACATCTTAAAGATTTACAAATTGATGGTCAACTATGTACAGGCGAAGAGCTTAGTAGTGGCTGTTCTGGAGCTGGCATCTTTTTATATAGACATTCTCGATATTATATGTTGGGGTATCTTACCGAAATACGTGACAAAACTGCAGCATATAGTGATTTCTTATGGAACGACGAAGACGTTTTCGATAGTGTCTTATCTGTAGATAGTAGAGATGATATTACGATAGATTTGATACAGAAATGGGACAAACTTGATGAGGAGAGTAATAAGCAAGTGGTAATTGAGAAATTGAATGAAGAGCATTCTGAATGGATGGATAATCTCAATCGAAAATGTTCTGTTTTATTTCCTGGTGAAGAGAAATGTAAATTGAGTGCATTCTTGAATGATTATATTTCTGGAGAATTACGGTTCATGGGCTTAAAGAATAGTAATCCTACTTTTGATGATGAACTGCAGAAGTTGTTGGAGAGAGGTTTCGAAAAGAAAACGAAAAAAATGCCTACAATTTATGAAAATTCAGAGTTTGCGCTACAAAATTTATATAAGTTGGAAGAGTTTTTGATAGACCTTATCAAAAATGAATTTCCTGAAGATAATAAAGAGCTAGATATATCTAACTCCTATGTAGATTATCAACTTGCTTATCGATTGTTGAATTGTTCTTTAGAATTTAAGAAATCATGATAGAATTCGTTTTTTCAGAAAGGCCAATTGAGAGACGGGTAGAATTATCACCATCTTTCATGAGGCTTGCCATATTGGCTATTATGGGGAAATATCCTAAGCAAAATTTCTCTGTCATACAGATTCAGGCATATTTGTGGGGATTTTTGTCTCAAGATAATATGCAAAAATTGAGTTTGCTGAATAAATATAAAGCAATTGATGTGATTCCTTTATATGATGTACCTGAGTTAGATGGTATTATAGGAGAACTTTGTATTAATCAATTCATTCAAATGAAAGGGGCAAAGTTTCATATAACTTCTGTTGGGCATCATTTGATGGTCCTATTGAAAAACGAGGATTTGTTGATAGATTTGGATAAATCAATTTCCTCAATTGGATATTTAAGCGAATCTGCATTAAATAAAATTAATTTAAGTTTGAATTATGCTGAGTTTTTGTAAGTTGGAAGTGCGTATCAAGGCTTATCGTGGAGATGTACCAGAGGATATAAGAGAATTTGGTAGAGTTGTCACACTGAATAAAGGTTTAAATGTTATTATTGGTGACAATACAACAGGAAAAACATCGCTAGCCTCATGTTTCTATTATATATTAGGGATGGAAGAGTTGATGTCTCCTAAAAGAAATGTTGACTCGCTTGATAGGTGTCTAAAAGAGCATTTTAGCATTGATGATTCTTCTACTGGTATGAAGAAAATATGGTATGTTGATTCTTCGTATGTAGAGTCTGAAATTATGAATGATTCTGGTAAACGGCTACTTTTACATCGTGACATCAGAAACGAAGTTATGAATGCAAATAAAATCTATATATCAGATTGGGAAAATGGCGAATGGAAGAATAAGAGAGAATATTTCCTGCATTCAATGGATGACAATAATCAAACTATAGATTTTGCGTTTTATGGTTTCTTAGCTAACTTTGCTGGAATAGCTCTGCCCTCTGTTCCCGTAAGAAATAGTGGTAAGGAATCTGTATTGTACCTTCAAACATTGTTTGCCTTATGTTATATAGAGCAAACGAGAGGCTGGGCAGATTATTTTGCTACAATCAAAGGCTATAATATTCTTAGACCTAAGCAGCGTATTATAGAATATGCTTTGTCTTTAGCCAGAGATATAGATTATGAGACCAAACAAAAAATGAAAGAGAAGAGAGATTGTGCAAAGGTTAAGTGGGAGCATGAGATCAATTATATCAAAGGTATTTTAGCTTGTAACAACTATGAGGTCATTGGTCTAGAAAACAATATAGAAAAGCAGCAAAGCAAGATAGAGTCTCTAAAGATTGCATTTATTGGTAAGATCGATACTGATATTAATCGGTATTTGAATGACTTGGAAGAAAAAATTGGAGCATTCGAACAAAATAAAAATGCTGTCGTTCAAGATTATTTTCCAGAAGACAGGAGATTGATAGAAACTTATCAAAAACACAAACTAATATATGATGATTTCTGTCATAAGATAGCAATAGACAAACAAAAGTTGGCTGGTATAACTCTGAAATTGTCTGAGTTAGAAAAGGAGCATAAGCGAATTGTGGGGTTAAATAAGGTAGATAATGTTTTTACGACATTGCAGGTGACGGTTTGCCCTACTTGTAAACAACAACTCCCCATTGGCGAAGAAAGAAAAGAGGAAAAAGTAGCGAAAAGCCAACTAGAAGAAATAGATCATCTTATTTCAAGCAAGAAAACCTTTCTTGGTACACTTAAAGATATCACAGAGAATAACCTCCAGCAAAAACAATTACATCTTTTATATATAGAAAAGCTCCTATTGCAAGATAAAGCCCTTGTTGATCAGTTGTCTAATGAGACGTATTTCTCCGCTTCTGGTATATCTGAAGTAGAAATAATGGAAATAGCAAAACTGAAACTAGAACTAGAGCAAACTAAGGCTTTGCTTAACAAGGTAGATACTGCAAAGGAAAGGTTGTCGATTATTAAAAAAGAGTATGAAGAATACGATAAGGAGTATAAGTCTTTGAGAAGTAATGAATGTAAAGGACTGGAAACGTCTTTGTCTAAATTTGTGGTGATATTTAAAAACTACCTGATAGGTTTTGAATATAAAAGTAATTATAAGAGTCAAATTTATTTAGAGCCCAATAGTGAATCATCATATAAGTATTTCCCAATGGTGCAAATGCAGAATGATAGTTCCGAGCTGATACGATCCGTCTCATCTGCTTCAGATTTCATACGCTCCATTTGGGCATACTATCTTGCTCTTCTAAGAGTTGGTTGCAAGCATCCCGGTTTTGTCATTTTTGATGAGCCTTGCCAGCAATCCATGGATGAATCGAGTTTGTTAAAACTGTTTGAATGTGGTTCTAGTTTTATGGATAAACAACTTATCTTCTTTTGTTCTTCTCAACCTCATACATCAAAGGCGAAGAATGATACTCATGATAATATCATAAAAGACATCATTCAGAATTTGCCAAATAAGGCGATGATTAATGTTATCGAATTTGAAGATAAAGCTATAGATGAAATCTAGTGTAGCATATTAAAACACATTAGTTTTTTTATCAGCATAGCCCAATCAATGGGCTATGCTGATGAGTTTACTTCCTAAGGCAGTTTCTATACGAGCAATGGTTTGAGTAGTGAAGTTATGTCTGCCTGTTAGCCATTTGGAGATTTCAGAGTCTCGCTTGTTGAGTAAGCGGGCAAAATCCTTTTGGGTAAGTCCCTTGGCTTTCAGAATCTCACTAATGCGCTCGGCAATACCGAAAGACAAATCGAACTCTGCCTTTTGCTCGGCAGGTATTGCTGCGAGGCAATCGTCCTGCTTTGACGCGATTGCTGAGAAACTGATTTTGTGGTAATTTGCTGATAACTTGCAGATTTCTTATGATTCTCTTGGTGGTTTCGAGGGAAAAGCGTACTTTTGCGGCAGAGTTAAACGTTTAAAAGGAGAAGATTATGGCAATAGATATTAAAGTGATACCGACTCTACGAGGTGAAGAAGCTGCTCGCTTTGTGAAGAGAGCGGAAGAAGTTATGAATAATAATAATCGTGTGGACTTCTCTGCAAAAATAGCTGAAGCTCGTGCCATTCTGAAAAAAGCGGGTTTTTGATTATGGAGTTCTTATTGGAAAAATGCAAACTCATGAAATTGGATGATAAGATATTGTCATCTTGTCACCCTTTTACTTGTGGAGATGCTGACACCATTGCGTTCTTTTCTTAATCGTCTGACTTCTCTGATTTCTTCATTGATCTCATCGAGTGACATATCAATGTTATTCTCTCTTGCTGTGTCACACATGTATTGGAACGCAGCTTTTGCTTTTGCAGTCACTTCATCTTCTTCTTCATTCTTTGCCTGAATGGAGAATGGAATGCTCTTACTGCGAATTACGGCCTTAACAAAGATGTTGATAGCGGTATTCGCACTCATACCGAACTGTTCGCAGAGTTTATCAAACTGTGCTTTCTGCTGTTTGTCCATACGGACTGTCATTGCAGTCTGTGCCATAAGCCTAAAATGTTTAATTAATAATCATTCTGACTGCAAATATACATCATTATGACGTAAAATGGTATAGAATGGCTTATAATTTAATAAAGATTAAACTTTAGAATGTAACCGCCCTCAGTGCTGCTTTTTCTAAAATCACCCCGTCCCTCTTTACCATTAAAGAGGGCTCCACCTCTCACCCCGACCCTCTCACCCTCAGGGAAGAGGGAGGAAACCGCTCCTCCTCGTCGCTCGGAACCGCTACGCTTTAAGGTTGGCGGACCATCAAAGGTCTCGCCAGATTGTACGGGATGGGACCGCCAGGCTGTTGCGGGGGAGACCTAATGCTGCTTCAAAGCCATCGCCATGTTGTGCGGGATGGACCGTCTGGGAATAGCAGTTTATAGTTTACGATTGATTTCGTGGTTATTTGCTGATAACTTGCAGATTTCTTGCTTTTTTCTCATCAGGATTGTTGTAATCCGCTATGGAAAAGCCATTGTTCTTTTTATAGGCAAAGCGTATATTGACCGTTTTCTTGTCAAAGGTTACCTGGAGTCCTGGGTAGAACCTGTATCTGATATTTTCATACCACAGTTCCTGTTCTGAAGCCTTCTTCATGTAATCCATCCTCAGAAAGATTCCAATCTTTTTCATTTCCCATATAGTGTGTAAATACTTTCATATCATTCTTTTTTATTCTTATGTTTGTGTTTGCATTTGTGTCAGCAAATCGTATCCAGCTGTTCCTTCACTTTTTCTTCTTCATTTGCACCCTTTGTTGATAATCTTAAGAGTTGGAGATGATATGATTTGAAGATGTGATCCTTTAGGGCGTCACGACTACTTTGTACGGTTCCTTTATGGTGATAGGCATAACCATCGATTTCTATACCGAGTAATGGTTGCTTGGTAGCCCGATTTATGATCAGGAAATCTACATGGGTATTGAAATTGCCTGCATAAATTCTTTCTTCTTCACTCATTAAGTCTGTTTGCCTGAAGATTGAACGCAAAGGGATATGGCATAATACATGGAGACAGGAATACTTCCGGTCACTTTCAAGTATACTTTTAATCAGAGAATACGCAATGTTCTCAGAAGCATACTCTGAGATTTTCGGATGGCTTTCCAAGAATGCGATGCGCATATCTGTATATTGACTATAGAGATAGTCAAAGATAGAAAACACCTTGCTGTCTACGACCTTACAGTTATTGTAGTCAATATAATCAATGAGATCTTTGATGTTACTTGTCTTCTCTTGCTCATTGCCTGTTACCACTAGGTAGAATTTCTTCTTAGCTCTTGATACAGCTACATTTATGAGATGTGGATCATCAATGAAATCATTAATCTGATTGCTTACTACGCTCATTATAATGACATCCTTCTCTCTTCCTTGGAACTTATGAACAGTACCCACTTCAATATCAGGTAACTGCTGGCGAATGGCATTCACCTGATTATTATAGGGGGTAATGATTCCTATTTCATCCAAGCAAATATCTTTCAGCTCAGGAATTACCTCTTGTTTGATGACTTCAATTTCTCTCAGATTGGTCATGTTTGCTGCATGGTTACCCTTTACTGTCTTATAAGCAGCAAGAACATTTTTGTTGGTCTCATCTTCCTTCATAATGAGAAGATTTCCACCATAAAACTTCTGGTTACAGAAGTTGATGATACGGGGATGGCAGCGATAATGTTCACGCAGTAAGGTTTGGGGTACATCCTTGATCATGATACTTACTGACTCCAGGAAACTATGATTAGCACTATCATATCCATCATCTATGTGGGATAAGCCAAAAATAACTTTCAGTTTCTCTCTATCATTATTTGTAATTACATTTGGCAACTGTTTTATATCGCCTACAATTACAGCGTTCTTTGCACAGGTAAGAGCCAACGTTCCTGTCTCAAGTGATACTTGAGAGGATTCATCCATAATTACATAATCATAGATCGTATTGCCGCCTAATGAAGATCGAGCAGAGAAAGTTGTACTCGTAATAACCGGATATTCCTTGAGAACTTCCTCAGCCTGGGTGGACAACGTATCTGCATCCGTAAACTCACGACGCATTCTGCCTGAATATCTGGCATGAAGCGTATTTTTCAATATCATCATTGAATGATCAGATAATGAATCCATAAGAGTTTTGTTGTCATGCAGCTGTAATTCATCTTCTATCTTTCTTAGCTCCTGTTCCAGTTCTTCAATTCTCTTCATATAGTAAAGGGCCTGAAGTTCTATAATGAGCTCATCCAGGTGATGTTTATCAAACTTACTCTTGAGATGCAGCCAATATCTGATAAGCAGGCTTGACCATAACCATTTCAGCCATTGCCAAAAACTCTTGGAATTATCATCCCTGGTATCGGCAAACTCCTGAAGTTTTACCCACATTTTCGTCAGCCTTATAGAAGATAAAGAACGCTTGAGGTAGAATGTGCCATCTGAAATGTTATGATTGCTCTTGAAGTGAGTCCATTCCAATTTGAGGTTTTCCAATTCCAACCTTGAAGTTGCCTGTTGATTCTTTAAATCAAAGAGTTTGTCTAATTGCAAAGAAATTCTTTGAATCTCTTTTTCAACAACAGTTTTTTCCTCTTCTTCTATTCCCCAATCTTTTACATTCTCTGGTATTGGGGGTTGTCCTTCCTTGATAAAGGTCTCCTTATTATCATGGCTTCCCAAAGTTGCAACAATGAAATCAATCCCGTACTTGGCGAGTTTCTCCTTTACATTTGCTGTAGCAGAATTGTTATTTGATACGACGAGTATTGTTTTTCCCTGTATGAGAAGATTGGCTATGATATTGAGAATTGTCTGAGTCTTACCTGTACCTGGAGGTCCCTGGATGATACTAACCTGATTTCTCAAAGCGTTCTCCACTGCCTTCTTCTGACTGGAATTGCAGCCAAAAGGGTAGATAAAGAAGTCTGCTCTAAGTTTTTTACTATGATGTTTAGTATTAAGATAAACATCAGCAGCTGTAGAATTAGGTATCTGCTTTATCTTTTCATAGGCAGTTAAGAGAATCTTTTGGTTATTGATGTCATTCTTTAAGGGATTGATCTCTGCCACCTGTTTAAGATAGGCCCAGACATTTCTTGCCTTTTCATCTGCCAGGCAAGAAACTTCTACTTGAATTCTGCTTTCTGGATATTCTTCTACCTTGCCAATTTTATATTTGATGCGCCAGTACTTCATACCATGATGTGTGAAGCACCAGAGATCAGAAATGCCTTGTCTTATGGTACCATCCAGCATCACTACAGCATACTCTCCGTCAATATGTAAAGACTCCTCTATGATGACCACATTTTCTTTTTTGTAAAGATATATTTTCGGGTTTTCCTTAAACATCACAGCCATTTTCTGCTCATTGGCGGGAGTAATGCTCTCAATATTCAAGGAGCGTGGCTCTCCTTTTATGAGGATTATTTTTGATGATATATCTAACATGTTTAATTTTTTATAATACATTGTTGCGAGTGCGTATGGTAATTCTCTTAACTCCAAAATACAAAACTAATGGTTATACTGCACCATCATGTCACTCGTATCTTTTCTTCCATATTCGGAACTGCACCAATTAAAACATGTGCAAAGATACAATGATTTAATGTAATATCCAATTTTTCAAGCATATTTCTTTAATATATCACCCGAGAACTTAGAAGAGATTGTTGAGTACTACTCGGATGCTGAGAATGACAGGATGGTTGAGATACCATATGAGGTAGCTCACAATCTGATCTATGGTTCCATAGAATTTGCCGGATCACATCATCGATCTCTTGCTGACTATAGATCACGAGGAGTTGCGTCAGGACTTGGAGAACATAATCAGGTATGGCTTGGGCAAATACCAGCATTTGATAGCGACAGGGGAACTGTTTGCTGCCATACGTCATAGCATCATCCTTCTAGCAGAGGTGGTTGAAGGGCTTCATCGGGGTGAACTGCTCAGGCAGGAGTATGCTCTTGATGTATATGAACGGTATCACAGGTTAGAGGAAGACAGCAACAGGTAATGGAGTAAAGGCATCATAGCATTCTTCCTTTGGCTGAGTTTTGGGCTTTAGTGGGTAGTGTTCTCTGCTAAATAGCATTGGTGATGCTTTTGTTTACATATCGTGCCAATTCATCAAAAAGGTCTTTTGCCTTTGGGATGAATTGGCACTATTATATAAATATCATCAAAGCAGATTTTCCTTGAGAATTCTACTTCCATTGCAGCATTTCATTATATATTTTTCTCTTCATAATTATCTGTTTGTCACGTTATGACGACCTTTCTTTGCCCTATTTCTCACGTTTTGATGAGATAACAGTAGGCTATTTCTCACGTTTTGACGATTTTTTATGTTGCAAAGATACAAAAAAATGCCTTAAGTTATTCACCTAAGTCTTCTTTTTCATAAAGGCGTAATCAGCAAAGTCTCGCGCACCAGCTACAATTACCTTATAGCTGTTGAGGTAACTGGTTTTGATGACGGATAGGGCTTTTTCCTTATCTAGCACCTTGTCATTTAAGTGATCTTTTTCCATTTTCATTGTTTTTCCTTTCTATTTTTTTGCAAAATTAGCTGAATGGTGAGAAAAATAGTTGCTCTGGAAGGCATCTACCTTGAGCATCCAACTTCGGGTACTTCCTTCCTCGAAGCAGTCGCCATACTCGATGTTGTAGCGGTATCCGCTGCCACATTCGATGTTTATCTCAAACAGTTCCTCGATGGAATGGAGGTTGTTGATGAAGGTCCTGCGGGAGAGTTCCGTTCCCTCGCTGAGTTCTGATTCCTTCCATCTGCTTTGGATTTCCCGTAGGGTGATATCTTTGCATTAAAAACTTAGAAAGAAATGATGAATTGTAACAGAAACAGACAAATGGTCAAGCGCCGAATCTATTCCTTCCAAATGGATGGCGAGAGTAGGGCAGAGGCAATCTGCTTGCCATACTGGCGTATAGGGTAGATTCTAACTTAAAAGTGTGCCACCTCTAATAATTAAAAAGTATACCACCTAACCTGAGGATGAGATTGTTTTTGCATAGTTTTCTATGTTTTTGAATCAGTAAGTGATTATTTCCAGTTTTTTGTTTGGTGGTTCAGAAGATTGTTGTATCTTTGCAGATGAAGGAGCAACGCTTTGTACGCCATCGAGATTATTCTTAAGATGGGAAGTACCCATTAGTATGGGATTCGGCTAAGTTTCCGTTTTCGGATTTGAGAGATTGCTCCTTCTCTTGATGATTCAAAACTCTTATATTTGCAGTCAAAAAGGAGATACAATAATGAAGACAATAGAACAGATTTTGAAAATAAAGGCAGTAGTGCTTTATATACTGAAAGCATTCCCAGAAGGAGTTGATTATATTCATCTCTTTAAGGTAATGTATTTTGCGCAGCAAGATCAGTTGAAAGAGTATGGATTGCCAATCATGTACGATACCTTTGTTGCAAGAAAACATGGTCCTGTACCTGCTTTAACCTATAAGGTGTTGCGTGGTATTGAAGGCAAGGCAGACCTTTCTTCGCCAGAATTGAAGGATTTTGCAGATTCATTGAATATAGCCATCTCTCAGGATGGTCATCAACTTGTTCTTGCTTCCAAGAATACGGAATGCGATATGGATGAACAGTCTGTAGCTGATGTGAAGATGTTGGATAAATGGATTGAAAAGTGCAAGGATGTAGAATCCTTTGACCTATCCGATAAGTCACATGAAGACAGAGCTTGGAAACGTGCAAAACGTCAGGCTGACAAGACAGGTGAGGACTCCAAGATAACCATGTATGATATGGCAGCTGCGGCAGGAGCAAGCAAAGACATGCTATATGTAATTCGCGACCGTCAATCAGTTCAAAAAGCATTGTCATGGATTTAAGGGAGTTGCAGAAAAACTATCTTGATAATCTCCGTAAGGTTACCGAAGATAAATTAGAAATAGGTTCGTTGGTACGAACAGTTATTTCAATAGAAGAAGGCTTGGTTTTCAAGGATGGAAGAAAGCAGAAACCAAAGAAGTTAGTAATTATCGGAGTAGATAAAGTGAAAAAAGTATGTTATGGTTCAGTATTGGTTAATACAAAAATGGTGGTCTCAACCAGCAATCCGTCCCATGCATTCCCAATCATCAAGCTATACAAGGCGCCTCTAATCAGCAAGTTGTAATAAGGCGGTCCCAATTCCATCAAAGCTGCGCAATGTTTCTTCTGATCCACAGTTTGAAGAATGGGTCGTTGAAAGATACGGTATCTCCATCCACAGTTCTACCGAACTCAAATGGATTTTCTATCATAATCGTTTCTTTTTTCGTTATTATTGAATGCAAAGATAGTAATAATCTTCTTAGTAAAAAACATCTTAGTAAGAACTTTATTACTAATTAACATTTTAGTTGTGATATTGGTTAATTATCTTTCCATATATTGCTTTTTACTGAAAATATATTGAAAATTAGCGAGATAGCAAAATATGTCACATTTTTATGAGGGACTTTTTGAAACAATACTGCGTTAAATTAATATTTAATCGTCTGTAAATCAATAACTTATATTAAG